>Ga0134125_10000650_pt1 | contig 45836 bp, 37 predicted proteins | sample KB31751_FD_96464 | JGI IMG/M metagenome (GOLD analysis project Ga0134125, IMG submission 96464) | Terrestrial soil microbial communities with excess Nitrogen fertilizer from Kellogg Biological Station, Michigan, USA - KB3-175-1 | ecosystem: Environmental > Terrestrial > Soil > Unclassified ...
GTCTGGTCGCCCGAGGGCGAACGGCCCAACTGGTTCGCCGACGACGCCGAGACGATCCTGCATTGGCAGGAACAGGTCGACGGCCAGCACATCGAACTCGGCATCGCCGAGGTCAACCTCGTCAGCCTCCTGGGCGAGCTCGGCGCGACATGGTCGCGCGACGGCCAGCCGCTGCTCCCGGTCGGGACGATCTACGACCCGTTCGTGGCACGCGCGCTCGAGCCGTGGTCGTTCGGCATCTACGCGGGCGGCCAGTCGATCCTCGTCGGCACGCCGGCGGGCGTCACGCTCGCCCCGGAGGGCGGCGCCCACCAGTCGATCATCACCCCCTCGGTCGGCCTCGAGCAGCCCCGCTGCGTCGCCTGGGAGCCGGCCTTCGGGCAGGACCTCGAGTGGATGCTGCTGGCCGCGCTAGCGCGGCTCGGAACGCCGGACGGCAGCTCGGCCTACCTGCGCCTGAGCACGCGTCCGGTGGAGCAGTCGCTCGCCCGCCTCCCGGCCGACCCCGCCGGGCGAGAGCGACGCCGCCGGCAGGTGCTCGAAGGCGGGTACCGCCTGCTCGAAGCGCCCGGCCGGCCGGCCGTGACGATCGCGGCGCTCGGCGTGGTCGTGCCCGAGGCGCTCGCCGCGGCCGGCGAGCTCGCCGCGGCGGGGATCCCGGCCGACGTCGTCTGCCTGACCTCGCCGGACCTGCTGTTCCGGGCGGTCCAGGCCCGCGCGGGCCTCTACGAGGGCGAGGAGACGATCCTCGACGAGCTGTTCGGGGCGGAGCGTTCGAGCCCGATCGTGAGCGTGCTCGACGGTCACCCCCACACGCTCGCCTTCCTCGGCACGGCCGCCGGGGTGCCGCAGAGCTGCCTCGGCGTGCAGGACTTCGGCCAGTCGGGCGACGTTCAGGACCTCTACCGCCACTTCGGGATCGACACCGAGACGATCCTCGGCGCCGCGCTCGACCTGATCGGCTGAGGGCCGCGGCGCGCGGCGGGACCGCTGCCCGGCGCTGGGGCCGCTGCCCGGCGCTGTTACGACGCGGCGGCGCCGCCGAGCGGCTGAGCGAGACCGTCCTGCCCTGCGCCGGGCTCGCGCAGCCGACCCGTCTCGGGGTCGAAGACGAAACCGCGGATCGACTCGTGCCGGCTCAGCTCAGGCGCGCGGCGCAGCCGCGCGAGGCTGTCGCGCAGCGCCGCCTCGACGTCCTCGAAGGCGCCGAGGCGCCAGCTCGGCCGAGCCCCGTCGGCCGCCAGGGCGCGGGCGTACTCGTCCTCGGAGGCGCCGTGCAGGCCGCACCCGTCGTGCATCACGACGACGATCTCCTCGGTCCCGAGCAGCCGCTGGGAGACGCTCAGCGAGCGGATCGCGTCGTCGGTCGCCAGGCCCCCCGCGTTGCGGATGATGTGCGCGTCGCCGCGCTCGATGCCGAGCATCGGGAAGAGGTCGATGCGGGTGTCCATGCAGGAGAGGACCGCGACCTTGCGGCGCGGGCGGGGGCTGAGGCCGGGCGCCGCCAGCTCGGCCTCGCGGCCGTCGGCGGCGGACAGCATCTGCTCGGCGTTTCGCTCGCTCATCCGCGGAAGGCTAGCGGCGGACGCCGCGGGGCCGGCTCGCGGACGACCGCGGACGCCGCGGGGCCGGCTCGCGGACGGCGCCTTGCCTTAGAGTGCCGCCCGTGGAGCTGACCGACAGGAACATCGTGATCACGGGCGGCGCGGGCGGCATCGGCCGGGCGCTCGCTCGCCGCTTCGTCGATGAGCGGCCCCGCCATCTCGTCATCGCCGACCGCGACCTCGCGGGCGCGCAGGCGGTCGCGGAGCCGCTCGGCGCCCAGGCGGTCGAGCTCGACGCGGGCTCGGAGGCGAGCGTGCTCGCCCTGATCGAGCAGGCGACCACGGCGGGCGGGCCGATCGACGTCTTCATCTCCAACGCCGGGGTGCCCGGCGCGATGGGCGGGCCCGAGGCCGAGGACGCCGTCTGGGACGAAGCCTGGCGGGTCAACGTGATGTCACACGTGTGGGCCTCGCGGGCGCTGCTCCCGGAGATGGTCGAGCGCGGCGAGGGCTACCTGATCAACACCGCCTCGGCGGCGGGCCTGCTGACCCAGGTCTCCTCGCTCGTCTACAGCGTCACCAAGCACGCGGCCGTCGCGCTGGCGGAGTGGCTGTCGATCGAATACGCCGAACGGGGCGTTCGGATCTCGTGCCTGTGCCCGCAGGGCGTGCGCACGCCGATGCTCGAACTGGCGATGGAGGACGCGGCGGGCGCCGCGGCCCTGACGGCCGGCGGACTGATCGAACCGGAGGACGTCGCCGACGCGGTCGTCGAGGGGATCCGCGCCGAGCGAATGCTGATCCTGCCGCACGAGAACGTGGCCGGCTTCATGGCGCTGAAGGGGTCGGACCCCGAGCGCTGGCTGCGCGGGATGCGCAAGATCGTGCGCGGCGCGCGCGAAGCCGAAGCCGGCTGAGCGCGAGCGCGCCGGCGCCGCACATACGCGAACCGGCCGCGCCCCCGTGGGGAACGCGGCCGGCCGTACAACCCATCCTCCTCGTGCGGCGCGGGAGCCTTTCACCTCGCAATCCGTCGCGCAACCTCCGGTCAGAATTGAAACCGCTCTCAGCGGCCGATCAGCCGCGCGACGGCGAGCATGCGGACTCCACCGCCGGACGTGAGCCTGACCGTGACCGGCAGGCCCGCGTGCCCGGCGCGCGCGACGCGCCGCACGGCGGCGGGGCCAAGAGAGAGCTGCACGATCCGCTCGGCCCCGGCGCGGAGCCTCACGGCGGCGCCAGCGAGCTTCGTCCCAGAGGTAAGCGTCAGGCGACCCGAGCAGCCCGCCCGCAGGGCGCAGTCGAGAGCCAGGGCGAGGCGGTCGCCCTTCACTGCGATCCCCTGCAGGCCGGCCCCGACGGCGGGAAGCGCGGACGGCACCGCCAGGCAGCGCGGGTCCCCGACCGCCAGGAGCGCGGGCTGCGGCGCGCGCAGCGAAACCAGGCGGCGGGGGCCGCAGCGGGCGCTCGTCGCGACGGGGTACTCGGCGCTCGCGAAGCTCGCGCCGGTCGGCGCGGCCGCCGGCCCGTCGAGCGCGCTTGCGACGCAGCGCAGGCGCGACCCGAGATCGCTCGCGGCGAGCGTGTAGGTGAGCTGGACCGAGCGGGGGACCTCGCCGTCGAGCGCGTATGAGAGCAGCCCGCCCTGCGGTGCGAACCAGTTCGGGCGGCCGCTCGCCGCCGGGAAGACGCGGCTCCACAGTTCCCCCGGCGCGAACGGCTCGGCGCCGAAGGCCGCCACGACGGCACGCCCGAACGGTCCTTCGGGGCCGTCCAGCGAGTCGCTCGCGACGGCGAGGCCGCTCAGCTCCCCCGCGGCGATCGTGACGGGACCCGCCGGGTCGATGCGCTGCAGCGAGAGCCGCACCAGATGGGCCTCGGCGAAGAGGCTGACGCCGGGGACGGGCGAGTCGCCGACGACGCTCGTCCACGGGGCCGAGACACACCGGATCTGCTTGGCGCCCCACCAGGCGCCGGCCTGCGCGTAGGCCTCCCCGGTCGCGCCCGGACCGGCGCCCTCCTGCATGCAGACCGGCGCCGCGCAGGCGCGGGCCACCGGGGAGATCGGCCAGCTCGGCTGGGGGGGCTGCTCGTGGATCGGGCGGGCCGGCGCTTCGACCGTGCGCGAGGAGCCTCCTTCGGTCGCCGTCTGCGAGCACGACAGCGAATGCCCGTCGTCGGCCCGGGGCGGCGTGAACGTCGCCCCCGTCGCGCCCGCAAGCGGCGCGCCGTCGAGAAGCCATTGCGTGGAGACGGCGGCGCCCGCCGGCCAGCCCGCGCCCGCGCACACGGCGCGCGCGGCGGAGAAGACGACGCCCGGCCCGACGCTCAGCGTCCCCGACGGCGCGGGCCCGGGGCCTTCGGCGCCTACTGCGCCCGCGGCCGTGCCGGGCAGAGCGAGCACGAGCACGAGCACCAGCGAGGCGGGACGGGGGAGGCGACGGCTCCGCGCCCCCGGGCGGCGGCGTGCGCATGTCCGGGACCTCGGCACGGCCGGATTGTGTCGCATATCCGTCTAGGCCCGGGAAGGTGCCCGCCGCAACATGCGTCCCGGCGTCGATATGCGGAGCAGGATGCGCACCTGGACAGGGACGTCCGCGATGCCGCTCACCGCCGGCCTTGGCCGCGGCGCGGCCCGCGCGGTAAAGGCAAGCGGCGCGGTACTCGTGGCCTCAGTCATGGCGCTCGCGCTGCACGACGTCGGGCTGCTCGGCCCGAACTCCCTGGACGGCTTCTTCAACGACTGGCTGTACAACGGCGCAGAGCTGCTCGTCGCGGGCCTCGTGCTCGCCCGGGCGCTGCTGATCGGAACCGAACGCCGCACCTGGCTCGCGCTCGCGCTCGGGGTCGGCTTCTACGCCGCGGGGGACATCTACTACACGCTCGTGCTCGAAGGGACCTCGGGCATCCCCAGCCCGAACCCGAGCGACGCGCTCTACCTGCTCTTCTACCCGTGCGCCTACGCGATGCTCGTGCGGCTCGTCGGCACGCACGTCCGCGAGCTGCACGCGAGCGTCTGGCTGGACGGCGCGATCGGCGGCGTCACGCTCGCGGCTGTCGGCTCGGCGCTGGTGCTCGAGCCGGTCATCCAGACGACCCACGGGACGCTCGCCGCGGTCGCCACGAACCTCGCCTACCCGCTAGGCGACCTCGTCCTGATCGCGTTCGTCTTCGGCGTCTTCGCGCTGACCGGCTGGCGCCCCGGCCGGGCGTGGCTGCTGATCCTGCTCGGCTTCTCGGTGACCGCGCTGGCCGACTCGATCTACCTCTTCAGGGTTGCCGAAAGCACCTACCAGGCCGGGACGCTGCTCGACGCGCTGTGGCCGTGCGGGCTCGCGCTGCTCGCGTTCGCGGCGTGGGCGCAGCCGCGAGCGCGCGAAGAGGGGCACTTCACCGACGTCGCGGTGATGATCGTCCCGTGCGTGTTCGGGGCGGTCGCCCTGTTCCTGCTGATCCGCGCCAACTACATCCACCTGGGGGTGATCCCGGAGGCCCTGGCGGGGCTCTCGCTGCTGTTCGGGATGATGCGCTTCGCGGCGACCTTCAACGACGTGCGCAAGCTCTCCGGGATCCGCGACCGGCAGGCCCGCACCGACGATCTGACCGGGCTCGCCAACCGGCGCCAGTTCTACGCCCAGCTGGGCGACGCGATCGAGGGCTGCCGTGCGCGGGGCGCGAGCTTCGCGCTGCTGACGATCGACCTCGACCGCTTCAAGGAACTCAACGACACGCTCGGCCATTACGCCGGCGACCTGCTGCTCCAGCAGATCGGGCCGCGCCTGCGCAGCGTGGTGCGCGACGACGCCGTCGCGCGACTCGGCGGCGACGAGTTCGGGCTGATCCTGCGCGACGCCTCGGCGGCGGCCGCCGCCGCCGAGCGGATCCACGGGGCGCTCGGGCGTCCGTTCGCGCTCGAGGACCTGACCGTCTCGGTTCAGGCCTCGATCGGGATCGCGGTGTTCCCCGAGGACGGGGAAAGCACCGACACGCTGCTGCAGCGGGCCGACGTCGCGATGTACCAGGCCAAGACGCAGCGCAGCCGCTTCGCCTTCTACGCCCCCGGGAGCACGACCGCGAGCCGCGAGCGGCTCGGGCTCGTCTCCGAGCTGAAGGGGGCGATCGAGCAGGGCGGGCTGGTCGTCCACTACCAGCCGCAGATCGACCTGCGGACCAACACCGTCAGCGGCGTGGAGGCGCTCGTGCGCTGGCAGCATCCCCGCCTCGGCCTGCTCGGCCCCGACCGTTTCGTGGCGATCGCCGAGCAGACGGGCGTGATGCGAGAGCTGACCGCCTCCGTGCTCGACCAGGCCCTCGCCCAGCAGCGCGCCTGGCTCGACGAGGGCCACGAGCTCTCGCTCGCGGTCAACGTCTCGGCCACCAACCTGCTCGACTCCGCCTTCCTCGGCGACCTGCGCGCGCGCCTCGCTCACTGGCGCACGCCGCCCGGGATGCTGCGCCTGGAGATCACCGAGAGCGTCCTGATCGCCGAGGGCTCGCGCGTGCGCTCGGTGATCGATGCGCTCGGCGGCCTCGGGGTGAACCTCTCGCTCGACGACTTCGGGACGGGCTACTCGCCGCTCTCCTACCTGCGCGAACTGCCGGTCGCGGAGCTGAAGATAGACCGCTCCTTCGTCGAGGCGATGATGAGCGACCGCGACACGGCGACGATCGTCGCGGCGGTGATCGCGATGGCGCGGCGGCTCGGCATCGAGGTCGTCGCGGAGGGCATCGAGACGACCGGGCAGCTCGAGATGCTCCGCTCGTTCGAGTGTCCCTTCGCGCAGGGCTACCTGTTCAGCCGGCCGCTCCCGGCCCAGACGGCCGGGCGCTGGCTGCGCGAGGAGGCCCTCTCGCACATCGCCGGCGAGGTGCTCGCCTCCTCCGAGACGGCCACGGCCAGCGCAACGACGGTCGAAACCCGCCTCGGCGAGGGCGCCTCGCTGCGTCGGGTCGTCACGCGCCGGTAGGGCCCCGGATCAGCCGGGGAGCTGCTCGGGAGCGCGCTTGGCGGCCTTGGCCTTGGCTTTTGCCTTGGCGGGCTTGCCGCCCTTGCGCGGCGGCGGCTCGGCGATCGCCAGCAGATCCTTCATCCCCCGGGCGATGCCGGCGGTGAGGACCTCGATGTCCGGCGCGCCGTCGTAGTCGCCGGTCACGCCGAAGTAGAGGCCGCCGTCGTAGGAGAAGATCGCTACGACGATCCGCACCGAGCCGACGACGGGCACGAACGGGTAGGACTCGAGCATCCGCCGGCCGAGCGTCTGGACCGGCTGCTGGGGACCCGGGACGTTGGTCGTCGCTGTGTGCACGTTCAATCGCGGCGAGGCCGTCACGAGCCGGCTGCCGAGCGCGAGCAGCAGCGGCGGCGCGAAGCCCGACAGCGAGGAGAGCACGTCGCCCGCGACCGCCTGCTTGGACTCCTTGATCCCGTCCATCTCGCCGCGGATCCGGTCCAAACGCGCGCGCGGGTCGTCGAGGCCGACGGGCAGGCCGGCGAAGACGGCGGAGACGCGGTTGTTGTAGACCCCCCGCTCGCCCTTGCTGCGGACCGAGACGGGCACCATCGTGCGAACCACGTCATCCGGCGCGGGCGGCTCTCCGCGCGAGTCGAGCAGATCGCGGAAGCCGGCGGTGATGATCGTCAGGACGACGTCGTTGACGGTCCCGCCCAACGCCGAGCGCACTGCCTTCACGTCGGTCAGCCGCACGTCGGCCCAGGCCCAGCGGCGGTGCGGGCCGATCGAGCCGGTCAGCGAGTTCGGCGCCACGATCCGCATCCGCGGACTCGCGGCCACCGCCGCGCGGGCCGCCTCGGCGACCGTCTGCAGCGTCTGGCGGGGCGCCTCGACGGCGCGGCGCAGCGACTGCAGCTGGCCCGCCGGGCTGACTTTGTGCGCGATCGTCCGGGCCAGCAGCTCGACGGAGGAGGGCTCCGGCGGGGGCGCGTACTGCCGCCGCGCGCGGACGGCCCGGGCCGGGCGGGCGGGATCCTCGTCCCCGTCGGAGAACATCACCGACATCAGGTCCGTGGCGGCCACCCCGTCGACCATGCAGTGGTGGACCTTCGAGAGCAGCGCCCAGCGCCCGTCGGCGAGGCCCTCGACGGACCACATCTCCCACAGCGGCTTGTTGCGGTCGAGCGCTTGGGAGAAGATCCGCGCCGCCATGTTGCGCAGCTGCTCCTCGCTGCCGGGCTTCGGGATCGCGGTGTGGCGGACGTGGTAGTCGAGGCTGAAGTGCGGGTCCTCGACCCACGCGGGGGCGCCGGCGCCGAGCGGCATGAAGCGGACCTTCTGGCGGTAGCGGGGGACGAGGTCGAGCTTGCCCGCGACCATCGCCTTGAAGTCCTCGAACGGCGGGGGCGGGCCCTCGAACAGGCTCACTCCGCCGATGTGCATGGGGGTTACGTCATTCTCGATGTGCAGGAACGACGAGTCGATCGCGCTCATCCATTCCATGCAGGCTCCTCTTGCGCGGCCGGGGCGGCCAGGAGCTGCTCGAGCACCCCGTAGACGGCGGGGTGCACCGACATCCCGCAGTGGCTCGAGCGGACCTCGACGTTGCGCGCGTGCGGGTCCAGGCACGCGTGCCAGTCGACGATCCCGTCGCTGCGCGAGAAGACCGAGATCGCCTCGATGTGCTCGGGCAGCGGCGCGGCCATCTCCTCCCAGAAGCTCTCGCAGCAGTCGCCCTCGGCGCAGTCGCTCGAGAAGACCCGCGAGACGCCGAGGTCGCCGAGGCGGGCCATCAGCCTGACGGTGCGAAGCACCTGCGGGGAGACCGCGAGCGGTTCGACGACGGGCGAGCCGAGCATCACGAGCGCGGCCACGTTCTCCGGCTCGCGGACCGCGAGCGAGCGCGCGAGCGCGCCGCCGCGGCTCTGCCCGATCAGCACGACCGGCTGCTCGTGGCGGGAGGCGAAGCTCCACAGCTGTTCCTGCAGTCGGCTGACGATCCGCTCGGCGCAGCCCGCGTTCAGGCGCATGCCGCTCATCGAGACCGCGTGCCCGCGGCGGCGCAGCCAGGCCCGCATCACGGCCAGCGAGCTGTCGCCCGCCATGAAGCCCGGGATCAGCATCACGGGCGCCGGGCTCTCGTGCCGGCGCGCCAGCAGCGGCTCGCCGGCGAGGGCCCGGGCCGCCAGCAGGCGGGCCAGCTCCCCGCCGTAGCGCAGCTCCCCCCAGAGCGGCGCGATCGGCGCCTCCCATCCTCCCTGAGTAGACATCCTGTTTACAACGTTACTCCCAAACCGGCCGTTCGGCCAGCCGTGGCGCCGATGAGGCGTTCGGCTGATCGAGGCGGGTACGAGTGAGCGCTCCGCACGGTTGAGCGGGATCCGCGATCCGTCCGTCCCGTCGCGCAGGATGCCGGGCTCTTTGACTCCGGTCTCTCCGACATCGCTGCGCGCGTGGCAAAGCCGCGCGCTCGACCGCCTCGCGGGCTGGGAGGGCGGCCCGTTCCTGGTCTCGGCCGCGCCGGGAGCCGGCAAGACCCGCCCCGCGCTCGAGCTCGCGGCCGAGCTGCTGCGCCGGCGCGAGGCCGGGCGGGTCGTCGTGCTGTGCCCGACGACCCCGCTGACGCGCCAGTGGGCCGTCGCGGCGGCCGCGTCGGGCGTGCAGCTCGCGCCCGACGCCAAGGGGCCCAAGCCGCCGCGGGGCTTCCACGGCGTGTCGGTCACCTACGCCCGCGTCGCCTCCGATCCCGCCGCCTGGGCGGCGCAGGTCACGCCGGAGACGCTCGTCGTCGTCGACGAGGCGCATCACCTCGGCGAGGACCTCGCGTGGGGCACCGGCTTCCAGCGGGCCTTCGCGCGGGCGCGACGCTGGCTGCTGCTGTCGGGCACCCCGTTCCGCTCGGACGCGACCCCGATCCCGGGCGTCCGCTACGACCGCGACGGGGTCGTCGTCCCCGACGTATCCTACACCTACGCCGAGGCGGTCGCCGACGGGATCTGCCGCCCGGTCGCCTTCGTCACGTTCGACGGGACGCTCTCCTGGCGCAGCGGCGAGGACGTGATCGAATCGTCGTTCGAGACGGTGCTGACGTCCCGCGAGGCGAGCCGGCGCTATCGCACCGCGATCTCGACCGAGCTGCCCGACGGGCTGCCGCGGATCCTGCGCGAGGCCGACGCGAAGCTGCGCGCGCTGCGCGGCTCGGGCCACCGCGACGCGGGGGCCCTGGCGGTCGCGGCCGACGCGACGCACGCGCGGGCGATCGCGAAGCTGATCCGCGAGACGACCGGCCGCCCGCCCGTGGTCGTTCTCCACACGGACTCCGGCGCGGCCCGCAAGCTCGCGCAGTTCCGGGGGTCGACCGAGCCGTGGATCGTGGCCGTGAACATGGTCTCCGAGGGCGTCGACATCCCCAGGCTGCGGGTCGGGGTGTACGCGACCGCCGCCAAGACGCCGCTGATCTTCCGTCAGATCATCGGGCGCTTCGTTCGCACCGTGCCGGGCATGGGCGCCGAGCCGAGCTGGGTCTACCTGCCGGCCGACCAGACGCTGCGCACCCACGCCACCGAGGTGGAATCGGAGCTGCGCCACGTGCTGCGTCGCGAGGAGCCCGGCGAGGGCTTCGACGAGCCTCCCGAGCGGCGCGCGAGCGAGCCCTCAGAGCAGGCCGAGTTCGTGCCGCTGAGCGCGGAGTTCGCCTCCCAGATGACGCTGTTCGGCGCGCCACAGGCGGCGCCCGTCACGGCGAGCAAGGCCCCGCCCCCCGTCCCCGACGAGGCTTCCGAGCCGGTCGCCATGTTCGAGCGGCGCGCCGACCTGCGCCGCGAGCGCTCGCGGCTCGTCGCCGAGCTGCACCGCCGCGACGGCCTGACCCACCGTGAGATCAACGCCTGGCTCAACCTCAAGGTCGGAGTCGAGCGCGTCGAGTCGGCGTCCGTGAAGCAGCTGCAGCGCTCGATCGAGGCGCTCGAGAAGGAGCTGAAACGGGGTCGCGCCGTCGGCCGCCGCGCGGGCGCCGGCCGCATCGCCTAGCTCAGGCCGCGTCGAGCCCCGCGGGGTCGTGCGAGCAGATCAGATCGACCTCGCCGCCGTGGCGGGAGGCGAGCTCGCGGAGCCGCTCGATGTTCTCCCTACGGCGCGTGTGATCGACGCCGTTGAGCGCCTGGAAGGCGATCAGCCCGGGCGGGCAGTGAGGCGGGGTCTGGACCTGGCCGTGGTGGAAGTACGCGTCGCCGCAGTGCAGCAGCCACCGCTCGCCGTTTCGGATCGCGACGCCCGTGTGCCCGGCGGTGTGGCCGATCAAGGGGATCAGCAGCACCTCGGCGCCAGCGCCGGGCAGGATGCGAACGCCCTGGAAGCCGAACCAGTCCTCCCCGCCCCCCTCGTGCTCGACCCATTTCGGGTCGTGGGCCCAGTGCGCCGCGATGTAGCGCTGGCGCTCGCGCAGCGAGGGGTGCAGCGCCGCCTTCAGCTCGTCGCCGAGCAGGTGCACCTCCGCGTCGGGGAAGTCGGGCAGCCCGCCGGAGTGGTCGAGGTCGAGGTGGGTCGTGACGATCTGGCGCACGTCGGCCGGGTCGAACCCGCGCGCGCGGAGCTGGGCCACGGCGGTCTCCGAGCCGTCGAGGACGGGCCGGACGAGCGCGTTGAAGACCGCGCCGAGCTGGCGGCGGCGGGCGACGTCGCCGCTGCCGAAGCCGGTGTCGACGAGGACGAGGCCCTCGGCGCCCTCGATCAGCAGGCAGTGGGCGACGAGGCGACTCGGCTCGAGCAGGCCGCCGGAGCCCGCGAGCATCCGCGCGCCGCGCGGACACATCGTGCCGCAGTTCAGGTGGTGGATCGCGCGGGGCTCCGTGTTCACCGCCGGGAGCCTATCCGTGCGCCGCGCGCCCCGGGGGCGAGGTAGCATCGCGACCGTGGCGGGCCAGGGGGAGACCGGCGTCAGGTGCGGGGAGCGCTTCGTCGCCTACCCGGAGCTGTTCGGGGGCGCGCTGCGCGCGAGCCGCGGGCTGTCCGATCTCGGCGTCGGCGCCGGCGACCGCGTCGCCCTGCTGCTGCGCAACTCGATCGAGTTCCTCCAGGCCTCGATCGCGACCGTCCCGCTCGGCGCCAGCGCGGTCCCGATCAACTGGCACTGGCGAGGCGAGGAGATCGCCCACGTCCTGACCGACAGCAGCGCGAAGGCGCTCGTCGTCCACGCGGACCTGTGGCCCGCGATCGAGCAGAGCGTCCCCGCGGGCGTCGAGGTGGTGGCCGTCGCCGCCGGGGAGGACGCGCCGGCTCCCGCCGGGGCGCACGACTGGTCGCGCTGGATGGCCGCGCTGGAGCCCTGGCAGGACCCTCCCGAGGCGGCGCCCGTCTCGATCATCTACACCTCGGGGACGACCGGCAAGCCGAAGGGCGTCGTGCGGACCCCCTCCAGCGATGCGAAGCGCGAGGAAACCCGGGCGATGCTCGCCGAGATCTTCCGGCTCGGCGAGGGCGAGCGCACGGTCATCCCGGCGCCGCTCTACCACACCGCCCCGAACGTCTACGCGCTCGCCTGCGCGCTGCTCGGGATGGACGTCACGATCATGGAGCGCTTCGACGCCGAGGAGTTCCTGCGGATCGTCCACGAGCAGCGGGTGACGGTCGTTCAGATGGTGCCGACGATGTTCGTGCGCATGCTCGCGCTCCCGCCGAAGGTCCGAGAGGCCTACGACCTCTCCTCCCTGCGCTGGGTCGTGCACGCCGCCGCGCCGTGCCCGCCGGAGGTCAAGCGGGCGATGATCGAGTGGCTCGGCCCGATCGTCGCCGAGTACTATGGCGGCACCGAGACCGGCCCCGTCACCTACTGCACGAGCGAGGAGTGGCTCGCCCACCCCGGCACCGTCGGGCGGCCGCTGCAGAAAGCGCGGATCGCGATCGTCGGCGAGGACGGCGAGGAGCTGCCGACCGGCGAGTCGGGCGAGATCTACTCGTGGCTCGACGTCTTCCCCGACTTCACCTACGCGGGCGACGAGGAGAAGCGCCGCGCCGTCGACCGGGACGGCCTCGTCAGCTGCGGCGACATCGGCTACCTCGACGAGGACGGCTTCCTGTACCTCAACGACCGCCGCTCGGACATGGTGATAAGCGGCGGCGTGAACATCTACCCGGCCGAGATCGAGGCCTGCCTTCATGCCCTCGACGGGGTCCGCGACTGCGCCGTCTTCGGGATCCCCGACGAGGAGTTCGGCGAGGCGCTCGCCGGGCACGTCGAACTGGACGAGGGCGCGACGCTCGGCGAGGAGGCGGTGCGCGAGCACGTCCGCGCCAACCTCGCGGGCTACAAGACGCCCCGCGTCGTGCGCTTCGAGGAGTCGCTGCCGCGCGAGGACTCGGGCAAGATCTTCAAGCGCCGCCTGCGCGAGCCCTACTGGGCGGGCCGGGAGCGGGCGATATGAGCGCGGTCCTTCCCGAACCCCGCGCGATCGAGGTCGGCGAGGGGATCGAGCTGAGCGTGATCGAGGCCGGCGAGGGGCCGGCCGTCGTGCTCTGCCACGGCTTTCCCGAGCTGGCCTACTCCTGGCGCCACCAGATCCCCGCGCTGGCCGCGGCCGGCTACAGGGTGCTCGCGCCGGACATGCGCGGCTACGGGCGCAGCTCGGCGCCGGCCCCGATCGAGGCCTACGACATCGTCTCCCTGTGCGGGGACATGACGGGCCTGCTCGACGCCGTCGGCGAGCTGAGCGCGGTCTTCGTCGGCCACGACTGGGGCGCGAACGTGACCTGGTGGCTCGCCGCGCTCGAGCCCGAGCGGGTCCGCGCCGTGGCGGGGCTGAGCGTCCCGTTCGTCCCCCGCGCCCCGGCCGCGCCGATCCCGATCATGCGCGAGCACCTAGGAGAGGACTTCTACATCGTCTGGTTCCAGCAGCCCGGGGTGGCCGACGAGGCGCTCGGCGGTGACGTGCGCCGGACGCTCACGACCTCGCGCCAATGGACCGCCCAGTGGGCCGAGGAGGAGGGCGCGAACCCGAAACGGCCCGAGTGGATGAGCGAGGAGGAGCTCGCGGTCTACGTCGAGGCGTTCGAGCGGACGGGCTTCACGGGCGGGTTGAACTGGTATCGCAACATCGACCGCAACTGGGAGCTGATGGCCCCCAACGGCGAGCGGAGGATCGAGCAGCCTTCGCTGTTCCTGACGGGCGAGCTCGACATGGTCCGCTCCTTCATGCCCGCCGAGGCGATGAACGGCTGGGTCACGAATCTGCGCGAGCAGGTGGTCGTGCCGGGCGCGGGCCATTGGGTCCAGCAGCAGGCCCCTGAGGCCGTCAACGAAGCCCTGCTCGGCTTCCTCGCCTCGCTCTAGCCGCTCAGCGAACTCTCAGACGGATGCCACGGTCCTCTCGGCGCCGGGCCCGATCCTCTCCTCGTGAGCCGGTCGGCGAGAAAGCAGCCGCCCGGTCCCCCCGACAAGGAGAGACCGATGAAGAGAAAGAAGAGGATCGCCGCGATCTCGCTGGCGGCGACCTGCGCCCTCGCCGGCGCGGCCGCCGGCATCAGCCAGAGCACGGCCGCCACGAAATCGAAGACCGCGGCGAGCCAGGGCATCCGCCACTCGGCCTCGGGCTTCCCCGGCGGCCCGCACGGCGGCTTCGGCGGCCCGGGAGGGCCCGGATCTCGCGCCGTCCACGAGGTCGAGCAGGTCCTGAACAAAGCCGGGACCGCCTACATCAGCCAAACGGTCGACAACGGCGAAATCACCGCCGTCGACGCCTCGGCGGGCACGATCACGCTCAAGGAGGGCACCTCGACGGTGACCTACGCGACGCCCACGATCACGATCCCCTCGGGGGCGACCGTGACGCTCGACGGCGCGAGCAGCTCGCTCGAAAAGCTGAAGACGGCGACCACGCCTCGATCTCCTCCTCCTCGGAAGGCACGACCGTGTTCGCGACAGACTCCTCGTTCACGCCGGGAGACGGCGGCCACGGCCACTGGGGCCCGCCGCCGGGCATGGCGAGCGGACAGGCTCCCCCGAGCGAAGGCTGAGCGGCGGACCCGACTCCAAACCGGGTCGCGGCGCCCGTGCGCCACGACCCGGGCGTCGGCCCGAGCACAGGCAAGGCGATAGCGGGGGTTCGCATGGAGTAAGCATCGGCATGCGCGCCTATGCTCACACGATGGGAACGCTGTCGCACATGCCGCCACGCGGTCGATATCTGGCCGCCGAGGTGGGACGTCTAGCGGGCGTTTCCGGTGCGAAGATCGGGCAATGGGCCCGTCAGGGCTACATCAAATCGTCTCAGGGGACAGGTCGCCCTCGGGTCTACAGCTATCAGGACGTGGCCGAGGCGATGGTCGTGCATCAACTTCTCGACAGCGGCGTCTCTTACAAACGCATACGCCTAACGCTCGACGAACTACGGAAGGATTCCGTTCTGGGCGATTGGCCGCTTTCGCAAGTCGATTTCGCGACGGTCGGCTCGGGAGATCGCCCAGAGGTTGTCGTCCAGCGGGATGGAGGACATTTCGACCTGACGGGTCGACCGTGGAACGGAATGATCGACGCCGGAGATCTACGCCGGATCGCGGCTGATCTGAATCGTGGAGGCTGGGCAGCCAGAGAGATGCCCGACCTCAAGTACATAGAGGTCCATCCCGACCTCCTTAGCGGCCGACCCGTCGTACGCGGTCACCGGATAGCGGCGCGGTCGGCGGCCGAGCTGGCAGAGACAGAGCGGGGTCTAGCCGTCTTGCGTGATGAGTACGAGCTCGACGATGCCGAGATCCACGACGCCCAGCGCTGGTGGAGGGTCGCCCGTCGCTACGAAGCGGCATAAACCGGATCGACTGATCATCGTCGACGCCTCGCTCAGCAGGCGGGTCGCAGCGACGCTGCGCGAACGGGGCCGGGAGGCGAAGGCTCTCACCGAGCTAGGCCTCAGAGCGGCGCTCGATCCGCAGGTTCTCGAAGATGTCTTCTCGCAGTATCCGGAGGCAGTACTGCTGACCGGCGACGATCGGATGCCGGAAGCGCATCCTGAGCCGATCCGTAGATTTCGGGCGACCATGGCAACCGTCGAGCCCTGGGACCGTCGGCCTCGTGCGACGCGGGTCGGAGACCTGCCACAAGAGGAGATGTGGAAGCGCGAGGTCTCGCAGCGATGGGCGCACGAGGTCGCGCAGCAAGAGCGAGCAACGATCTGGCGGTATTCGGAGCGGAGGCGAAGGTGGACTCCAAATATCAGGAACCCGCAGGGGAAACTGTTCAAGGCTTGACGTTGCAGGCGCAGCGGACCGGCCCCTGTGTGACGCACCCCACACTTCTTAGTTATTAGTAACTGCTAAGTTGCTCCCACCCCGTCACGGAAGGAGCAGCGATGCAGAACCCCCGCACCCGCAACGGCTGGACCCTCGCGATCGTCTCGGTCGCGCTTTTCATGGTCGTGCTCGACAACCTCGTCGTGAGCGTGGCCCTACCGACGATCCACCGCGACCTGGGCGCCTCGATCCAGTCGCTCGAGTGGACCGTCAACGCCTACGTCCTCTCCTACGCCGCGCTGCTGCTGACCGGCGCGGCGCTCGGCGACCGCTTCGGGCGCAGACGGATGTTCCTCGCCGGCCTCGCGCTGTTCACGGCCGCCTCGGCCGGAGCCGCGCTCGCGCCGAGCACCGGGACGCTCGTGGCGGCGCGCGCCGTCCAGGGCATCGGCGCCGCGATCGTCACGCCGCTGACGCTGACGCTGCTCGCCGAGGCGTTCCCGGGCGAGCGGCGCGGGATGGCGATCGGCGTCTGGTCGGGCATCAGCGGCGTCGCCGTCGCGCTCGGGCCGCTCGTCGGCGGGGCGGTCGTGGAGAGCCTCTCCTGGCACTGGATCTTCTGGATCAACGTCCCGATCGGCCTCGCCCTGCTCCTGCCGGCCTCGAGAGTCCTGACCGAGAGCCGCGGCCCCTACGGCCACCTCGACCTGCCCGGCCTGTTGCTCGGCTCGGGCGGCGCGTTCGCGGTCGTCTTCGGGCTGATCCGCGCGCAGTCGCTCGGCTGGACCGCCACCGCCGTCCTCGCCTCGCTGGCCGGCGGCCTGGCTCTGGTGGCCGCCTTCGTCGCCTGGGAGCGCCGCGCCGCCGAGCCGATGCTGCCGATGGAGTTCTTCGCCAAGCGCTCGTTCGCCGTCACGAACGTCGTCTCGCTGAGCATGTACTTCGGGATGTTCGGGTCGATCTTCTTCCTCTCCCAGTTCATGCAGAACGTGCTCGGCAACTCGCCCCTGCAGGCAGGCCTGAAGCTGCTCGTGTGGACGGGGGCGACGATGCTCGTCGCACCGCTCGCGGGCGTATTCTCAGAGCGGATCGGAAGCCGCCCGTTCATGGCCGCGGGCCTCGCCCTCCAGGGCGGGGCGCTGGCGTGGCTGGCGGCGACCGCCTCCACGCACATGCACTACGCCCAGATGATCGCCCCCTTCGTGATGGCCGGCGCCGGCATGGCGCTCGTGTTCGCCCCCTCGGCCAACGCCGTGCTCTCCTCGGTCTCCGACCAGCAGGCCGGCCAGGCCTCCGGCGCCAACAACGCGATCCGCGAGATCGGCGGCGTGCTCGGCGTAGCGGTGCTCGCCTCGGTCTTCACCTCGGCGGGCGGCTACGGCAGCCCGCAGGCGTTCCTGAACGGGATGATCCCCGCGCTGTGGGTCGGCGTCGCGGTCCTCGCCGCCGGGCTGCTCGTGACGCTGGCCGTGCCGTTCGCGCCCCGCAGGCGCAAGCAGGAGGCAGAGGGCGGGCGCGTGCCGGCGCGCCTGGCGGGGGACGCGGCTTGAGCCCTCGGGCCACCGAGCAGATCGACCTCCCGCCCCGGCGCCGCGTCCCGGCGGCGCAGCGGCGGGAGGAACTGATCGAGGCGGCCGTCGTGGAGTTCGCGCGGGGCGGCCTGCACGGCACGCCCGTCGGGGACGTCGCCCGCCGGGTCGGCGTCGCCCAGCCGTACGTCTTCAGCCTGTTCGCGAACAAGCGCGAGCTGTTCCTGGCCGCCGTCGAGACCGGCTTCGCACGGGTCGAAGACACCTTCCGCGCCGCCGCCGCGGCGTACGAGCGGGGCGAGGCGCCGGCCGAGGCGGACGGGCCGCTGAAGGCGATGGGCCTCGCGTACTTCGAGATGGTTCGGACCGACCGCGTCGCGCTGATGCTCCAGCACCAGTCCTACGCGGCCTGCGACGACGAGGTCGTCCGCGAGCGCGTGCGGGGGCTGTTCGCGCGGCTCGTCGAGACGGCCCGCGAGCTCTCCGGGGCCGGCGACGAGGACCTCGACCAGTTCATCCGCCAGGGGATGGCCTGCAACGTGGCCGCGGCGCTCGGCGTCGAGGACCTCGCGCCCGGGAGCGCGTGGGTCGACGCGGAGCTGGCCCGCGGCGCGGCCTGAGGCCGTACGCCGAGCGGGCGCCGCGGTCTCCCGCGAACGCCCGCTCGCATACGGTCGTGCTCAGCCTTTCGCGAGCGCCGCGATCAGGCTCCCGGTCGGCGCCCCGACGCCCGTCATCGAGTCGAAGCCGGGGGCCGTCGAGAGCGCGACCTTCTGGTGCGTGCAGTTGCCGGTGCCGCTGCAGTAGGTCTCCTTGCCCTCGTATTCGAGCGTCCGCACCGACGTCACGATCCCCGCTTCTTCGTCGACGCCGTCGAGGAAGTCCTTGCGGAAGTCCGCCTGCAGGGGCTGCGGGGTGACGTCGAAGTACGCGCCCGCTTCGTCGCGCGCGATCTTGTAGAGCAGCGGGTTGACGAACCCGAGCGGGCCTCCCGCGGCCTGGTTGGCGTCCGCCATCACCCCGGCGAGCAGCGGTGAGGAGAGGCTCGTCCCGCCGATCCGGTACTGGTCGTAGTAGACCCCGTCGGGGAACGTCTGGGTCTCCCCCACGAGCATGCCCGTCGTCGGGTCGGCATCCATCGAGACGTCCGGCTCGACGCGGTTACGGGTGCCGGTGAGCTTCGAGTTCCGTTCGGTCAGCGCGGGCGGCACGACGCCTTCCTGATACTGCGGCTCGGGGTAGTTGAAGCTCGTCCCGCCGCCGCCCCCGTAGAGGTATTCGCCCGGCGCCTTCGGGATGTACTGCCCGACTTTGCCTTTCGGGCAGACTTCCTCGGCAGCGAGTTCGGCGGTGCAGAGCGTGCCCTTGGAGGTCGACCAGCCGAGCTCGCCGACACGCGAGCCGGCTTCGCCCACCTGCAGGCTCGTGCCGCCGACGGACGTCTCGAACGGGCTCGAGGACGGGTAGTCGGCGACGGTCATCCCGAGGTTCGCGAACTCGTCGCCTTCGTCCCCGGCCGAGAACTGCACGCCGACGCCCTTGAGGATCGCCTCGATCAGGACGTTGTCGAACGAGCGCCGCGTGCCCGGCGAGTCGAGCAGGTCGCCGCCGTTGTCGCCCCAGGAGTCGGTGATCACGCTCGCGAGCGGTTCCCCTTCGACGATCTGATGGACGGACTGGAAGAGCCCGTTCAGGCAGTTCTTCGCCCCGACGTAGAGCAGTTTCGCGCCGGGCGCCGTGGCGTGGACCGCCTCGACGTCGAGCGTCTGCTCGCCGTACCAGCCGTTGGCTTCACACAGTTCCTGCTGGTTGAACTTGGGGCTGAGCAGCTCGGAGAACTGGCCCGAGGAGAGCGGCTGGCTCGCCTGGTTCTTGCTCGCGTAGGTCTGCGCGTCGGCGAGCAGGGTCGGCGAGACGTAGGCGTCGACGATCGCGACCGTCTGGCCGGTGCCGTCGATTCCCGAGCCGATCGAGCTGGACAGGCCGTAGGCGCTCTGCAGCTGCGGCGGCGTGTAGCCGCAGATCGCGTACGGCAGCGGCGAGGGGTACCCCGCGCCGAACGCGGGGTCGGTCAGGTCGGTCTGTTCGCCGTAGTAGCCCGAGCAGGGCCGCGCGTTGCGGAAGCCTTCGGGCTGGGGGACTTCTTCCTTGCCCTTCTTCGCCGGTTCGGCGCCGTCGCGGACGTGGTCGGGCGTCGCGACGTTCTGGTCGATCCCGCTGACGCCGGAGATCAGGCCCGCGACCGAGGAGGGAACGGTCAGCGCCGAGGAGGCGAGACGCACGACCCGCCCGTGGCGGCGGTACTGGCCGAGCGTCGTCCCGAAGGCCTTCGCGACGGCGGCGGCGCTGCCCGAGGCCTCGATCGTGAGGCGATCGGCGGAGACCGATTCGACCGCGATCCCCTGTTCCTTCAGCCACTTCTTGACGGCGCTCACCGACGAGGAGCTCGGCGCGAAGCGCTTCGCGTACTGGGCCGCCGTCAGGAAGTGCCGGTACGAGGGGTTGCCGGGCGTCGAGACGGCCTGCGCGAGCGCCGCCGCGGCGCCCCCTTCGGAGGGCGTCAGGCCGACGATGAGTTCGATCGGCGTCGAGGCGGGCGTCGCCCCGGTCGAGTTGGACGGCTTCGCCAGCGGCGAGCTCGCCTGCACGACGGACTTGCCCGCGGCGGCCGCCGCGAGCGGCGCCTGCGCGGCGAGTCCGACTCCGAGCGTGGAAGCGATCGTCGCGACGGCGGCGATCAAACGCTGATGCCTCATACGGCCTCCTTGCCGCCCCGGGCGGCGGTTGCGTCCCTGTGGACCGAGCGAATCCGTTTGGATCGAACGACGCGATGATCCTACCCGCGAAGCGCTCTCGGCAAGCGACCGAGCGGGCTGGCCCGGACGGCCCAAATCCCGCCGTGGGATTGGCCTAGGCGTCCAGCGCGGCCTCGCGGCGACGGCGTCGCCAGGCGCGGCGCAGAGCCTCGAGGACGAACGCGACGACGGCGAGCGGCACGAGCACCGCGAGCGCGACCAGCGCGACGGCGCCCGCGACGGCGAGCACGTGGCCCGCGTCGTGCAGGCCACGGTCGAGCGTGCTCCGCCCCGAGGCGGACCCGCCCGACCCGGCGATCGTCACTTCGAGCTCGGAGGTCGCGGCGCGGTGCGCCTGCGTCCTGACCTGCGAGCGGTATTCGGCGATCTGCGTGCGATTCGCAGCGAGGCGTTCGCGCAGCGAGTCGATCTCGCCTTCGCTCGTCGCCGCGGCGAGCGCCCGCAGCAGCGCGCGGCGCACCGCTTCGGCGTCGCCGAGGCGGCGCTTGGCGCCGTCGTAGGCGGAGGTGATGTCTTCGGATTCCTGGTTGACCGACCGCTCGGGCGCGATCCGGCCGAGCGCGGCGATCGCCGAGGCGAGCTTCGCGCTCGGGATCTGCAGGCGCAGCTGCGCTTCGCTCGGGCCGCCCGAGCTGCGCACCTGCACGTGGGACTGCTCGACGAAGCCGCCGTCGCTGACGGCGAGGCGCGAGGCGGCTTCCGCGGCCCGCTGGACTCCGTCGGCGGCCGGCGCGAGCGTGACGGAGGCGGCGAGCTGCTGAAGGCGGCCGGGCGCGGCACCGGCAGCCCGGAAGGTCTGGCTCGCGGGGCCGGCGGTCCCGGGGGAGGGTTCCGCGGCGGCGGAGCGGGGAGCTACTTCAGCCGCGGACATCGCCTCGCCCGCACCGCCAAGCGAATGCCCGAGCCCACCACGCGACTGCCCGAATCCGCCGCTCAGCGCGATCACCGCGAGCACCGCGGCGATCGTGACCCCTGCGCCGCCGAAGGCCAGCGCGCGCCGCGGCGAGGCGAGGATCGCGACCCGCAGGCGGGCCAGCCGCTCGTTGAGCGTGCGGCGCGGCCGCGCACGCTTCGAGCTCAAGCGCGCAGCCCGGCCCTCGGCCGACCACTCCTCCACGCGCGCCTGCAGCTCGCGCTCGAACTCCGGCGCCATCGCCGGCGCCAGCGCCCGCACGTCGCTGCCGAGGGTGCGTAGCGCGACGCCCTCCGCGCCCGGGATCTCGCCCCCGAGCAGCGCGTCGAGGCGCTCGCCCGCGGCCAGGCCGGCCGCCTCGCCCTGCGAGCTTCCGGGGAAGCGGATCACCCTCATGCGACCTCCTCCCCTTCGACGCCGAGCTCGCCCTCGCGCAGCTTCGCGAGCGCGCGGCTCAGCCGCGTCCCGGCGTTCGACTCGCTGATCCCGAGCGCGCGGGCGAGCTCGCCGTTGGAGAGCTGACCGTGGAACTTCAGCAGCACGATCTCCCGGTCGCGGAGCGGCAGCGCGGCGAGCGCTCGCCGCACGCTCTCACGGCGCGCGACGTCCTCCTCGGCCCCGGCGACGGGCTCGCTCGCGAGCAGCTCCGCGGCGGCCTCGGAGGCGATCCGCCCGCTGCGCCGCCTGCGCAGCTCGTCCAGGGCCGCGTTGCGGGCGATCGTGAAGAGCAGCCCCCGGGCGCTCCCGCGGCGAGGGTCGACGCGACCGCGCGCCCGGTAGAGGCGCTCGAAGGCGAGCGCGGTGACGTCCTCGGCCGCCGCCGCGTCGCCGAGCAGGGACAGCGAGTACCCGTGGACGTCCCCGACGCTCTCCCGGAAGAGCGCGTCGAACGACGCCTCGTCGATGCCTGCCGCACGCGTGGTGCGTGATGGGCGCAACCCGGTCATCCTCATCTCTATTAAGGACTACGGGTGAGAGCCGCCCCTCGTCACACCCCTCCGGGCGGCGGCGAGGGCCCGCGGCCTACGGGATGGCCGCGGGCCCTCGTGTGCGCCGGGCGTCCTGCCCGATCAGCCGCCGCGCTCCTGCGGCTAGCCCTGCTTCTCGCCCGTCGCCGGGTTGAGGAACAGCTTTCCGTTGCGCTTGCCGGCGAAGTCGAAGGAGCCCGCGAGATCGAAGGGCACGCCCTCGCTGGCGTCAACGCCGGCCTGGACCTGGTCGGCCGAGCCGGGGATGCCCGGCAGGCCCCAGTTGTACTCGACGAAGTTGATCATCGAGGCCTGGTTGGAGACGTTGTGGTCGACGGCGTTGCGCTTCGCGTACGGGGAGATCACGAGCAGCGGCAGGCGCGGCCCGAAGCCGCAGCGGCCCTGTTCGCCACCGAGCGGCGAGACCGTCTGGGGGTTCGCTCCGCACTGGCCCGAGGTCCCGGTCGAGGAGACCGTGAGCGAGGTGTTGGTGAGGTTGTCCGCCGCCGACAGCGAGGGGTTCGTGACGCCGCTGTAGGCGTGGTCGTACCACCCGTCGGAGTCGTCGTAGTTGACGACCACCGCCGTGCTCTGCCAGTCGGGCGAGCGCATCAGCTCGTTGATCGTGCTCGCGATGAACGCCTGCTCGTCGGCGGGGTCGGAGTAGGCCCCGTGGCCGTCCTGGTAGCCCGGCGCCTTGATGAAGCTCACGTCGGGCAGCGCCGAGGCGGGCAGTTCGCGGCGGCCGATCGCTTCGACGAGCTGGTTGAAGTCGCTCGTGTCGTACTGGTGATTGGGTGTGTTGAACTGCGGGACCCCGGCGGCGTAGGACTGCGTGTCGTGGCCGATCTCCTGCAGGCCCGCGAGCGTGTCCTGGCCGCCCGCGCCGGCCGGGATCGTCAGGTGGTGCGGGTTGGCCGTCGAGGCGTAGTACTGGAACGGCTCGTGGTGGGCGATGTAGTCGTCCTTGTAGCCCCACTGGCCCGTCCCCCCGAGGGCGACCCCGACCGGGTGCACGGTCGAGCAGTTCGCCTGGTTGCTCGAGTGCGCCGGACGGTGTTCGGTGGCCGCGTAGTAGGTCTTGAACTCGTCCGGTTCGAAGGCGCTCGTCGGCTGGCCGGAGTGACCGGTCGCGGCGAGCGCTTCGGCGTAGCTCTGGTTGGGCTTCATGCCGCCCTGGAACCAGCCCCACGAGAGGCCTTTCGCGTTCAGCTCGTCGCCGATGTTCGTGCCCTTCATCGCGACCGCGTCGCGCGTGGAGCAGTCGTCCCAGTAGGGCTGCGCGTCGCTCGTGAGGGCGTAGCCCCCGAGGCCGTTCGCGGTCAGGTCCGCGTTCGGGGCCGTCGAGGTCGCGATCGAGGGGCTGTTGGCGAGGTGGCCCGCGTCGACTTCGCCGGTGTCGCCGGCGACGAGGTTGATCGCGCCGGGCGCGGAGGGGCCGAACGTCGTCCCGTAGGAGTTGTCGCTCATCGCGTAGCGCTGGGCGTAATTCCACAGCGCCGTGACGGTGTTCCCGTCGTAGTAGTCCATCACCTGCGCCGCCGCGCACGGCGCCCCGAACGGGGTCGTCCCCGAGCCCGTCCCGACGCTCTGCACGAAGCGGTCCATCGCGCCCCCGTCGAAGGACTGCTGCTCGTCGGAGTAGTTGTGGTCCTGGTCGCACGTCAGCTGCCCGCCCGCGTCGCCCGGCAGGCCGGTCGCGTTGGAGTCGAGCCGCTGCGGCTGGGCCGCGTTGGGGTTGCTGAACAGCAGGTTGTCGGAGTGGCGCAGCGCCGGCGGGATCGATTCGGCCGTCGCGGGGGCGAGGCCGTCGACGGCCGGGGTGCCCTTCGCGGCTTTGAAGCGCTGGCCGTCGGTGCCGGCCGCGTGCGGGTAGGTCGCGAAGTAGTGGTCGAAGGACACGTTCTCCTGAAAGATCACGACGAGGTGCTTGATCGGCGTCGCCGTCGAGGCTTGGGCCGCCCCCGACGCGGTCCCCCCGAGGGCCAGCAGGCCGCCGCCCGTCAGTGCCAGCGCCGCCGCCAGCCCTCCTACCGTGCGCCTCTGTCGCATCCGCGTCTCCTTGCCGAGATGGTGGTCGCCGGGCCGGCTTCGCGCCGGCTCGAGTGCTCGACGCGAAGACTTCCCGCGGGGGCCGTTCACACCGTTGCGCTGATGTGACTCACTCGTTGAAGAGCTGTGACCTTCCGGTCAGGGCGCCGACCGCCCGCGGCCGCGCGGTGCGTCATGCTTGGCGCCGATGAGGCGGATCCGCTCCTGGCTGATGGACATGGACGGGGTGCTCGTGCGCGAGGAGCAGGCGATCCCCGGCGCGGACCGCTTCCTCGCGCGACTGCGCGAGCGGGAGATCCCGTTCCTGCTGCTCACGAACAACTCGATCTACTCCGCCCGCGACCTCGTCGCCCGCCTCGCCGCGAGCGGCCTGGAGGTCCCCGAGGAGGCGATCTGGACCTCGGCGCTCGCGACCGCGCGGTTTCTCTCCGAGCAGCGTCCCGGCGGCAGCGCCTACGTGATCGGCGAGTCGGGGCTGACGACCGCCCTGCACGCCGCGGGCTACACGCTCGACGACCGCGCGCCCGACTACGTCGTCCTCGGGGAGACCCGCACGTACTCCTTCGAGCGGATCACCCGCGCGATCCGCCTGATCGGCGGGGGCGCCCGCTTCATCGCCACCAACCCCGACCCGACCGGGCCGAGCGCGAACGGTCCGCTGCCCGCGACCGGCTCGGTCGCCGCCCTGATCAGCCGCGCGACCGGCGTCGAGCCGTACTTCGTCGGCAAGCCCAACCCGCTGATGATGCGCTCCGCCCTGAACGCGATCGAGGCCCACTCGGAGAGCTCCGCGATGATCGGCGACCGAATGGACACCGACATCGTCTCGGGCCTCGAGGCCGGCATGGAGACGATCCTCGTCCTGACCGGCGTGACGAGGCGCGAGGAGGCCGAGCGCTTCCCCTTCCGGGCGTCGAAGATCGTCGACTCGGTCGCGGACCTCGTGGACGAGATCTAAGAGAGAAGGACGCCGAGTCCGGGCGCCGGGCGCGGGACGGGGGCTGCCGGGGCTCGACCGCCGAGTGGCGCGGGATCGACGCGTCGCTCTGGACGCGTTCGCCTTTCGTGGACAGGTGTCCAGTCCTGTCCACCTCTTGTCAAGGATCTGACGGGATGCACCGAGTTGGGGCGCATGGGGGGAGTTCCTCGATGAGCGGGGGCGCCGGGACGACCGGAACGCGGGGCGCCGAGCACAAGGCTCGCGCTCGCGCGGACGCGCGTAACAAGGCGGCCGCGAAGCACCCCGCCCACCCGCACGGCAAGGCCAAGCACCACAAGAAGCACCGCCGCCGCCACAAGAAGCACAAGCACAAGCACGTCAACGGGCTCCCCGGGGCGCCCGCGCCGCCCGCGATCCCGGTCAGCCCGCCGCCGCCGTCGAACGCCCCGCCGCCCGCGGTCGTCGCGAAGCTGACGCTCGCGCAGGCTCGGCGCCTGCTGTGGCGGGCGGGCTTCGGCCCGACGCCGGGTCAGGCCGAGGCGCTCGTCGGCCAGCCCGTCGAAGCGGTCGTGCAGAGCATGACCCGGCCGAGCGGCGCGGCCGTCCTGCGCGGCCCCGCGCCGACCGACGACGAAGGCAACGCGCTCGCGCCCGCGGACGTGTGGGGCCAGGACCACTGCTGGTGGCTCGACCGGATGGTCCGCTCCGACCAGCAGCTCGTCGAGAAGATGACGTTCATCTGGCACGACTGGTTCGCGAACTCCAACGAGAAGGTCAACGACCAGCAGCGGATGCTCGACCAGAACCAGCTGTTCCGCGAAATGTGCCTCGGCAGCTTCGACGACCTGTTCATGGCCGTCACGAAGGACCCCGCGATGCTCGTGTTCCTCGACGGGATCTACAACACCAGGTGGGACCCGAACGAGAACTACGCGCGCGAGATGATGGAGCTGTTCTCGCTCGGCGCCGACCGCGGCGCCTACACCGAGACCGACGTGCGCGAAATGGCCCGCGCGCTGACCGGCTGGACCGCCGAATGGACCGAAAGCGCAGGCCTCCAGAACTTCCGCTTCGAAGGGTCGCGCCACGACGGCGGCAACAAGACGATCTTCGGCCAGAAGGACAAGTGGGGCTGGGAAGACGGCGTGCGGATGTGCGTCGCCCACCCCCTGCACGCCTCCTTCTTCGTCGCGAAGATGTGGAGCTACTTCGTTCCCGTCCCGCCCGACGAAGCGACGCTCGCCTCGCTGCAGGGCCTGTACCTGTCCAGCGGCCACTCGATCCGGGCGGTCGTCGAGGCGATCCTCCAGCACCCCACGTTCCTCGACGGCCCCGAGCTCGTCACCCCGCCGGTCGTCTACAACGCGGGCCTGCTGCGCGCGATCGGCCGGCCGGTCGACACGACGGCCTGGGCGTGGCTCAGCTCGGGCGCGGGCCAGCAGCTCTTCTACCCGCCGAACGTCGCCGGCTGGGACTTCACCCACTGGCTCGACACCTCGACCGCCAAGGCGCGGTGGGAAATCGCGAGCTACGTGACCTCGGAGACGTACGCGAACCCGTGGCCCGGGAAAGGCGAAACGGAATACAGCCCGACCGAGGAACCCGCCGCGGCGATGGAAAGCGCGATGAGCTACTGGGGGCGGCCGGGCCTCTCCGCCGAATCGGAAGCGGCGATCGCCGCGTACGCGCAGAACTGCTTCAACGGCCTCTCGGTCGCCAAATGGCAGCGCAGCCCATACCGCGCGATGCGCCAGAACGCGCTGCGGATGCTGATCGCGACCTCGCCCGACCTGCAGGTGAGCTGAAGGAGACGACCGATGGCGAAGGCCTGTTCCTGCAACGACTTCAACCGCGCCCAGCTGCTGCGCGCCGGGATCGCCCAGGCCGGCCGGGGTCTGCCCTCGATCGAGCCGGGCCAGCCGATCCCCGCCGGCACCGGCATGGACCGGCGCGCCTTCCTGCTGCGCTCGGCGGGCGCGGTCCTGTCGGTCTACGGCGCCGCGGCGCTCTCGCCGCGGCACTTCGAAGAGGGCATCGCCGAAGCCGCCGCGGCCGAAGCGGGCGGCCCGGTCCTCGTCTCGATCTTCATGGAAGGCGGCTGGGACGCCCTCTCGGTGCTCGCCCCCGTGCGGGAAGCCAGCTACCACACGCTGCGCCCCACCCTGGGCTTGAAAGAAGGCGAAGGGGTCGAGTTCTCCGAGGACGAAACGCTGATGTGGCACCCGAGCGCCGCGGGCCTCGCCCAGCTGCACAAAGAGGGCAAGGTCACGGTCTTCCCGGCGATCGGATACGACCCGCCCGACGAGAGCCATTTCACGAGCCGTCACTACTGGGAGGTCGGGGAACTGAACACCCAGACCCGCTCGGGCTGGATGGGCCGGTACCTCGACGTCGCGGGCAGCGCGGGCAACCCGCTGCAGGGCCTCTCGCTCGACTACTCGCTCGCGCCGGCCCTCGCGACGACGAAGAACCCCGTCGCCGCGGTCTCCTCGCCCGGGGACTACAACTTCTGGGCCTACGGCCTCGACGAACCGATCGCCTCCTCGGCGCTCGACGCGTACGGCGCGCTCGGCTCGCTCGGCGCCCCCTCCGTCGCCTACGCGCAGGCACGCGGCGCGGCGCAGGACACGGGGATCATCCGCGAGCAGATCGCGCCGTTCGCCGAACACGAAGGCAAACCCGGCTTCACCTCGCCGGTCGAATACCCGACCACGGGCGGCGAGTTCCCTCAGCGCCTGGCGGTGCTCGCGGCGATGCTCGCCGATGAAGAACTGCCGATCAAATGCGTCTCGATGAACGCCGTCGGCGGCTACGACACGCACTCCGACGAGCACGAAACGCTTGCCACGAACCTGCTGCAGACGGTCGAATCGGTCGTCGCCTTCCAGCGCGACCTCGAAGCGCGCAAACTCGACAAACGCGTCGTCGTCCAGCTCTGGTCGGAGTTCGGCCGCCGCCCCGAGGAAAACGGGTCGGGCACCGACCACGGAGCGGCCGGCGTCTCGTTCCTGATCGGCTCGCGGGTGAAAGGCGAAATGGTCGGCGAGTTCCCCGGCACGAGCAAACTCGACGTCAACGAAAACCTCGTCAACACGTCCGACTTCCGGGCGATGTACGCGGGGATCCTCGGCCAGTGGTTCCAGACCGAAGCGGGCCTCGTGATACCCGGAGCCGGCACGGGACTGGCAGGACCGAGCGCGTACGGCACGGTCCCAGCTCTCTTCAACTGATGCCCCCGCCCCGCACGCGCATCCGCCTGCTCGCGGCCGCGACGTGCGCGCTCTCGATCGCGACGGCGCTCTGCGCCGGCGCGGGGATCGGGCTGGCAGCGGGCCGCGGCACGGGCGCCGGGCTGGCCGGCGGTAGCCGCACGCAGAGCGCGGGCGCGAACGCGGGCGCGAACGCGAACGCGAACGCGAACGCGGGCAAGCATCACTGCAGGCGCGGCCCGACCGGCCGGGCCCACCGCGCCCGCGTGATCTGGACGCCCGCCTTCCCCCGCCCCGACGGGCTCGGCCTGGTGGCCCGAGCCGCGAGCGGCGGGCAGCGCGGCGGCCATGCGGCCGGCTCGCGGGGCTGTCGCACGGGCAGGCGCCGCCCCGCCGCCAAGCACGGCGTCTCCACGACGACCCCGACGAGCGGACCACCCGGCGCTGGGGGAAGCCCCGGCAGCGGGGGGAACCCCGGCGAAACGGGCGCCCCCGGGGGAACGACCCCTCCGGGGGAAGGAGGCTCGGGCGAAACCCCCGCGCCGCCCTCGGTACCGCACGTCCAGGTGACGGCGGTCGAGTACCACTTCACCCTCTCGCGGACGACGGTCCCCGCGGGCAAGGTCGTCTTCAACTTCGTCAACTCGGGCCAGGACGAACACAACCTCAACGTCCTCTCCGGCGAAGGCTCGCTGAGCGCCCAGTTCGCGAACACCGAATCGAAGGGCGTCCGCAACCAGACGGTCGAAATGCGCCACGGGACATTCACCCTGTTCTGCTCCCTGCCCGAACACGAGAGCAAAGGGATGAAGGCGACGCTGACGGTGGAATGAGGCCGGGGGCCTCAGTACAGAGCGGTGGCGAGGCGCCCCCGCGTCGCGCGCGCGAGCGGATGCTCCGGTCCGAGCCGGTCCAGCTCGCCGACGATCGCCCGCCGCACGTCCTCTCGATCGGCGCCCGCATCCTCACCCAGCAGCGCGAGCAGCGCGTCGAGTCCCGGTTCGGTCTCGCCGCGGTCTAGCGCGGCGAACGCATCGACACCCAGGTCATCGCTTTCGAGGCGCAGGCGCGCGGCCACGCCGTCGGCCTGGAAGCTTCCGGTTACGGGCTCCAGAACCTCGGCGGCCGCCTCGCGCTCTCCCCTGCCGATCAGCAGGCGGGCGAGCGGCACGGCCGCGTCCTCCCGGCCCGGCTCGAGCTCGAGCGCGCGGCGCAGCTCGGCCTCGCTCCCGGCCGCGACGAGCCGGTCCGACTCCGAGGGCACGAGCTCGTCGAAGAACGCCTCGACGTTCTCAGGCGGCTGGACGCCGACGAACTCGGCGACGACGCGACGGTCCTTGAACGCCTTGACCGCGGGGATGCCGCGGATCTGGAAGGCCTGGGCGAGCATCTGGTTGGCGTCGGTGTCGAGCTTCGCGAGCACGACCTCTCCATCCCGCGCCCGCGCCGCGGCCTCCAGGGACGGCCCGAGCTGACGGCACGGGCCGCACCACTCGGCCCAGAAGTCGACCACCACGGGAAGCTCGACCGAGCGCTCGATCACCTCCTGCTCGAAGTCGGCTTCGCTTACGTCGACGACGCTCACTTCGGGTCGGCCTCGATCGCCTCGGCCGTGAGCCCCATGTAGTCGCCGTCGGATCCGGCCGGGAAGGCCCAGCCCTCGGCCGGTCCCCTGATCGCGAGGACCGTGCCGGTGTCGAGCTGCTCGGCGATGTCCGGGAAGCGCATCGTCGAGACGAGCACGTAGCGCGCCGGGGCGTCGGAGACGTTGCGCAGCCGGTGGGCCCCGGCGGCGCCCGTGGGGAACCCCGCGACGTCGCCGGCCCGGACGGTCGCCGAGCCCGCGGGGGTGCGCAGCTCGAGCTCGCCGGCGATCACGATCAGGAGCTCCTCGTTGCCGTGGTGGACGTGATACGGCGCCGCCTGCCCGCCCGGGTCGAGCTCATACAGCGCGCAACCGAGCTCGGAGAGCCCCAGTCCGGGGGCCAGGCGCGAGCCGCGGGCGGCGCCGAGGTCGCGCTCCCACTCGCTGTGCTCGAAGACGTTCGGCTCGCCGGCCACGGGTCCATGATCGCAGCCCGCGAGCGAGTTCCGGGCGCTGGAAGGCATGCCCCTCGGACCGTCGGGGCTCGGCGCTGCAAACGCGGCTCAGGCGGGCGAGCCGAGGTCCTCGAACGGGAGCACGTCGAACAGCCCGGTTGCTTCGAAGACCTCGCGCACCGCGCCCACGCCGGGGACGATGCTCAGCGGGATCCCCCGCCGCCGGCAGGCGGTGTGACCGAGCGTGATCGCCCACAGGCCCGCCGAGTCGATGAAGCTGAGCCGGGTCAGATCGAGCAGGATCGGGCGCTTCGCCCCGAGCGCGCGCAGCATCGCCTGCTCGAAGTCCGGGGCGGTCGCCATGTCGAGCTCGCCGCTCAGCGCCAGGCGCTGACGGCCCTCGTCCTGCTCGAACTCCGCGCTAAGGCAGCGCTGGGAGGGCGACGCCGAAGAACGGGGCAGGGTCTCGCGCGAGCGCGCCGCCGAACGAGCGCCCGGCGCCGTGGGGCGCCGGCGCGACCGTGTGCTGCTCCTCGAGACGTTTGACATTCTTGCGATCAGCCCCTCATACAAAGCATCGGAACTTTGCTGACATCTTGACAACAATGTCAAAGAGCTGATGGAGCGCTGCCATACGCAGTGCTTATGCCTCGAGGAGCTCGACCGAGGCGAGCAGGTCGCGGACCACGTTCCGCCCGTCTCCGCGACGCACCGCGAGGCAGACCTCGAGCGGGTCGACGTCCACGAGCGGCACGGCGCGCACGCCCTGCCCCTCCGCGCGCGCGAGCATGAACCGGGGCAGCACGGCGACCGCGCGCCCCCTCGCGATCAACGTCCAGATCTCCTCGAGCGAGGTCGGGGTCTCCTCGCAGAGCGCCGGCGGCCGGCTGCGGTACTTCATCAGCCACGCGTCCCGGGCCACGCGCTCGTCGACGTCCGGGTGGCGACCCGGGAGCCGCTCCCGCTCGATCTGATCGAACGTCAGCTGCGACGCGCCCGCGAAGCGGTGGGACTCCCCGACGAGCACGAAGCGGGGCGAGACGGCGACGAGCTCCTGCTCGAGCGCCCCGTCGGCGACCGGCGGGAAGACGAGCTCGGCGTCGACGCGGCCGCGCTTCAGCTCGACCAGCTGCTCGGCGGGGCCGAGCGCCCGCATCTGCACCTCGACCTCCGGGTGGGCGCTCATGAACCGCCGCAGCACGCCCCGCGCGACGTCCGATGCGGCGTCGGAGAAACCGAGCGTCAGCTGCGGCGAGCCGAGCCTCGCGCGTGCGACGGCTTCCGCCTCGGCCACGGAGGCGAGCGCGGCGGCGGCCTTCTCGAAGAACTCGGCCCCGGTCTCGGTGAGGCGCACGCCGCGGGCGTGACGCTCGAACAGCTTCACCCCCAGCTCCGCCTCGAGCTTCCCGATCGCCTGCGAGAGAGCGGGCTGGGCGATGTGGACGCGGGCCGCGGCACGGGTCATCTGGCCCTCTTCGGCGACGGCCACGAAGTAGTGGAGCTGGCGAAGGTCGAGCATCGTTGGTCTGCCCCGGCCGCAGACCGGCACAGGCTATGTCGGAAGCGCCGCGAGGCCGGAGAAGTGAGAGACACGAGGTGGGAGGCGCGCGTCCCGCACGCCTCCCACCGCCGCGTTCGGCGACCTAGAAGATGACTTCGAAGTCGTTGCTTTCGTTGATAAGGAGCGCTCCGTTGCCCGTCTCGGTCGAGTTCGTGATCACGAACCGGCCGGGTATGTCACCGGGCTGTTTGTCCGATTCGACCTTGATCGCGGCTTCCGACTGGCCGCTGATCTTGATGTTCTTGGCGCTCGATTCGGAGGCCGAGAGCTGTTCGTCGTACTGGTAGAGGTCGATCCCGACGCGGCCCGTCCCGTTGATCGTGTCCGAGACGAGGCTCGCCCTGCCTTCTTCGAGCTCCGCGCCCTCGTAGCGGTTGCTCGTCAGGACGTCCTTCAGGATCGTCACGTCGGGGGTCGCCGGAACGGTCGCCGAGCCGGACGCGTAGTAGACGCCCATGTCGTTTTCGCGCACCGTCGAGCCGCTCAGCTTCGAGCCGGGGGCGGCTTGGTAGAAGAGCACCCCGGAGGCCTGGGTGGCTTCGGCGCCGCAGCTCGCGTGATCGCACTCGTTGCCCGAGACGGTCGTCGACTTGATGCTCGCCTGGCCGCCGTAGGCGACCTCGATCCCGTTCTGCGCGATGTAGGGGGTCGCCCCTTCGCCGGTGACCGTCGAGGAGACGATCGACATCGTCGATCCCGCACCCGTCACGGTCGGCCCGTTCTTCTCATAGCCGTAGATCGTGTCCGACTTGAGCGTCGCGTGCCCGACCTCTTCGCGGCTGGCCGAGCCGACCCGCAGGGCGAGGCCGTGCTGGCAGCCCTTGTACGCGTTCAGGCTCGTCGAGGCGCCGTCGATCGTCATCGAGGTCGACTTCAGCGTCGCTCCGCCGCCGACGAAGATCCCGTTCAGGCCGTTCGCGCACGTTTCCAGCGGGATCACCGCCTGCACGGTGACGCCGGCGATCGAGACCGTGCCCGTCGTGCAGATCGAGACCTCGTCACTCTGTACGAGCGGCCCTTCTTCGACGTTCGCTTTGGTGTCGCACGACGATTCCGAGCGCGCCGGCGAGGCCGGCATCGCGAGCGTGGCAGTGCCGATCCCGCTGACCGCGACGATCTTCACGGGCGAGGTGATGCTCACCTGTTCGACGTAGGTCCCCGCGCAGACGTCGACCGTTCCCCCTTTGGCGGCTTCGATGCCCGCCTGGACCGCGCCGAAGCCCGGCTGCGCGCAGCTCTTGCCTCCGGGCACGACCGGGGCGCTGTTGGACACGTACACCGTCGCGGCTCCCGCCGCGTCAGCGGCCGCCGCCATGCACAGCGCCGGCAGCAGCGCCGCCAGCGCTCGAATCAGTCGTCTTGACACTTTCTGCTCCTTGTAGTCGTCTTGCGAGGCCGTCCCTGCGGCCCCGGGGTGGCACTGCGAGACGCGGGGGCGCGATCCTTGCGCCCCCGCGCCTCCTGGGCCGGTGACTCATGGAGGGACGAGCCACGACCGAGCATGAGACGTGCTGCTGCACCGGCTCGGCCAACGCGTCGGCTGCGGCAGGGCATGCCGCGACCCTCGCGGGCCTTCTCATTCGGGTGCGTCCCCTCCTTCGGCCGTCGCCGGCCTTTCGGGGCTCCCCTCCAGAGGAGCCGGTCGGCGGAGCATAAGGCACGGCGTAATGCCCACATATACGAATTGTCCCGGCTGTGATTCCTGATGCTTATGCAAGCCTCGCGGCCCCGCAGGCACGGAGCACGGCACAAGACAAAATGCGAGACTGTCTCGCGAGGATGGTCAGAGCATCGACACCGACACGCCGGGCGACGGCGCACGACGCGCTCGAGCTGGCGACCGCGACGCACATGGCCGGACGGCGCGTCGACATGGGGACGCTCGCGAAGGAGCTCGGCGTCGGGCGGGCGACGCTCTACCGCTGGTTCGACTCGCGCGAAGCCCTGATGGAGCAGGTGCTGCTCGGGCGCGCCGAGGCCTACGTCGAGACGGCCCGGCGGGAGAGCCGCGGCAGCGGCGACGAGCGGCTGATGGGGATCGTGCGGGCGATGATCGCCGCCTCGCAGACGGCCCGGCCGGTGCGCCTCTTCATCGAACGCGAGCCGACGCTCGCGCTGCGCATCCTCGCGGGCGAAGGAGGCAGGCTGCACCGCTTCTTCGTCGAGCAGGCGCTGCGCGACCTCGCCGAGTCGCACGGAGGCCCGCTGCCCGCGCCGCTCGAGGCCCGGGTCGACGCGACGCTGCAGCTGATCACGGCGCTGCTGTGGGTGGCGGTGGCGATCGGCGACGAGCCGCCGGTGGAACGGATCGAAGGACTCGCCCGCGAGCTGCTCGCCGACGTCCCCTCCCCGCGGCGCCGCGGGAGCGCGCGGTGAGCGCGGCCGCTGCCAGCCGGCTCGGCGCGGCGGACCGGCTCTCCCGCCGGGTCGGGCCGCGGCTGCTCGCGGCGAGCGCCGGCTTCTCGCTGCCCGCGAAGCTCCGCGCGCGGGCGACGCGAGCGCGAGGCGGGCGTGGCCTCGTCGAGCTGTTCATCGCCTTCGACGACCCGTGCAGCGCGGTCGCCGTGCACGAGCTGGCCGAGCCGCTCGGGCGGCGCGCGGTGGAGCTGCGGATCGTGCCGGTGATCCGACGCGGCCTGGCCGGGGACCCGGCGGTGGCCCGCAAGCGCGACTACGCCCTGCTCGACGCGGGCCGGCTCGCGCGTCGCAGGCTCGGCCGCGAGCTCGCCCGTCGCGAGGTGCTGCCCCCGGAGGAGGTCGCGTTCCTCGCCGAGTGGACCGCGGCTGCGCCCCCCGGCCCCGCGGTGACGGACTTCTGCCGTGCCGCTCTCGCCCGACTCTGGTTCGAGGACGGCGGGCCGGTCTCCCGCGAGGACTTCGCGGCGCTCTGGCGCGAGCGAGTCGGCGGCGAGCCCTCCGGCGACGCCGCGGCCGTGCGCCGCTGCGAGGCGCGGATGGCCCGGCGGGGGCCGTACGAAACGCCGGCCGTATGGACGGGGGGACGCTGGTACTTCGCCCACGACAGGCCGCGGCAGATCTGCGCGTGGCTGGACGAGCTCGGCTGGGCGGCGGCGTGAGCGAGCGCGTCGACTACTTCTACTCCTACCGGAGCCCCTACTCCTACCTCTCCGCCCCGCGGGCCTTCGCGCTGCCCGACCGCTACGAGATCGAGCTCGCCTTCCACGGCGTCGTGCCGATGGTGATGCGCGGCCAGGCGGTCCCGCGCGTGAAGGGCGTCCACACGATCCGCGACGTCGCGCGCGAGGCCCGCCGCCTCGGGATGCCCTTCGGGCGGATCCACGACCCGCTCGGCGACGGGGCGATGCGCTGCCTGCGCGTCGGCGCCCACGCGGTCCGCCGCGGCCGCGAGGCCGACTTCGTGCTCGCCGCCGGCCGGGCGATCTGGGCCGAAGCCGTCGACGTCTCCCGCGATCAGGGCCTGCGCACGGTCTGCGAGAGCGCGGGCCTGGACTGGGAGGAGTGCCGCGCGGCGCTCGAGGACGAGGAGCTCGGCGCGACCGTCGCGCGCGACACGGCCGCGCTCGACGAGCTCGGTCACTGGGGGGTACCGCTGATGGTGCTCCGCGGCGAGATCTTCTGGGGACAGGACCGGATCGAGGACCTCGAAGCGGCGCTCGAAGAGGCCGGGCTCGCGCGCGAGCCGGGCCGGCTCGCGCGCGAGCCGGGCCGGGCGAACGCCGACGGCAGGCAGCCGAGCGCTCGCGAGAACATCGAGAGCGCCGCGACCGGGGCGCGGGCGGAGGCTGAGCGATGAGGCGACCGAACATCGTGCTGCTGATCACCGACCAGCAGCGCACGCCGATGCACTGGCCGAGCGAGCCGGGCTGGCTCGAGCAGCTGATGCCAAACGAGGCGGAGCTTCGCCGCACGGGGCTCTCCTTCGAGCAGGCCTGCACGGCGACGGCGATGTGCTCGCCGAGCCGGGCCTCGTTCCTGACGGGGACCTACCCCTCGCGCCACGGGGTGACCCTGACGCTGACCAACGGCGACCTCGAGCCGAACCCGGAGTTCCTGCCCGACGTGCTGCGCCAGGTTCGCGACATCGCGGCCGCGGGGACGGTCCCGCGCGGGCGCCTGGCGCGGTCGTTCGTCGCGGGCGCGCTTCGACTCGGACCGAAAGCCGGCGGCGAGCCGCAGCTGCGCGCCGACCAGCCGACGCTCGGCACGCGCCTGCGCGACGCGGGCTACACGGTCGTCTACAAGGGCAAGTGGCACCTCACCGCGCCTTTGGCAGGCGGGCACGACTGGAGCCAGGCGGACGCGGAACGGATCGAGCGGGAGTTCGGCTTCGGCGGCTGGGAGGCGCCCGACGCGGGCGAGAACACCGACCCGGCGCACTTCGGGGGCGGCAACGCGGGGCGCTCGGGGATGGGCTGGGACGAGGACTACACGCGCCAGGTCGAGGGCTTCCTCTCCTCCACCTCCCTGCCCGAGCCGTTCTGCCTGATCGTCTCGCTCGTGAACCCCCACGACGTGCTCGGCTACCCGCACTCCTACCGCGAGGGGGGCTTCAGCCGCGAGCAGTTCTCAGGTGTCGACGTGCCGCTGCCGCCGACGATCGACGAGCGCCTGACTGGGAAGCCCGCGATCCACTCGCTGATGCAGCTCGGGCAGACCTCCTACATCGGCCCGCTGCGCGACCGCGCGGCCCAGCAGGACTACGTGAACTTCTACGCCTACCTGCACGGCGTCGTCGACGAGAAGATCGGCCGGCTGCTGCGCGCGCTCGGCGACGCGTCGGACCCGCGCTCGCTGCGCTCGCGGACGGTGATCGCGCGGATCTCGGACCACGGCGAGATGGGCCTCTCCCACGGCGGCCTTCGCCAGAAGATGTTCAACGCCTACGAGGAGACGGTCCGCGTCCCGCTCGTCTTCTCGAACCCGCTGCTGTTCGGCGAGGCGCTCCGCAGCGACGCGCCCGCGTCGCTCGTCGACCTCGTCCCGACGCTGCTCTCGATCGCCGGCGCGCCGCTGACGGGGACGCTCGACGGACGCGACCTGAGCGGCTCGCTCGCGGCCGCCGCGCGCGCCGATCGCGCGGCCGTCGCGGCGGCCGGAGTCGACCTCGGCGGGGTGCTCGACGCGCCGCCCGCCGAGCGGGTCCGCGAGCACGTCCTGTTCACCTACGACGACCACCAGGCCGGGACGGCCCGCCAGGAGGCCCCGGGCCAGCCCAACCGCGTCCGCTGCATCCGCGACGGGCGCTTCAAGTACGCCGCCTACCTGGATCCCGCGGGCCGCGCCCGACCGGAACACGAGCTCTACGACATGGAGGCCGACCCGCTCGAGATCCACAACCTGCTCGAGCACGACAGCGGCAGGCCGCGGACGCCCGCGGCGGCGCGGGAGCTCGCGCGGCTGTGGGAGGCGCTGGTGGAGGAGTGCCGCGCGACCGGGACGGCGGCGGCGGGGTTGTAGGGGCGGCGCGGGCAGGTACGCCCGAGGACCGGCATCCGCTCGACATGCCGGCGCGTCCGCGGTGGCCGCCCGGCGGCGGGTCGACCGCTCCTCAGGTAACCGTGACCCGCGCGATCGTCGTGATCGACTGGTAGTAGAAGTCGCGCTCGAAGCCGGGGGCGGGGAACAGGAACGCCTGGGTCGGCGAGGGCACGGCGACCCGGCCCTTCTCGGCGCCGCTGTCGAGGTCGAGGACGACGAGCTGATCGCCGCCGCGCAGGCGACCGGCGGCGCGGCGCAGCGGACCCACCCGGCTCAAGCGCTGCATGATCGCGCGGGCCGCCGCGCGGGCGAGCGGATTGACGGGGTTGCCGGGGCCGCGCCAGTCGGTGACCAGGAGCTCGCGGGTGTCGGGGTAGAGGACGATGTGGCCCGCGTGCGCGAAGCCGTCCAGGCGCCAGAGCGGCTCGAGCGCGTCGCCGTTCAGACGCCATGCGCGGAGCATGGCGTTGCCCGAGTCGTAGGCGACGACGACGCGGCCGAGCGGGTCGAACGCGGGCGGGTTCGACTCGGTTCCGCGCGGCAGGCCGCTGATCTCGACCGAGCGGATACTCCGCTCGTCGTCGCGACGGACCCACCACAGCCGCAGCGGACTCTCGTCCAGGCCGGTGCCGAGCATCGTGTGCGAGACCGCGTTGCTGCCGTTGTCCATCCAGAGGACGTGCTCGTCGGTCAAGACCGGATCCCAGCCGAAGCCGCGTCCCGGGGCGGGGCCGTAGCGGGGCCGCCAGGACGTGTCGATCTCCAGTCGCGCGGCGTCGCGGTCGAAGCGCAGACGGAAGGCCGTGGTCGTCCCGAGCGCGATCACGCTCTCGCCGTCGCTCGAGAGCCGCGCGATCGACGGCTCGGGCAGGGCGAGGGGCGGGCACAGCGGCAGCAGCGTGCGGCGATCCAGAACCGAGACGGTCGACGGCTCGCGCCCGACGGGCGCGTCGCAGTCCTTGGTCACGAGCTCGCCGCCTGAGAGCAGGACGAAGGAGTTGTGCGGCCGCGCGCCGGGGAGGCGGTGCGAGGCGAGGACCTCGAGCGCCGGGGAGAGGCGGTGCGCCCAGGCCCCGAACACGACGAGCAGGTCACCGTCACGGTCGACGCCGACCCCGCCGGGCCAGTAGGGGCCGCCGGGGAGGCGCGGGCTCTCGGCGATGACCTCGAGCGTGCGCGGGTCCAGCCGCTCGACCCAGGTCTGCACCGGCTTGGCCTGGGGGCCGCCCACGGGTGGGTCGTGGCGCAGGGCGAACAGCTCGCCGGGCTCCCGGCGAATCAGCATGTCGGTCACGAACGCGTCGCGGGAGGCGACCACGGAGAGTCGCTCGCCGGGCGCGACCGCAAGGCCCGGCACTCCCACGGCGGCCCCATGGCGCCGAGGCCCGCCGTCCTCGGCGCTCCACGGGCGCGGCCAGTAGGAGGCGAGCGACGACTCGGTGGGACTCGACGCACGGATCGTCTCGCCGCTCACGGTCGCTCTCTTCTCAGCCGCCCGCGCCGTCGCCGGCGACGAGCCCGAGGGCGTCGAGCATCGGCGTCGCGAGGACGGTCACGACCTGCTCAGCGACCCCGTCGGGGGTCTCCGCGAGCGCGGAAAGCGCGTCGGGGAGGACCCGGTCGACAAGCGCCTCGTCGAAGCTGCGCCCGTCGCCGACGATCACGTCCTCCAGCTCGAACCTCGCGACCTCGCTCACGCCTTCGGGGGCCGGTGCGGGCTCGGCCCCCGGATGCAGACGCCGCAGGCGCACGACGAGCCGCCCGCGCGGGTCGCCGGAGGAGACGCGGGCGGGCGGGGCCGCGGCGGCGATGATCGTGAACTCCATGCCCGCGTCCTTGTGGACGTGGAGCTCCCGGAACTCGTCGAGCTCCTGCATGCGCAGAAAGCTGCGCCGCGTCGGGTAGCGGACGATCGCCAGGCGATGGAAGCCCGGCTCGCCGACCGGCTGAGCGTCGACGTCGGCCGCCAGCACGAAGCTCGCGCCGACCGAGACGAGCGGGCCGAGCGGCGTGTAGGCGTCGTCGGCCTCGCGGCCGGTCAGGTCGGTCACGCGGCCGTCGAGGTAGTCGGCCATCGGCCGGTAGCGCATCAGGTTGATCGCCAGGAACGGACCGTCCTCCGACTCCGCGAGCGACGCCCAGCGCTCGGCGAGCGCTACGTTGACCTGGCCGTAACGGGGATTGATCGGCACCGGCGGCACTGGTCCCATCCCATCAAAGAACTGTACGTCTTGTCAAGTTTCGTTAGGCTACTGACCCTCCGTCGATCCGAAAGGAGCCCGCGTGCCCGAGGTCTTCAGAACACCGGATGAGCGTTTCGAGAACCTGCCCGGCTACCCGTATGAGCCGCGCTACACCGAGGTGCTCGGCCTGCGCCTGCACCACATCGACGAGGGCGAGGGCCCGACGGTGCTGTGCTTCCACGGCGAGCCGGACTGGAGCTACCTCTACCGGGGCATGGTCGACGAGCTCGTCGGGTCGGGGCACCGCGTCGTCTGTCCCGACCTCGTCGGCTTCGGGCGCTCGGACAAGCCGACCGACCAGGGCTGGTACACCTACGAGCGCCACGTCGAGCACGTCACCGCGCACCTCGCCCAGCTCGACCTTGAGAACGTGACGGTCGTCGTGCAGGACTGGGGCGGACCGATCGGGCTGCGCTGGGCGGTCGAGCACGCCGACCAGGTGGGTCGTCTGGTCGTGATGAACACGGGCCTCTTCACGGGCCGGGTGAGCAAGGGCTTCATGAGCTGGCGCGAATTCGCGGAACGGACGCCGGACCTTCCGATCGGCGTGATCATGCAGGGCGCGACCGCGACCGAATTGAGCCCCGAGGTCGTCGCGGCCTACGAGGCGCCGTTCCCGAACGCGGAAAGCAAGGCGGGGGCACAGCGCTTCCCGCTGCTCGTGCCGCTGACGTCGGAGGACCCGGGCGCGGCGGAGATGGCGGCGGTGCAGGATGAGCTCTCGCGCTGGGAGAAGCCCGCCCTGGTCGCCTTCTCGGACTCCGATCCGGTCTTCCCCTACCCCCGGTCGGGGGAGGTCTTCACGGAGCTGATCCCGAGCGCGGGCGAGCAGGTCCGCATCGAGGGGGCGGCCCACTTCCTGCAGGAGGACCGCCCGAAGGAGATCGTCGCGGCGATGCTCGCCACGTTCGGGAGTCCGATCGGCTCGGCCGCCTAGGCTCGCGCGCGACGGGGCCCGGCGGGGGGCCTGGCGCGCTTCGCCGCGGCTGCGCTCTTGCGCGCGGCGCCGCGTGGGGCGCTCGCGCCGGGCGCGGACCCGTCCTTCGCCGTCGCGCGGCGGGTCTTGCCGGGTGCGTTGCGCGAAGCGGCGAGCATCGCGCGGAGGATGAACTCGAACTCCTCAAGGGCTTCCTCGACGGTCAGATCGCCGGTCGCGACGAGATCGCCGAGGCCGTCGATCGCGTTGACGAGCGCCCAGGCGCGCGCCTCGGAGCTCGGCTCGAGCTCGCCGCCGAGCAGCGGCCGCCAGCGCTTGATGCTGCGCGCGCGGAGCAGCGAGGCGAGCGGGTTGAGCTCGTGGGCGGGGGCGTCGGTCGTGGAGAGGACGCTGCGGAGCAGGTGCCGGTCCTCGCGGGAGAGCTCGAGGAAGCCGCGGGCGGCGCCGAGGGCGAGCTCGATCGCGTGCTCGGGGTCCTCGAAGGCACCGGGGGCGCTGATCGACTCGTAGATCGCGTTGTCGATCACCGAGAAGCGGTCGGCGAGGACGGCGCCGACGAGGCCCTGCAGGTCGGAGAAGTGGTCGTAGACGAGCTGGCGGCTCACGCCCGCCGCTTTGGCGAGGCCGACGACGGTCAGCCGGTCGACGCCTTCGCTGCCCGCGATCCGCGCGGCCACGTCGAGCAGCTGACGGCGGCGATCCTCCGAGCGCAGGTACGGCCGCGTCCCTGCCGTCCGAGCGGCGGCGCGGCGCGCGTTGGCCGAGGCGCGTCGCGGCTTCTGCTCGGGGACGGGGGCCACGGGCCCGATCTTAGAACGCGGCGGTGAAGTGGACATGATGTACGAAAGATGTTTACATACTGTCGATAAATGTGTTAGCGTTTTCCGCGCCCCTGGAGGAGGGGTGGAATCAAAGCGAGGAGGGATGGGATGTTCGGGACGGACAGGCGTCGTCGCGACGGCGTTGCGCTGCGCGCGGGCAGTGCGCGGCGACGGATACGGGCGACGGTGCTCGGAGCGTCGGCGGCGGGCGCGCTGGCGGTCGCCGCGCCCGCGGTCGCCGGAGCAGTGACGGTCTCGCCGCTGCCGGGCACGCCCGACGCGATGCCGGCGACGCAGATCAGCATCCTCGGCACGCCCGCCTCGAACATCGAATCGGTGACGGTGACGGGCTCGGTGACGGGCGCGCACGGCGGCCATCTCGAGAGCTACGGCTCGAGCCAAGGCGCGAGCTACGTGCTCGACGCGGCCTTCGAAGAAGGGGAGGAAGTGGAAGCGACCGTCGCTCTGAAAGAAGGGGGGACGATCGATGACCACTTCACGATCGCCCACCTCGCGCCGCCCGAGAAACTGCTCGACCCCGAAGGGGAAAAACCCGAATCGCTCGAACACTTCAGGACCGAGCCGGAACTGCTCCCGCCGAAGGTACAGGTGAACCTCGCGGACCCGAGCCTCGAAGGCGACTTCTTCCTTGACCCGCTGCCCGCGCCGACGATCCACGTCGGCGCGAAAGAGCTCGAATTCGAACCGGTCGGGCCCGAGGGCCTGATGCTGCTGAACTCCGAAGGCAAGCTCCAGTGGTGGCACCAGTTCCCGAAAGGGACCGTCGGGTCGAACCTCGAGAAGGTGAGCTACGAAGGCAAACCGGCGATCGCCTGGTGGGAGGGCGTCGTGACGGAAACGGCGTTCGGGGAGGGCGAAGGGATCATCGCGAACGGGGCGTACGAACCGATCGCCCACGTCAAAGCGGGCAACGGCCAGCAGGCCGACATCCACGAGCTCTACATCACGCCCGGAGGGCAGGCGTGGATCGACACGGTCGAGCCGGTCTGCCGGCCGACGTGCGACGAAAGCCACATCCCGGTCCTCGACGCGACGGTGCAGGAGATCGACATCCACACGGGACTCGTGATGTGGGAATGGAACGCGATGGGCCACGTGGCCGAATCGGAAACGGAAGTCGTGCCGGCAAACGGGGTGTTCGACCCGTACCACCTCAACTCGATCCAGCCCCTCGCGGGCGACCGCGTGCTGATCTCGATGCGCGACACCTCGGGCGTCTACCTCCTGAACCTGGACACGGGCGCGATCGTGTGGCAGATCGCCGGGAAGAAAAGCTCGTTCACGCGGGGCAAGGGCACGCGCTTCTACTTCCAGCACGACGCCCTGCTCGAAGGCCAGAACCTCAACCGGCTGACGCTCTTCGCCGACGAAGCCGGCCCGCCCGCGTACGGCTTCTCGCGCGGGGTGATCCTGAAGCTGAACGGCAGCAAGGTGACCCTGCTCCACCAGTACCTGCGCCCCACGGTCACCGTGGCGGGTTCCGAGGGAAGCACCCAGGTGCTAAAGCACGGCCGCGTGGTCGTCGGCTACGGCTCGACGCCGTACTTCTCCGAGTTCGCCAGAGGCGGGGGCACGGAAAAACGGGGAACGATGCTGTTCGACGCCCAGCTGCCGAAAGGCGACAGCACCTACCGGGTCCTGCGCTTCGGCTGGGAAGGCACGCCGGCGACGACGCCGAAGCTCCTCGCCGAACGCGAATCGCTGAGCGAAGTGGCGCTTTACGCGAGCTGGAACGGAGCGACGCAGGTCGCGAGCTGGAAGGTGCTGGCGGGCGAATCGGCCGAAACGCTGGCCCCCGCCGGGACGTACGCGTGGAGCGGCCTGGAGACGAAGATGACCGTCTCGAGCACCGACTCCGTGTTCGAGGTCCAGGCGCTCGACAAATCGGGCCACGTCCTGGCGAGCTCGGGGCCGGTGACGGCGCCCTAGGCACACGAGCGTGCACCGGGCGGCGGGGCTTGCCCGGTGCGTTGCCCCCGCGTCGTACATCCGACGGCGCGGGGGCGCCCCCCTTCAGAGGGGGAGGGGGCGGCGGCCGGGCGCGGGGTGGCGCTCGGTCGCCGAGTGCTCGGAGGAGCGGCGGGGCCGGGCTGTCGCTCGGGCCCCGGTGCGTGGGCCTGCCGGCGCCGCTCTTGCTTCGCGGTCAGCGTCTCACGCTCCGGCCGGGCCGGACGAGGAGTTCGCGCGGCGGTACCCTAAGGAGCCTGGGGCCATAGCTCAGCTGGGAGAGCGCCTGCTTTGCAAGCAGGAGGTCACCGGTTCGATCCCGGTTGGCTCCATTGGGGGAGTGGCTGCGTGGTGAGCAGGTTTTCGGTGCCGGAGATCACCGCGTAGCGGCGGGTAGCGTCGATGGTTTCGGGCACTAGTGCCTGAGGTGCGTCTCGATGGGCGCGGATGGCACTCGATCCCCGCGGTGCGCGGAGCTATGGTCGCGACTCCGCCGCCAGAACGGCCGCGTAAAGAGCACTGACGAGTCTGGCGTCGAGAGTCGCAATTGGGCGAGCCGGTCGAAACTTTGGATGTGCGAACATCGCGGCATGGTCGAACAGCCAGTGGATTTCTTCGTCAGCTACACACAAGCGGATCGGCCTTGGGCGGAGTGGATCGCGTGGCAGCTCGAGGCGGCCAACTATGGGGTGATCATCCAGGCGTGGGACTTCCGGCCCGGGCAAAACTGGCCGCTCAGGATGCGGGAAGCCGCAGAGCAGGCTGAGCGCACCCTTGCGGTGATTTCGCCTGCGTTCTTCACGTCGGGCCCCACGGCCGCGGAGTGGGCGGCGGTGTTCGCGGACGACGTCACGGGCACCAACGCAAGCTACGTGCCCGTGCGGGTCAGGGAGTGCGAGATCCCGAAACTCACGAAGGGCACGATCTACATCGATCTAGTCGGCCTGGAGCTCGATGCCGCCAAGAAAGACCTGCTTGCCGGGATCGTCGCTGGCCGCGTCAAGCCAGAGCAGGAGCCGGTGTTCCCGGGAACCTCAACACCGACAGCCAAACCAGCCCGTGAGGAGCCAGAGCCAGCGTTCCCCGGTGAGTCGCCGCCGATCTGGAACATCCCACCGGAGACCGCAAGGTTCGAGGGCCGCGAGGCGCCGCTAGGGCAACTCGCCCTGCGGCTGGCGAGTGACGCACGCGCAGCGGTCACCCAGGCTCAAGCCGTGCACGGTCTCGGCGGCATCGGGAAGACACAGCTCGTGACCCGCTACGCCCACCTGCACCAGAACGAGTACGACATCGGCTGGTGGATTCGCGCAGAGCAACAGGCGACCCGCATGGAGGACCTCGCGACGCTCGGATCGAAGCTCGGGCTCCACGAGCCAACGGACACCGACCAAGCAGCGCTTGTCGCGGCGACACTCGCGTGGCTGTCGCGCACCTCAAGGTGGCTGCTGATAATCGACAACGCCCCAGACCCGGACGCAACACGCGCTCTGCTGCCGGCGAACGGTCGCGGACACGTGCTGATCACCTCACGGGCAAACGCAGACTGGGATGAGATCAGCGCGCACGAGCTCCCGCTCGACGTATGGGAGCGCAAGGAATCGGTCGAGTACCTGCTCGCCCGCACGAGTCGCGAGGAACCCGAGGAGGCCGACGCCATCGCCGATCTGCTTGGAGACTTCCCACTCGCGCTCGCGCAGGCCGCGAGCTACACCAACACCAAGAAGATTGGGCTCGCCGGCTACCGGCAGCGACTCCAGAGCGACACCAGGGGGTTGCTTGCGAAGGGCAAAGCCGGGAGCTACAAGGACACAGTCGCCAGCACTTGGACACTCTCCTTCGAGCAGCTCAGCGAGAGCCAGGACGCGCGGCATCTACTCGATGTCTGCGCTTACCTTGACCCAGAACGTATTCCGCGAGAGCTACTCGACCACGCGCTCAGCAATGGACAACGGACCACGGGCGCAGCGGATGACGCCGTCGAGCGCCTGCTCGCCTTCTCGATGCTCACCCCAGCACCAGACGACACGCTCGACATGCACCGCCTCGTGCAGCAAGTCATCCGCGACCAACATGACGAACACGACAACCTAGAGATCGTCAACGCCGTACTGGCCCTGGTCGCAGGCTCGATACCAACCGAGGTGAGTGACGTGTCATCGCTGATAGCGATGAGGCGTCTGCTGCCGCACGCATTCGCCTCGACAGATCGAGCCCGCGAGGAAAACCAGCTCCTCGGAAATACGCTCAACAAGGCAGGGCTAGCCCTTAAGGCACTCGGGGACGCACAGGGCGCCCGGGTAGCTCTAGAGCGCGCACTGAAGATCTTGGAAGACACGTATGGGCCCGACCACCCCGAAGTCGCCAGGACACTCGGCAACCTAGGGCTAGCACTGATGGACCTCGGGGACGCACAGGGCGCCCAGACAGCTCAAGAGCGCGCACTGAAGATCTTGGAAGACACGTATGGGCCCGACCACCCCGAAGTCGCCGGGACACTTGGCAACCTCGGGCTAGCACTGATGGGCCTCGGGGACATCCAAGGCGCCCGGGCAGCTCAAGAGCGCACACTGAAGATCAAGGAAGACACGTATGGCCCCGACCACCCCGAAGTCGCCAGAACACTCAACAACCTCGGGCTAGCACTGATGGACCTCGGGGACGCAC
>Ga0134125_10000652_pt1 | contig 45708 bp, 73 predicted proteins | sample KB31751_FD_96464 | JGI IMG/M metagenome (GOLD analysis project Ga0134125, IMG submission 96464) | Terrestrial soil microbial communities with excess Nitrogen fertilizer from Kellogg Biological Station, Michigan, USA - KB3-175-1 | ecosystem: Environmental > Terrestrial > Soil > Unclassified ...
GACGGCCCGATGCGTGCATGAGACCCCAACTTCTTGATCTTGATCCCCTACCATAAGCGCCTGCGGTTGATCCCCGCAGGTAGGAGGCCCTGACGGTCCAGACGTCAGGGCCTCCGCCATATCTGGAGCTTGATATGACTGAGCGTTTGTGTGCCGGCTGCGGCACGCCTCTTGAGGCCGGTCCGCGAGAGCGGAACCCAAAGCGCTGGTGCAGCAACCGCTGTCGGGCATGGGCCAACAACCATCCGGGCGAGATGCGTCCGACGGAACGCTCGTGCGCGAACTGCGGTACGGACATCGCGGCTACGCGGTCCACCCGCTTCTGCTCCCAGCGCTGCGGTGAGATCTCTCGCGGGCAGCGACTTCCCGAGTCGCTGCCCGAGCGGCAGTGCGCACTGTTCGAGTGCGACGTGACGTTTCAGCCGCAGCGAACGGGCCAGCGCTGTTGCAGCGAGAGGCACGGCAAGCTGCTGCACAACCGGGAATCCCGGGCGGACGGGCGGCAGAAGCCGGAGCCGTGGACACCGGAGCGCAAAGAACGCCGGAAGCGCCGCGACGCTGCGAAGAGGGCCGCCTCGACGGGCCGGCCGGTCATCCGCGAGGAGATCGGCAACCGCGACGGCTGGACCTGCTACCTCTGCGATCTGCCGATAGATCGCACTCTCATCTGGCCCGACCCCGGCAGCCCGACGACGGATCACGTCATCCCGCTGAGTAGGGGCGGCGAGCACGACCCGGCGAACGTCCGGATCACCCACGCGCGGTGCAACGCCGCCAAGGGCGACCGGCTGCCGGAGGATCTCCTGATTCATCGGGCGCAACGCCCGGCTTCTGCCGCAACGGCATAGGAGAAGACCATGGGTGGAATGGGGCCGCCGCCGAAGCAGGCGGCACAACGGCGCAGGCCCAACGCCGGTTTCGCAATGACGCGCCTGCCCGCCGAAGGACGCACCGGCGAGCCGCCGGAATGGCCCTTCGATGTGGTTCTGGCCATCCACGAGCAGATGTGGGTGCAGATGTGGGCCACTCCGCAGGCTGCGGCTTGGGAGCGGATGGGCACCGGCATGATCCGTGTGGTCGCTCGCTACGTTCGGATCCTTGTGCTGGCTGAGGCCGGGGACGAGAAGGCTTGGGCCGAGGTCCGCCAGCTTGAGGACCGGCTGGGCCTGTCCCCGATGGCGATGCTGCGCCTGCGTTGGGAAATCAGTGCAGATGAGTTGGCTGAGGCGCGCGAGCATCGCTCGGCCTCGGCTGCCAAGGCCGACGTGCGCGCCCGGCTGCGGATCGTCGATTCCGCTTCAGGGCAGTAGTGCCTTGGCGCGGGCCGGCCCACCCGGGCGAGTTCCCGTCGCTGGGCTGGGAGGTTGGCGCCTGGATCGAGGAGCACTGCGTCATCCCCGACGGTGACCGCCTCGGGGAGTCGTACAAGCTCACCGACGAGATGTGGTCGTTCCTGGCCTGGCACTACCGCCTGAAGCCGGACGCCGACGCCGCCGATTGGGCAGCGGCTTGGTTCTACCGCCGTTCGCAGCTCGTCCGGCCGCAGAAGTGGGGCAAGGGACCGCTGTCGGCGGCCATGGTCTGTGCTGAGGCTGTCGGTCCGGTGCGGTTCGCCGGGTGGGATGCGAACGGCGAGCCGGTCGGCCAGCCGTGGGCGACGCCGTGGATCCAGATCACGGCCACCAGCGAGGACCAGACCGACAACGTGTACCGCGTCCTTCAGCCGATGATCGAGGAAGGGCCGCTCGCGGACCTGATCCCGGACACCGGCATCACCCGGATCAACATTCCGGGCGGCGGCCTGATTGAGCCGGTCACCAGCAGTAAGAATGCCCGCCTCGGCCAGCGCATTACTTTCGCGGTACAGGACGAGACGCACTGCTGGACGCAGACGAACGGCGGCTGGGACATCGCGGCCACGCAGCGCCGGAACCTGTCGGGCGTCGGCGGCCGGTCGGTCGAGACGACGAACGCCTGGGACCCCTCGGAGCAGTCGGTGGCGCAGCGGACCTCGGAATCGGTGGCCAAGGACATCTACCGCGACCACCGCACGGCGCCGCCGGTGCCGCTGACGAACCGCGCAGAGCGGCGCCGGGCCCTGCGGATCGCCTACGGCGACTCGGCCAAGCGTCCGGGCGGCTGGGTCAGTATCGACCGCATCGACGGCGAGCTGCTGGAGATCGCCGAGAAGGACCCGGCGCAGGCCGAACGGTTCTACCTCAACCGCATCGTGGCCGGCACGGGTTCGTGGCTGGCCCGCGACGAGTGGGACTTGCTGGCCGCGCCGATGCAGCTGCCGCCGAGGCCGCGCATCGTGCTCGGGTTCGACGGGTCCGAGGTCGACGACTGGACCGGCATCCGCGCCGAGACGCTGACCGGCTATCAGTTCACGCCGACCTATGGTCCGGACGCCCGGCCGTGCATCTGGAACGCCGCGGACTGGGGCGGCCGGATGCCGTACTCAGAAGTCGACGCCGCCATGGATCACCTGATGCGGCACTACGACGTGGTGCGCGCGTACTGCGACCCGCGGTACTGGGAGACCGAGATCGACCGCTGGGCCGCACGGTACGGCGACCAGAAGGTGGTCCGCTGGTACACCCACCGCGACGTCCCGATGCACGCGGCGGCTGAGCGGCTGGTCACCGACGTGAAGAAGGCTGACACGGACTTCCGGCACGACGGCTGCCAGATCACCGGGACGCACGTGGCCAACGCGCGCAAGACGGCCCGGCCCGGGGACCGCTACGTCCTGGCCAAGGCGTCTGTCCATCAGAAGATCGACCTCGCGATGTGCTCGATCCTCGCGCACGAAGCCGCCGGCGACGCGATCGCGGCGGGACTCAACAAGCCCAAGAAGGACGGCCGGATGGTGGTGATGCGCTGATGTTGGACCTGACCCCGGATGAGTGGCTCCGCATGCTGCTCTTCCGCCATCAGCTGGAGCTGCCGCAGCTTGAGGCGCTGAACAACTATTACGAGGGCTGCCAGCCGCTGACCTACCTGCATCCGGAGCTCATGAAGGAGCTCGGCGAGCAGATGCAGCAGGTGGTCATCAACTGGCCGCGGCTGGTTGTCGACGCGGTGGAGGAGCGTCTGGACGTCACGGGCTTCCGGCTGCCGGACGCCGAGACGGGCGACGCGGAGATGTGGCGGGTGTGGAAGGCCAACGGCATGGCCGGCCAGTCGCAGAAGGCTCATGTCGACGCGCTGGTGATGCGCCGGTCGTTCATCTTCGTCGGCGCGAACCCGGATGACGCGGACACGCCGCTGATCACCGCGGAGTCGCCGCTTCAGGTGTACGCCTACTACGATCCGGCGACCCGCGTTGAGCAGGCCGTGGTGAAACGCTGGCACGACACCGATCCGTTCACCGGGACGCTGCTGAATCAGTACGCGACGCTGAAGCTGCCGGATGCCACGTATCACTACCGGTTCGGTAGTGAGATCGGCTGGCACGAGATCGACCGCGACGAGCACGGGCTGGGCGTTCCGCCGGTGGTGACGCTGGCCAACCGCGGCCGGCTGCTGGTGCCGGGTGGGATCAGCGAGCTCGCGGACATCCTGCCGATCTCCGATGCGGCCTGCAAGATCGCAACGGACATGATGGTGGCCGCCGAGTTTCACGCCATGCCCCGCCGGTGGGCCCTCGGATTCGATCAGCAGGACTTCACGGACGCCAGCGGCAACCCGGTGTCGATCTGGTCGCGGCTGGCCGGCCGGATCTGGTCCACGGCGAAGAACCGCAAGGATGACGGCGTCGAGGTCGGGCAATTCCAGGAGTCGGACCTGAAGAACTTCCACTCCACCATCGAGCTGCTGGCCCGGGTCGCCGCGGCGATGGCCGCGCTGCCGCCGAACTACATGGGCCTGTCGGCCGACGACGCTGCTTCCGACGCGGCGATCCGCTCGCGCGAGGCGCGGCTGGTGAAGCGCGCCGAGCGCAAGTGCGGCGGCTTCGGCGACGGCTACGAGAAGGTGCAGCGGCTGGTGCGCCGGTTCCAGACCGGCGAGTGGGATCCGGCGCTGGACCAGCTGGAGACGCTCTGGTCCGATCCGGCCACGCCGACGTACGCGCAGAAGGCCGACGCGGTGGTGAAGCTTCGTGCGGCCGGGATCCTGCCGCTGGAGCAGACGTGGGAAGACCTCGGGTACTCCAGCGCCCAGCAGGGCCGCATGAAGCGCATGCTGGACGAGGAGAGCACCCGGGCCCTGGGCAACGAGTTCTCCGCGCTGGTCGGCGCGCAGCATCCGGCTGCGGTCGATGCCGTTCCTGCCGCTTCCGCGCCCGAGCAGGTGCCCACGCCTGGCCCGGTCGCCGTCCCGGCGTGACGGTCCAGGCGGTCGCTGCCGCCTACAACCGGCACCAGGCTCGCGTCTCGAATCTGGCCACGACCCGCACGGCGGCGCAGTGGTCGACGATCGACCCGGCGAACATCTCGGGATCGTGGGCCGCGGGCGTGGGTCCGGCGATGACCACCACCCTGGCCGCCGCGCAGCAGCTGGCCGCGGCGGGCGCGCCCACCTACGTCCAGGCGTCGCTCGACGCCCAGGGCGCCACCTACGATGCGCAGGCCACGATCAAACCGGCCGCGTTCTCCGGGCTGTCGGCCGACGGCCGGACGCTGTCCGGGCTACTGTACCTGCCGGTCATCGACACCAAGCAGGCCATCGCCTCGGGGATGAGCACCGCCGATGCACTGGCCCGCGGCGGCCGCCTGCTGGAGATGCTGGTCGCCACCGAAACCGCCGATGCCGGGCGCGATGCGCTGTCCGCACAGATGAGCGCGACACCAGCCGTCCACGGCTACGTCCGCATGGTCGCCGGGTCCGCGTGTGGCCGCTGCATTGTCCTGGCCGGCAAGTGGTACCACGCGAACGCCGGGTTCCAACGCCATCCGCGGTGCCAGTGCACCGGCATTCCGGCCGCCGAGAACTCGCCCGACCTGCGGACCAACCCGCACGCGTTCTTCGACCACCTGACGCGCGAGCAGCAGGACGCCCGGTTCGGCGCAGCCGATGCCGAGGCGATCCGCAACGGGGCCGACCTGTTCCAGGTCGTCAACGCCCACCGCGGCCTGTCCGAGCGCGAACTGTTCGGCCGGACCGTCCAGACCACCACCGAGGGCATCACCCGCCGCGGTCTGGCCGGGCAGGTGATGCGCGCGTCCGGCGTGAAGGGCCCGCGCCTGTCCGTTCGCCAGATTTTCGCCGACGCGGGCGAGGACAGGGCTCTCGCGCTGTCGCTGCTGCGCCGCTACGGCTACCTCTACTGACCCCGGCGCAACGCCGACGGTCCCACCTCCTGCAACGGGAGCCCCCATGAGTACCGAACCCGAACCCGTCGTCCCGCCGGTGCAGCCGGTCGAACCCGCTCCCGCGGGCGATCTCGAACCGGTTGTCGATCCGCCGCTCGGCCCGGCCGGCGAGAAGGCGCTGGCCGACTGGAAGCAGCGCGCGAAGGCCGCCGAGAAGCTCGCCAGCGAGCACGGCGCCAAGTTGAAGGCGTTCGAGGACGCCCAGAAGACCGAGGCCGAGAAGCTCGCCGAGCGCGTCGAGGCCGCCGAACAGCGCGCGGCCAAGGCCACGCAGCGGGCCGTCGCCTCGCACATCAGGGCCGCGGCCACCGGGCTGCTCGCCGACCCGCAGGACGCGGTCGACGCCCTGCGCGCCGAGGAGTTCCTCGGCGCCGACGGCGAGATCGACGGCGACGCCGTCAAGGCGGCCCTGGACGCGCTGCTGGTGCGCAAGCCGCACTGGAAGGCCGAGTCCGGACCGCGCACCCCGCGCCCCGACCCGTCGCAGGGCCCCCGGCCCGGCGGAACGGTCGGCGTCGAGGACCAGATCCGCGAGGCCATGGCCAAGGGCGAGTGGAAGACCGTCCTGAGCTTGCAGAACAGCAAGCTCGCCCCCGCATCCCGACCCAAGTAACCCCGAGGGCAGGCCCAGGCCGCGCCCCGCAACGAAGGAGGCCCCATGTCGGGGATCACCGCCCTGGGCACGACCTACAACCTGCCCAACTACACCGGCATCCTGCACATGCTCACCCCGCCCGACGTGCCGTTCTTCTCCTCGATCGGCGGCCTGTCCGGCGGCGGCCAGACCACCGCGACGCAGTTCGAGTGGCAGACCGAGGACCTGCGCTCGGCCGGGCAGAACGTGGCCCTGGAGGGCCAGACCGCCCCGACGGACCAGAACCGGGTCCGCGCGTCGGTGAACAACGTGTGCCAGATCCACCACGAGACCGTCGGCGTCAGCTACACCAAGCTCGCCGCCTACGGCCAGCACTCCGGCCTGAACATCGAGGCGTCCAACCCGATCACGAACGAGCTGGACCACCAGGTCCAGCTGATGCTCAAGCAGATGGTCCGGGACATCAACTGGAGCTTCCTGAACGGCTCCTACCAGCTGCCGACGGACAACACGACCGCGCGCAAGACCCGCGGCCTGCTGAACGCCATCACCACGACCGTGCAGAACGCGGGGACGTTCATCGGGAACGGCGCACTGGCCGGTACCGGCGACACGGTCACGATCGCCACGCACGGCCTGGTCAACAATGACCAGGTCGTGTTCGACACGATCGTGACGACCACCGGCATCAGCACCGACACCGTGTACTACGTCGTCAACTCCGCGACCAACACCTTCAAGGTGGCCGCGACCAAGGGCGGAGCTGCGATCGACCTGGTCGGCGACGGCACGGCGAACGTCACCAAGTCCGTGGCGCCGACCGTCGACACCCTCGGCTCGCTGATGCAGAGCGTGTTCGACAACGGCGGCCTGTCGGAGTCCCCGACCGGCACCATCATCGTGAACTCCTCCCAGAAGCGGGCGATCACCACCGCCTACGGCAACGCCTTCGGCAAGTACTTCGAGACCAGCCGCAACGTCGGCGGCGTCAACATGGAGACGATCGAGACCGACTTCGGCCGGCTGAACATCATGCTGGACCGGGCCATGCCCAAGCACAAGATCGCCGTGGTGAGCCTGGAGCAGTGCATGCCGGTCTACCTGGAGGCGCCCGGCAAGGGCCACTTCTTCGCCGAGCCGCTGGCCAAGACCGGCGCCACGGAGCGCACGCAGCTCTACGGCGAGGTCGGCCTGGCCTACGGCAACGAGAAGGCCCACGGCCTGGCCACCGGCTTCATCATCTGAGCGCCATGGACCTGGCATCTCAGGCCGACCTGGCCGACCGCCTCGGCCGGGACCTCACCGACGTCGAGGCCCGCCAGTCGGCGCCGCTTCTCCAGGACGCGACCGCGATCATCCTGGACCGCTTCCCGTGGTACGGCACGGCGCCTACGCAGGCATCGAAGTCGGTGTGCTGCGCGATGGTGCTCCGGGTCCTGAAGAACCCGGACGGCCTGCGGTCGGCGACGATCGATGACTACTCCTACACCGTTGACCAGGCGCGTTCGGCTGGTGAGCTGTACCTGACGGAGAACGAGATCGACACGCTGACGCCGGTTCGCACTTCGGCGTTCAGCATCGTCCCGACGGCCCCGGCGTGTACGCCGTGCCCGCCGTGAGCGGGCCGAGCGCAGCGCTGGCTTCGGGCCGCACCGCGCACCTGGCGGTGATGCTCGACGCCTGCACCGTCACGCGCGCCGGGACGCAGACGTTCGACGAGTCCACGCGCCTGTACACGCAGGGGCCGCCGACCACGGTCTACACCGGCCCGTGCCGGGTGAAGCCGTGGCGCGGCAACGAGGAGCACGCGGCGGAGGCCGAGGTGGCGGTCTACCGCTACCAGCTGCGGTTCCCGCTGACCGCCGCCTCGCCGCAGATCGACCGCAAGGACACGGTCACGATCACCGCGAGCACCCATCCGGCGATGGTCGGGAAGGTGCTGACGGTCACCGAGCCCGAGGTGAGCACGACCGCGACCGCGCTGACCGTCATCGCCGAGCTGGACTCCTGATGGCCGACGATCTCGGCGACCTGCGGAGGCTGGTCGCGGACCTCAGCACGGCCCCGGAGCGTCTCACCGGCGCTATCGATCGCGTGGTCGAGAAGGGTGCGCTGAACATCAAAACCGACTGGCGCGGCGCGGTTGGCGGCAGCGAGCACTTCAAGCACCTGCAGTTCGCGCTCGGCTACGACCGGATCCGCGGTGTGGACTTCCTCGGCGCTGACATCGGCTACGACAAGGCGCGCGTCCAGGGTTCGCTCGGCAACATCGACGAGTTCGGCACCGCGGACAAGCCCGGCCGTCTGGCTGGTCAGCATGCCCTCGACGCCGAGGAGCCGAGGTTCCTCGCGGCCCTCGAAGACGCGGCGGAGAGGTCGGTGCTTCCGTGACCTCGACTCCCGCCAAGGCCGGTCCGCACGTCACCGCCGTTGTCGCCCTGCTGGACGACGGGCTTCAGGCGCTGCCGGTTCCCAGCCCGATCCACGCCCACTACGGCAAGCGGCCGTCGGATGACCGGACGTGCGTGGTGGTGTACGGCGACCCGGGCGACCTTTCGGGGCCGCTCGGCGACCGCTACCGCGACATCGAGCTTCTGTTGCAGGTGACCGCCGTCGGCGAGGGCCCGGAACAGGCCGCCGCATTCGCTGACGACGTCACCGCGCTGCTGCTCACCGATTCCCCGCCAACCGTGGCCGGGCGCCGGGTGTGGCCGCTGTGGCGCGTCGCCAAGCAGCAGGGCCGTCGCGACGACACCGTCATGCCTCCGCTGTGGGTCGTCACGGCTCAGTACGCAATCCATTCCGAACCCGCCTAAGGAGATCATCCCGTGGCTTTGCTCACCGTCAATTCCGTGGTCGCGGCGGGACTTCTCGCCGCGCCCGTGGCCGCTTCCGGTGGCGGCGACACCGTGCAGCTCTCGCCGATCAACGATGACCGCACCGTGTTGCAGGTCACCAACGGCGGCGGCTCGCCGATCACCGTGACCCTCGTCGACCCGGGCTCGACCCCGGCCGGCAACACCACGACCGCGCCCGCAGTGTCCATCGCCGCCGGCGCCACGCGGTTCTTCCCGCTGAACCCGAACCTGGTCAACCCGGCGACGGGACTGCTCAACATCACCTATTCGGGCGTCACCTCCGTGACCGCCTTCGTCTTCCGCCGGTAAGGAGAGCCAGCCATGTCCGACCTCTTGACCGACGGCAACACCAAGGTCGTGTTCTGCACGGCCATCGCGAACATCCACGCGCCGACCACGACCGAGCTGAACGCGGGTACGGCGCTGGAGTCGCTGATCACCCCTGACGGCCTGAAGATCGACGCTTCGACGGACTCCGTCGACACCTCGAACCTGGCCAGCACGTTCAGCACCACCAGCGCGGGTCGGCGCAAGTTCGACATCGCGATCACCTTCAAGCGGCAGACGCCGACCGACACCGCGTTCAACCTGTTCCCGTACCGGACTTCCGGGTTTCTGGTGGTGCGGCGGAACCTGACGTCCACCACGGCGTGGGCCAGCACGCAGACGGTCGAGGTGTACCCGGTCCAGACCGGCACCCGGCAGCTGGTGTCGCCGGCGGCGAACGAGGTGGCGAAGTTCATCAGCACGATGATGGTGACCTCCGACGCGGACGACGCGGCGGTCATCGCGTGACGCAGGACAAGGCCGGCGGCCAGGACATCAAGAAGATCCTGGCCGCGGCCAGGGCGCGGGAGACGACTGTCGCTGTTTGTCTGGCCGGCGACCTGGCGGCCGAGGCCGACCGGCTCACGGCGGAACTGGACCGGCTGGGCGAACCGGGGGCGGCGCGCTCGTCGCTGGCGGACGTGGACCCGCGGGCCGCGCTCGTCGCCGACCTCGACACCGTGATCGAGCTGATGCGCTCCAACGAGGTGACTTTCCGCTTCCGGAAGATCCCCGACAAGGAGTACTCGGATCTCGTTGCCGCCCACCCGAGCGAGGACGAGGACGAGGCGTGGAACGCGGACACGTTCCCGCCCGCGCTGGTTGCCGCGTCCTGCATCGATCCGGCGATGTCCGATGAGGACGTGGCCGAACTGTGGGACGTGTTGCCGTTCGGCAGTCGCATCCAGCTCGGCAACGCGGCGTACAACGCTTGCAGGGGTGGCGCAGTCTCAATCCCTACCTCGCGCGCCGTCTCCGCGACTCCTCCGAGCTCCGACGCGAGGTAGAGGCGGCGCGAGCCTGGGGCGTGCCCCGGAGCGTCTTCATGGGCCGCGCTGTGCGGCCCGGCGAACCGCTGTGGACCGAAGAGGACCGGGCTTTTGCTTTGGCGCTGCTGGTCCACGAGTCGGAGCAGTGCTCCGGTTGCGGCCGGCCCCGCGGCGAGACGACCGATCCGAAGATGGACGGCATGTACCGGGCCGTCGCGATGCGCTGCCACGGCTGTGCGGCAGTGGCCAGGGCGTCGAAGAACAACGACCACGAGCCCGAAGGCCTGTACTTCACCGTGACTCCCGCCCACGCGCATCGGAGGTGAACCCGTGACGGATCGCAAGGTCAAGGTCAGTCTCGAGGTCGGTACCTCCGGTGCCATCCCCCCGCTGAACGCTGTTTCCGCTGCCGCGCTGAAGCTCGAGCTGTCGCTGAAGCAGGAGGCCGCGACGGCCAAGAAGGCCGCCGTGGAAACGGTGAAGGCGGCGCAGCAGATTGCCATCGCCGAGAAGCAGGCTGCTCTTGCAGCGACCGAGGCTGCGGCCAGGATGGTCGAGGGCGACGAGGCGCAGGCGGCAGCGCAGAAGGCTGTTTCGCTGGCCAGTAAGGAGCTGGTGGCACAGCAGAAGGTCGCCGCCAAGGAGGTTGCTGCCGCTGAGCGGGAAGCCGCGACGGCCGGCAAGGAAGTCGTCGTCACGCAGAAGGCAATCGAGGACCAGTCCAAAAAGACGTCCGAGGCCTACACCAACAGCGGCAAGCGGATGATGGTGGCGGGAGCGGCACTGCTCGGCGTTTTCGCGCTGGCCGAGAAGGCCACGACAAGCTTCGACACGGCCATGTCCGGTGTGGGGGCTGTCGCGAATGCCACCGCTGTCCAACTGGGACAGCTGCGTACCGCCGCCCTGGCTGCTGGCCGCGACACGGCCTACACGGCCACCGAGGCCGCCGATGCCGAGGGCGAGCTGGTCAAGGCCGGCGTGTCTGTCACTGACGTCCTCAACGGCGGCTTGAAGGGCGCGCTCTCCCTCGCCGCCGCCGGACAGCTCAGCCTCGCCGACTCGGCGACCATTAGCGCAAACGCGATGAACGTCTTCGGGCTCAAGGGTGCCGACGTCGGTCACATCGCCGATGTGCTGGCCGCCGGCGCGAACAAGAGCGCGGCCGGTGTGCAGAGCCTCGGCGCGGGCCTGGGCCAGGCCGGTCTCGTGGCTGCGCAGGCGGGGTTGAAGCTCGAGGATACGACTGCCGTCCTGGCTGCTTTCGCCGACCGCGGCCTTGAGGGTGTGGACGCGGGGACGTCGATGAAGACGATGCTCGAGCGTTTGACCGCGCCCACGGGTGCGGCGGCGGACGCGATGAAGACGCTGGGTATCAACGCTTACGACTCGAGCGGGAAGTTCGCCGGGATCGTGTCGGTGGCCGGGCAGTTGCACGACAAGCTAGGCGCGCTGTCGGAGGCCCAGCGCAACCAGGCCCTCTCGACGATCTTTGGTTCCGACGCCATCCGCGGCGCAACCGTGCTGTACAACCTGGGTGCCCAGGGGATGCAGGGCTACATCGACTCGGTCAACGACTCCGGCGCTGCCGGGCGCATGGCCGCGATGCAGATGAACAACTTGTCCGGCGACTTGAAGCAGCTCCGCGGCTCGATCGACACCGCACTGATCCAGGGCGGTTCGGCTGGCAACGACGCGCTGCGCAGCCTGACACAGTCAGCCACGGGCGCCGTGAATGCCTTCGCCGCGCTGCCCCGGCCGCTTCAGGAAGTTGCCGTCGGCCTGGCCGGCGGCGGCGGTGCCTCGCTGCTACTGGTGGGCGGCCTGACGACTGCGGCCGGCAAGGTCGGCACGATGCGCAAGGCGCTGGCCGAGATGGAGGAGACGGCTACCGGCGCCCGCGGCGCGCTGGCCAAGGTCGGCACCTTCATGACCGGCCCCTGGGGACTGGCGATCGCCGGCGCCACTGCGGTGCTCGGTATCTTCGCCAGCTCGCAGCACAAGGCCACGATCGAGGTCGCCGACTTCAGCGACGCCCTGAAGGAGGACGGCGACGCCCTCGGGCAGCACACTGCGGCAGCGATCGCCGCCAGCCTGTCGAGCCAGAAGGTGTACGACATCTTCACTAAGGCCGGTATCTCCATGGACACCGTTACCCAGGCGGCCATGGGCAACGCCGCCGCCATGAAAATCCTTCAGGATGCCACCGACGCGGCAGGCGCCAGTACTTCGAAGATCATGGGTCGTGGCCAGGCCGCTCCAAACAATCCCCAGGCCGACGCGATGCGCGCGAACCTGGACATCATCAAGGCCACAGCCAACGGCTTGCACGACCAGCAGCATGCCCAGCTTCAGGCGACCGCGGCCCAGCAGGCCGCAGCCTCGTCCGCCACTGATGACGCCTCGGTCCAGGCCCGGCTTGCGCAGGCGGCGAAGGAGTACGCGACCGGCCTGATGCAGCGCACCGCGGCCTCCCGTGCCGCAGCGCAGGCCGCTGAAGCCGATGCCTCGGGCACGAAGGATGCGACCGGCGCCGTGAAGGGCGCGACGTCGGCGACGAAGGTCAATGAGACCGCCACGAAGGCCAAGACCGCCGCGCAGAAGGCCGCGGCCACCGCGGCCAAGGACGCAGCGAAAGCGAGCTCGGCGGATGCGAAGGCGTCCGTGGCGGCGGCGAACGCGGCCGACCAGGGCTCTTACGCCAACTCCACGGCGGCCGGCGCGGCGAAGTCCGCATCGGAGGCGACGAAGGACAAGACGCGGGCGCAGAACGCGGATGCCACCGCGAGCAACGCCGCCGCGAGGGCCGCGAAGGCCGCGGCGAAGGCGCACGGCGAGGACGCCCGGGCTGCGGCATCGCATGCCCAGGCTGCGTCTGCCGACGCCGAAGCTTCGCGCGAGGCGGCACTGACCCATCAGTTGGGGATCGAGGCCCTGAAGGGTTGGGCAGCGGCTGCCGCCGACACGTCCCACACCACCGACACCCTGAGCGATTCGGTCACGGCCGAGGTTGCCGCGATGAAGGACGCCCAGGCCGCCGCCAGCGGGCTGAAAGACGGCCTCGACGCCCTCGACGGGGTCCACATCTCAGCCGGCCGCGCTGCTGTCGACGTCCAGAACAAGATCGCTGATCTGACGAAGACCTTGCATGAGAACGGCAAGACGCTGGACATCACCACCCAGGCGGGCCGTGACAATACCAGCGCGATCTACGATGCCGCCGACGCGATCCTCCAGCACGCCCAAGCAGTCACGCAGGAGACCGGATCCGTCTGGGCTGGGAACAAGGCGCTCGAGGCGAGCCGGACCGAGTTCGACAAGGTCTTGAAGCAGGCCGGCCTGACAACAGACGAGATCCAGAACTTCAACGACACATTGTTGGCCATCCCGCCGACCGTCGGCGTCACTATCGACGTCAACACCGTCAAGGCTCTTGCGGAACTGAAGCAGTTCAAAGACGCTGCCGGAAACCTCACAGCCATTCACATCGGCGGCACGACGGGGCGGGCCGGACTGGCAACCGGTGGCCGGGTTGTCGGCGCGGGCACCACCACCTCCGACAGCATCCCGACGAATCTCTCGCGTGATGAGTACGTCATCAAGGCCTCGGCTGCCGCCCGCATCGGCTATGCCGAGCTGGACCGGCTGAACTTCGGCGGCGGCGTCCCGACGATGGTCCGGCCGCAGTACGTCGCCGCCGTCGGCGGCACCACGGCGCACCACGCCGCCGCTGCGGCCACCGTCAGCGCCCCGCAGCTCGTGCTCATGCCCGGCGCTGACTCGGCAGTGGCCACGATGATCAACAAGCTCATCAACACCGGCCAGCTCGTCATCAAAAGGTAGGCACCTGTGGTCGGTATACCCATCCTCACCTCGCAGTTCGCCGATCTGCGCCTTGTGGTCGAGTTCGCCTACGGCGTCCCGCCCGGCACCGACGGGCCGTGGACCGACGTCACCGCGGACCTGCGCGCCTCGGGGGTGTCCATCATCCCGGGCCGCGGCGACGAGGCCAGCAAAACTCAGCCGGCGCAGTGCGGCTTCATCCTGGGGAATGCCTCCGGCAACTACTCGCGCGGCCCGCAGTCGCCCAACACGGGCCTGCGCAAGAACATGCCGTGCCGTGTCCGGGTGCTGCTCAACGGCGTCACCGACCTGGAGTTCCAGGGCGAGACGGTCGGGCTGACACCGGCGTGGGACGACACCGGCAAGGTCGCAACCGCTGTGGTGACGGCGGCCGGGACCCTGCGCCGCGTCGAGGCGGGCGACGAGGCGCTGGGCTCGGCGATGCGCCGCTACGTCCTGGCGCAGTCCGGCGTGGTGGGCTACTGGCCGATGGAGGAGGGCTCCACGGCCACGACGTTCGCTTCCGCGCTGCCCGGCGGCCCGGCCATGACCAGCTCGACCGGGCTGCCCAAGCCGGGCAGCTACAGCGGCTTCGTGGCTTCCGCCGGCGCGCCGACATTGGGCGCCGAGATGTACACGGCATCCTGCGCGGGAACCGGCAGCGTGAACCCGGCGGGCCAGATCTGGATGCTGGTCAACATCCCGCCGTCGACCCTGACGGACCAGACGCGCATCGCCTCGATCAACGTCGAGGGTGCGGGTATCAGCCGTATTGATCTGCTGTACGGCACGGCATCGAGCGGCAGCTTCGGCATGAGCGCCTACAGCGGCACGACGCTCCTGAACAACACCGTGACCGGCGTGGCGGGAGGCGCCAACGGTCAGGACGTGCTGCTCGGGATCGACTGGAGCTACTCCATCAGCGGCCTCAGCCTGACGCTGCACGCCGGAGGACTGGAGTTCAACCCGGGCGTCACCGGTTCATCCCTAACCGGCGGCGGCTCATCGCCCATGACCGCAGTCGACTCGATCTTCATTGCGCCGGATTCGAACTGCTCGGGGATGTCGATCGGGCACCTGTACATGACGAACACCGCGGTGGGCGTGGGCGTCACGTTCACCGTGCCGCAGGCGGCGATCGCGTTCGTCGGCGAAACCCCCACCGACCGCATCACGCGGCTGTGCGCCGAGCAGGGCGTGCCCGTCACCGTCACCGGCGCCAGTGTCCAGACGATGGGACCGCAGACCAACGCGACGTTCTCAGCGCTGCTGCGCGAGTGCGAGTCCGTCGATCTCGGTGTGCTCTTCGACGGCTTCGGTCCAGGCCTGGGCTACATCGCCCGCGATTCCCGCGAGAACCAGCAACCGACCCTCATACTGAACGCCGCGGCCGGGGACATCGTGGCCTGCGACCCGCTCGACGACGACTTCGGCGTGGTGAACCGCTTCCAGGCCAGCCGGACCGGCGGATCCACGGTTCTCTTCGAGGACACCACCTCGGCCCTGTCGACGACCGCCATCGGCGACCACCCGGGGTCGGAGACCATCAACTGCCAGACCGACGATTACCTGGCCCACTACGCCTCGTTCCGCGTGAACCTCGGCGAGGTCAACGACTACCGGTATCCCAGCCTGTTGCTGGCCGTTCACAGCGCACCGCGGATCCTGGCCGGCTGGCTGGCCACCGCCATTTCCAGCCGTATCGACGTCAAGCACCTCGCCGACGTCCGGGTCAGCCAGGACCCGAAGGACTTGTCCTTCATGGTCGAGGGCTGGAGCCAGACCATCACCCGTGAGACCTGGACCATCGCGGTGAACTGCACGTCATACGACCCGTGGCGCATCGCCGTGTGGGCACAGACGACAGGTGATACCGGTGAGTTCATCGCGCGCGGGGATCCCGATGGCTCGACCGTATCCGGGCCGGTATCGCCCGGCGCGCCGTCGCTGACGGTGGCCACGCCGTCCGGGCCGCTGTGGACGACCGCGAGCGATGATTTCCCGCTCTACCTGGACGTCGGTGGCCAGCAGGTGACATGCACTGCCATCTCCGGCGCGTCGAGCCCGCAGACGTTCACCGTCACGTCAACATCCCTACGCATCCCCGACCAAGCCGCCGTCACCGTTTGGCGCAATCCGCGCCTCGGCCTGTAGGAGAACGGATCCCATGGCAATCCTGGCAGGCCAGAAGATCAGGGCCTCGGACATCAACTCGGCCCTGTCCGCCATCACGGCCGTCACCCCACAGCTCATCGGCAGCCAGTCGGTGACGTCCGGCACGCTGTCGTCGCTGACCGTCTCGCTGACCGGAACCTGGAGTTCGCTCCTGGTGCGTTGGGTCGGCCGGTCCGACGACGCGTCGACGGCCAAGGGCGCGAACCTCACGTTCAACGGCGATACCGCCGCGCACTACCTGTGGATTCAGAGCGAGGCCGCGAACACGACGCTGACCAGCAGCGTGAACGGCGCGCTCACCACCTCGATCCACATCGGCACGATGCCGGCCGCCTCGGCCACGGCAAACTTCTTCGGCCACGGTGAGTTCACCGTTGGCGGCCCGAACAACAGCAGCGTTTTCAAGGTGGCGGTTGCGGAGGCCAGCGGCTACACCACGGCCACCGACGTCCGCCTGGGCGTGTACGGCGGCCAGTGGAGCAGCACGGCCGCCATCACCTCGCTGACGCTGACCCCGGCCGCCGGAAACTTCACGGTCGGTTCCAAGCTCAGCGTCTACGGCATGCCCTAGGAGCGCCATGCTCGGTTACGACTACACCGAACGCATCGACCCAGCGGCGCTGGTTGCTACCGGGTGCGCCGCGGTCTTCCGCTACACCACGCGGCCGAGCTGGCCCAAGTCCATCACCCGGGCCGAGGTCGCCGAGCTCGGCAGGATCCGGATGCCGCTGGCGTGCAACTTCGAGTCCACCGCGAACCGCATGCGCGGCGCGGCGCCGGCTGGGCACGCCGACGCGGTCGAGCAGTCCGGGAACCTGGCCATGCTGGGGATCCCGCCGCAGGCCGTCCGGTCCTGGTTCTCTGCTGACTGGGATGTGCAGCCCGGCGAGGTTTCCGCGGTCCTGGACTACCTGCATGCAGCGGCTGACGTCCTCGGCGGCAAGCGGTTCGTGGGCTGTTACGGCGGACTGCGCGCGGTTTCCGCGGCGATGGACGCCGGGTTCGCCGGGTGGCAGACGGTGGCCTGGTCCGGCGGCCGGTGGGACCCGCGCGCGGTGGCCCGCCAGACCGGCCAGCAGGTCACCGTCGCCGGTGTCCGGGTGGACGTGAATCAGATCATCGACTTGGCTGGCCTCGGAACGTGGGGCGGCCTGACCTTCGGAGGCAGCATGGGCACGATCCCCGCAACGATCGGCCAGAAGTGGCCGGAGATCGCCGCGGACTTCCCGGCGAACGGCCAGTTCGACAACGACACGGCCCTGATCTACGGCGACGCCGGGGCTCGCGCCGCGGCCCTGTACGCCAAGCAGGCCCGCGACGCCGTCAACGCGCTGGCGGCCAAGCTGCAGCAACCGCAGGTCGACGTGAAGGCTCTCGCTGCAGCACTGGCGCCGCTGCTGCAGGCGGGCGCGACTGCAGACCAGATGGCGACCGCCGTGGTTTCGCACCTGGCGACAACACTGGCGAAGGGCTGACCGCCATGGACATGAAGCACCTGCAGGCCCAAGCCCTTCGCTTCGCCCGCATCACCTTTCTGGCACTGGCCGGGCAGCTGCTTGTCCTCGGCCACTGGCCCGGCTGGTCAGCACTGTGGTCGCTGGCGATCGGCGCCGTCGAGACCGCGGTCCGCCAGATGTACCCGACCACCTCGATCTACGACGCGCCGTCCGCGCCGGAGCCGAAGAGCACCGCGCCGGGGGGTGTCGGTGGCCAATGAGATCCTGGTCTGGATCGGCCCACGCGGACGCCACCGGTCGCCGGGGGAAGCCCGAAGCCGCACGAAGGCGGTGAGACGCCCGATGCGCAACCTCGCACTGCTGCCCCGGTGGCTGCGATTCTTCGCCGAGCCGTTCGAGCCGCCGCTCGCAGCCTCCGCGGTCGCCTCCGGTACCGCCGTCGAGTGGGGCGGTGTCCTGCCGCCCTCGCTGGCCGCCCAGCTCACGCCATGGGAGGCGCGAGTTTGGGGCGTGCTGCTGATCGCAGGCGGCCTGGCAACGCTGTGGGCCCGCTGGCGCATCAGCCTGTGGCAGGTTACCGAGCCATCGGATGCGGGCCTGATCCTGGCGTGCCGCTTCGAGATGGTCGGGATGATGCTGCTGGCTACCGCGAGCCTCACCTACGGGCTGGCGATCCTGGCGGTTGGGTTGGTGGCGTTGCAGGCGGCGGCGTTCACACTCGCGTGGGGTGGTGCGTGCGGCGTGCGGGCGTGGATCGTGTCGCGGCAGGTGAGGCTGTTCGCCGGGATCAAGCAGCGGGCGGGCGCTGGTCCCGATGTCTGACTGGTCGACGTATGTACTGGCGGCGCTGACCGGCGGCGGCGGTGCATCGCTGGTTCCCGCCGTCAAGGCGCTGCCGGAGTGGCGCCGGCACCGGAGGGAAGAGCGGGAGGCCGAGGCGGCCGAGGAGCAGTCACAGCCGCTACGGGCCCAGGCCCAGGCTCAGGTACTCGGCGCGACCGACCAGGCGCTGATCATCCACCAGAGGTCGATCAACACGCTGAAGGCGGAAGTCGAAGACCTCCAGCTGCGCCACTCGTTGCAGCAGAAGGAATCCGATGACCAGATCAGGCAGCTTACGGACGAAAACCGCCAGCTCAACGAGGAAATGACGCGGCTGAATAAGCACATCGCGCAGCTGTATCGGACGATGGGGGAGATGGCCGAGGAGCTGCGCGGGTACCGGACGGCGTCGGGGCAGTAGACTGATGGACGAGTAACCCGAGTACGAGCCTTGGTGCAGGCGATCGTCACGGACAGCGGCCCGGCCCCCTTACGTGGGGCCGGGCCGCTTCGTCGTGTCCGGGCTCAGCCGAGTGTCATGTCCGCGGCGCCGATCTGGTCCGCGCTGAAGACCTGCGTACCGCGGTGGCTGACGGTCACGGTGTAGGACGTGCGCCCGGCCGGGACCTTCACGTCGAAGCCGAACTCGCAGCCGCCGCCGGTGACCTGGCCGGCCTGGAGCTGCCCGACGGCGAGGGTTGCGCCGGTGTCGTCGCCGATGGTGACCGCTGTGCCGGGACTGATGTCCGAGTATCCGTCGCCGGCGGTGCAGCCGGTTCCGTCGCCCTCTTTGTACGCGCCTTGGGCCAGCGTCAGGCTGCCGTGAACGGTGACGGTCTTCTTGCTGGCCGTTCCGCTGCCGTGCGCGGCGTATCCGGCCCCGAAGCCGGCCGCGAGTGCGACGACGGCGACCACGGCGACGATGGCCGGCGAGATGCCGCGCCGTGCCGGTGCTGTCGCGACGGGCGTTTCGTACGTGGCTGTAGGCGGTGCTCCGGTACTGAACCGCGCGGCGTCCTGGTCGTTGTCCACGAGCTCTCCCCTTCTCGCAGGTTGCTGAGACGCTGAGAGTACGCGGTGCGCCCGGTGATCGGTAGCGAACGGACGTGCGAACGGGTTGGGTCCGCCGCCGGAAGCCTTGGTCGGAGCAGACGGCGGACCCGTCGTGCGATCAGGAGACGTCCTGCCTTCGCATCTATCTAGTGTTCGCGGGCCCGGCTTTTCGTTTTCACGCTCGCTAGCGAACGGACCTGCGAACGCCCGGCCGCTCGGGCCGGGCGCTACTGCCTGGATCAACGTTAACAATGTCAACGATGGTCGCCGCCCTACTCCCCGACCCCCTCGTTCAGTTCCCGCCGGCACCAGTTCGTCGACACCGCGACCAGGTACGTGTGCGGGTACGTGGCCGCACCGTGCCACGTGGCCATGACGTCCTCGTAGCGCGGCACGGGCTCGCCCCGGTGGAAGCACTGCACGACCTCCCACTCCCAGCGCTGCATCGGGTGGGGCCAGCTCTGGCAGCCCGGGCGCAAGCACCGACGCATCTCGTGGTGCATCTTGGCGGGGAGCTCCGGCGGCGGGTAGGGGATCTGCTCGGTGGTGAGCGTCGGGTCCGTCGCCGGGGCTCGCACGGTGCCTCCCTAGTCGCGCTTGGGGATGCGGCCGGACCCTCCGCAGGTGTAGCAGTCGGTCTTGCGGGTCTGGCCCTTGTCGTTGGTCTCGATGACCCAGCCCTGGCCGCCGCATCCGGCGGGGGCGGGCGGGCAGGGATCGGTCTCGTTCTTTGCCATGGTTGCACTCCGTAACTGAGTTGTCTGCGGAAACGTATGTTCGAGCTCTGACTACAGCGTGCCCTTGCCACCGCACGGCTTGCATGGGCCGGTGACCGGCTTGGTCTCGCCCTTTTCGTTGGCCACCATGCTGGTCACCTGCCCTTCGCCGCGACACGCAGTACACGTTTTCATCTTGGCGTGGTCATTCCACGTACCGCTGTCGTCCGTAGCCACCCGATCAGTATCGCAGCGCACTGAAACAGAGCGAAACCGCTTGCTGTCAGAGAGTATTCACCTGTCGTTCATGTGGGTTGTTTCGCAGGGTTCAACAGCCTGAATTCGGCTACAGTACCCACATGTTAGTTCCTGACAAACGCCCGGTCAGAGCCGTGATCTACTGCCGGATGTCCCTGGCCAAGGACGGCGACACCGCGAAAGTGCAGCGGCAGGAGAAGCGCTGCAGGGCCCTGGCCAAGCGCCTTGGCTGGGACGTCGTGCACGTCTACTGCGACAACAACAAGTCGGCGTGGCAGCGGAACCGGCTGCGGCCCGACTGGGACGCGATGCTGGCCGCGATCGAGGGCGGCCAGGTCGACGCGGTCATCACCTACCACGGCGACCGGCTGATCCGGCAGCCCTGGGACCTGGAGAAGCTGCTGAACCTGGCCGACGGCCGCGGGATCAGACTCGCCTCGCCGACCGGCACCCACAACCTCGACGTCGCCGACGACCGCTACCATCTGCGGCTCGACGTGGCCAAGGCGTGCAACGAGTCCGACACGATCGCCCGGCGCACCCGTGACGCGCATGCCGACCGGGCGGCCAGGGGCAAGCCGCGCCGGGGCGGCTACCGCTCGTTCGGCTACAAGCGGTCGGGGAAGGTCCACGAGGCCGAGGCCGCGGAGTACCGGAACGCGGTGGCGCGGCTGCTCGCCGGCGAGTCCATCGCGTCGGTGACGCGGGACTGGAACGCGCGCGGCGTCAGGACGACGCCGGGCAACGAGTGGGTCTACACGTCGCTGGCCGGGATGCTGCGCAACCCGCGGTATGCCGGGCTGTCGGTGTACCGCGGGGAGGTTGTGGGCGTCGGGAAGTGGCCGGCGTTGGTGGAGCGGGAGACGTGGGAGGCGCTTCAGACGGTGCTGGCCGCGCGGTCCGCGCAGCACGGGCCTGCGGCACCGTCGAACCGTGCGCGCCACCTGCTGTCGGGCATCGCCGCGTGCGTGACGTGCGGAGGCGTGCTGCGGGCGCATCACGGCGCCAGGCAGCTGGCGTACAAGTGCGACGCGCAGGAGTGTGTGCAGCGGGTGCGGCGGAACATGGGGCACCTGGACGAGTACGTGGTCGGCGCCGTGCTGGCGATGCTGTCCGATGAGGCGCTGGCGGCCCGGTTGGACGCGGCGCGGTCGGGCGAGGGTGCTGCGGCTGCGGCGGAGCTGGCGAGGCTGGAGGCGAAGCGGCGGCAAACGGTGGCAGAGTTTGCCGACGACGACGGCGTGAGCGCTTCGGATCTGCGGGGTGCGCTGGCGGGGCTGGACGCCAGGATCGCGGGGGTGCGGGACCGGCTGGGGAAGTTGGCCGGCGCGCATGTGCTGGATGGGTGCGTGGGGCTGTCCCGTGAGGGCTGGGACGGTCTTCCGCTGGATCGGCGGCGGTCTATCGTGCGCGCGCTGGTGCGGGTAGAGGTGGGGCCAGCGCGGCGGGGGCCGGGCTTCGATGAGCTGTCGGTGCGGGTGTTACCTGCCTGAGCCGGTCCTCCGTTCTCCGGGTGATCGCCGGTGGTGGCACATGTGGAGGCGGAGGATTAATGCCTCCAGTGCTGCCAGGTCGAATCCTCCGCTTCCTTGGACGAGGCGGAGGTGTGGGCCGTCATCTTCCGCAACCGCCGTGTCGGCGATGAGGTCGGCGATTTCGGTGAGGAGCTGCGCTTGTATGTCAAAGCGCTGCGACAGCCTTCGCATTTGAAGGCTTTGGTAGAGCCACCCCGCGGTCAAGACGGTAATGGCCACTGTGATCGTGAGCATTTCCATCCCGGGGACGATGGCACTGTTTGAACGATCTGTCACGCCCCTTTAGAGTTTTCTCTCTGCTCGTTTACCTCTTTCGGGTGACGCCGCGTTGCCCTGGCCTCGGCCGCTCTGATGACAGCCAGAATCAGCTCCCGGTCCGCTGGCTCGTAGCGGGCGAGAGCTCTCTCGTCGATGGGCAAGCGGCCTGGCGGCGAGTGCTCGACGCGGGCCGGCTGGGGCTTGCCGCCTTCGAGGATCGCCTCAACTGAACCCGGTTCCCACTTGAGGGTTCGCTCGATGAGCACGTACCTGTGCCGTTCGGGGGTAACCCCCTGTTTTTCCCAGCTCACCCAGGCACCGCGCCTAACGCCCGCTTGTCGCGCGGCCTCGCTCTGACTAAGCGCGATCTCTTCGCGTCGCTGCCTCATGTGGCTGCCGAGGGATACAGAACCGGTCACAAAGCTACATCTTGGCAGTCCAGTTCTGTACAGTCCAGTACTGCGTACAGAACCGGCTAGGAACATACAACGAGATCGGGCAGACTCGTTGACCGCAACTGTACGAAGCTGTACGGTCTGAGTATGGGCGAACAGGAACTCCGACCGACGCCGAACGTGCGCATCAACCGAGACAGACTCCGGCGGCGCCGTCAGCTCGCGGGCTTCAACCAGGCGCGACTCGCCGAAGAGACCGGCCTGAGCTTCAGCTACATCGGGCACATCGAGCGCGGCATACGGCCTCGGGTCAGTCCCGAGGTGCTGGGTCTCCTGTCTGACGCTCTCGGTATCGAGGACCGCGCCGAGCTCATCGACGACGGCAACAACACCGACGAGGACGCGGCCTGATGCTGCGCACCCTCGAAGAGATACGCGAAGCCGGAGCGCGTGCGGTCGCGAACTTCCCGCCGCTCACCGCGCGGCAGATCGACACGATCGCCCCGCTCATCAACCCGGCCCTCGTCATGGTCGCCCCGGCGGCCAACCCCGCGAGCACCCCCAGGGTCGTCCCGCTTCCGCTGGCGGCCTGACAAGAAACGAGCCCGCGCCTGCGTGAACAGGCCGGGCTCCGGACCACCTAAGTCTCAACAGAGAGGTGATCAGTAATGAGTGTATCGCTCCGCCCCCGCACCAGAAAGAACCGCGTCCCGCACGTCGAGACGCTCCGCCAGCCCATCGCGGGTCCGGCGGCCGTCTTCGACTGGGGCTCCCCGCTCCCGCCGATGAGCATGACCCACATCGCCGCGCTCCCCGAGCCCGAGTGGGCCCGCCCGGTCTACACCAGCCGTCACCGGCTGCCGCTCGGCTGGGCGCGCACCGTCGACATGGTCGCCGTGGCCTCGTCCCGCGCCACCGTCGCCGAGAACCTGACGGCCATCGCCGAGGAGCTGGACGGCCCGGCCGGGACCGCCGCGCAGATGTTGCTGACGGCACAGGTGGCGCGGCTCGTCGCTGAGCTGGCCGCCGCCGCGACCACCACGTGGGACCACCGCCCGCTCGGCGTGACCGCCGGCCGCGAACTCGGCGACGACGAGCCGACGCCCGCGCCCGTCCTGCGCCACTGGGGCGACCCGATCACCGACGAGGACCGCAACGCCGCCGCGCAGAAGGCCGCGACGCTCGCCTCGTGGCGCGGCAAGGGCCTGTCGGCCACCCCGGTGCCGCCGATCGGCCGCGACCCGTTCCACGAGCCCGGCAACCCGGCGTGCACCTGCATGCAGTGCAGCATCGCCGCCGCGGTGGCGCCGAAGACCGCCGCCGACGAGTCGTGGCCGTTCCTGTACAGCCCGGCCCAGCTCGACGGCACCGCCTGCGCCCGCTGCGGCCAGGAGTTCGCCGTCAACGAGCCCAACCGCCCGGTGGTGACGGACGAGTGCAACGAGCAGTTCGTGCACTCCGACCCCGCGCAGTGCGGGCCGGCCGTGGCGCCGTGGAACGACGCCGACGACGCCGGGATCGAGGCGGCCCGATGAGCGCCCCGCTCGGTATCTGTCGCGGCTGTGACGGCCGCACGCCCCTGCGCCGCATCAGCGGCAAGGTCCGCTGGCACGACGTGATCCACCCCATGGTGGTCCTGTCCGGCGACCTGGTCCTGCCCGGCGGCGTCGAGCGCTGCCCCGGTTCCGGCAAGGCCCCGAAGGTGCGCTCGAACATTCGTATCGTGCCGCTGGCCCACTGCGCGTACTGCTGGAGGGCCAAGCCGCTGTCCCGCAGCCCGCGTTACGTCGGTCTCGTCCGCTGGCACGTGTTCGTGGCATGGCCGGGTCTGACCGGCTGCCCCGGCACGCACAAGACCCCGGCGGGCGGTGCGTCGCTGTGAGCTTCGACGCCATCATCCAGTTGTTGCACGCCAGCGCCGACAACCGACGCTGCCGGGCTGCCGACGACCGGTACCGGGCCGCCAACCTGACCGAGCGAGCCGAACAGCACGACGACGTCGCGCAGCACCTCGACCTGCTGGCCGACGCGCTCGCGACCGGCCAGCTCACCAAGGACCAGCTGCGGGCGATCGTCACCGAGGCGAACTCCGACGCGCAGGACGCCACCGACGACGGCTTGCTGCCCGACCCGCTGGTGATGGACGCCGACGAGTACTACGCGTCCATCGTCGAGAACAGCACCTACACCGACGCGCAGCTTGCGGGCAACGCCTGCGGGATGTGCGGTCGAGAGTTCGGCCGCTACGAGGACATGCGCCCGTTCGTGACCGCCACGCGTGGCGAGCTGATGCAGCACTCCGACCCTGACGACTGCAAGGGAGCGGCGAAGTGACCGCCATCGACGAGACCACGACCGCCCCGTACGACCTGAAGCTGGCCGGCGACGTCATCGAGGGCCTGCGCGCCCTGGCCGACCTGCTGGAGGCCAACCCGGAGCTGACCGAGCACTTCCGGTACAACGACTCCTTCCGCAAGATCCACCTGCCGGTCAGCCACCACGACGACCCGCGCGCCTCCATGGCCGCCTGGGCCCGCGCCGGGAAGGCCGACCGCTACCCCGTGGCCAAGGACTACGACGGCCAGTGGGGCTCGGTCACCGTGACCCTGTCCGACGCCGTGAAGGTGTTCGCCTACGCCAAGCGCGAGCAGGTGTGCACGCGGGTTGTCACCGGCGTCGAGACCGTCACGGTCTCCGTCCCGGACCCGACCGTGGTCGTGCCGCTGGTCGAAGTCGAGAGCACCCGCGAGATCGTCGAGTGGCGCTGCGAGTCGCTGCTGGCCGATGGCGAGGCTGCGCGATGACCGCCGCCACGCTCCCCGCCGGAGTCGACACGCGGGCCGCCACGGCCCTGCTGTTCTCCTCCGAAGCGCGGGCCGAGGCCTTCAGCCTCATCTCCACCGACGACCTGTGCGTGATCGTCTGCGCCGAGTACGACCGCTGCGGTGGCGACCTGGACGCGGCCATGGCTGACATGCGATTCGAGCTCGCGCAGTACCCGGACACGGCGCCGCGCCACTACAACGACTGCGTCATCGCCGCGTCGCGGCTGACTGGAGTGCGAGCATGACCGCCCTCAACCAGACCACCGCGTTTGCCAAACTGCGCGAACAGTTTCCCGCCGCGAACATCGCCAAGCTGCCGAAAGTCTCGTGCTGGAACTGCACGCAGGCCGCCAAGAACAACAAGGGCGCCACCTGCAATGAGCACCGCAAGGCCAAGTGCGCCGAGTGCGGCAACTTCATCACCACCGGCCACATCCACTTGGACTACGTCGGCCACGCCGAGACCACGGCCCGGCTACTCGACGCGGACCCGGAGTGGACGTGGGAGCCGCTGGCATTCGACGACCGTGGCCTGCCCGCTGTGGACGGCTTCGGCGGCCTGTGGATCCGGCTCACCATCGCCGGCGTGACCCGGCTCGGGTACGGATCTGCGGACGGCAAGCCGGGCCCGAACGGCGTGAAGGAGGCCATCGGCGACGCGATCCGCAACGCGGCGATGCGCTTCGGCGTGGCGCTGGACTTGTGGGCGAAGACGGATCTGCATTCCGACGACCACGACAGCGGCCCGGAGCCGGACACGGCCCCGGAGCGTCCGGCGCGACGGGAGTCTGGCAAGTCCGACGACGAGTGGACCGCAAAGCCGTCGCAGATCCGCAACGCCGACAAGGGCCAAATCACGAACCTGGTGATGGAGTTCGAGAAGGTCGGCATCAAAGACCGCGACGAGCGTCTGCGGCTGGCCGTCGAGCACGTCGGGCATCCGCTGGCGACGTTCAACGACCTGACCGCCGCCGAGTGTGCCGACCTGAAGAAGCGGGTCCGTGGGGGCTGGCCGCACATTAACCCGGCCGTGCCGTCACCTGCGGCGGTGGAGACCGGCGAGGTGTACGCGGTCGTCGCGCAGCTCATCGCCGAGGCGCCCGGCCTGGAGGACCTGGGCCACGCGGGCGAGGACATCGCGAAGGAGAGGGACCGCGGGAACCTGACGCCGGGTGAGATCGCCTTGTTGAAGGACCAGTGGTCGAAGCGTAAGCGTGAGCTCGATGGCGCGATGGTGGGTGCGTCGGCATGAGCAGTCGCCTTGAGTATTTGGCGACGCGCGACGAGCGCGCGGCGGCGGCTTCGGCCGCCCCGCGCGTCACGGTCGCCGTCACGCTCGACCTCGACACGCTCACGCTGCTGCGCTTCCGCTGCCGCTACGACGCCGCGTTCAACCGCCGCCTGGAGGTCGTCGCGTTCGGCGAGTACGCCGGCCGCATCAGCCGCCTGCCGCTGGAGTCCGCCGTCCAGGCCGACCTGATCACGTGGGCCGTCGCGAAGTGGCCGCGTGTCGACTGGTCGCTCGACCACGACGTGCGGCTGTCCTGCGGGCACGTCACCGCGGCGCCTGAGGCGTGGGAGGACGGGTTCATCCCCGAGGACGACGGCGGGTTCGGGGAGCCGCGTCCGGCGGTGCTGCTGGCCGCCGGGCAGGCCGCGTGGGACACGCCGCGACCGTGGCCGCGCGCTGCCCTGGTCGAGTGGAGGCGGGCCGCGTGAGCACCGCCCGCAGCTATCGCATCCGGCTCGCCACCGCGGAGGAGCGCGAGGACCGCGCCCGGCGCGGCTGGCCATGCCCGTCAGAGGGCTGCACCGGGGCCGTCACGCACTTCACCGGCTTCGATTTCACGGCCGGGAACACGGGGCGGACCGGCGGCCGGAAGACCGCCGCGTGCACCGCGCACGCCGCACGCTTCGCGGCCCGACACGGGCTGAAGATGCCCGAGGAAGTGAGCGCACGATGACCCCCTACAGCCGCCGCATCGCCTTCGGCGTCGTCGCCCTGGCCGCCATGGCCGCGTTCGCCCGCTACGCCGTGGAGCGCACCCGCGGCGCCGACGGCGCGTCGTGGAAGCCGGTCGCCGTGCTGGCGTGGGCCTGCCTGTGGGTCGTCGCCGTGGCCGTCGTGGCCGCCGCCACGGTCCTGGGCGTCGGTGAGGTGCGGGGCGTCCGCGAGCGGCGCGCAGCGTGGCGCGGCCGCCCGGTGCCCGGCGAGGAGGGCAGCACCCGGCCGGCGGAGTCCACGGACCTGCCGATGGCCGTGCGCGCCACACGGTCCTGGTACGACGAGGAGCGCGAGTGGCTGCTGGCGAACGGCTGGCGCCCGGGAGGTGTCACCCGTCCGCGTCACGCCGCCACGCCGGCGACCGCGGAGATCCCGGTGGTGGAGACCACCGCCGAGATCGTGCGGCCGGACGACGGCGTGCCGGACCACTGGCGGCCGCCAGTGTCGCCGCCAGCCGAGGACGTGCCGCCGTCGCAGCGCGAGTACACCGACGGGCCCGGCCTGACCGTGGTGCAGCTCCACGGCCGCGCCGGCCAGCCAGCCAGCCCGGCGGCGTGGGACCTGTGGCCCTGGGAGCGTGCAGCATGACCCGGCAGGGGGACCCCGGCGTCCCGCTGAGCGCCGTGCAGCTGCGGATCCTGACGTGGACCGCCGAGGGCCTGTCCGCACCGGACATCGCCACGACGCACCACTACTCGCAGGACACGGTCAAGTCGCACCTGGTGCGTATCTACCGCCAGCTCGGCGCCCGCAACGCCGCTCACGCCGTGCACCTGGCGCACGGGCTCGGGCTGCTCGGCGGGGCGGACGGCACGACGGAGCGTGCGGCATGAGTGTTCTCACCTCCGTCGAGCTGTGCGCCGGCGCGGGCGGCCAGGCCCTCGGCATCGAGCGCGCGGGCTTCCAGCACGCAGCGCTGTTCGAGCTCGACCCGGACGCCTGCGCCACCCTCCGCCTGAACCGGCCGTGGTGGCCCGTTGCGCAGCAGGACATCCGCAGCATCGCTCTCCCGGGAGCTTGGGGCCTGAGCGGGCGCCGCATCGACCTGCTGGCCGCCGGGGTGCCGTGCCCGCCGTTCAGCATCGCCGGGCAGCAGCTCGGCGAGGAAGACGAGCGCGACCTGTTCCCCGCGCTGCTGCGGATCGCCGCCGAGATCCGGCCGTCCGCCGTGATGGTCGAGAACGTCAAGGGGCTGCTCCAGGCCCGCTTCGCCGGCTACCGGGAGCGGATTCTCCAGCAGCTTAAGGAGCTCGGCTACGTACCGGTGATGTGGTCGCGGCTGGATGCGTGCGACTACGGCGTGCCGCAGCTGCGCCCGCGGTCGGTGCTGGTGGCGCTGAAACCGGAGTTCGCCGACCGCTGGATGCCGCCGGCGCCGTTGTCGGCCCGGGTGACTGTTACTGAGGCGCTGGCGCCCTCCATGCACGACCGCGGCCTTCGCGGCCAGGCGTTCATGCGGTGGGGCGACAAGGCCCTGTGCGTAGCGCCGACGCTTGTCGGCGGGTCGAAGAAGCACGGCGGCCCGGACCTTGGACCGACGCGGGCGCGGGCCCGGTGGGCCGAGCTCGGCATCGACGGCCGCAGCGTGGCGGGCGATGGCGAGCCCGCGACGCTGAAGGGGCCGAAGGGCCGCGGTCCGCGGCTGACCGTCGCGCAGTGCGCGGTCCTCCAGGGCTTCCCGCCGGAGTGGCAGTTCGCCGGCGGCAAGACCGCGCGCTACAGGCAGGTCGGGAACGCCTTCCCGCCGCCCGTCGCGCACGCCGTCGCCGAGCGGATCGCAGCGGCGCTGACGCCCGCCTGAGACCGCCGTCGCGGCATCCTCCCGCCGCGTCGGCACGTCCCGCCGGACTCCCCTGCCGCGCCCAGCCCGCGCGGTGTCCGGCAGGACCGGCCGCCGCCCGCCCGATCCCCCCGACGGATGGGCGGCGGCCCCACAGACACACGACCGGCCCGCACGGGCCGTAGAGAAGGACAACCCATGACCGAGCAGAATCCGAACCGCCGCACGTACACCGTCGACCAGCTCGAAGATTTCGGCCTGCCCTGGGACAACGTGTTGGCCCGCTTCGGCGAGGACGAGCACCGCTGGTACATCAACTGGCAGATCGTCTTCCGCGACCCGGCCGACGACACCACGTGGGCCGTCACCAAGTCCGAAGACAAGGGCGAGATGGGCGCCCTGAACTGGTGGCACTGCTACGACAGCCGCGACGAGATCGTGGCGCGGCGCGTCGAGCCCCGCGAGGTCACCATCACGCAGTGGTTCGAGGTCAAGAACGAGACCGCCGGGACCGGTGTCTGATGGCCGAGGCCCACACGCCCGTCACCGCCCACCAGGTCGAGAAGCTGCGCAATCAGCTCGCGTTCCTGCTGCGCGACGGCCAGCACTACCGCGCTGTCCTGACCGACTCCGAGAGCTCCGACGGCGTCATGCTCGTCTGCACCTCGCCGGAGCACCCCGCTGACGACCAGCTCGCGCAGTGGGGCGTGTATGACTGCTGCGACCTCGACGTGTTTATGGAGCTGCACCACGAGAAGCGCGCCGCGTTCTTCGTCAGCGCGACCATCGCCGTCCCGGCGCTGCTGGCCGAGCGCGAGCAGCTGGCTGCCCGCGTGGCCGAGCTGGAGCGCGAGCGCGCCGCCCTGGCCGACGAGCTGGCCGAGGCCGAGCCCGAGTACACCGTCGGCGGTGCGTCATGAGCGCCAAGCAGCACGAATGCTTCAGCGTCACCTGCGACGTCTGCCAGGAGTCATACACGGACTCCGAGACGGACACCATCCTTCACTACGGGTCCAAGGACGAGGCGTTGAGCACCGCAGAGGACTACGAGTGGCACGTCGGTCCCGACGGCACGGCCATCTGCGACAACGAGGACGACGCCCACACGGCGGCGATTCTGGCCATGCACGCGGCGGGCGTGAATCCGGAGCACGGGTGCTGGGTGATGACCCGGAACGAAGAGGGCATGCCGTACAGCCACTGGCTGCGTCCCGACGACACCGCCGGGAGCGAGACGTGACCCGCCAGGGCGACGAGTCCGCCGCCGGTGCAGCCATGAACAGCGCCGACGTGCCGACCCCGCGCATCACCGACGCCATGCGCCAGCGCGCCACCACCGCTGTGCTGCACCGCCTCGGCACCTGGACCAACGCCGACGGCGTGCACGCCACGTACGAGTCCGCCGAGGTGCTGCGGGCGCTGTTCTGCACCACGCCCAAGCGACCGGGCAAGCGGCCCGCGCTGCTGGCGGTCAAGGCCATCCAGGCCGATCCCGCGTCCTCGCAGCACCCGCCGGAGGACATCGGCGCGTTCCGGTCGCAGGTGTGCGAGTGGGGGCGCGCGAACGGCTGGCCGGAGGCGTACAGCCGGCAGCCGCTGGACTCGGACATGCTCGCCGCGTACCGGGCAGCGCACGCCGGGGAGGGATCGTGACCGAGCCGACCCGCATCCGCCGGTCCCGCACAAAGGGCTGGCGCAAGCCCGAGGGCGCGGTCATCGTCGACAGGACGTCGCGCTTCGGGAACCCCTTCGCCGTCGGTCGCGACGCCACCGACAACGCCCACGCCGTGACGCTGTTCAAGGCGTGGCTGGAGCGCGACGATCCCGACACGCTCGACCCGTACGGCAGCGCCGAGTACCGGCAGGCGATGTCCAACCGCCGCGAGTGGATCCTGGACAACCTGCACCGGCTGGCCGGGCGCGACCTGGTGTGCTTCTGCGGCCCGGACGCGGACTGCCACGCGGACGTGCTGCTGCGGGCGGCGGCCGAGCTGTATGGCGGTGCGAAGTGACCGAGCCCTTGCCCGATGAGCGGCTGGCCGAGATCCGCATCATCGCCGCGCACGAACACGCGCCCGGGACCATGGTTCACGCGGTGACGCAGCACCTCACGGCGGCGATGCGCGAGCTGCTGGCGGAGGTTGAGCGGCTGCGGGACGGCAGGGGACCCGGCGTTCCCGCCGCGATGCACCTGGAGGCATTCGGTGCGGCCATCGCCGACGCCTTCGGTGACATCCCGTACCACGTCGGTTCCTCGGCCACGCAGAAAACCGGCTGGCGGGACGTGGACGTGCGCCTCATCCTCGACGACGACCGGTTCCACGCGCTGTTCCCCGGCTTCAAAAACGCGAACCACATCGATGCTTGGTGGGCACTGCTGTGTGCGGCCCTGTCCGAGCTCGGCCGCGTCCGGACGGGGCTGCCGATCGATTTCCAGATCCAGTCAATGACCGAGGCCAACGAGCGCTATCCGGGCGTGCGGCATCCGCTGTTCTTGATCCGCTCGCAGGACGACCACCGGCCGACGATGACGGCGGGGACTGACTGATGGCGCGCTTCCATGGCGCCGCCGGCCAAGGCGCCTCCCGCAAGCTCCGTGCGGTCCGCCGTGCCGAAGCCGAGACGCGGCAGGCGGCAGCAGCGGCCGAGCGTGCCGAGCGGGAGGCGGCGTACGTCAAGCCGCCGTCGCTGACCGGGGCCCAGCTCGAAGCGCTACTCGGCGTCGTGCTGCGGGCCGACGCGCTGGAGGCGTACCGGCAGACGTGGACGCGGGGTGCGCGGTGACCCGCCATGACAAGCGCATGACGCCCGCCGAGGCGCGCGTCCGGCTGGAGCAGCTGCCGAACATGCTGCGAGCTGAACGCGAACGGCGCGGCCTGTCCATGCGCGCCGCCGCCCTAGAGATGCAGCTCACGCCCAGCACCATGACCCGCGTCGAGGCCGGCCAGTGGCCCGACCTCGCCGGGTTCCTGGCGATCGTGGCGTGGCTGCGGATCCCGGCGTACTGGTTCATCGGCGCCGAGGACGGCAGCGGGCTGGACTCCGACGCCTACGCGCGCGGCTGGGCCGACTGCGCGACGCTCGTGCGCTCTGCGCTGGTCGAGGCCGAGCCGGTGGCGCAGCGGAAGTGGGAGGACGCGACGTGAGCCCGGAACCGTACTACGCCGACGAGCAGGTCACGCTCCTGCTCGGCGACACCCTCGACGTCCTGCGCACCATGCCGGACGCCTCCGTCGACTGCTGCGTCACCAGCCCGCCGTACTACGGCCTGCGCGATTACGGCGTGGCTGGCCAGTACGGGCTGGAGCCGACCGTCGCCGAGTACGTCGAGACCATGCGGGCCGTGTTCGCCGAGGTCCGGCGCGTACTGGCTGACGACGGCACGCTGTGGCTGAACATCGGCGACTCCTACAGCGGCGGCAGTCGCTCCACCTACCACGCCGACAGCCAGACCAAGTCGGTCCGTTCGCATGGTCACGCCGAAACGCGGCCGGTCACCGGACTGCCCGGGAAGAACCTGCTCGGCATGCCTTGGCGGGTGGCGTTCGCACTCCAGGACGACGGCTGGATCCTGCGCTCGGACATTGCGTGGCACAAGACGAACGCCATGCCCGAATCCGTCACCGACCGGCCCGCAGCGAACTACGAGCACGTGTTCCTGCTGGCCAAGCAGCCCGCGTATCACTTCGACCTCGATGCCATCCGCGCGCCGCTGAACCGGCCTGAGGCCCTGAAGTCCGGCCTCGTCTTCGGCGGCGCCAAGGGGGCGGCCGGGAAGCTTGGTGGTTCCGGTCGCCGCCCGGGCGGCAACCCATCCGTGCACGGCCACGGTGGCGAAGTCTCCAACGGCAGGAACCCGGGTTCCGTCTGGTCCATCCCGACCGCGCCCTACCCCGAAGCCCACTTCGCCGTAATGGCGCCCGAGCTGGCCAAGCGTTGCATCAAGGCTGGCTGCAAGCCCGGCGGCACCGTCCTGGACCCGTTCTCCGGTTCCGGCACCACCGGCGAAGCCGCGCGCATGCTCGGCCGCCGGTACGTCGGCATCGACCTGAACCCGGCCTACCACGACCTCGCAGTGAAACGGTTCGTGCAGCCCGTTCTGGACTTCGCGGACGGTGCTGCATGACCCGCCGTGCCGAGCTGGTCCTGGCGTTCCTGGACGGGGCGGCTGTCGCTGCCCCGTCGGGCGGCGGGGGGTCAGGAGTCGGCGGACTCGCGGGCGGCCAGCTCGGCCTCGTAGCGCTCGGCGACCTCGACCGGCACGACCGCGGCAACTCGCCGACCGTGGTTCATCAGGTACGTGACGCCGCCGAAGTAGCGGGCGCGCTCGATGATCGCGGCGAGCTTGTTGCGCGCGCGAAAGATCGGCAGGTCCTTCTCCAGGTCCGGCTCGTCGGTCATGTCCGCAGTGTACAGAACCGCGCTGGTGCCGGTGATCGCCATGGTGCTCATGGGGTCCCCAATCCATGTACATAATCGCTACTGACGCTATAATAGCTTCAGTAGCGACTAGAGCACACCCTCTAGCCCGACCTACGTCATGACCAGCAGCAAGACAGGAGCACGGTGACGCGCAGCAGTACCCAACCCATTGCCCTGGCGCACGAAGGACCGAGCGTCATTCGGGCCAGCCAGATCGACGCCATGGTCGACTGGGCGGGCACCTGGCTCTACCGCTCCTTCGGAAGCGACAGCCAGCTGCTGTACATCGGCGTCTCAAGCAACCTGCGCGAGCGGCTGCGACGTCATCGCCAGCGCGCAGCCTGGTGGCCGGCGGCCGAACTTATCCGGCTCGAACCGTTCGCAATGGAGTACCTCGCGCTCGACGCCGAGCGGGCAGCGATCCGGGCCGAGCGTCCGCAGTTCAACGTCCGCTCGGCGGTGCGGTGATGTCCCGCATCAGAACGATCAAACCTGAGACGTTCACCTCGGAGTCCATCGCCGCGTTGACGCTGGCCGCCCGGTGGACCTTCGTCGGGCTGTGGACCTACGCCGACGACGAGGGTCGCGCCAAGGACAATCCAAAAATCATTCGTGGTGCCATCTGGCCCAACAACGAGGACACCATCTCCAGTCGCGACGTCGAAACGCACCTTGTCGAGCTTGAGCACTCCGCGATGGTCTGCCGCTACACCGATAACGACGGTGCCCACTACCTCCACGTGATTAATTTCAAGAAGCATCAGGTGGTCAACCGGCCATCGAAGTCACGGATCCCTCCGTGCCCCCTCCACGACTTCGCACGGACGTCGGAGGTCAAGGAGTCCAAGGCTCAGAGGGAAACCCGTGAGGGTTCCAGCACTCCTCACGCACGACTCAGTGAGTCCTCAAACCATGGTTTTGGGGACGCTGGATCACCTCCCCTGTGGAGTTCGGATGATGCAGATCAATCGCATCATGCACCTGCTGTGGATAACTGCGACGTTCCAGCTCAGGGGTTTTCAACCATGCCTCATGCACGGCTCAGTGAGGACTCCGTGGCGGAACTAGGAACTAGGAACAGGGAACTAGGAACAGATCAAAACCTTTGCTCACCCGAGGTGAGCGCCGACGTGCCGAAGCGCATCAAGCCCACCGCGAAGCAGTCTGACTTCGATGCCTTCTGGAAGCACTGGCCCCGCAGGGTCGGCAAGATCAAGGCACAGGCGGCTTTCGTCTCCGCCGTCAAGGCCGGTGCCGACCCGGCGGCCATCATCGCCGCCAGCGCGTCCTACGCCGAGCGTCACCAGCGGGCCGGGACGCCGAAGGACAAGATCCCGCACCCCACGACGTGGCTGAACCGCGGCTCCTGGGACGACGACCTCGACGACGCCGTGCCGCTGCCGCCCGGCTCCACGTCCCAGGGCCAGCCGCCGACCTACGGCCAGCCCGCCCCCGCTGACCGTCCCGGCGCCGCCTGCGAGTGGTGCGACGTCGGCGGCCTGTACGAGCGCACCGACGGCCGCATGGCCCGCTGCGACCACACCGACCAGCCCCCGGCGGGACACCCCGCCGCCCAGACCGCAGGGAGCCTGCTGTGACCACCCGACCCGCCAACCCGCTCACGGACCAGCTGCTCGCCGCCATCAACCAGATCATCTACCAGAAGCCGTACACGCTCGAAGAGCAGACGCTCGCCTCGCAGCTCGGCGACATGTTCACCACCGGCCTGCCGGACATCGACCCGGTCATCATCGGCGAGGTGCTGCTTCACTTCGGGCCGCGCATCGCGGGCCTGATTCAGAAGCTCAACGCCGAAGGCCGCCCGCCCGGCCGCGCCACCGCCGTCGCGATGCGCGTGGTGAACCTGGCCGGAGCCGAGCTGTACGTCGTGACCACGGACGGCGGCGAGTCCGCATGACCGACCAGCCCGACGACTGGGCCGAGGACGGCCACGGCCGCCGCCCCCAGCACGACGACGACGCCGAACGCTGCGTCCTCGGCGGCATGATGCTCTCCACCACCGCCATCGACGACGTCCTCGACGTCCCGCTGGCCGCCGCCGACTTTTACCTGCCGAAACACGCCGCCATCTTCGAGGCCGTGGTTCAGCTTCACCGCGCCGGCGACCCCGTGGACGTCATGACCGTCAAGGCGCTGCTCGACAACACCGGCCAGCTCAACCGCATCGGCGGCGCCCCGTACCTGCTGACCCTGATCCACGGCGTCCCGACCGCGGCGAACGCCGGGTTCCACGCCGAAACCGTCCAGGCCAAAGCCGAGCTGCGGCGCCTCGGCGAGGCCGGGACCCGCATCGTGCAGATGTCCCACGTCACCGACGGATCCGACGTCCGCGCCATCGTCGACCGGGCCGCCGCCGAGATCCAGACCGTCGTCCGCACCGCGGGCGCCGACGACCACGGCGCCGTGCCCGTTGCCGACGAGGCCGAAGCGTTCCTCACCACGCTCCTGGACGGCGGCCCGCCCCGGGCCTACCTGCCGGTGCCGTACGCCGACCTCCAAGAGGCCGCGCCGATCGAGGGCGGAGACCTGGTGATCGTGGCCGGGGCGACCGGCATGGGCAAGTCCGTCGTCATGACCGATTTCGCCCGGCACGCCGCCATCCGCAACCACAAGCGCACGCTGCTGGTGTCGGTCGAGATGTCCAAAGACCAGCTCATGCAGCGGATCTTCGCCGCCGAGGCGAAGGTCAACCTCCACACCCTGCGCGGCGCCGGCCAGCTCGACGACGCCGAGCGCGCCCGCCTCGGCGCCGCCTACGGCCGCCTGTGCGACGCCCCGCTGGACATCCTCGCCAAGGGCACCGTCACCACCGCCTACCTGCGCTCGGTCCTGCGCCGCGCCCAGGGCCGCCACCAGCTGCCCGAACTCGTCGTCGTGGACTACCTCCAGATCCTCACCGTGGAGCGCCCGACCGGGAACCGCACCACCGACGTCAGCGGCCTGTCCCGCGAGCTCAAGCAGCTCGCCATGGATTTCGGCGTGCCCGTCGTCGTCGGCGCCCAGCTGAACCGGCAGCTCAACGGCCGCAACGACAAGCGGCCCGTGCTGTCGGACCTGCGCGAGTCCGGCTCGATCGAGCAGGACGCGAACCTGGTGCTGCTGCTGCACCGGGATGACTACTACACGCCGGAGACCAAGCGCACAGGCGAGCTCGACTTGATCGTGGCCAAGAACCGGCAGGGCAAGACGTGCGTGATCCCGCTCGGCTTCCAGGGGCACTACTCGCGCGCCGCCGACATGGCCAAGCCGTGGTCGCCGTCCTCGACGCTGCGGAACGCCGCATGACCGCCGACGACGCCCTGCGCGCCGAGGCCCGACGCCTCGCCGCCGAATACGGGCCGCTGAAAGACCTGGCCGCCGCGCTGCCCCGGATCCTCGCCGAGGCCTGGAACGAGGGCTGGGCGGCGCGCGAGCACGCCGAGGGCCGTTCGCCCCGGCGGCTGCGCGAGCAGCTGGAGCACGCCTCCGTCACGCGCCGGCTGGCCGAGCTCGCGGCCCGCTACGGAGCCCACCCCACCCGCGCCGAGGCCGCCCAGCCCGCCGAGACCACCCAGGAGACGACGTGAGCGCGCGCATCGTCACCGCCCTGACTTGCGACCGCTGTGGCGCCGAGGGCGAGACCCGGTTTCGCGGCCGGGCCCGGATCCGCGCCTGGATGCGCGCCAACGGTTGGAGCCGCGCCTTCGATCGCATCGACTGGATCGATCTTTGCTTTGTCTGCACCGCCGCCACCCCGACCCGACCCACCGAGGAGACCTCGTGACCACCCGCAAGCAGCCTGTCTATGCCGTCATCGGCACCGTCATCGGGCCAGCCATCCCCGGCGGCTACATGGCGTTTACTGGCCACGCCCCGACGTGGGCCCGCGTCTGGTACGGCGTGTGGTTCACGGTGTGGGCGCTGGTCACGATTGGCAAGGCGGCGAAGGCATGACCGAGCCCACCGACCCGACCACCGCGGCCGACGACAGCCGCATGGTCGACGCCACCCCCTCCCGCGACCGCGTGAAGCAGCTCGTCGCCGACGGCATGACCCAGGAAGCCATCGCCGACGCCGCCGGAGTCTCCATGTCCGCGATCAGCATCCTGCTCCACGGCCAGTACTCGCCCGGCCGCCCCACCCAGCAGGCCATCAAGCGCGGCGTCGAGCGGCGGATCCTGGCCGTCGAGTTCCAGCCGCGGGCCGTCGTGCACCGCGCCGCCGAACCCTGGTGCGCTTCCACCGCCGAGTTCGAGCCGGCCGGGTACCGCGTCGGCCGCTGCCTGCGCTGCGGTGAGACCACGTGGGCGCGGACCACCAACACCTTCGGTGACGAGCTGCGGCTCATCGCTCACCCGACCCGACTCGCTGAAAGGACCGCAGCGTGACCGCCAAGCTCTGCTACTGCCGCTACCACAGCACCCGCCGCGTTACCCGCGCGCTGCTCCGGATGGCCGACCGTGTGCGCAGGCTGGTGACCGCATGACCACCGACCCGCAGACCGCCGCCGACGCTGCCGAGCGCGTGCAAGCGTTCCTCGACGCGCGCGCACCCTTTGCCGTCTCCGACGTCATCGCCACGGTTATCCCCAATGCCGGGCGTCGATCCGAGCGCTTCCCGCTGACGGCAAGCGACCTCACCACGCTCCTGGCCGACCGTGCGCGGTTGGCGGCCGAGCTGGAGCAGGTGCGCAAGGACCACCGTCGCCAGCTTGGCTCGGCCGTCTTCTGGCGCCGCCGGGCCTTCCAGCTCGCCGACCTGATCCCGGCCGCGCAGATCCCCGACCCGGAGTGGGACGACTCCGACGAGTCGCAGCTGGCCGAACGCAACGAGGAGCTGCGCGACGCGGTCACCGAGGCGGCCCGCCTGCTGGCGCGGCTGTCCGGACCCGGCCCGTGCGACGTCGACCCCGACGGCGCCTGCCGTGGACACGCGGGCTTCGCGAGCGGCTACCTGGAGCCGTGCCCGCATCCGCTGGGGCGCCGGTTCGTCGAGGCGTGGGGGGCGGGTCAGAGCCCGACGGGCGAGAAGGGGCCTCAGAGCCACGCTGAAACCCCCGCCCCTTCTCCTCACCCGACCCCCGAGGGTCGAAGCGCTCACAGAGGCTCCTAGGGCCCTTCCTGACGGTCGCCCGGTCGATACCGAACCCGCGCCGGGCGACCGGCCAGTCACAGAACACCGCAGAGCTAGACAAACGGAGAACGTGATGACTCGACCCACTCCTGACGCGATCCGCGCCGTCCTCGACAGTCACCCCACGCTCGGCGGATCCGGCTGGCACACCCGCAGCGCCGTCCGCGGCTGGGGCTGGGACGACCGCCCGGGCCGCGCCGACAGAGACCTCGAAGATCTGCGCAGCGATCACAGCATCACCGTCATCGCCGCCGTCGCCGAATGGCTCTCGCAATGGCGCACCATCAAAGCCGCACACGCCGGGTCGCCGCATTCCTACATGCTCAAGCACTACGCGGAGATGGCCCTCACCTGCCACCCTGACGTGCTCGGATACGTCTCAAACGGGCAGCTCATCGCGGCTGCATACGTCATCGCCTATCCCGTCGCGCACTGCTACCCGAACAGTCCTGATTCCGAGATCGGGATTCGCGTCACCGAGCTCAAGAAAATGCCGCAGCAACGCGTTCGGACCGCGCCGTGACCGCCCCGATCCCCGAGCGCAACCCGGCGGGCCGCACCTGCGCCGGTACCGCCGTCACCCTCGCCGCCGTCGCCACGATGCTCGCGGCACTCACCAGGAGGAATGCGCGATGAGACCGACCTCGATGCAACTGCTGGATCTTGTTGTTTACGGTAGCGACGAAGACGCCGCATGGGCCGCCGAGGTGATGGTTCGTGGCGGTTTCACCGTCGAGACCACCACCGACCTGCGCGAGTACGGGCGCGAAGCCCGCGAGCGGAAAGCGGCCGACCGATGACCGACCAGCCCACCGCACCGCCCGCCACTGTCCCCCCCGACACCGACCCCGTGTGGCGCCGCCTCGTTATGGACTGCGCCGCGTACCAGCGCGCGTACCCGACGCCCGCGCACCTCGCCGAGCTGGTCCGGCAGACCGCATGGCTCGCGTTCGTACGCGGCATGCGCTACCAGCAGCAGACGAACGAGGCGCAACCCAAGCCGCCGCCGGGCGAGTGGATCGTCGCCGACGTGATGAACCACGCCGCCACGCACGCCACCGACAAGCGCATGTCCGCCACGGCCGCGCTCGCGCACGCCGGACAGCGGGAACGCGCCGCACGACACGCACGGACCGAGACGCCGGTAGCCGGCGACGAGACGAACGGAGGGAACTGCGGTGGGTGAGATGAACCCGGCCGACGTGCCGGACGAGTTGACCGCAGCTGGCTTCGACGCGATCCGGGCATGGTGGAAAGCCCATCCGGACCCCAACTGCCACCTCGACGACCGGACGATGATGCGCGAGGTTCTCGCCGCCGTCCTGCCGCTGCACAAGCAGCAGCTGCGTGCCGAGCTCGACCGCACCCGTGCCGAGCTGTCCGCGCACCACGCCGCCGAGTCCGCCGATGCCGCAGCGGGCAGCTACGCCGGACGCGCCGAAGCGGCCGAGGCCCGCGCGCAGTACCTCGACGAGGAGGCGTTGCGACTTCAGCGCACCATCGACGAGGCCCGGAAGCAGCGCGACGACTGGCACGACGAGGCCACGCGACAGCGGAGCCGCGCCGAGCAGGCCGAGACTGCGCTGGCCGAGATGCGGGGGCGGCTGGGCAAACCAGACGTGCAGTGGGCCGTTGCACTCGACAACGCAACGAGTTCTTCGCTGCCGGAGAAGCTCGCACGCCGAATGGCCAGCGGGCGTGGAACCACGCTACTGACGCGCGACGCCTATCCGAACCCGACGTGGCAACCGGCCGACGCCACCCCGCGCACCGCCCTGGAGCGCGCGGCCGACGAGCAGGGCGACGAAAGAGGTGGCGGGGATGCGTGACCCCGTGCTGCCCAAGACGCGCGGGCTGTGCCCAGCCTGCAAACGCGACTACCAGGTGAACGACGACGGCCGGCTGCCATGGCACGGCCCACGCGGCAAGCAGCGCTGCACCAGCAGCAGGCAGTGGCCGACGGCGTACCGGGCGCCCGGCGGGAAGTGGAAGGCAAGAGCGGCGTGATCAGGGCGAAGATCTGGAAGTGGCCGGTCGGCCACCCGGTATATCCCGCTGGCGGTTGGGCCTGGGCCGTATCGTCCGCGCCCGGCATGTGGTGGCCAGCCGCGTCCCACGAGGACGCGCTCGCCTACGTCGCAAGGCACTACGAGGCGATGAAGGAGCTGCGACCGTGACCACCCGACTGTGCACCGCCCCCAGCCACGACCGCCCGCCAGCAGCGCTCGGCGAACTGCATGTCTGCGAGGATCACTTCGGCGACATCGTGGACGCCCTTACCGGACCCTCGGCCGCCACCGACCCGACCATGGACGTCGTGCGGGGCATACGCGACGGCGTGCGTGTGGTCTGTGGCGACGGCGTGACGTGGCACCGGGCGCGCGACTACCGGCCGGCCCGCATCGCCCGCGACCACGCCGCACTCGGCCTGCGCCTGACCGGCCAGACCACTGGTGAGCACATCGCGTCCACACCCCGCGCCGAAGCGCCGCTGCCGCTCGACGTGGCCGTGGCCGAGCTGCGGTTCGACATGCAGCGCAAGCTCGCATCTTGGGCGCAACTGCACGCCGATGAGATCACGCTCTACAGCAGTCCCGGAGCTGGTGCGACCGTTGCCCAGCTCGCGACATGGCTGGCCACCTACTGCGAGAAGGCCGCAGCGCAGCCATGGGCCGGTGCCTACGCCGACGAGCTGCACGACCTGCGCAGGCGCGCACGGCACCTGATCGACCTGCCGCAGCCGCGCCGCGTCGACATCGCACAGTGCGTCGAGACGCCCGGCGGCATACGGTGCGCGGGCACGTTGCGGCTGACGCCGCGCGAGGAACGCGACACGCGTCCGGTGTCGGTGGCGTGCGACACGTGCCTGGCGGTGTACACCGGGGAACGGTGGAAGCGGCTGAGTGCGCGGCTGATCGCGCAGGCGGGGAGGATGGCGGCATGAGCGGCAACCCGAACCTGTTCGGCGGGGTGTCAAGTGCCCAGGTGAGGGCCCACTTGCGCGCCGTCGCCTGTCCCACTCAGCACAGAAACGCTGTTCCGGTCACGACTCTCGACGGCGAGCGCGTGGCGTCTCTCTGCCCGGACTGCGACGAGCAGTTGCCCGCCGACTGGCGAACGCCCGCCGAGCGGATGGCTGCCATGGAGGATGACCACCGCAAGGATCACCACGGGCATCCGGCCGCGCGCTACCTCGCATGTCGGCTGTGTGGCGAGGAAGGATGAGCAGTATGGACATCACGGACCTTGAGGTTTGCCGCGCGTTTCTCCTACCGCCCACCAGCGGTGAGACGACGCTGGATCTGGTCATGTTCTCCACCGGCGCTTCCGAGGACGCCGCGCGCGAGGCAATCCGGCTGGCCCACGAGCACGGCTACGTCGACTGTGGTGAAAGCCTTTCCCGTGGGAAGGTGACGCCTTCCGGTTTCGCACTGGTCAGAGAGGCGGGACGTTAATGGACATCACGGAGTTCCTGACCGCGTGTCTCGAAGAGGAGGCTGCGATGGCTCGTGCCGCAGCCGCCTTCTACGACGATGCTGATCAGGATGGCGTGTCGTGGGAAGGCCACGCGGGCACGGACTTGAACGGCTACACGAGGTTCTGGATTGCGCCTCACCTTGGCGCGGTCAACGATGTGGCGTCCGGTCTGCACATCAACCGCCACGACCCGGCCCATGTGCTGCGCGAGGTCGCGGCCAAGCGGCGCGTGCTGGAGCGGCACCACGATGACGACGGCGACGGTTGCTACGGCTGCGGCTTTGGCAACGACGAGGAGCGGATGGTCAAGGACGTCAACGACTGCCCCGAGCTGCGCGACATGGCCAGCATCTACGACGACCGGCCCGGCTACAAGGAAGAGTGGAAGCTGTGAGCGACCTGCCGCACGTCATCGCCGGCCAGCTCGGCGTCAGCGAGGAACACACCCGCATCGTCAAAGCCTGGTGGCGCAAGCACAACGACGGACCCATGCCCGCGCGGTGGACCGCATCGATGTACAACCAGGCCGTGGACTGGTGGAATAAGGGCGTGCCGGATGAGGAGGCTTTCCCCAGCATGCTCACGCCCGAAGAGATGAGCAATGCCCTCGATCGCCTGTTCAGCGATACCGAACTCAAGCCGCTGAAGGTTCCCGTCGAGCTGGTGCGTCGTTTGCCCACGCCCGTACCGACGTATGCCTACCCGATCGAGCTGCCCGGCGGTGCTGAGCTGCTCGCATGGGTCGAGCCCGCCGACGATGAGAAAGGCGGCGAGCTGTGAGCGACGGGCAGGAGTACGCGACCGGCGGTCGTGTCGGGCCACCCGGCGGGAAGTCCGGCGTGCAGCTCGGCGATGGCTGCATGTGGATCCTGCCGGCGCGCCAGCCGGACGGCAGCATGCGGATCGAGTCCGAGCGCTGCGTGCTGACCTTGATGCCCGTCGCGGTGGAGCACCTGCTCGACCAGCTGAAGAATGGCCTGTGGCCGCCGCGCTGACCTGCGCTACGCTGGCCCTACCCGTTTGGCGGTGTCGGGCAAACAGCCGCAAGCGACCGGGTCGCTCCCGGGGACGAATGGTGCGGCCTGTAGAGGAACAGGCAGACTCGCTGCTGAGCGCTCAGTAGTAGGCCCCGGCCGGTGCGGGTTCGAATCCCGCCGGGCCGCACCGCCCACCCGGGTCCGTAGTTCAGCGGCAGAACACCGGAGGTACGGCGCCCTTCCGCCACGGCGGATGTCCGGTGGCGCGGGTTCGAATCCCGTCGGATCCACAAACGTAAAGGCCAACTTGACAACCGTCTGACCTGCGGCGAACATAGCTAACGGTAAGCCCCAGAAGACCGCCCACACGACGCCCCGAGCCCACCGGCCGGGGCGTTTCGCATACCCGGCGAAGGAGGGCTGTGGAGACTTTCCTCCCCGCCGACAAGCTCGCCCTGCTTTACCACGTAGCCGAAGGCAGCATCCGGCGCTGGGCCAGCAAGGACAAAGTCCGACGCATCGACGGACACGGACGCCGCAGGCTCTACGCGCTCGACGACATGCAGCGCGCCTACGACCGGCGACACCCGGAGCAGCCGTGAGCATCAGTGCCCGCTTCGAAGCCATCCGCATCGAACTCGACGACCACGAGCAGTGCCACGACAACACGCACATGCTCCGGCGCCACCTCGGCGAACTCCGACGCGAGATCGCCGACCTCGAAACCTGGAAGCACCGCTACGAAGCGGTACGCCTCACCCTCACCTTCCACGAAGGAGCAGCCGCCATGGCCGACCGCTACGCCGCCGGATCGCCCGTCCCCGCCAGCGTCAAGGCGCTCAACCGCGAGGGCGAGCAGGTCCCCGACACCGTCACCTGGACCGCCAGCAGCGGCACCATCACCACCGACGACACCACGCTGAGCGCCACCATCGACGGCGCCGACGTCGGCACGCTCACCGTCACCGTCACCGACCCCGGCGGCCTCAGCGTCACCGGCAGCGTCGAGATCTACGACGGCACGCCGGCCAGCCTCGAACTGTCCTTCAACTGATCCTCGTCGGGAGGTAGGAGGACGTCGTGACGCTGCCCGGCAACATCGCCACCATCACCGTCACGGCCACTTACGCACCCAACGGCCTCCCGCTCGCCGGAGACGTGACCTTCCGACCCAACGTCCCCACACTCGTGGACGCCACAGCACCGGCGTTCGTCCTCGGCTCGGCAGTCGCCAAGCTCGACACCAGCGGCACCATCAGCCAGGTGCTGGCACTCAACGACAACACGGTGCTCAACCCCACCGGCTGGCTGTGGGAAGTCCGGGAGAACATCCTCGGCCTGCCCGTCCGGCCGCCGTACCTCATCCGCCTCACTGCGGATATGGCGCCGACCATCGACCTCGCGGACCCGCGACTGACACCCGTCAACCCCGCGCCCCCGTACTCGACCGTCTACGGCCTGCTGGCGCTGGCGAACACCTGGACCGCGGCGAACAACTTCACCAGCGGCCTCAAAATCGGCGGCACGACCATCGCGACGCCACCCGGCGGAACGACGGAATTCCTGGCCGCCAACGGCACTTGGCAGCTGCCGCCCAGCGGCGGCGGCACGATTCACATCAACGACACCTACATCACCACCGGTGCCGTCACCTTCAACGCCGACGCGGCGTTTGCGCTCTACTCCACAGTCCAGCTCACTATCCCCGCCATCGCAGGCGACCGCATCAAGTTCACCGTCCGCGCCATGTGGCAAAAAGCCGGCGGCGACTTCATCGACTGGGCCGCCGTCGTCAGCGGCACCGCGGTGCGCTACTCCTCATCCGACAACGGAACACCCTGCATCGAAGGCGATCCCGGCTGGTACCCAGACACCGGATTCGCACGCGGTTCCGGCAGCTGGTACTTCGTCGCAGGATCAGGCGACCTCGACGGTGGCGTGGTGCGCATCATGCTCGCTCACAAGGGCAGCGCAGGCGGCACGTTTTACTGCAACGCCAACTACCCGGCCGAACTCACCATCGAGAACTTCGGGCCTGCGCCGTGACGCGGCGCAGCATGACCGTGTGCACACAGCCCGGCTGCCCCGAGCTGACCGATCGTGGGCGCTGTGCGGCCCACGAGAGAGCCGCAGACAGGGCACGTGGCACATCGGCTGAGCGTGGCTACAACAGCCGCCAGTGGCGTGCCACACGACGTGCACTGCTGAGGCGGGACAAGGACTGCCGCGTATGCGGGCAGGAGCCTGCCACCGTAGCCGACCACTACCCACTCAGCCGTAAGGACCTGCTGGCAATGGGGGTGTCAGACCCTGACGCGCTGTACCGCCTGCGTGGTCTGTGCGCGCGCTGCCACAGCCGTGAGACGGCCAAGCACCAGCCTGGTGGCTGGAACCGGCGCGACTGACGCGCGTGATCATGGCTGATGGCCATTGGATCATGCACGAAACGGACATACCCCAGGGGGGGACCGGAAGATCAAAAGCGAGTAGGCC
>Ga0134125_10000653_pt1 | contig 45676 bp, 40 predicted proteins | sample KB31751_FD_96464 | JGI IMG/M metagenome (GOLD analysis project Ga0134125, IMG submission 96464) | Terrestrial soil microbial communities with excess Nitrogen fertilizer from Kellogg Biological Station, Michigan, USA - KB3-175-1 | ecosystem: Environmental > Terrestrial > Soil > Unclassified ...
AACAAACAAAGGAATAAACACCTAAAAATCAATCAATTTATGTAATCATAAAAAACTCCTTTTTTTCAAAAACATCAAAATCCGCGCTTTTGAAAAAAAGGAGTTTTTAGAGGTTACCTTAAGTCTGTAGTCGATAGTCCGAAGTCGGTATGTGGTTTTACTTAAGACTTAAAACTCAGGATTATAAATAAGTAAGCCCCCTGAAACTGGACGGTTCGTAATAAAACGGATTGAAATCGTTGTCGGCCAATTCGCAGCTCACCCGCATGGATGTAAAAACCACATCGCCGAAGATGTTAGCTATCGCGGTATCGGCGGCGTCGCGGCCGGACGCAATTTTGATCAATCCGTTAAGAGGCACCAGCTTGGTCGCGTCAAACAGCACCCATTCATCGCCGAGATAAGCCTCAAAGCATGCATGGAAATCGGCAGGTTTTAATTTGTAGGCATACCCGGTAAAATAACGCGCCGGTATGGTTAACGCACGGCAGAGGGCTATCCCTAAATGGGCGAAATCGCGGCATACGCCCGCTTGTTCGGTAACCGTGTCGAACGCTGATGTTTGCGAGTTGGTGGATCCGCTTAGGTATTGAACATTTTTATGGATCCAGTCGGCCAGCGCTGCCACTTTTTCGAACGGGTTCACGATATGGCCAAAAAGGTTATTCGCCAGCCGGTAAAGCTTGTCCGACTGGCAATAGCGGCTGGGATAAAGATAGGGAAGCACATTAACGTCCATTTGAGCTATCGGGATCTCCTCCAGCTGGTGGTATTCTTTAACCTGTGATGTATTATCCACGGTCGCATTATACTTTATTTTAACGGTAGTTCCACCCGCTATCTCAAAACGCATCAACCGGTTTTCAGATTGGACGGGAATAAGCTCTTCCACCTTTGTATAGGGTTCTGTATCAAACGACTCACTGATCACCGTTTGGTGGGGCGTTCTAAGCGCGTGAATATTTAAAATAACCGTACCCGCCGACCGGGCCTCATATTCCATCTCAGTGAGAACATCGAATTTCATAGGATTTAAAGAAGTTGTAAGCGTTATAAGGGTTGTAAAAAGTTGTAATGGTTAAAGGTGATAAATGCTGTGAATGTTTGGGCTTTGAAAATTAAAATTTCAACTTCTCCTACCTCTTCAACTCTTACAACCTTTACAACCCTTTCAACCCGGTTTAACCCAATTTTGAGAAGGCAGCATCCATCCAGTCTTCCGAGATGTTCTCAAGCGCGGTTTTTAATTCTTCGGCCCACTGCGCCGATATATACTCCAGGTCTTTTTTCTCGTAGCGTTTCTCAACCATATGAAAGCTATCGCTTTTATAGATGGCTACATCGATGGGGAAATCGACGTTGTTCGAGCTGACGCGCGTCGAATCAAAGGAAAGGAACCCGGTTTTAAGCGCCTGTTTTAACGTCGAGTTTTCATCCAATGTGCGGTTCAATATCGCTTTTCCATGCCCGGAATTACCAATGATCACAAAAGGCGCCCCTTGCCCCAGCTCTACCCAGTTCCCTTCAGGGTATAAAAGAAATAATTTATGTTCGTCGTCGCCGGATAACTGCCCGCCGATGATCGTGTTCAGGTCAAATTTAAATCCCGATTTTTCCAACGATTCCCGGTCTTCCTTCGCAACGCGTTTAACTTGTTCGCCAAAGGCGTTCACCGCTTTGTACAGCTTATTAAATTCCTTGGTTTCAATCAATTCCGTAAAATAAACAATCGCTTTATCCCGTACCGACCGTAAACCGCTCGTCATGATAAAAAGCGAAAAGTTCTCTTTTTCCTCTACGGTGATCTTTTTCTTGATCGTCGTATCCGTTCCCGAAGTAATGCGTGTGTCAGCAATGGCAAGTAAACCTTCCTTAACTTTTATTCCTAAACAGTAAGTCATTTATCGTGTTAAAATTAGTACGCCAAAATACTCAAATAATAGCAAACGGGCGCGACATGGAGAATGAATTTGCCGGGCGGCTAATTCAAATGATTAACCATCGTTCCCACCACTTGCTTTATATAGGTATTCCATGCGCCTAAAGCATCCGCCGACGGGATAAATTCTCCCAACGAAATCCCGCCGCCCCCGGCTATATAATCACATGAATAAGGTATTACGTTCATCCCGATCTTTTTAAAGATATCAAGCGAGCGTCGCATATGGTACGCGGAAGTAACCAGCACATAAGGAGGCTGCAGGCGCCGGGAGCTGAGCACCACTTTTGAAAAAGCCGCGTTTTCGAGGGTATTACGGCTTCGGTTTTCGATCAGTATGCAACTGTCCGGAACCTTGAACAGCGTTAGCTGGGTTTTTACCCAGTCGGCCTCCCGAAAGTTATCATGAAACAAGTTGCCGTTACCGCTCGAGATCAAAATGTGCGATACTTTACCGGTATTTAAAAGCTTCACACCTTCTATAAACCGGTCTGAAGAGCCGTTAAAAAATCCATTGCCATTATTGTCTTCGGAGGTAAAGCCACCTAAAACAATAGCGCAGCTATAGGGCTTCGTGTTTCTTAACAGGGCAGTGGGTACATCCCAAAGCCTGGCGAACCGGTTTAATAAAAACGGGTTCGAAAAAATTAATAACAATACTGTACCGATAACCGTAAGCCTGCGTTTAAGCTTGCCGTTTTTTACAATCAGCGCGGCAATTAAAAAGGCAGCTATCCAGGTAACCGGGTAAATAAAAACGATCAGCAGCTTTGAAAAGACAAAAAACATAAAAGTATTTTTACGAAAATACTTTTTTCGGCTTATTAAAGCAAAGCGGAACGCATCGATCCGTCAGTTGTTAAACCCGGAATCACGCAGCCTGATATAATCATCCAGGGTATGCGCGCGTCCTCCTTTATCTTTTATCTTTTTAATATATTCTGCGTTTACGCCATGATCTCTTAACTCTTGTGCCTTATCCAGCGAAAGATCAGTAAACCCTAATGCCGTGATGCTTTTTATAAATTCAGGATTTACGCCATGGTCTCTTAGCTCCTGGGCTTTTTCAAGCGTAATATTTTTATACCCCATGCTTTGAATGCTATGTATAAATTCGGGATTAACACCATGATCGCGTAGTTCCTGCGCCCTGTCAAGCGTAATATCCTTATAGCCCATGCTTTGAATGCTGGCTATAAATTGGGGCGTTACCCCATGATCACGCAATTCCAGGGCCTTATCCAGTGGGATATTCTTATAGCCCATTTGATGAAAGCCATTCACAAATTTGGCGTTTACGCCGTGCTCCCTTAATTCCACGATCTTATCGAGCGATTGATGCCCGTATCCTTCCGTTTTAAAAAGCCCCAAATAATCGTCCAACACCTTGCGGTTCAGGTCCTGGTAAGCCAGGTCCTTTAACTGGTCGCTCGTAATTTTAGCGTAACCGTTCGCTTTCAAAAACTCAAAGTAATTTTTATTGATATCTGTGAAGAAAATATGCAGCATCAGATCCTTATCCACGCCCGAGAATCCTTTTCCTTCCAGGTACGGTTTAAATGAAGGGTTTTCGGCAAACGTATAAAACCCATGCCCTTTGCCGCCGGCAAATTCACCCTTAAATGTAACGGATCCGGCTTCGCGGGTTACAGTGAACGTTCCCTCATTCGCACCGGGCAGGGTGCCAAGCTCCGCCAACGAAAACGTCCTTCCGCTATCCCAGTCTTCGCCGGTAAACTGTATAAAAACTTTCTGGTCTTCGATATAAGCGGTCCAGGTGCCGGGCACATGTCTGCCGCCAAAGTTTCCTGAATGAACGTGTTCGTTTACCTTAACCTTTACTTTTACCGGCGTTTGCGCGCTGAGGGACAACCCGGCAAGTAAAAGGATGAACACGACGTTAAATTTCTTTTTCATATTCTTCTATATACGTTAATTGTTTTCGCCTCACCCCAGCCCTTTCCTTTGGAGAGGGAGTTAAACGATCATAAAAATAGCCGCTCTCTATTCAAGTCCAGACTTATTCACCAAAACAGCAACGATTATTTTAGACTTAACTATGAACAAATTCACCACCCACCGCTCACCGCTCACAATTTCACTATTCACTAAAAGAGCTCTTTAGCCGCATATATTTCCGGAGGTCGGTTGATTTGAAACCTTTTTCCTGCATGGAAGCCACGTATTCAGGCGTTACACCGGTCGATTTTAGGCCAGGCAGCTCATTAAGCGGGATATCGGTAAAGCCCAGTTTTTTGAAGCCGTTAATATAGTCGGGAGTGATATTCATGGATTTTAACGGGATCAGGCTATGTACGTCGATGTCTTTATAGCCTATCGCCTCAAATCCTTTGATATAGTCAGGCGTAATTTTTAACGATTTTAACGTGATCAGCTCGTGAACCGGGATGTTTTTGTATCCCGCGTCAGCGAATTCTTTGATATAATCACCGTCGATCTTTAAGGACTTTAAGGAGATCAGGGAATTCGGCGAAATGTCTTTATAACCCATATTCTCAAACCCTTTAATAAACTCGGGGGTTATTTTCATCGATTTCATGGCGATCAGCTGGTGCGGCGGAATATCCGTATAGCCCACTGCTTTAAATCCCTGTATAAAAGCTTCGTCAATCTTAAGCGACGACATGGCGATCAGGTTGTTTTTTGAAAGGTCGTTATAACCGTTCCTTTTCAGCATGTCAACATACTCGCTTTTCAGGTTAACCATAAAAAACGTGAACGCATCGCGATCCTCAATTTCGGCTATACCCTGGCTTTTTAAATGATCGCTGAAAGCTTTGTCAGCCGTAAATTTATAATGGCCGTATCCCAGGTCGCCGTCAAACTTACCGGTAAACAAAACTGTTCCGGCTTCTCGTTTTAGGGAAAATTCTCCTTTTTGATCTTTGGGTAAAGAGGAAAAATCACTTAGCGCAAAATCCGAGTTGCTTGACCAGTTATGTTCCTCATCGTCGCTCCTGAATTCCATGCGTATTTTATCATTTTTTATCGTCGCAAACCAGCTGCCTTCGTTTCTGTCGATCCCAGCGATAACTACGTTTACATCCGGGTTGACATCTACCTCAGGATTCAGGTAAGATGTCACGATAGGGTTAACCGTTGCGATTACAACGGCATTTACCGACGGCGCAACTACGGGAGTTACAACCATGTTAACATTCGCATTGGCAACCGCATTAACATGGCTGTTTATGATCGGGTTAACGTTGGCGCTTATAATGGTATTCACAGTCGTGCGTATTGCCGGGCTGCTAACCGCGCGCACGTTTGTTGTTACCTGCGCGTTAGCGCCGAATAAAAAACAGGTTAGCAACGATGGCAGGAAGATATATTTCCAGCTATACTTAATTTTTTTTGAGGTTCTCATAAAGTTGGTCTTATGGGTAAGAAATAGTTTGTTAATTAAATGCGTTTTTTAGCTCGATATACTTGTTCAGGTCCTGCGACTTAAAACCTTTGTCCCTCATTTCCTTAACATATTCGGGGGTTATACCCGTGGCTTTTAACGATGTCGCCTGGTTCAGGGAAATATTGTCGTACCCGATTTTTTTGAATCCTTCAATAAACTCAGGTGTCACACCCATCGATTTTAAGGATGAAAAGTTGTTAATAGAAGCGTTTTTATAACCGACATCCTGGAAGCTTTTTATATACCCGGGGGTGATCCCTAAAGCCTTTATTGATGTTAGCTCACGGTAGGGGATATTTTTATAGCCTACCGTTTCAAAGCTTTTGGCAAATTCGGGCGTAATGCCCATGGCCCTGAGCGACACAAGATCGTTAGGTGGAATATTGTTGTAGCCCGCTGCTTTGAGCTGCGCGATAAATTCGTGTGTCACGCCTACCGATTTCATGCTGATAAGCTGGTGGGCGGGAATATTTTTATATCCGTCAGCTTCAAATCCTTTAGCAAAGGCGGGTGTTACACCCAGCGACTTTAGCGACACCAGGTCGTTAACCGAAAGATTTTTATAACCGGCGCTTTTAAATTCTTCGATAAACTGGGGCGTTACGCCAACAGCTTTCATGCTGGTTAGTTCCCTTAACGGGACATTGTTATACCCTTCTTTGTGTATGGAATTCACATAAGCAGCATCCACATTGAGCGCCCTGACCGATATGACATCTTCTGCCGGCATCGTTTTTTCTTCTGCCGGTACCGGTTTGGCCGCCCTGGTAGTTTTTGAAAGCTTATTAGCCGGCACACTATGCAGTCCGGCAATGTACTTGCCTGTAACGCCCGTGGCTTTAAAGCTCACCAATTGGTCGAACGGTAAATGGGTGTAGCCTGCCCTGCGGATCTCGGTCACATATTCGCTGGTTATGCCAAGCGCCTTACCCGATACAAGCTGGTTAGCAGTTAAATGCCCGTAGCCGTTTTCTTTCCAAAACCGGATGTAAGACTCGTCAACTTTAAGCGCACCCATCGAGATCAGGTCGTTCTTTGAGAGGTTTTTATACCCGTTGTTCTCCAGCATCTGCACGTAATCTCTTTTAATATTGATCATAAAAAAGGCAAACTCGTCGCCTGTTTCCAGTTCGGTAATCCCGTGCCGGCCCAGAAAGTCTTTAAACTCCCTGCTCGGTGTAAACTTATAGTGACCATAACCCTGGTTGCCGTCAAACTTGCCGTTAAACAATACGGTTCCCGCCTCTCTTGTCAGGGTAAAATCGCCCTTTTGATTCCGCGGAAGCGAGGAAAATTCGCTCAACTTAAAGTCTGAATTGCTCGACCAGTTATGATCGTCCGAATCGCTCCTGAACTCGATCCGTACCCTGTCGTTTTTTATGGTCGCAAACCAGCTTCCTTCGGTGTTGGTATTTATCGACCATTGTTTAGCCGGGTTGGTATATCCCGCATACTTTTCAGATGACCTGTGGGTTTTAAGCGGCTGACTAAAAGCGGCCGGATCGTTTAATGCACAAGCCAGTACGCCAAGCAATGGCACCAGGAAAAAGTATTTCCACATAATATGAATATTTGATTTTTTTGCGTTCATCATCACAATTCTTCTTTTTAGTAACGACTGGTTATAATTGGTGGTGATGCCCAGCGACAGGTGAGGGGCCGATACCTTTAAGAGGCTCATCTGGTAGCTCGACCGCTCAATTTCGTTGTGCTCCAGTATAGCATCGTCGGTCAAAAATTCAAGGTTGCTTTCCAGCTCCGTGCGGTAAAGCCATGCAAAAGGGTTAAACCATTGCAATACCAGCACCAACTCGGCCACCAGGATATCAAAGCTATGCCCCTGTTGGATGTGTATCTTTTCGTGCAGTAATATTTGGCTATAGGTATCCCAGTCGTATTTTTCGGGATTGATGAAAACATTGTTCCCAAACGAGCAGGGCGCTTTATCTCCGGTCAGTTCAATGATCCGGAATTTTCCATCCCTTATCATAGGTCTTGTATACGCCTGGTAAAGCAGCACAATAACCTGTAACAGCAGATTCAGCCCAAAAGCGGCTACACCTATCCAGTATAAATAAAACATCCATTTTAAAATACGCTGCGAAAGCGGAACTTCCGGGATGGCGGGTACTTGGGTATTTTTTAAGGTTGATTGAGGAACAATCGTTAATGTTGCCGGGTCAGTTTTTACGATGGAGGCATCAGCGGCCTTTACCAGCAGTTGCTTCTGCGCGTTGTTTTTATATTGGGTTGCCGCCGCTTCAATCGGGGTAACTGCGGCGGTTGTCACCCGGGCAGGTTTAGCACTTTCCCTGAATGCCCATTGCTGCGGGATGGGTATCAAAGGGAGAGCAAATGACAATGCGAGGCAAAAAACCAGTACCGCGCGGTTCAGGCGGTAAAAGGTTTCTTTTTGCAGCAATACCTTGTAAAATATAAGGCAAACTGATATCAGCAGCGCTACATGCAATATGTATGGTATCATTTCTTTTGAGATTTGATGAGGTTTACAATTTCGTTTAACTCCTCTTCGGATATCTTTTGCTCTTTAGCAAAAAACATCAGCATATTGGGGTACGAATTATCAAAATACTGACTTACTATATCCGTCATGGCGTGTTTTTGATACTGCTCTTTTGTAATGACAGGGAAATAGCGGAAAACGTTACCGATCGACTCATGCGCGAGAAATCCCTTGTCTTCCAAAATCTTCACCATGGTAGCTATGGTATTATAATGCGGCTTCGGGTCGGGCATCTCCTGGATGATCTCTTTAATAAATGCGTTTTCCAATTGCCAGCAGGCTTGCATAATTTGTTCTTCTCTTTTAGCCAGTTTTTGCATGATGTTTTAATTTTCGATAAAAGTGATACTAATAAATTAGTTTTGCAACTAATCGATTAGTATTTGTGGAACTATTTTATAAGCTGTTGATTATCAGCGTGTAATTTTATATTTGATTTTAAGGGCAGTATTTACGATCACCTGCAACTGTACGAAAGCGAACATTGACTATACCAAACCCGAACGGATTAGGAATGACTATAAATCGTAAGAATCTGATAACCAGTTTTTTATGAAAATGGCATAGTGTTAGCTGCCCGCCTTTCCTAAACGCAGCAGGTCATGATCAAAAACTATTTACTCATTGCATTCCGTAACCTTCTTAAAAACAAAGTTTTTTCATTTATTAACATCTTCGGGCTGGCGGTTGGCATGGCCGCGGGTTTGCTCATTATCCAGTATGTAACGTTCGAGTTGAGCTTTGATAACTTCCACGCGAAAAAAGACAGGGTATTCCGGGTGACGCAGGACAGGTACGAACACGGCAAATTAAGTACCCAATGGGCCGGCGGCGCTTTCGCGGAGGGTAATGCATTCAAAAATAATTTTCCGCAGGTAGAAGATTTCGTAAAGATTGTTCCGGCAGGCTCCATCCTTGCCATTAACAATGATACCCGGATTTCGCTTGAAAAGAATTATTTCGCCGGACCGTCGTTTTTTAACATTTTCAGCTACCCGCTTATCAGCGGCGATCCTAAAACCGCTTTGCGCGATGTTAATTCGGCTGTTTTAACTGAAACGGTTGCTAAAAAATTGTTCGGTACGGTGAATGCGACGGGCAAAACGTTTAAATATGATGTTAACCTGCTGAAAGTTACCGGGGTGATGAAAGATTACCCGGACAATACCCATTTCAGGAGCGATATACTGATCTCATACGCCACCTTAATGAAATTTGTCGGGCCAAAAAACGACCTCGACAATCAATGGCTCAATGATGGATGCCTCACTTACCTGCTGCTGAGGCCGGGCGTGGATGCCAAAGTCCTCGAAGCTAAATTTGTGCCTTATGTAGACCAGGTTTATAAAAAAATAAACTGGTCGGGCGCCAGCGCAAAATACCATTTATTGCCGCTGGAAAAGATCCATCTTTCGCCCAATTTAATGATCGAGGCCGAGCCCCATGGCGATGGTAAATCGGTTTACCTGTTGGCCGGGATCGCCATATTTGTGATCATAATCGCCTGGATAAATTATATCAACCTGGCCACAGCGCGGGGTATAGGCCGGGCTAAAGAGGTGGGGGTACGCAAAACACTGGGTTCAATCAAAGGACAGTTGATCACCCAGTTTATGCTCGAAGCCATGCTGCTCAACGGCCTGTCGGTGATACTGGCAATCATCATGATCATTATTTTTCTCCCTCTTTTTTCGGCAATCTCCGGTCAGTACATTACACTTACACTTTTGTTTACGCCTGTTTTCTGGATAGCGGTAATCGGATTGTTTATTGCCGGGTCGTTCTTTTCCGGCTTTTATCCGGCAATCGTTCTTTCAAGCTTTAAACCGGTTGACGTGATGAAAGGAAAACTGGCTGCTTCATCCGGCGGCATCATACTGCGTAAAGTGATGGTCGTTTTTCAATTTGCTGCATCAATTTTCCTGCTGATCGGGTCGCTTACCGTTTACAGGCAGGTAAACTTTATGGAACGGCAAAACCTTGGGATCAATATCAATCAAACACTCATTATAAAACAGCCATTGGCGCATATCGACTCTTTTTATCGCAGCATGAGTGCGTTTAAAAATGAAAGTCTAAGGGACCCTGCTGTGAAAAGTGTGACCGTATCCACATCCATCCCGGGCGAACCGGTTCAATGGAATGCCGGGGGTATTAAATTAAAGGGAACCGATCAATCCCAGGGCAAGCAATACAGGATAATTGGGGGCGACTATGATTATTTGAAAGCTTATGATGCAAAACTGATTGCCGGAAGATTATTTTCCAAAGATTTCAGCACCGACCCGCATGCAGTCGTGTTTAGCGAAAAAGCTACCGAGCAAATGGGTTTTAATAAACCGCAGCAGGCAGTGGGCAAGGAAATTGATTTTTGGGGACAGGTTTATACCATTGTGGGCGTAGTTGAAAACTACCACCAGCAATCGTTGCACGATGCCTTCGATGCCATTATTTTCCGCTGCATCCCCGATGTGCGGGGAAATGTTTCAGTGAAAATAAATACGGCTGATCTTCAGCGTACCATTGCTGCGTTGAAAACCAACTGGAAAACATTTTTTCCGCAAGACCAGTTTGATTATTTTTTCCTTGACCAGCATTTTAATGAGCAATACCATGCAGATAAGCAATTCGGGCAGGTATTTGCCACATTTACGGGCATCGGGATCCTGGTAGCGTGCCTGGGCTTGTTCGGCCTGGTATCTTACACTATTGTACAGCGGACAAAAGAGATCGGTATCCGTAAAGTGCTGGGCGCTTCGGTTAGCGGCATCCTTCAGTTGCTTTATAAAGATTTTGCCCGGCTGGTGTTAATTGCCTTTATCGTATCGGCGCCGCTTGGATGGTATGCCACCGATCAATGGCTGCGAACCTATGCCTTCCGCATCAATATCAGCTGGATGTTTTTTGTGATCCCGTTTATAACGGTGACCATTATCGCCATGGCAACCGTGTCGTATTTAAGCGTTAAGGCCGCTTTTATGAACCCGGTAAAAAGCCTGAAAACGGAATAGTATACAATAGCGATGGGTTTTAAACCCATCGCTATATTTTATGAACCCGGAAAACGCCTAAACGGAATTATATATCGCGGCGATGGGTTTTACCCCATCGCTATATAGAATATTTTTAATTATTCGCCCAGCGCGTTTTTAAAATCCTGCATCAGGTCGTCCAGGTCTTCGATGCCTATCGACAAGCGGATCATCGAATCGGAGATACCCATTTCGGCCCGTTTCTGTGGGCCCAGTTCATTAAAGATGGTATGCGCAACGGGGATAGCGAGGGTGCGGGTATCGCCCAGGTTGCTTGATTTAATAACGAGTTTAAGTTTATTTAAAAACGAGAAGCAATCCACGCGGTTATCCAGTTCGATGCTCATCAGGCTGCCATATTTCAAAAATAATTTTTTGGCGGTTTCATGCTGCGGGTGCGATGCCAGTCCCGGGTAATACACTTTTTTTATGAGTGAGTGCCCTTCAAAAAAAGTGGCGAGCGCCAACGCGTTGGTGCAGGCACGTTCCATGCGCAGCGCTAAGGTTTCGGATCCGACAGAGATCGAGTGAGCAGCTTCTGGTGAAAGCGTGCCTCCCGAATCCCGCAGCCCTTTTTTGCGGATCTGCGTCATGCCCAAAACTTCGGGCTTCACCTGTGTTTTAAAAGTCGAAAAGATATTGGGATAGTTTGCCCAGTTAAATAAACCGGTATCGGTAACGCTGCCGCCCAGTGCATTGCCATGGCCTCCGATGTATTTGGTTAACGAGTTGATTACTAAACTTGCCTTTACATCAACCGGCCTGAATAAAAAAGGCGAGGTCATGGTATTATCCACCATGTAAATGATGCCTTTTTCTGCGCAAAGCCCGCCGATGCTTTCCAGGTCGGCGATCTGCGTGGCCGGGTTGGCAATGGTTTCCACAAAAACCAGTTTGGTGTTATCCCTTATTTCGTTGCGCACATTTTCAACTGATGTAGCATCAACAAAGGAAAAGTCGAGCCCCATATCCGTAAAAGTCTGGAAAACGCTGCGCGTATTCCCAAACAAATACGAGCTGGCAATCACGTGATCTCCTCGTTTAATAAGGGCCATAATGGTAGCGGATATCGCCGCCATGCCTGTTGAGAACGCGATGGTTGAAAGTCCGTTTTCCATTTGCGTTACCTTTTGCTCGAGCGCCGAAACCGTTGGGTTTCCCTGCCGGGAATAAGCGTACCCTTTTTTCTTATTTTGAAAAATATCCACCAGGTCCTGTACATCATCATACCCAAACGTTACCGCGGTATGGATGGGTTTATGCAACGCGCCATGTTCCGGGTGACCAAGCCGGTCGGAGTGAAGTATAGTAGTCGTGAATCCTTTAATAGCAGCCATTTCTTTCCTGGTATAATAAAACAAACCAGACTGCGAACTTAACGAAATACGCACGAAATCGGGAAAAATATTAAATTCGTTAAATGGTTTAGGTATGATTAGATAAAGTTGATATGTTTGGATTTATTTAACTTAATCAACCATTCTCTTATTCAACCAATCAACTAATCGTGCGGGCTGTAATTCAACGTGTTTCGGAAGCTAAATGTGTAGTAGATGGTAAGACCACCGGCGCAATCGGTACCGGTTTTTTAATTTTATTGGGGATTGAGGATGCCGATACCAACCAAGACTTGCAATGGCTGGCGCAAAAAATCTCGGCATTACGTGTTTTTGGTGACGAAAACGGGTTGATGAATAAAGCCCTGGCAGATGTTAACGGCGACATTTTGTTGATCTCGCAATTCACGCTCTTTGCTCAAACGAAAAAGGGAAACAGGCCCTCGTTTATCCGGGCGGCAAAACCGGAAAAGGCGATCCCGCTGTATGAAAAAATGGTGAGTGCGTTGGAAGGACTAACCGGAAAAAAAGTTGCTACCGGCATTTTTGGCGCGGATATGAAGGTCAGTTTATTGAACGATGGGCCGGTTACGATCATCATGGATACAAAGGATAAAGATAACCACTAGTGGCAGTAGCAGTAGTAGTAGCAGTTTTACCTGCTTGCTGCAATTCCTACTACCACTGCAACTGACAAAACATGACAATTAAAGAAGCCCAGCAAACCGTTGATAAATGGATAAATACAACCGGTATCCGTTATTTTAATGAATTGACCAATACCGCCATTTTAATGGAAGAAGTAGGGGAGGTTGCGCGGATTATGGCGCGCCAATACGGTGAGCAGTCTTTTAAAAAATCAGATACCGAGGTTAACCTGGCTGACGAGATGGCCGATGTGCTTTTTGTGCTGATATGCCTCGCCAATCAAACTGGCATCGACCTTACCGAAGCGCTGGAAAAGAACCTGAAGAAAAAGCAAGTTCGCGATGCAGACAGGCACAGGAACAACGAAAAATTAAAGTGATCTTAAAGCTTTACGAGTTTGTCCCCATCCAAAACAGGGATAGCGGTCGTTAAATCCACCTGCAGGCAAAACGCGATGTCCTTTTCGATCCCCAGTTTTTTAAGCCGTTCGCTGTGCGAGGTTTTTTTCAGGTACTCGTTGATGTCACGTTTGCCCGCCTGGAAAAGATCATTTGCCGCGATGGCGGCATCGTCCAGTTTAAAGTCACCCGTTTTTAATTGTTCGATCACCGCGCCGGCGAAAAGCGTGTCTTCGAGGTTGAAATTGTTTTTCCAGCCTGCGCAAACCAGCAGGATATGATCGTTTTGCGTTTTAAGCCAGTTGCACAGCGCGGTAAGATTAAAAAAAGAGCCGATCACGATCTTTTTGGCGCTGCGTGAGATATGCAGCGCATGCGTCCCGTTGGTCGTGGTCAATACCACCGTTTTCCCGGCCACTTTATCATGGGTATAGGAGAATGGCGAATTACCAAAATCAAACCCATCAACCACCTTACCGTCGCGCTCGGCGGCCAGCAAATAATTTAAGCCTTTTTCGCGGTAAGCAGCACATTCTTCCACTTCAGCTACCGGGATAATGGCTTCTGCGCCGTTTTCTATACCATAACATATCGATGATGTCGCCCTGAAAATATCAATGATGACAACAATATAATCTTCGACACTATAAAGTGGGATAAGCGCGGGCGTAAGGCAAACGTTTAATTGGTTCATTAGTTCATTCAGTCACTGTGTCATTGGTTATGCCACCGGCCAAAAAATGACCCAATGACCTAATGATATAATGACTATTTATTAAATGGAGGTTTAACCACCCTGGCCTTAACTTTATTGTCGCGGATGCTGATAAATATCTCAGTGCCTTCTTTAGCGAATTCGGTTTTAACATAACCCATGCCGATGGCTTTTTGCAGCGACGGCGATTGGGTGCCCGAGGTTACTTTGCCGATATTGTTGCCTTCGGCATCGACAATTTCGTAGTCGTGGCGCGGGATTCCGCGGTCTATCATTTCAAAACCTACCAGCTTACGTTTTACGCCTTCCTGTTTTTGCTGCTGCAAAGCTGCCGAATTGGTGAATTCTTTATTGAATTTAGTTACCCAGCCCAAGCCGGCCTCCAACGGCGAAGTTGTATCGTCAATATCATTTCCGTACAGGCAAAAACCCATTTCCAAACGCAATGTGTCGCGGGCGCCCAAGCCGACCGGCTTGATGCCAAAAGGTTCACCGGCTTTAAATATCGCGTTCCATATATGTTCGGCATGCTGGTTTTCAAAATAGATCTCGAACCCCCCCGCGCCAGTGTATCCTGTTGCGGATACCAGCACATTGTCAACGCCGGCAAACCTGCCTTTTTTAAATGTGTAATACTCCATCGAGGCCAGGTCGATTTCAGTCAGTGTTTGCAAAGCTTCTGCGGCTTTCAGTCCCTGGATGGCAAGCAGCGAGGTACGGTCCGAAATATTTTTCATCTCGGCACCCATCGTATTATACCTGGATATCCACTCCCAGTCCTTTTCTATGTTCGATGCGTTAACCACTAGCATATACGTTTTTTCGTCGAGGCGATAGATCAGCAGGTCGTCTACGATCCCGCCGGTTTCGTTGGGCAGACAGGAGTATTGCACCTTTCCGTCATAAAGTTTGGAGGCGTCGTTGCTGCTTACTTTCTGGATCAGGTCGATTGCATGTTCGCCCTTTAAAATAAACTCACCCATGTGACTTACGTCAAACACGCCAACCCCGTTGCGAACCGTTTCATGCTCGGCGTTGATGCCAGCATATTGTACAGGCATATTATAACCGGCGAACGGCACCATCTTGGCGCCGGCTTGTATGTGGATATCCGTTAAAGCAGTATTCTTCATGGCGCAAAAGTAAGAAATTGATTTACGGTTTACGATTTCAGATTTACGAATTTGAATTATTTGCAGCGTATTCCCGACAATCGTAAATCGTAAATCGTAACTCGTAAATCAAACCACGCTTTTATAAAATTCAACCAGGTTTTTGGTAACTGTGTTCATATCGTATTGCTGTTCTATCAGCTCGCGTGCCCTTTCGCCAATGGTTTTGCAGTAATCCTCGTCCAGGATGCAGCGCATAATGGCATCATAAAACTCCTGGCGGTTATTGGCGATCAGTATATTAACACCATCCTCAAAATTTATCCCTTCGGCCCCAAGCGTCGTGGAGATGATGCATTTTTTCATAGCCATGCCTTCCACAATTTTCACCCGCATACCGCCCCCCGACAATAGGGGCACCACCATGATCGATTTACTGTTTACAAATTCAAGTGCATCGTCAACCTCGCCCTGTATAAATATTTTACCCAATACCTCGTAATCGTCAAAACGCTCCGGGATGTCGTTGCCGGCTACATAGAAGTGCACGCGCAGTTCGCCGTCTGTCAGATCGCTGTAAAAACTATCCAGGAACCACTCTATTCCCTCGCGGTTGGGCAGCCAGTCTAACGAACCCAAAAAAAACAGGCTTGGGAATTCGGTTTTGCTAAAATCGGGCTGGTAATGTTCCAGGTTAATACCCACGGGCAAAATCTCAATGGGGATTTTTGTTCCATACTCCAGCAGGGTACTTTTATCCTGCTCGGTAAATACGGCTATTCCATCAAAATTATTTAATCGCTGCAATTCGTAATTTTTTATCCGTTTGGCGTGCATTCGGAGGTACGATTTTTTAAACGGATCTGATTTTTGTAGGGACAGCCGCTGCCATATCTGGTTTTCGATATTGTGTGCCCGATAGATCAGTTTTGCTTTTGAATGTTTCCTTGTCGCTTCCAGGTACAGCGAAACGAATAAGCCCTCAAACTGGATAATATCGTATTGGTTTTTTTTGATCTCTTGTATCAGTAACCGTTCAAAATTGGTATCGTAATATTTATCGATGTTGAACGATGTTTTACTGAATAAATTGATGGCAACATCAATAATCGATACGTTGATGTTCACACGGTAAGCCCGGTAATTTATTTTAGACAGTAACTCGTTATCCTCATCGGAATTTTCGTGGTGACTTTTCTTTGCGTTAAGCGCCACCAGTGAAACCTGGTGCCCCAGGTTAACCAGGCCCCTTACCGTATTGCATACAACAATCGGATAGCCGCCATTCTGCGGAAACGGAACCCGGTGAGTTAAAATAAGGATCTTCAAGATTGTCGGTTTTCAACAAAAATAACAATTTGGAGGAATTGCCAATAACCTTAAAAGGTTACTGCTCTAACTCTGTTGCGTCGGAGAATTGCAGGGAAGGATCTGTTACCCTGAAGGTGAGGCGGTGATAAGGGGTATAGCCGATCTTTATAATGGTTTCGCGATGTTTTATGGTTGGATAACCCTTATTGGTATGCCAGTCATAATCGGGGTGCTCACCGGCGATCGCTTTCATATAATCGTCGCGGTACGTTTTAGCCAGGATCGAAGCTGCGGCTATGCTAAAATATTTTGCGTCGCCTTCAACAATGCACTTATGCGGTATTTCTTTGTATTTGTTAAACCGGTTTCCGTCAATGATCAAAAACTGAGGGTCGATGCATAGTTTTTCTATCGCCCGGTGCATAGCCAGGAACGACGCGTTCAGAATGTTGATATCATCGATCTCCAGGTTATCAACTGACGCCACAGCGTAGGCGATCGCTTTTTGCTCAATTTCAACCCTTAATTCATATCTCACATCCTCGGGCAGTTGCTTCGAGTCGTTCAGCAGGTGATGGTCAAAGTCATGGGGCAGAATTACCGCGGCGGCAAAAACCGGTCCCGCCAGGCAGCCACGGCCCGCTTCGTCGCATCCGGCTTCAATAAGTTCGTGCTGGTATCTGGGCAGTAACATTTTATTGTTGGAAGGTTGTAATGTTGGAAAGTTGTAATGTTAGTTTGACTACTTATTATGACTTTCCGATATAAATTATTTAAGCCGAATTAACGTTTATTTTTTTAATCTTTCAACGCTAATTTATCAACCTTAACGCGCCTTTTTTCAACACCTTAAAAAATCCTCATCGTGAGCAAGGTGATGTCATCGATGGGTTTGCCCTTGATTACCAGGTCGATGTGATTCATCAGCAATTCATTAAACTCTTCGGTGGATAATTCACCGTGTTGCTTTACGAACGCGAAAAGATCATCCTCATCCCATTTTTTTGAATCGGAATGTTCATGGTCCATCAATCCGTCGGTATAGTTTACGATAAAACTGCCGGGCTCGATTTTCATTTCGCCCTGGTTAATAAAGGGCAGCTCGTCAAAAACGCCGATCATCGTGGTGCCTGATTTAAGCGGCGTAAGGGTTCCCTTCGAATAAACGATAGTGGCATTGTGGCCGGCATTAACGTAATTAAGCTTTCGCGTTTTTTCGTTGTATTTAGCCAGGAACAGCGTAATAAACCTTTCGCCCTTGGTGTTATTTAGTACTACCTTATTAAGGCGCTCTATTACTTTGTCAAGATCATCTTCAACCGCCGACCAGGCGTGCAGGCTGGCCTGGAAATTTGCCATCAACAATGCCGCTGATATTCCCTTTCCGGAGACATCCGCGATGCACCACATAAACTCATGGTCGTTAAGACGGATAAAATCAAAATAATCACCCCCGATATTTTGATGGGGGATATACCGGGCGCCAACCGCAACGCTTTTGTCTTTGTACGATTTTAAAGGAATAAGCATATTCTGCACTTCGACGGCCAGTTCCATTTCGCGCTGAAACCTTTCTGATTGCAAACGTTCGCGGAACAGGTTTTTATTTTCGAGCGCCACTACAATTACGTTGATGACCGTTTGAATAAAGTTCAGGTCGTCGCTAAGCAGTTCGGGCGATGGGTTAAAATCCCCGATCAGCGCATACGCCAGGGCCTTTTTTTTATGATATATCGGAATAAAATAATCGTACTTACTTAATAAACTATCGTCGTTCCCGGCCAACGGAATGGTCGACTTTATTTTATTCAATTTGGCGCACGCCTTATGCAGTGTATTTACCGGCTCGATATCATCGCCATATTTCGACAAAAGAATATAACTGCCATCACGCTCGATCAGAAAACGAAGCTTTCCTACCTGCAAGTAATTTTTCAGGATTACCTGCAGCATTTGTATCAGTACAGGGGTACCGGTATTTTTGTTGATAGCCTGGGTTATTTCAAGCAATGCATTTAATTCGGTTTGCCTTTTAAGCAATAACCGTATTAATTCGTCCTCGGCTGAAAGTGTTTCAATGTTTTGCATTGGATATGAAAGACTGCCTAAAATAAAGATTTTTTTTTAAAAGCGGGTACTTTGTGATTTTATATCGAAAGCGTCTCTTAAACCAACAGTTACAAGGTTAAATGCATAAACCAAAAACATGATAGCCAAGCCGGGTATAATAGCCAGGTAGGCGGAGTCCATAACGATGTAGCCATAGTGTTCTTTGATCATGCTGCCCCAGGTAGGCATAGGCGGCTGCGCGCCAAAACCCAAGAAGCTTAAGCCGGCCTCAAGCAATATTGCCGACGCGAAGTTTGACGAAGCCAAAACCAATATAGGGCCTATAATATTGGGCAGGATATGCCCGATGATTATGCGTGTATTGTTAAACCCCAGCGACCGCGCCGCCTCGATATATTCAACTTGCTTTAAACTTAAGACCTGGCCCCGCACCAACCGCGCCACCTCGACCCACATGGATAGGCCCACAGCTATGAAGATTTGCCATAAGCCCTTTCCCAATGCAAACGATATGGCTATAACCAGCAGCAGCGCAGGCAGGGCCCATAAAATATTCATTAGCCAGCTTAAGGCAGCGTCGGCCCATCCGCCGAAATACCCGGCTACCGAACCGATGGTTATACCCAGCAGCATGCTTATGAGAACCGACATCAACCCCACCGCCAGTGAAACCCGGCTACCCAGTATAAGCCTGCTTAACAGGTCGCGGCCGTAAATGTCTGTTCCAAGCAGAAATGTTTTGTGAATGATTTTTGCCGGTAGATGATACGCCTTCCTGTCGGGCTTATCCTCGGGGCCGATATATTCGTCAACATAAACAGAATCTTTTGTAAACCGGTAACCCGTTATCGGAATATCGCGGTAAAAGGACGGCTGACCATAAAGCATTTTAGTGAAAAAATTCACGGTGTCAACCGGTTCGCCTTTCGGAAGCCGCAGCATCATAAATGCTGAACCGGGCTTTTTTATACTCAACTGGATGGTCATGTTATTGGCCATAGGGGTTGAGTCGGGCATAATGAGGTATCCGAGTATAGCGACGAGTATGGTGAGCCCGATGAATGCCAGCCCGGCAACGGCAATTTTATTGCGTTTAAATATCCTCCAGGTGCGGCGTGCAGGGGTAAGTTCAGTCAAGGATGTTTTTGGCTAAAGATAGTTATTAGTTGATTAGGTTGAATGAGTTGATTAAGTTGTAAGTTTATTTTAATGGACGACATTTAAATATACCCGACCACTCACTAATCAACCAATCAACCAAACCCCTCACCTAACTTCCCTGCCTTTCCAAATATAAGTGCCCGAGTTTCCGATCAGGCCGATATAAATAAAATAAATTACATGTACCGGAATAATGAGAATAAGGAGTAAAACCAGCTTTGAACGCTTAAAAAATGTGCTGACTGGCAGCAGATACGCCAGCTCAAATGTATACTTTAACAAAAATTGTAACGTGAAGAGTTTAAAAAAGTAACTGTCATATAAGCCCAGGCATAAATTAACAACGAGCGACACGTTGAACAGCCAAATGCAAACTACAAAAGCAACTACTTTTTTATCCTTGTATTTAACCGATTTTGACGCCCATCGGCGACGTTGCTGCATGAATTCTTTAAGCGTGTGCTTGGCATGGGTAAATACCGCGGCATCATAACATTTTAAAAACCCTATGCGGCCCGGGAAACGCTCGGCGATCTTTTGCAGCAGCAACTCATCATCGCCCGATGCCAGGTCGTCAATACCTTTAAACCCGCCAACCTCATAGAAAACATCCTTTCGGTATGCCAGGTTGGCGCCATTGCATGTAGATGCCCGGCCGTTACCGATGAAAGCCGCGCCAATGCCAATGAGGTAATAAAACTCCAGCGCCTGCATGCGTTCAAAAAGCGTTCGCTCTTCAAAATAACTCACCGGCGAAGATATCATTACCGGCTGCTCTTGTTCATAATAGCCAACCACCGATGATAGCCATTTGCTGCCCATGCGGCAATCGGCGTCGGTGGCAACCATCAATTCGCCCGATGATCGTCGTATGGCCTCGGCTATCGCCTTTTTTTTGTAGGAGTTTAAAGGCTTATCTTCATTCAACTGCAAAAGCTGTACGCCGCGATCGGCGTAACCGGCAATGATCGACGACGTACTGTCTGTGGAGTGGTCGTCGACGATGATTATTTCGGTGAGCTCTTTCGGGTAATCCTGTGTTAAAATATCTTCAATGGTTAAACGGATCCGCTCTGCTTCATTGCGTGCAGCAGCAAGCACGGTAACTTTGGTGGTGAAACCCGAAGTTTTAATATCCGGCCGTTTCAAAGCGCTCCAGCCTTTTATAAGATAGAGGAGCAACAACAGGTATATACCCGTAAATAACAAGGAAAAAATACTAAACAGTGCGATCAAAGAATTTTAATTTAAAAACGAAAACCGAGCCTAAAATAGCAGGAATAACGAGGTTAATAATATAAATAAGCGAAACAGCCACTACAATGGCCAAAGTTTGATGGGTTATATAGCTAAACAATGTCCCGGCGGTAAAGCTGCGCACACCGAGGTCAAGCATGTCCAGGGATGGTATCGCCGAATTGATGAAGAAAAAAACGAACATCATTAAAGTCATTTGTAAAATGGCTATCTGGGGCACCAGCATATGGATGATAAGGTAATACTGAAAGGTAAAAACCAAAAAACGGGAGAGGCAAAACCACATAATGCTAATGAGCTCTGCCGTTTTATATTTCCCCATGATATCAAAAAAGCGATGGTATTTTTTAAGAAAGTTAATGCTGTTAAGTAGCGAGACCATCCATTTTATGTGAAAATAAAAGATAAGCATCGACAAAATTAAAACAAGGGCCATCGTGGTGACGCCGATCATGATGATAAGGCCGAGGTGTAAATAGTTGTACAGAAACCAGATCATCGCACTTGCGCCTAAAACGTTGGTCACCACATTTTGACCAAATGCGCCAACCGCCATCGCAAAAATTCCGTGGATACGCTTGCGGTTTGGTAAAAACATCACGCGGCCGCCAAATTCGCCGATGCGGTTAGGCGTAAAAATGGCCCATGTTAATCCACAGAAAACCGATTCGATGGCTTTCCATACCGACATGGGCGACAATGACCTTGTTAAACGCCACCACTTTAACGATTCAAGCACCCAGTTTACAAACATTAACAACACAACGGCCGACATGGTGATGATCACCTTGCTGCGACTCAGGCCGGCAACCAGGTTTTCGAACTCACGCAGGTTTTTATTGTCCTTAACAATACGGTAATAAACAAACCAAAACGCCAGTGCCAGTATGGCAAGTTTAAGCAGAAAGGATGAAATTTTTTTTGCCTGGCCTGTCAAAGCATCAATTTTTCTGCAATGTTAGTCATTGCAATTTCGAATTTCGAATTTTCGATTTCGGATTTGTTAAACTCCGAATTCAAATTCTAATTAAAATTTAATGGAACTGCTTTCTGCTCAAAGATTCGGGCCTTTCCTAATCTGTTAAATTCGAAATTGAAAATCCGAAATCCGAAATGCCATTACTTCAGCCTTGCCCTTAAAAATTCGATCGTATGCGTATAGGCGTCCTTTGTAGCTGCGCTGTTATATGAAGGGTTGCTTGGATTGGCAAAAGCATGGTCGGCATCATATTGGTGTACGTACAGCTTTTTTCCTGCTGCTTTCATATCAGCCTCGAATTTGGCAACGATTTTAGGATTTATCCATTGGTCTTTATTGGCAAAATTGCCGAGCACATCGCAATGCAATGTTTTTAACCGGTTAACATCCTGGTCGGGCATGCCATAATACATTACGCAGCCTACGCCTTGTTTCCCTGCCAGCAGTGATGCCTGCAGGCTCCAGCCGCCGCCAAAGCACCAGCCCAGCGAGGCAATATGCGCACGGGAGCCAACGTAAGCTATTGCTCCGCTAATGATGGCTTTTGCACGATCTTCTTTCACTCCCTGCATCAGCTTGCCGGCATCTTCCCGGGTAGTGGCAACCTGCCCATCGTACAAATCCAGGTCGATCACATTTACATCGCCGAGCTCGTTATAAATTTTTTCCGATTCCTTTTTTACAAAATCATTCAACCCCCAGTATTCGTGTATTACCAGCAGGTAATTCTCAGTTGGCCTTTTCGCCTTAAATTCGAAGGCATGGGCGTCTTTCCCGTCGGATGTTTTATAATTAATGGATTTGCCGATCGTGCTTTGAAAGTGATATTTCAAAGGCACCGGGTGCGACATGACGAATTTTTTGTCCGAGGCCAGCATGGCGAATCGTTGTGTAGCCGAGGTTTTGCTGCAGCAAACCACTTTGCTTTGGCCAAATGCCAGTGTACCGCAAAAAATGAGCAGTGATAAGATCAAATACTTTTTCATGATATGTTGTTTTGGGTTGGTAACTTTATACGTGTTTTAACAACGAAATTAGGAATAAATTTGTTTGATGAGTACGCCCCGTACTATGTTAATAGGTATCTTGAGCACTTAATTAAGTTAAATGGAACCAGAATTTATTACCTATCAAAAATTTAATGATCCTGCGTTGGCCGAAGAACTCGTTGGATTGTTGACTAAGCATGCCATCGATTATACAGTTCAGGAGGAGTTCACAGGATTTGACCCATCGCTGGCGATGGGCAACGAAGCTATTGATTACGCGGTAAAAATAAAAAGCAGTGATTTTGACCGGGCAAATAAATTATTGACGGAATATGATGAAAAAAATATCAAGGGAGTTGACGCCGATTATTATCTTTTTGGATTTAGTGATGATGAACTTATAGAAGTAGTAACTAAAGCGGATGAGTGGAGTAGTTTTGACGTCGTATTAGCGAGAAAACTGCTTGCCGATCGAGGGAAAAATATAAGTGACGAAGAAATAGCTATCATTCATAAAAAGAGATTAGAGGATTTGAAAACACCCGAGAGGCCGCAAACGTTTTGGATAATTGCCGGCTACATTTTTGCTTTTGGTGGCGGCATATTAGGTTTTTTTATTGGCTGGCATCTATCAACTTATAAAAAAACACTTCCGAACGGCCAACGCGTGTTCGGGTATATTGAAAGCGACCGAAAACATGGCAAACAAATATTTTATCTGTCGTTTTTGGGCCTGGCGATCGTTTTTATTTTTAAGTTATTACCAGCTTTTTCTAATAATTGATCTTCGACTTAAGTGACTATTTTCAAGCTTACCCCAAAATCTCCTTAATATCCTCCGCCGACAGCGATTTGATAAAGCTCTCTTCGGTAGTGATCAATGAGCGGGCTACTTTAAGCTTGCGCTGCTGCAGGGCCAGTATCTTTTCCTCTACGGTATCCTTGGTGATAAATTTATAGATGAACACATTTTTGGTTTGACCGATGCGGTGCGTGCGGTCGATGGCCTGCTGCTCCACGGCGGGGTTCCACCACGGGTCGAGGATAAATACATAGTCGGCCTCGGTAAGGTTTAAACCCACGCCGCCGGCCTTTATCGAAATTAAAAACACCCTGGTTTTTGGATCTTCCTGGAACTGTTTTACCACGTCGCCGCGATTTTGCGTAGCGCCGTCAAGGTACACATACGGAATATTTTCCTCATCAAAATGCTCCCGGTAAATATTCAGCTGCTTTACAAACTGCGAAAATACGAGCACCTTATGCCCGCCGTCCAGAACATTGGAAAGGGTATGCACCACGTTCTCGAACTTGCCCGAATCGCCTTCGTATTCCTTATCGATCATTACCGGGTGGTTGGCAATTTGCCGCAGCTTAATAAGGCCCTGCAAAACCTGGATCTGCGTCTGGGCAAAAGTGCCATCCTCCAGGCTTTTTAGCAGCTCGTTTCGGTATTCGGATTTTACTTTTTCATAAACTGCTGCCTGCTCGTCGCTCATCTTGCAGTAAAATAAATTCTCGGTCTTTGGCGGCAGCTCAGGCGCCACCTGTTCCTTGGTGCGCCGTAACACAAACGGCTTTATTAACGCTTGCAGCTTGCGGGCCTTGTCTTCATCTTTTTTCTTTTCGATAGGCGTTACAAACTCGTTTTGAAAATACTGCTGAATGCCCAACAGTCCCGGGTTGATGAATGTCATTTGCGTCCACAGATCATTGACCGAATTTTCGACGGGCGTACCGCTCAGTATGAGTTTAAACCTCGATTTTAATTGCCTCACAGCCTGGAACGATTTGGACGAAGGATTTTTAATATTCTGACTTTCGTCCAGTATTACATAATCAAAAAAGTAAGAGGTTAGCAGATCGATATCTATCCGGCTTATGCCATACGTGGTGACCACTACATCATAATTGGTAAATACCTTTTGGGATCGGTACCTTAAGGTGCCCGTGTGCACCATCAATTTTAATTTCGGCGTGAATTTTTTTGCCTCGTTCAGCCAGTTATAGATCAGCGACGTTGGCATAATGATCAGCGACGTGCTTTTGCTCCCCGCTGCTTCCGTATCCTCCTTATGCTTTTGCAGCAACGCCAGCGTTTGGATGGTTTTACCCAAGCCCATATCGTCGGCAAGGCAGCCGCCAAAATGGTAATTCTTTAAAAAGTGAAACCAGTTATAACCCGCTTTTTGGTAAGGTCGAAGATGCCCTGCAAAATGTTTAGGTAAATCAATCTCTTCCAACTGCTCAAAATCACTGAGTTTTTGCAGCTTCCGGCTCATGGTCACATGCGCGATCTCGCCTTCGGCCAGTTCGTTTACCAGGCCGATATGATGGCGGCGCAGTTTCAGATGGTCGCCGCCTTCGGTAAAATGGAGGAGATTGCCGTATTGTGAAAACCATTTTTCGGGTATGACAGCTATTTCGCCCGAGGGCAATACAAATTCCTTCTTATGGTTAAGAATATGGTTCTTTAGCTGTATAAAAGGGATGCGGTACGAGCCGAAGTACACCACGGCATAAATGTCAAACCAATCGTTGTTTTCTTTGATCTCCAGGTCGATCTTGCTGTTGCCGAATACATACCGCTTTTGTCCGTCAGAAACAGGCTGCTCTATTTCAAATCCAAGGTCGGTCAGTTCGTCGAAATGTTGGTTTATCCACTCAAACACCGAAAATGAGCGGTCGGTGTCGTCTTCGTTGCTTTCCACCTCGAGGTTTTTAAATAGGGATGAAACCGTTTTTAGCCCCATTTTTTCCAATTCGTGAAGCTTGTTTTTTTCCCATACCACCGACCGTTTAATGCGATGAAATATATAGTCGTCGCCGTTGCGTTCCATGCGCACCGAAACCTGCCTGTCGTCGCCGTAAGGGAAAATATAACCTGCGTATTTAAAATAAAGCTGCAGCTGCGAGGTGCCGCCCTCGATATAAATGGGTTTCAACACAGGTGTCGCATCGTATTTTTCGGTATTGATGGTAAAGCCTTCGGCATACACATGCTGCTTTTCGATAAGCGGAATAACGAATTTTTCGAAATACGATTGCTCTGACGAGCGCGGTATGGCAATATAGCGCTTGTTGAGAAACGGGAAAAGCTTTTTGCCGTCGATGTCCTTTTCAAAGTGATAAAGCGTATCGTCGAGCAGCATCCACGCGGGCTGGTTGCAAATGATCCCGGCATTTTTAAACATAAACTCGATGCGCATGCCCTGGTACTTAATGGTCGGGAAATACCTGATCTCCTCGGTATTGCGCCTGAAATGGAATAGTACCGTTGCCGGCTCTGTGGCAATATCAAGTTTCCGCTCCGCAGGATAACCTTCCTTACTCATCAGGTAAAGCGGCTTATCACCGATAAGGTTTAATGCCTCGGCCATGCGCTTTTCGATCTTCGGCCTGATGGTGTCAAACAGCTGCTCGTTAAAAACTTTGGTAAAGAACTCGAACGGGCGGATGGGTTTTTTATAAAATTTTTTGATCAGGTTGCCCTGCTCAATTTCGTCCAATATTTTGATCAGCCTGAGATCGGTTTCATCGATACAATGCAAAAATTCCTGCGCGGTATTGGAAAACAGGCGCTGATAGGTAAGCGAATACTCGCCGTTGGGGTTTAGCTGTACAATATGCGGCTCGATCACGTACGACAGGTATTCGTGCCGGGCTATGGCATAAATGATCTGGCAAGGCTTGCTGCTGTCGACACGTAACATAACTTCTGTTAAAAAAATTAAGAGAAGCTACATCAACAAAAAATTCAAACGTAAACAGAATTTGCAGCAAGTGGAAATGTTTTGTGTTAAATAATTGTTAACACTCACGGTCAGTTGTCAATAGTGAGTGGTCATTTGCAATGGATGGTGGTATAAAAATAAAGCGTAGCTTAGTGTAACCGCAGATTATGACCAAAGATTTTGTTTACGAGTTTATAAAGCGTTATAGATTAGCGGTTATCTCGACCATTTCGTTAAATAACAAGCCGGAAGCTGCTTTGGTGGGAATGGCCATTTCGGAAGACCTGGAAATTATTTTCGATACCGTAAAAACGTCGCGCAAGTATCAAAATCTTTTACAAAATCCTTCCGTGGCGCTGGTGATTGGATGGGATAACGAAACTACTTTGCAATTCGAAGGCATAGCCACCGAATTGAACGGGGTCGATGCCAGCCATTATAAGGAAATATATTTTGAGGCATACCCCGATGGCCGGGAGCGGAATAAAACATGGCCGGATATCGTTCATTTTAAAATTACACCGAAATGGATACGGTACAGTAATTTTAACGATCCGGTTATGATCGAGGAAATGACCTTTTAATACTATATATCCACGTCTCCCTCAAAAACCTTCTCCGCCGGACCTTCCAAAAATATTCCCGTAAATTTCTGACCATCGTAATCGAAACGGATATTCAAATCGCCGCCTAAAACTTTTATCGGCGTGTTCAAATGCCCGGTTTGATGATTATGTTTAGCCATGGCCAGCGCCACAGCCGTTACGCCCGTGCCGCAGGCGAAGGTTTCATTTTCAACACCGCGCTCAAAAGTGCGGACGAAATAACAATTATCTATTGGCTCGACAAAGTTTACGTTAATCCCTTTCGCCCGGTAGGTATCGTTGTTGCGTATGGCATATCCGTCCGCGTAAACGTTCTTATTTTTAAGTCCAGCCGTCAATTCAATATAATGTGGCGAGCCGGTATCTAACACATAGGCGTCACCATCCGTGGTTATCTTGTCGACATCGATCATTTGCAGGCTTACCCAGTCGCCTGATTCTGAAATTTTGGCATGGTGCGTACCGTCAACTGCCACAAATTCTGCCGCGCTGTCAATAATTCCCAAGTGTTTGGCAAATGCCACGATACACCGGCCGCCGTTACCGCACATGCTGCTTGGCCGCCCGTCGGCATTGTAATAGATCATTTCGAAATCATAACCATCACGGTTTTGGAGAAATATTATACCATCGCCGCCAATGCCGAAACGGCGGTCGCACAGCTTTGAAATGAGCTTTGGATCGGAATGATTTGCCATTAAATCCCGGTTATCGATCAATATAAAATCGTTGCCGGCGCCCTGGTATTTATAAAAGTGTATCTCCACAATGACCTTTAATAACAGTTAAATTTTAACGGCAAACCTAACAGGATGAAACGACTACCTTGTCGGCGATATGTTAAATTTAACAATTTTTAACAAAATTGAATATACCTAAATTTTGTTAAAAACGTCTATATGGTATTAAATTTGACGCACAAATAAAAATTAATAAAGAAAGAGAATATAATATGAAAAAGTTTGGTTTAACACTCTTAACCGCCTTTGTAGGCGGCGCAATGGCGTTAGGGACATACAAAGTGATTGAAACTAAGTATGCAAATAACATGAGTTTCGAAGACCGTCAGAAAGTTTACTTTACAAGTAATCATTTGCCGGCGGCAAATTCAACGCTGTCTTCAACGGGTCAGCCTGATTTTGTACAGGCTGCCGCTGCTGTAACACCTGCGGTGGTATACATTCGCACTACCTATGGCAACCAGGGTATGAACGACCAGCAAAGCGAGCTTCAGCGTATGTTTGGCGATATGTTCGGCCAGCGCATGGTTCCCCAGGGACCGCAAATGGCGTCCGGTTCGGGTGTCATCATTTCGCCCGACGGGTATATCGTAACCAATAACCACGTAGTTGACAGGGCCGAAAAAATCGAGGTTGTTACAAACGATCACAGGAATTTTAAGGCGAGGGTTATCGGCACGGATCCGAATACCGACCTTGCCCTGATAAAAATTGAAGGCCACGACCTTCCTATTGTAAAGCTTGGCAATTCTGACGCGGTTAAGGTAGGCGAGTGGGTACTGGCTGTAGGCAACCCATTCAGGTTAACCTCAACTGTCACTGCCGGTATCGTTAGCGCCAAGGGCCGTAATATAGGTATAATCGGCACCGAAGATAACCAAGATCAGAACCCGTTTGGACGTACCCAATATCAAAATCAGCAGCCTAAATTAAATAAGGCCATCGAATCATTTATCCAAACCGATGCTGCCATTAACCCGGGCAACAGCGGCGGCGCGCTGGTGAACACCAACGGCGAGTTGATCGGTATCAACTCTGCTATCGCATCGCATACCGGTTCGTACGAAGGGTATGGTTTTGCCATCCCTATCAACCTGGCTAAAAAAATATTGGATGATATCGAAAAGTATGGCACCGTTAAGCGTGGCTATGTTGGCATCAGCTTTACAGCGCTTGACCAGGATGTGGCAGAACAGCTGCACACTGATAAAACTGCCGGCTTATATGTTCAGCAGGTTGTTCCCGGCGGCGGCGCCGAACAGGCAGGTTTGCAAAAGGGCGATATTATTACCAAGGTTGACGGCAGTGCGGCTTACGAATCTTCCGACCTGGAAGAGCGTGTAGGACGTTTACAGCCCGGCGATAAAATTCATTTAACCGTTTTGCGCGGCAACGACGAAAAGAACTTTACCGTTACCCTTAAAGCCGACATGCCAACACCAAAGGTGGCAGTGTCGAAATCAGCCGAGGAGCTATATAACCGGTTAGGCGCAAGCTTTTCTCCGGTAACCCAGGCGCAAAAATCAAAGTTCCATATAAACGGCGGCGTTGTGGTTACACAAGTGCGTCAGGGCGGAATGTTTGACAACTTTGAAGTGCCGGTAGGATCAGTGATCACCAGCATCAACAGGCATCGCATCAACAGCGTTTCGGACATTGATAATGTAATCACCAATCTTAACAATGGCAACCTGATCATTTCCGGTTACTATCCGGACGGAACAAGTTTCAACAACATGTTCCAGGTGCAATAATCATTCGTTGATAATTAAAGAACAAAAAGCCCGTTTGCCTTGATGGCAAACGGGCTTTTTGTTGAGCGATATTTCCGTGCGTTGATTACTTTTGCCTGATGAGAATGGGTGCGGCCGTATTTAGTTTAATGGGTCAGGATTTGTTACTGCTTCCTGAAAAAGCCGTTTACTGGAAACAGGAAAAGGCCCTTGTAGTGGCTGACGTGCACCTGGGGAAGGTGGGCCATTTTCGCAAGGCTGGAATCGCTGTCCCGCGCGACATGGAACAGAGCGAGCTATCGATACTTTCAGACCTGATAGACGAGCATCACCCTGATAAAATTATATTCCTTGGCGATTTTTTTCACAGCGACATAAATTCCGACTGGGACTGGTTCATACTGTGGCGGAGCCAGTTCCCCAAACTCGAAATTATTTTAGTTCGGGGAAACCATGATATTATTGACGACAGCTATTACACCCGGTTAAATATCCGTTTGCACGACCGGTTGATTATAGGGCCGTTTTTAATGCTGCATCATCCATTAAGCGAAGAAGACCTGGAGCAAACTGAAGGTTATGCTTTCTGCGGACACATCCATCCCGGTGTCCGGCTGGTAGGTAAGGGGCGACAGCAAATAACATTGCCTTGTTTTGCTTTTAGCGAACGGCAGGCCATATTGCCGTCATTTGGCACGTTTACCGGCAGGGTGGCTATACACAGCGATAAAACGGATAGGATATTTGCGATAGTAAAGGAAAAGGTGCTGGCTATTGCTTAACACCGTTTATTGCTATATTATTTTTTGCGTGCCCGGATATAATAGCCGGCGGAGTATTTCCCTGCCCCGGTTATTGCTAACGCGCCGAACATCAGGATGTACTGTATAGCGCTTCCCTGGCTTATAATAGGGTCTTTAATATAAATACTCGTATACAATGCCCCTATCATACTGACAGCTATCAAAATAGAGAATATCCGGGTGCCAATGCCCAGAACTACTAATAGTGAGAAAATCGATTCGCATAGAATGGCAAACAATGCGAGGAACGCAGAGAAGGGAAAGCCTACGCTTTTTATCAGCCCGGCCAAAGGGACTTTATCCCAGGGCTGGCCCGATTTCAGGAATTGAATCAGCCATTCTGATTTTTGCAGGCCAAATGTGAGGAAAAGAACTAATCCGGCGCCTCTCAGTAAAAGTAAAGCACCATCAATTTTATTTGGCCGCTCTTCAAATCTCATAGATTTTCAATCTTAAAAATAATTACAGGAGAAATGAATTGGGCCATCGTTTTGCCAGGTAGCTGTCGACTCCAAAAAAACGCCCTGCTTTACCCAGTAATAACACAAGCGCGATAAAAAATACAGCCGCGTCCTCGCTATCCGGCGACCAAAACCAGCGACCTTTTGCAAATAAATAATTTACAAATAATATGAGTGCAATACCCGCTGATAATCGCGTTAATGTCCCTGTTAACAGACCGATCCCGGCTATCACTTCCCCAGTCATGATCAAATAGCTGAATAATTTGGCGTTCGGGATAACAACAGATTGAAGAAAGCTCACATAAAACGAAGATGGCCTGCCGGCTTTTATCTCAAAATTCAGGAAATCAAGCATTTCAGCGGAAAACGGGGTAGCCGCGGTTAACTTGCCTATAACTGTATATAATAAAATCACCCCAAGATAAATCCGTAAGACGGATAAAAGGTAAGCGGGTACTTGCTTTTGATTATTCATGATCTTAATGTAAGGCTCAATTTGATGGTAATTTAGAAAAAATAAATTTCATATACCGGTTAAATTCAACGATTTAACCAATATTTTCAATTAATTGGCCGTTTAAACCAATCTTTAACCAGTAAACATCGATACCGGCCCGCTGTGCATTTTAGATTGTTTCTAAATAGCTATTTGCCACCCCTTTACCCAAATCCATTTATATCTTTTGGCATTTAATAAATACTTTTGCCAAATAAATCTGAACGATAATGAGCGAATTTAAACAAACCTTCAACTCCTCGTTAGGGAAAAAGCTGATCATGGCTTTAACAGGCTTGTTTTTGTGTACTTTTTTAATTGTGCACCTGGGTGGAAACCTGCTGCTTTTCAGCAACGATGATGGTTTTGGTTTTAATGTTTATGCTAACTTCCTTACGCATTTTCCGCCGATAGAAGTTATCGCTTACTTGCTGTACTTGTGCATATTGGTGCACTCTGTTTATGCGCTGATATTGACCATTCAAAACCGCAGGGCGAGGCCGGTAGGATACGCATCGGTCAATAAATCGCCTATATCCTGGTCATCCAAAAACATGGGGCTGCTGGGCTCTATTTTGCTGTTGTTTATCGTGATACACATGAGCGATTTCTGGTATTCTTACAAATACAGCCATAAGATCGGTTACAAGGAATACCGCACCGACCTGGCAACTGATAAAACTACGGCGGTTGACTATGTGCCTTCGTCACCCAATTTTGAAAAATCGGTATCTACCGAAAATAACATCGAGATCGTAAGGGTGAAGGACCTGCATGCGCGTGTTGCCAGCAGCTTCAGCAACATCTGGTACGTAATATTTTATGTGATAGCGATGGGCGCGGTATCATTCCACCTGCTGCATGGTTTCCAAAGCTCGTTTCGTACGCTGGGATGGGTGCACCGCAAGTACACGCCCATTGTATGTTTTATAGGCACATGGCTGTTCGCGGTAATTATCCCGATAGGGTTTGCAGCGATGCCGGTTTATTATTATTTCACAAGATAAGATAGAAACAAGAATCAAGATGCAAGAATCAAGACACGGAGTAAATATATAGTTGTTGATCTTGGCTCTTGATTCTCGGTTCCTGGCTCTCAAACAAAAAGAATATGACTTTAGATGCTAAAATTCCTGCCGGTCCATTAGCCGAAAAATGGAGCAAGCATAAATTTGACTTAAAGCTGGTTAACCCGGCCAACAAGCGTAAATACGATATTATTGTTGTAGGTACGGGCCTGGCGGGAGCCTCAGCTGCGGCTTCGCTCGCCGAGTTGGGTTATAATGTAAAGGCATTTTGTTTCCAGGACAGTCCCCGGCGCGCGCATTCCATCGCAGCACAAGGCGGCATCAACGCGGCCAAGAATTATCAAAACGACGGCGACAGCGTTTACCGCCTGTTTTATGATACGATAAAGGGCGGCGACTACCGTTCCCGCGAAGGTAACGTGTACCGTCTGGCCGAAGTTTCGGTAAATATTATCGACCAATGTGTGGCGCAGGGTGTACCTTTTGCCCGCGAATACGGCGGCTTGCTGGATAACCGCTCATTCGGCGGCGCACAGGTATCGCGTACTTTTTATGCACGGGGGCAAACCGGGCAACAACTTTTATTGGGCGCTTACTCGGCGCTTAACCGCCAAATAAATTTGGGCAAGGTAAAAATGTATACCCGTACCGAAATGCTGGACCTGGTGGTGATCGATGGGCATGCAAAAGGCATCGTAACCCGTAATTTAATTACCGGGAATATCGAAACGCATACCGGTCATGCAGTGCTGTTATGTACAGGCGGCTATGGCAATGTATTTTATCTTTCAACCAATGCTATTGGTTCAAACGTGACCGCTGCCTGGCGCGCGCATAAGCGCGGCGCGCTGTTTGCCAATCCCTGCTATACGCAAATACACCCGACTTGTATCCCGGTAACGGGCGATCACCAGTCGAAGCTTACGCTGATGTCGGAATCATTACGCAACGATGGCCGCGTGTGGGCGCCAAAAACAGTTGAAATGGCCGAACAACTCCGCAAAGGCGCCATTAAAGCGAACGAGGTAGGGGAAGGGGACCGGGATTACTTCCTGGAAAGGAAATATCCATCGTTTGGTAACCTGGTTCCGCGTGATGTGGCTTCGCGTAATGCGAAAGAAATGGTGGACGAGAACAGGGGTGTGGGTGGATCGGGCATAGCTGTATTCCTGGATTTTGCCGATGCGATACACCGCCTGGGAAAAGATGCAGTATCCGCCAAATACGGCAACTTGTTCGACATGTACTACCAAATTACCAACGAGGACCCTTATACGCAGCCGATGCGTATTTATCCTGCGGTGCACTATACGATGGGCGGTCTTTGGGTGGATTATAACTTAAGCACCAATATGCCCGGATTGTATGCCCTGGGCGAATGTAATTTTAGCGATCACGGGGCGAACCGCCTCGGCGCCTCGGCGCTGATGCAGGGCCTTGCGGATGGTTATTTTGTGATACCCTATACTTTGGGCGATTACCTGGCTAGCATCGGGCCAAAACCGGTTGATGCAAATCATCCCGCGTTTGCGAAAACAAAGCAGGACGTTATCGACAGGGTGAATATGCTCCTCGCCTTAAAGGGCACCAAAACCGTTAACGAATATCACCGCGATCTGGGCCATATCATGTGGGAATATTGCGGCATGGCCCGTACCGCCGAAGGCTTAACAAAAGCGAAAGGCCTGATAAAGAAGCTGCGTGCCGATTTTTGGAAAAATGCGATCGTGCTGGGTGAAAACGAAGAAGTAAACGCTTCGCTTGAAAAAGCAGGCCGTGTAGCCGACTTCCTGGAATTGGGCGAGCTGATAGTTGACGACGCGCTGATGCGCCGTGAGTCATGCGGCGGCCATTTCCGTTTGGAGTCGCAAACGCCGGAAGGCGAGGCGCTACGCGACGACGATAACTTCGCGTTCATTGCGGCCTGGGAATATAAAGGCGATAACCAGCCCGAGGAATTGCATAAGGAAATGCTCGATTTTGAATTTGTTCATTTGACGCAAAGGAGCTATAAATAGATGTGAGATATGAGACTTGAGATATGAGGTTTTGTAATCGTATCTTCCTAAGTCTCAAACAAGTAAATCCTAAATATAAGTGACAATTTGATTCCTTTTAAAATCTTAACAAATGCATAATCTGAAAGAATTAAAAATCTGGAATAAGGCAATCGACTTAACGGTGGATGTTTATAAAGCCACTTCGAATTTCCCGGCCGATGAAAAATTCGGTTTAACGAGCCAGTCAAGAAGGGCGGCTGTTTCCATTCCGTCAAACATTGCCGAAGGCGCAGGCCGGAATTCTAAAAAAGAATTTGGTAATTTTTTAGGTATCGCAAACGGCTCATCATATGAGTTGCAAACACAGCTGATCATATCTAATAAATTAAATTTATTAGAGGGTGATTTATTAGAAGGTTTATTGAAACAGATTGATGAATTGCAGAAAATGAATTTTGCTTTTCAAAAAACTTTATCAAATAGTTGATCTCGCCTCATATCTCAAATCTCACATCTCAAATCTATAACAGAATGAGTACTGAAAACATGAATTTAACGCTAAAGGTTTGGAGGCAGAAAAATGCTCAGACCAAGGGTGCGTTTGTAACCTATAAGGCTGAAGGGATTTCTCCGGACATGTCGTTCCTTGAAATGCTGGACGTGGTGAATGAATGCCTGATCCATAAAGGCGAGGACCCGATCCATTTTGACCACGATTGCCGTGAAGGTATCTGCGGGATGTGTTCGCTGTATATAAACGGCCGGCCACACGGCCCTAAACATGCCATCACTACCTGTCAGCTGCACATGCGCAGCTTCCATGATGGCCAAACGATTACCATTGAGCCGTGGCGTGCAGGGGCATTCCCGGTGATAAAAGACCTTGCGACAGATCGCTCGGCTTTTGACAGGATACAGCAGGCAGGCGGGTTTATTTCGGTAAATACCGGCGGTGTGCCCGATGCCAACGAAATTCTTATACCCAAGGTTATCGCAGACGAAGCCTTTAATTCAGCTACATGCATTGGCTGCGGCGCTTGCGTAGCGGCTTGTAAAAATGCCTCGGCTATGCTGTTTGTTTCGGCAAAAATATCGCAGTTAGGTATGCTGCCGCAGGGTCAGCCCGAGCGGTACAGCAGGGTTCAGGCCATGGTGGCCCAAATGGATGCGGAGGGCTTTGGCAACTGTACCAACACACGTGCTTGTGAGGCTGAATGCCCTAAAGAAATCACACTAACCAATATAGCGCGCATGAATAACGATTTTTTCAGCGCAAAACTGTTCCGCGAAGAGCACGCACACGAGCATGCTTCGGGCGAATAAAGATCAAACAATGTTTAATCTGCAAAGGCCTGGGTGAATCTGCTCCCGGGTCTTTTTTTTGTTTAGGATATCAGCTATTTTTCTTAATCTTGAATATCACGATGGACAAACCGGTCAAAAATATTTTTAAAAAGGATATATCCGTAAAGGTTAACGGCAGCCTTTGGCTGGAATCGGCTGATCAACACTTTTTTGGACCCGGTCCGGTTGAGTTGCTGGAACGCATTGCCGAAACCGGGTCCATCAGCGAGGCCGCTAAAGCGATGAAAATGTCGTACAAAAAAGCCTGGGAGTTGGTGAATACTTTAAACGAACAAACAACTAATCCTGTCGTTATCCCGCGCACCGGCGGGGAAAAGGGCGGGGGATCGACCATCACCGCAGGGGCGATGGAACTGATAGAATACCATCGCCATTTAAGGAAACGGTTTGCAGCTTTTTTATCCGCTGAAACCGAACAATTAAATAAATAATTTTTTTTGCGTATCGTTATATTTTTAAATATATAACGATAATTTTGAAATTTAAGACAAAATCACAATTATGAAAACATATCTATATACCACAATTAGAACTATTTTAATCGCTATTGTAATTGGCTGTTCACTGGCCCCGTTGCGATCATCCGCTCAAAAAGCCACTGCTGATTCCTCGAAAATGGCGGAGGCTGGTGTAAAGAAAGAAGTGATGAAGGCTACGTATCCCAAAGCAGTAGGTTATTTAAGTTTTATCTTTCCATTGGTCACCGTTGCCAGCACAACAACGTATAATTTTAATGGGTCGACCAGTATCGGGTTTCCTGTGGGAGTCAACGTGCTTTACAGCGATAAATTTGGTTTTAGCTATGAGTTTACTCCTACAATAAAAGCAGGCGGCGGAACGAGCAAAATGAGTAATCTGCTATTTGACCCCGGTACCATGTTCCGCTTTCAGCATGGATTTACCTTTATCAGCCGTTTGGCCTTTGAAACCTCGGGGCGTTACGGGTTTACTCCGGTTTTTAACCAGGTGTATGCGCGTAGCAGGGATGTAAACTATTTCGTGGCGCTATCTACGCCGGTCCGGTTTGGCAACAGCGCCCCTTCCTCCATCGGCCTGAACTTTCAGAGCGGCTTTACATTCAATTAAAACAGGATATCGCTTTTTTCTAAAACCCGCAGCACCTCCGCTTCTTTTCCGGTAAATGGTCCTGGCGATTCCATTTTCAGGCTTGCCATCGCTGCGGCAAACCCACCCGCTTGCTGTACGTCAGCGCCTTTCGCGCGACGGTATAAATAACCGGCCATATAGGTATCGCCGCATCCGGTCGCATCTATAACCTTTGTCGGCCGGTACGCCGGTATGGTGTAAAAGGTTTCGTCACAATAAATAAATGATCCTTTGCTGCCATTGGTAACCACCACTTCCTTTACGCCCCAGGCGGCCAAAAGCACAGCGCCCTCATGCGGATCGCCGATCCCTGTTAATGCCTTCAATTCGGCCTCGTCGGCCTTGACAATATCCACGTAACCAAGCGCCTCCTTCTTTTGGTGCCAGTCGGCGGGATATACTTTATGATTTGCAACCCTGCGTAAAAATCCCTGCACATCCAGGCTCACTTTTCCTTTCGCGGCAAGTGTTTTTATGAGATCGACCGGAATATCGCCCGCCAGTAACGGGCCAAGATGAAATATATCAGCCTTGATATCCTGCACATCAGCTAACATAAACGGATCGGCGGTTTGCCAAACATTTTGTGTCCGCTGATCTGGGTCATCGCCATAGATATTTTCAAAATAAACCGTATGAGCACTGGGTTTAGCCAATACCTCAATACCGTTTTGCATCAGTTCATCCGCATAAGCTTGTTCGGCCTCAGCAATCTTGGTAACTAAAAGGTACCTGGTATCTAATTTTGCCAAAGCCACAGAAAAGTAATACGCTGTACCGCCGGGCATATGCATGACAGAGCCGGGTGTTACCACTTTGTCGGATGTAATATGCCCTATGCAGCAAATGTTGTACATGGAATTTTGGAATAAGCCGAAGATAATAATTTACCCCGACACAAGTTCTCGCGGGCTATTTACGCTGATCATGCCCAATGCCGCTAATTTAAAATATCACCTGGATTGTTTGCCGATATTCGTTGTTATTCAAAAACACTTCATAAATTACAATGTTAAAGTAGCTGTTTCAAATTGATGGTATTTTACGCGTGTTTTTATGCAGGGACCAGGTTATTTTGCTCAATATAATCCTATTGGCGGCGTTTGGGACGAAATGTATGGCCCCGATTCAGCGGTGCGCGACCATTACCGGAAGGTGATCGATTATATTTCGGCCGAATCAGCCGACGACCTCAACAAAAAAGAAGAGCTGGCCAAACGTCTTTTCATGAGCCAGGGAATAACCTTTACCGTTTATAACAGCGGTGAGGGTATCGAAAAGATATTCCCGTTTGATATCATACCGCGCATCATCACGGCGAAGGAATGGGATTTGGTGGAGAAAGGGATCAAGCAGCGGCTTACTGCGCTCAACCTGTTCATCAAGGATGTATACCACAACCAGTTTATTATTAAGGACGGCATTGTACCCATAGATATCATTTACTCGTGCCCGCATTTTTTACGCGAGATGTACCAGCTGCAGGTGCCCTATGATATTTATGTACACATCTCGGGCATCGACATTATCCGCGATCACGACGGTACGTTTTATGTGCTTGAAGATAACCTGCGCACACCATCCGGCGTAAGCTATATGCTCGAGAACCGCGAGATCACCAAGCGGCTCTTCCCCGACCTGCTGCCGCAATGCGGCGTTAGGAGTGTAACGGAATATCCCACCATATTGTATAAAAACCTGCTGGCATTATCGCCGAGGCAAATTCATAACCCGACCATCGTTTTGCTTAGCCCGGGCATATACAACTCGGCTTATTTTGAGCATACCACCCTGGCGCGCCTGATGGGCGTAGAACTGGTGGAAGGGCGCGACATGGTGGTGAAAAATCATAAGGTGTATATGAAAACCACCACCGGCCTGCAGCAGGTTGACGTGATCTACCGCCGCGTGGACGACGAATATCTGGACCCCCTCGTTTTCAACCCGACCAGTATGCTCGGCGTGGCGGGCATCATGGGGGCCTATCGCAAAGGCAACGTGGCTATCGTAAACGCCATTGGCACTGGCGTTGCCGATGATAAAGCCGTATATGTGTACGTGCCCGAAATGATCAAATATTATCTGAACGAAGAGCCGCTGTTAAAAAACGTGCCCACCCATCAGCTGGGCAACCGCGACGAGCGCGACCATGTTTTCCAAAACATCAATAAAATGGTGATAAAAAAAACCAATGGTAGCGGGGGGTACGGCATGCTGATGGGCCATGCCGCCACCGAGCAGGAAATTGACGACTATAAGCTGGAAATTTTAAAAGAGCCGCGAAATTTTATTGCCCAGCCCACCATCAGCCTTTCGGCCGCGCCATGCTATATGCAGGGCGAGCTGCAGCCCCGCCGTATCGACCTGAGGCCCTACGCTTTATTTGGCCCGGATGGTATCGAAATAGTACCTGGCGGCCTGACACGAGTGGCACTCAAAGAAGGTTCGCTGGTGGTAAACAGCTCGCAGGGCGGGGGGAGTAAGGACACGTGGGTGCTGGCTTAGGCCGTTGGCAGTACAGTTTGCAGTAAGCGGTTTGCAGTTTGCAGCAGCAGTTAGCAATAGCAGTTTCGAACCTGCCTGCCGGCAGGCGGGTATCGAACAACCAATACCAAATATATTGAATAACCAATGAATAACATTTCAACCTTAAAACGTTCCAACTTTACAACCAATAAGAACCATGCTAAGTAGAGTCGCTGCAAGTTTTTATTGGTTAAGCCGTTATATCGAGCGCAGCGACGGGATGCTGCGTATGCTCAAGATAAATTATGCCTCGTCGCAGGATACGGTGCAGGAGTTTACCTGGGAGCCGGTGATCCGTATCTTCGCCGGTTCGGACGAGGAGGAGAGCGGTAAGATCGGTAACGACAGCCGCGCCGTGCTTAAATACATGGTGATCGGCAAGGAAAATCCCAACTCGATCGTTAATATTATTACGCTTGCGCGTGAAAATGCCCGCAGCGTACAGGAACATATCCCCAAGGACCTTTGGCAATGCCTGAACGAATATTACCACACCGTAAAAGATACCCGGCTCGAAAAAGCCTTGCTGCGCGACGACCCCATCGGGGTACTGGATGTGCTGATCAAACAGGTAATGCTCTACTACGGCACCGTCGAGATCACGATGGAACGTGGCGAGGCCCGCGCGTTTATGAATATCGGCAAGTACCTGGAGCGGGCCATACAATCGGTTGATATTTTGGACGCCAAGTTCGGCTCTGTAAGCGATAATCCCGACCTGCTTACCGATACCAGCTACTGGAAGCACCTGCTGCTGTCGCTGGGCGGGTACGAGCTGTACCTCAAAACTTACCGCGAAGGTTTCGAGGCATCCAACATCCTGGAACAGGTAATGCTGAACAACGATTTCCCGCGGTCGGTGATCTATTCGGTAAACAATATTCAGCGGTACTTCGACAGGCTCAAGAACGACAGCACGGTAGAGGATTTCCGCGAGATGTCATTCCAGATCGGCCGTTTGGAGAGCCGCATTAAATACAGCTCCGTAAAAAGCATCGAGCAGGACGGCCTCCACACCTTCCTCACCCAGATACGCAGCGGGCTGTACGGCATCGGCAACGCGCTGAACGAACATTATTTTGCAAACTCCTGATAATTTGAAAATTAGATGATTTGACAATTTGAAAATTAACTATGAAATGAAAAGCCTCCCTACCACCTACGCCGTACACTCATTTTCAAATTGCCAAATCTTCAAATTGTGCCCATTTTCAAATTGCCAATTTTTCAAATAATCCACACCCATAAAAGATAAGCCATGCCCGAATTCGAGATCCAGCATATTACCCGTTACATTTACGAAGGGCCGGTGCGCGATAGCGCTAACCAGATCATCCTTTTCCCGATAAAGGACGATTACCAGGATGTATTGAAACAGGAACTTACCATAACCGGCAACCCGGTGGTGGATACCTATACCGATTACTATGGCAACGAAGTAGGCACCTTCACCTATTCCGAACCGCACTGGTATCTCAACATCAGCTCGAAGGTATTGGTAACCACCAAACACCGCGAATTGCCCGTTAACGATATCTTCCCGGCACATCAATGGGAGGACCTGCGCCGCCTGCAGTTTATGGTGCCCTATATCGACTTCCTTAAACAGGAATATTTTGAGGGGCTTGATGAGCTGCGCGAAGTAGTGACCCGCGAACATGGCAGGGACGACACGCCCTACCAGGTGGCGTTGCGCTTTTGCCAGTACGTGTACCAGAATTTCACGTACATCAAGGGCGTAACCACCGTGGATACCAAGCTCGACGAAATATGGCGGCTAAAGGCTGGTGTATGCCAGGACTTTGCCCATCTGCTGATGGAAATGCTCCGCATGGTGCAAATACCCGCCCGGTACGTAAGCGGCTATATCTGCACCAGCCGCAACGGCATGCGCGGCGAGGGCGCGACACACGCGTGGGCCGAAGCTTATATCCCCGATTATGGCTGGCTGGGCATTGACCCTACCAACAACTGCATAGCCAACGAGAGCCACGTTCGGCTGGCTGTGGGCCGCAATTTTGTCGACTGTTCTCCCGTAAAAGGCGTGTATAAGGGCTCTTCCGGTCATAAGCTCGAGGTGGCCGTGTCCGTCGACGAGGAGAATGCGCTCAACACGCCCGACAAGCAAATAACCGAGGCGCATGCCACCAGCGCCAAAAGCGGTACCGCAAAAAACAGCTACCAGCGTTATCTCGAGATCATTCAGCAGCAACAACAGCAGCAGCAGTAGCAGTAGCAAGTATCAGTAGCCAGTAGCAGTAGTGTTTGCCCCATTCGTCGAGAAAGGAGCGAACACCCATAAAACGTTATTGCGAACCGGGGCAGATATTAGGAGACCCGATGAGATTTATGAAGTACCTCAAAGATAAACAAGCAGTGATGACGGCCAGAGAGTAAAAAAAGCAAAACCCCGTAATTTTTAAATAAACACAGCGTTAATACAACATAATAGCCGGAGCGTCATGGCCGATACTGGCCCGTCATTGTCACGGGCTACTTTGTTTAATCCCGCCCGATCCCGTCTGTGGGTATCCCGCTTTTCTATTCACCACTCACTCCCCATAGCTATGGGGATCACTATTCACCGCTCTAAACCAGCTTCCGCTCCCAGGTAATGGCCCCTACATATTCGGAGACCACGGGCATAAACTCCTTTGTCGGGTTAATACAGAGGTTGAACTTTACATTTTTATCTTTAATAAAGGCAGCCAGCGCCGGCGATTCTTTAACCATATACTCAAAAAGCTCCTTCACCTCGTCGAGCTCGTCGAGCGCCATTTGCTTCGTCAGGCTCTCGATGTTTGCGCACCTGCTCCATCCTGTTACATACATATAGTGATTGCGCACACCCAGGCGCAGGCTATAAATGGTATAGCTCTGCCCAAGCTTCAAAAATTCAAGTGCAATGTTTATCCGCTCGCGCATGCATCAAAATTAATGCTTTTAAAAATCTTTTGAATAAAGATAGGAGGGTTATTCGTAAATATCTTTCCGGTGTCCCGGTGCAACGGCGGGCTTGTTGTTGAATAACCTCATCTCTCAATGCCAAAATAACGCTTAGATTTGGCCGCACCGGCCATTTTGGCGTTTTTTTAGTAGATGGCAGGCGATTTGAGGAAGTTTATCCAAGCTGCGATTTTACCGGTTAAAGGATTTAACATTGTCCTGTTGCTAACTTCATTGCGTCCTAAATCGTGAAAATCCCGCAAGTCTTAAAATCCCGGTTCAGACAAAAAAGCACACATCATGAATTTTAACAATTTTACCATAAAAGCACAGGAGGCCGTGCAAAAGGCTTCCGAAATAGCGGTAGGCAACCAGCAGCAGGCTATCGAGCCCGCGCACCTGTTAAAGGGACTGTTACTGGTTGATGAGAATGTGATCTCGTACCTGCTAAAAAAGCTAAACGTTAACCTCAACCGGTTAAATGAAACGCTCGACGAGCAAATCGCTTCATTCCCGAAAGTGAGCGGCAGCAATGTTTATTTATCGTCCGCCTCCAACTCGGCGCTGCAAAAGGCGCAGTCGTACTTAAAGGAATTTAAGGATGAGTTTGTTTCGGTGGAGCATATCCTGCTCGGTATCCTATCGGTTAACGACAAGGCCAGTACTGCGCTGAAGGACGCGGGCGTTAATGAAAAGGATCTGAAAAAAGCGATTATCAGCCTGCGCGGCGATAGCAAGGTGACCGACCAAAATGCGGAAGCCACGTATAACGCCCTCAATAAATATGCCCGGAATTTAAATGAGTATGCCGAATCGGGCAAGCTTGACCCGGTTATCGGCCGCGACGAGGAGATCAGGCGGGTGATACAGATATTATCGCGCCGCACCAAGAACAACCCAATCCTGGTGGGCGAACCGGGCGTGGGTAAAACCGCTATTGCTGAAGGTATCGCTTTCCGTATCATCAAAGGCGACGTACCGGAGAGCCTGAAAACAAAAACAGTCTATTCACTGGATATGGGCGCGCTGATAGCGGGTGCTAAGTATAAAGGGGAGTTTGAAGAACGATTGAAAGCTGTGATCAAGGAAGTGACGCAAAGTGATGGCGAGATCGTGCTGTTTATCGATGAGATCCATACCCTTGTGGGCGCAGGCGGTGGTGAAGGGGCCATGGATGCCGCCAATATTTTAAAGCCGGCGCTGGCCCGCGGGGAGCTGAGAGCCATTGGCGCCACCACGCTGAACGAGTACCAGAAATATGTAGAAAAGGACAAGGCCCTGGAGCGCCGTTTCCAGATGGTGCTGGTGGACGAGCCGGATACAGCCGATGCGATCTCCATCCTGCGCGGACTGAAAGAACGTTATGAAACCCACCATAAAGTGCGCATCAAAGACGAGGCGATCATTGCTGCCGTCGAAATGTCGCAGCGCTATATATCCGACCGGTTTTTACCGGATAAAGCCATCGACCTTATGGACGAGGCCGCCTCCAAGCTTCGTTTGGAAATGGATTCGGTGCCCGAAGTGGTCGACGAGCTGGAGCGCCGCATTATGCAGCTGGAAATTGAGCGTGAGGCGATAAAGCGCGAAAAGGACACCGAAAAGGTTGCCGAATTGAGCGAAGAGATTGCCAACCTGTCGTCGGAACGTGATTCGTTGCGCGCTAAATGGCAGGGTGAAAAGGACCTGGTGGATAACATAAACCAAAAGGTTGAGCAGATTGAGAATTATAAGCTGGAAGCCGAGCAGGCTGAAAGGGCAGGGGACTACGGCAAAGTTGCCGAGCTGCGCTATGGCACCATTGTAAAAACACAGCAGGAAGTCGACCATTTAAAAACCGAGCTGCTTGCCAACCAGAGCACCAGCCGGATGCTGAAGGAAGAGGTTACCGCCGACGATATTGCGGGCGTGGTTTCGCGGTGGACAGGCATCCCGGTATCGAAGATGATCCAGAGCGAGCGCGAAAAGCTGCTAAACCTGGAAGACGAATTACATAAGCGCGTAGCCGGCCAGGAAGAAGCCATTGAGGCGATAAGCGACGCCATCAGGCGCAGTCGGGCGGGCTTGCAGGATAAGCGCAAGCCGATAGGCTCATTCATATTCCTGGGCACCACCGGTGTGGGTAAAACCGAACTGGCAAAAGCCCTGGCGGAATATCTGTTTAACGACGAAAACGCCTTAGTGCGCATCGATATGTCGGAGTACCAGGAACGTCATTCCGTTTCGCGGCTCATCGGCGCGCCCCCGGGCTATGTGGGTTACGATGAAGGCGGCCAGCTGACCGAGGCCGTGCGACGCAAGCCCTACAGCGTAGTGTTGCTCGATGAGATCGAAAAAGCGCACCCGGATGTGTTTAACATATTGTTGCAGGTGCTCGACGATGGCCGCCTGACCGACAACAAGGGCCGCGTGGTGAATTTTAAAAATACCATCATCATCATGACCTCCAACATCGGTTCCAACATCATCCAGGAAAATTTCCAGGATTATACAGAGGTCGATAAGGACGAGATCATGGCGAAAACCAAAAACCAGCTGTTCGAGCTGCTGCGGCAAACCATCCGCCCGGAATTTTTGAACCGTATCGATGAGATCATTATGTTCACCCCGCTGAACCGCGACGAAATTGCCGAAATTGTAAAACTGCAGTTCAGGCATGTGCAGGATACGCTGGCCGAAATGGGCATCAGCATCGAAGCATCTGAAGAAGCGCTGGACTGGCTGGCACAGCTGGGTTACGACCCGCAATATGGCGCCAGGCCGCTAAAGCGGGTGATACAGAAAAAGATACTCAACGAGCTATCCAAACAAATACTCGCCGGCAAGGTGGATAAGGACAGCAAGATAAAGCTGGACATGTTTGATAACCAGTTTGTGTTTATGAATGATAGTCAGTTGGTTGATTAAGTGAGTTGTTGATTGGGTTAATTAGTTACTTGGTCTTTGCGATCGAGCGCAGGGGAATGGCATAACGGTTTATGTAGTGTGTGTTCACCTGTGTTCACCTGTGTCGGTCGACACAGTCAATAAGCAATAAAAATCAAAAAAATGGTGACAGTATTTTGTCACTGTTCGCCCCCTGTTCGCCCCGTTCCGAACGCGAACGCGTTGACTTGTCCTAACCTGGGTTGACAAAAAAGAAAGTCAACATGGAAAAGTCTGAACAAAAGTTGCGGGTGGCCAAAGAATACTTGGCTGGCAACACAAGCTATCGTAAATTAGGCATC
>Ga0134125_10000654_pt1 | contig 45633 bp, 34 predicted proteins | sample KB31751_FD_96464 | JGI IMG/M metagenome (GOLD analysis project Ga0134125, IMG submission 96464) | Terrestrial soil microbial communities with excess Nitrogen fertilizer from Kellogg Biological Station, Michigan, USA - KB3-175-1 | ecosystem: Environmental > Terrestrial > Soil > Unclassified ...
ACCGCCTGGCGTCTCATCGAATTCAGAACCGACGACGGGACAAATGGCGCGCCTTCCGCATGCAGTGTTACCTCACCCAACTCATACGGCGTATTTCCCAGCCGCGAGAACTGTTCCTTCACCACCTCGAGCGACAGCCCCTGATTTCGCGCGGCCGATAGCGGAGAATCAGAGGTCACGGTCACGCTCACCGCGCCGCATGTCCAGACCCCTTCGAGCGGCGACCCTGCGCGCGCCGAAACCGCGGCATCCACCCGCTGCTTCCGCACAGGCGCCGGCGCCTCCGTATACGGTTTCGCGAATGCGTGGAGCGCCGGATCGTCCGTACGCCAGACGAGGTCGCCGGGGCGGATGCGGTCGAACCGAATCGCGCCATTGGCGAATGCGATTTCCAGATTCTTCGCGCGCGGCGAAGCGGAATAGAGCCGCCCACCTTCCTCCGGCTCGCCGGGGCTACGCCAATCCGCCGCGTCGAACACAACGCCATCGCCCGGTTTCAACGGCGAAGCGATTCGCTCCGGCGCAATCACCACGCTCTCCGGCAGCACCGAAACGACCTTGCCGGCGCACACGCCGCGGTGCCGCGGAGCCCGCCCTCGAACAACAGACTGATGATTCGTCCCGGAAGCGAACCATGGCCCGAGCCCGCGCGAATAGACCTGTTCGAGCCGGCCCATCTCAGCCGCAAGCTGCGCTCGGTCCGCTTCCAAGCCAGCCCACGCGCGATCCACCGCATCCCGATAGGCTTTCGTGGTCAGCGCGACGTAATCGGCGTCTTTATATCTCCCTTCAATCTTTAGCGACGCAACGCCTGCCGCGACAATCTCCGGCACATTCGAAACCGTGCAGAGATCGCCCGGAGACAGCAGATAGCGCGCATCGCCGAGCGGCTCCTGCTCGCCATCGACCATCAGGTCATAGGAAAGCCGGCAAGCCTGCGCGCACTGGCCCCGGTTCGCGCTGCGGCCACCCCACGCCTCCGACGAAAAACATTGCCCTGAATAAGCGACACATAAAGCCCCGTGAACGAAAATCTCCAGCTCACATGCAGTCTGTTCGAAAATAGTCCGCACTTCGCTGAGTGAAAGCTCGCGCGCCAGCGTGACGCGATGGACACCGAGATCCCGCGCAAAGCGGACACCCGCCGCATCGGTGATGCTCATCTGAGTGCTGGCGTGGAGTTCGAGGTCCGGGGCGATCTCGCGCGCGAGCTGCAGGATCCCCACATCCTGGACAATCAGCGCGTCGATCCCGGCTTCGGCGACGGCTGCAATGGTTTGGGCGGCCGCCGCGAGCTCATGTTCGAAGACGAGCGTATTGAAAGTGAGATAGCCGCGAACACCGCGCCCATGCAATAGCCGGACGGCTTCCGGCAGTTCGGCCAGGGTAAAACCGACCTTAGCCCGCGCGGAAAAGTGCCGTAGTCCGAAGTAGACGGCATCCGCGCCGGCCTCGACCGCGGCCCGTAGCTGAGGCCAGTGCCCCGCCGGACTCATCACTTCCGGCTTCCGCCCGCCCGCTAAAGAATTGGAACTACAAGCCATCGAACTGCCGTCTAACCTTCATGGTTGCACGGACCTCACGGCGCCGTAGCCTCCTTATAAATCAAATATTGGGAACATAGACACGTTGTCGGCGTGCTATCGTCAATTCATTGTGAAACCAGCAAGACTGACCGCACTGGTCGCCCTTTCGGTGGCCGCGTTCGGTGCCGGGGATAACCTCGTCCTTGACACCATGGGCCAGGAGTTGCAGCGCAACTTCGACGCTCTCAGGAAGACCGATTCCCCGCCCTACTTCATGGCGTATGAAATCACGGATCTGAATACGCGGGTGGTGGGGGCAACGCTGGGTGTTCTGGATTCCACGCAGAACACGCACAATCGTTATCTGGATGTCACGGTGCGCGTCGGCAGTCCGGAGATGGATAATTACCGCCGGTCCCGCGGCGAGAATGTGCAGTTCACATCAGCGGCGCCCGTCACGGTCGAAGATGTACCGGGCGCGCTCAGGCAGCGCATGTGGCTCGAAACCGACCGCGTCTATCGCGCCGCCGCCGACCGGCTGGTGCGCATCAAAACCGGTCAGCAGGTGAAGGCCGCCGACCGCGATCAGTCCGCCGATTTCTCCAGCGAAGAAAGCTACGTTCACACAGAAGAGCTGAAGCAGCCGGTGTGGGACGAAGCCAAATGGGAACAGGAGGCCCGCGACTGGTCTCGCGACTTCCGCTCCTATCCGGATCTGCTGTCTTCGTCCGTCTCGGTTTCCATCCAGCAGGATAATCGCTACTTCGTCAATACGGAGGGCACGAAGATCGATCAGGGCCGCGGCTACGCCCGCATCATTATCTCCGCCAGCGCGAAAGCGAAAGATGGCATGGATGTGGCCGACTTCGATTCCTTCGAGGCATTCGACATGAATGGCCTGCCGAACGCGGCACGAGTTCATGAAGCTATTAAAAAAGTTGGGACTCACGTCGAGGACCTGCTGAAAGCGCCGGTGGCGGAACCGTTCGTGGGCCCCGCAATCCTCTCCGGCCGCGCGGCGGGTGTGTTCTTCCACGAGATTTTCGGCCACCGCATTGAAGGCCACCGCCAGAAAGACGAGAGCGAAGGCCAGACGTTCACGGAGAAAGTTGGGCAAAAGATTCTGCCGGACTTCCTCACCGTCACGTTCGATCCCACCCGGAAAAACATCGCCGGCGTGGATCTGAACGGCTATTACGAATACGACGACGAAGGCGTGAAGGCCCGGCCAGTGGTTTCGGTTGAAAACGGCGTGCTGAAGAACTTTCTGATGTCCCGCTCGCCAATTCAGGGCTTCGATCATTCGAATGGACACGGCCGCCGGCAGCCCGGGCGCGAAGTCGTGTCACGCCAGAGCAATCTCATCGTTTCCAGCTCCAAAGCGGTTTCTGACGCCGAGCTGCGCAAGATGCTCATCGACGAAATCAAGCGTCAGGGCAAGCCATACGGCATTTTCTTCGACAACATTACGAACGGTTTCACGACGACGCAGCGCGGCGGGTTACAGGCTTTTTCCGTGGTTCCCGTCATTGTATATAAGGTTTTCCCCGATGGCCGTCCGGATGAGCTGATCCGGGGTGCCGACATCGTCGGAACGCCGCTCGCCAGCTTTGCCAAGATTCTGGCGACTGGCGATAAAGCAGAGGTGTTCAACGGCTTCTGCGGCGCGGAATCCGGCAGCGTGCCGGTATCGGCCGTTTCCCCCTCTATCCTGATTTCGGAAATCGAAGTGGAGAAGAAACAACAGGGGCAGGATCTGCTTCCGCTTCTGCCTTCGCCGCTCTCCGCCGCCCTTACGCCAGCCGCCGGTACGGGAGCGAATCGATGAACCGCAGATTTGCCGGCGTGCTTGCCGGTTTACTGTGCGCCGGCGCGGTCGTGTGGGGTGCGCAGCAGGGGGCGCAGGACCCGATTTTCGAAGCGATGAAGACCGAGCTCACGCGCTCGATGTCGCTCTCGCTCAAGCAACTCGAAAAACCGTACTACATCAGCTACGCGATCGAAACCGGCCATCAGTGGGGCGCGACAGCGGTCATGGGTGGCCTGCTTGGCGTGTCTTCGGAGCCATTCCGCTATCCGCAGTTGCAACTCCGCGTGGGCGATTACAAATTCGATCAGACGAATTTCGCGGGAGGCGGCCGCGGTCCCTCCTACGCGCTGAGTGGTTTTCCACTCGACAATAATCCGGACGTGATCCGCCAGTACCTTTGGCTGGAGACCGATTCCGCCTACAAGGCGTCTCTCGATGCGATCGCGCGCAAACGGTCCGTGTTGCGCAGCGTGACGGTCAGCGACGAACTCCCCGATTTCGATCCGGCAAAGCCGAACACGATACTGAAAGACCGGCCGCTGATCCACTTCGACGATAAGACCTGGGACGAGCGCACGCGGCGCGTTTCGGCCGTCTTCGACAACTATCCGAATCTGCGCGCGTCGGTCGCCGACTACAACGCGATCGATTCCATTCATCGCTACGTGGATTCGGAAGGCGCTGCCATCCGCCTGCCGCAAAGCCTGGGGCAGTTCCAGATTCGCGCTTCCGCGCAGGCCCCGGACGGAATGATCATGCGCGATTCCGCGCTGTTCTACACAAGCGATTTGACGAAGATGCCGTCCGAGGCAGAGTTGACAGCGGCCGCGAAAAACGTGGCGGAAGGGCTGACGAAGCTCGCCGCCGCTCCGATGGGCGAAAACTATTCGGGTCCCGTTCTGTTTGAAGGTGTGGCCGGGCCGCAGTTGCTGGCCGAGCTTCTGGCGCCGAATCTCCACATTTCGCGTAAACCCACAGGCGCCCGCGCGTCGAACCCGACCGAGCTCGAAGGCCGCCGCGGTGTGCGCATCATGCCCGAAATGTTCGATGTGGTCGATGACCCCACACTCCCGCTCTTCGGACATACCGAAGTGGATGACGAGGGAGTCATACCCCATCCAATGACGATGGTGGAAAAGGGTGTGTTGAAGGATTTCTATCGTACCCGCACGCCGGTGCGCGGTTACAACGATTCCAACGGCCATTCGCTGATGGGCGGCGCCACGGCTCCCACCAACCTGATTATCACTTCGCATGAGACCAGCTCCATCTCCGATCTGAAAAAGAAGATGATCGATCTCTGCCAGCAGCGCGGTCTCGAATACGCGATTATCGTGAAGAAAATGGATTTTCCTTCAACGGCGGTGGGCGAGGAAATGCGCAGTCTGATGGGCAATGGCGGGGGCGGACGCCCGGTGGCGATGCCGCTCTACGTTTACAAGCTGTTCCTCGACGGCCATGAGGAACAGATTCGCGGTGTCCGGCTGCGGGGCGTCAACGCGCGTTCACTGAAAGACATCCTCGCCGCGGGCGACGATGAGAACCGGCTCGACTACCTCGAAAACGGCGTTCCTTTCGCGGAAGTCGGCGGCGGCGGATACACGGCGGCAGTAACTGTGGAAGCGCCCTCGCTGCTGACTGACGATCTGGAGCTGACCAGGATGGAAGACGAACTTCCCAAGCTTCCCACAGTATCCTCGCCGCTGCTTTCGCAAAAATGAGGATTCTCGGCCGCTACGTATTTCGAGAAATACTGGCCGGTGCTTTTCTTGCGATTGTCATCGCGACGTTTGCGATTTTCCTGCAGAACATAGGGCCGCTGTTTGAACTCCTGGTACGCACCAGGCGCGCCAACGTGGCGCTGGAGCTGATCGGTTTCCAGTTGCTCCCTATCCTGGACCTGAGCATTCCGTTCGGCATGCTGGTCGGGGTCCTGATCGGACTGGGCCGCCTCTCCGGCGATAACGAGATGGTGGCAATGCGCTCCACGGGCATCTCCACGCGCACCGTCGCTATTCCCGTTCTGATCTTCGCCACACTGGCGGCCGCGGTCTCCGCCGGCACGTCGCTGTGGCTCAATCCGCTCGCCATCCAGAAGCAATTCCGGCTGCGCAACAAAATCGCGGCGGAGCAGGTCACGGCCAATGTTCCGCCGCGCATTTTCCAGGAACAATTCACCAACGACAATACGGTCCTCTACGTCGACGACGTCAAGTCCGGAACCGGTCCGGTGGTGTGGGAGCGCATCGTCATGGCAGATACGTCTTCGCCTGGCTCGCGCAAGTCGGCGCATGGCGGCGGCCATCCCACCGGTCCCGTCATCACGCTCGCGCAGGAAGCGATCGCCGTTCCGGATCAGGCGCACGGACGCATCCAGCTCCACATGTACGGCCAGAGCATGCATGAATCGTCGATGGATGAGAAAAAAGGCGAGCAGGGTATTCACACGCTGGCGCCCACCTACGATATGGCGCTTGACGAAGCTCCGCCGCGCGAACAGACGGCCAAAGCATTTAAGGACATGCTCACACCGGATCTCCAGCGCTTTATCCGCGGCGCGGCCAAAGGAAGCCAGCCGTGGATCGATGCTTCTCTCGAACTGCAGGCTCGCATTGCGCTTCCCGTGGCCTGCATCATGCTGGCAATGATCGGAATTCCGGTAGGCACGTCGTCGAAGCGCGGCGGACGTTCCTCCGGATATGTCTGGGCTATCTTTATTTGTTTCTTCTGCTACTATCTGGCGTTCATCTCCCTGACGCATACGGCGCAGACGTCGCATAAGCTCAGTCCGCTGGTGGCTTCGTGGCTTCCGAATATCGTATTCGGTGTGGCGGGTATCATTCTGATCGTCCGCATGGAAGCGCCCGGCGATCGCGAGTTTCTCGGCGGGATCAGAGCGGCGATGATGCGATGGGGTTCGTCGATCGTCACTCGCGTGACCAGCCCGAAAGGGACAGCAGGACGACCCAGCCGCTCTCTGATCCACGTGACGATCTTCCGGATCATGGACAACTATGTTCTGACCGGCTTTCTGTTTTATTTCGTGCTCTGGATCGCCGCGTTCGTCGCGATGACCCAGATCTATAACTTTTTCGAGCTGCTGGGCGACATCGTGAAAAACAACATCCCGATGTCGGACGCTCTCCGCTATCACCTGTATTTGACGCCCGAGCTGATTTACCGGCTGCTGCCCTTCGGAGTTCTGCTGGCGGTGCTGGTCACGTTCGGAATCATGAGCAAGAACAACGAGGTGACCGCTTTCAAGGCCTGCGGCATCAGTGTCCGGCGGCTCGGCATCCCCGTGATTCTGATGAGCGGTGTCATCAGCGTGGCGGCCTTTGCGGCCGATTTATCGTGGATTCCCCAAGCCAATCAGACTCAGAACGCCCTGCGCAATAAGATCAAAGGCCGCCCCGCCCAGACTTTTAAACGCCCCGACCGCCAGTGGGTCTTCCACAACAATCACGTCTTTTACTTCCGGCATTTCGATTTCGAGCACAACGTGATGGCGGAGCCCTGGGTCTATGAGATCGACCCGAAAACCTGGCAGCTGACGCGCCAGATCAATGCGAAAAGTGCGCGCTGGGATCCCGACGTGAAGGCCTGGATTTTCGAACAGGGTCAGGTGATCGACCTCTGCAAGCACACTCTCGAATGCCAGGTGACGACTTTCACGGCCACCAGCTTTCCTGAAATCACCGAGACGCCCGAAAATACCTTCATGTATGAAGTGAAACAGGACCTTCAGATGAACTACGTGGATCTGGGCAACTATATCAAAGATCTGAAGGAAGGTCACTTCGACACCTCGACTCTCCAGGTGCAGTACTACAAAAAATTCTCGATGCCGCTTTTTGCCTTCACCATGGCGCTGATTTCTGTCCCCTTCGGATTCCTGGTAGGAAACCGCGGCGCCATGGCAGGCGTGGGCGTCAGCATCGGCCTTGCAATTGCTTATCTGGGAATCAGCACTTTGTTTGAGCAAATGGGAAACGTCGGTTATCTGAGTCCGGATGTCGCCGCGTGGGCGCCGAACGCGCTCTTCTCGCTGAGCGGGCTTTATCTTATCCTTCGTATGAGAAGCTAGGACCGGACGGATGTACCCGCGCGGAATTGCCGCACTCGTCATCGCACTCTCCATGACCACGGCCACGGCGTATGCCGTCGAGGTCACCGGAAGTGTCGTGGACGAGACCGGGAATCCGGTTTCGGGCGCGCGCATCACTGTAATGGACGGCAGCGTCACGGCGACAGGTTCGAGCAATGCATCCGGTGTCTACCGCATCGAAATCCCAGCCCCGGGAGACTACCGTCTCCGTGTGGAGCGCGAAGGTTATTTCCTTCTGACCACCCTCCAGACTCATCTGGACCCAAAAGCGCCTCTCGACATTCACCTGACCCACCTGCGCGAACTCGCGGAGTCGATGGACGTCTCGTATTCGCCCCCCGTGGTGGATCCTGAGGCAACCAACGAGGTGAAGCGGCTCGACGGGCAAACGATTCTCAATCTGCCATACGCCGCCTCGCAGGACTACCGCCGCGCGCTGCCCCTGATGCCAGGCGCGATCCAGGACAACAGCGGCGTGGTGCACTTTAACGGTGGCACTCCCAACGAGACCAGCTATCAGCTTGACGGCTTCGATGTTTCGAACATCGCAAGCGGCGGTCTGACCGCGCGTCTGAGTGTGGACACTTTGCAATCCGTCGAATGGACGGCGGACCGAATGCCGGCGGAGAGCAAAGGCTCGGCCGGGGCGATCGAGATTCAGACCGAAATGGGCGACGACCGCTGGCGCTTCGGCGCAACCAATCCGATTCCGTCGATCGACACTCAGAGCGGTCTGCACGTGAGCCACTGGTCGCCTCGATTCATGGCTTCGGGGCCCATCAAAAAAGGCAAGGCGTGGTTCCACACCGCGCTCGATCCGTTCTACACGGCCGATACGGTGCCCGGCCTGCCCAGCGGGCAGAACCGCACTTCGAATTTCACGGGCAGCGATCTGACGCGCGTGCAGTGGAACCTCGCGACGTGGCAGACTCTGACTGCGGGCGTGCTTTACAATCGCGGCGAATCCCTGCGCAACGGACTTTCGGTACTGACTCCGGCGGAGACCACGGTCAACGGACGTTCGTCGCTCACTGTAGGCACCCTGAAAGATCAATTCGTGATTAACGGCAATCTGATCGATGCGGGCTTCGCCGAAACAAGCGAATACATCCGGATGTCGCCACTCGGCTCGGCAGCGTACATGCTGACGCCTTTCGGCGCATCGGGTAATTATTTTCGCGATCAGACGACGCAAACCACACGTCAGGAATTCATGCTCAACGCCGCCTTCCGGCAGATGCATATCGGCGCGGGAACACACCAGTTCCGCGCCGGCATCGATGCCGAAAACAGCAACCTGGAGCAAACCGTGCTGCGCCATTCGTTCAGCGTGGTGCGGGCGGATAATTCACCGGTGCGGGAGATTGATTTTCAGGGCAGCGGGCGGCAGATCGCGGGCAATCTCCACGTTTACAGTTATGCGACCGACCACTGGAACCTGAGCGGCCGAGTAACGTTCGACATCGGGTTTCGCACACAATGGAACAGACTCACCGGCTCGACGCCGGCCGCCCCGCGAGTGGCTGCTTCCTGGGTTCCCTGGAAAAAGGCTGCCACGAAATTCTCCGCCGGCTGGGGAGTCTATTACGATTCCATCCCCCTGGGGCTGCTTGCGCTCGGCGAGGACCAGAGCAGCATCACCACATTCTTCCCGCCGGCCGGCACATTCGCCGCACCGCTGGCGCAGATGCAGAGTGTCTACCTCGTTGAGACACACGATTTAAGAACACCGCGATTCACGGTCACGAGCGCGGCCGCGGAGAGCGCCCTGCCGCATGGCTTTTTGGCGCGCGTGGATCTGACATCGCGGCAGGGTAGCCGGGGTTTTTCATTCGATCAGTACCTCGCGTCGCCGGTGCTGAATGAATACATCGCCAATAATTCGGAACATGCGGACTATCGGGCCGCTGAGGTAACCATACGCCGTACGTTCCGCGCGAAATACCAATGGGCCGCGAGCTATACGCGGTCTTCGGCAAGATCAAACGCGGTCATCGGATATACCATCGAAAACCCGCTGCTGACCCCGCAGGCAGGCGGTCCGGAGCCGTGGGATGCGCCCAATCGTTTCCTGATGTGGGGTTGGGCGCCCATCCAGAAGAAGTGGTTCCCAGGCGTGTTCCGGCGCATTGTCGGCGATACCGACCTGCAACTGCTCACCGACTATCACACCGGGTTCACCTTCAACTCCACGACGGAAAACGGCTATCTCGCGAATGCGCCCAATTCCCTGCGCTTCCCGGATTTCTTCTCAGTTAATCTGGCCGTTGAGCGGCGCTTCCAGTTCCGGGGTTATCTGTGGGCCTGGCGCGTGGGGGCAGTCAATGTGTTCGCGCGGTCCAATCCCAACTCGGTGAACAGCGACTACGATTCACCGGACTACCTGACGTTCCAGCGCGGGCAGGGGCGCGCGCTGAATTTCCGGCTCCGGTTTATCGGAAGAAAATAGTTACCGTCAGTTGATTGCGAGCGTCGTATTGAGGCCGCTCGTTTCATCCAGATTCGGACGGTCTTTTTCGTAGACCTTGATCACCACATTGTTTCCCGATTGCGCATCCATCGGGATCTCCACGTTGATCTGCCATAAGCCGGCGAAGCCGGGCGCCAGACCGGAATAGGTGACCGTTGCCGGGATAAAGGCCGACGTACCAGTCCCGTCCGATGAAGCGACCAGCACTGTCGGCAAATCCGGTGCGGACTCGCCTGAAGCAGGCGTGCCGTCCGCCGGTGGATTGGATACGGGGCCGACGCCGGTACCGTAGAGAATCACGTATTGCCCGCGAATAGCCGGGTGGGTCGTGCTGTTAATCGAACCGTCCGGCAGATTGACCGCGAGAACCTGACCGGAACCGCTCGCGTCCGCCGTAAAAAGACCGGGCGAGGCTGGCGCCAGTTCGAGTTCCGCCCCCGCCATGATCTGGCCGGTGGAGGCCTGAATCGCCAGAAGGTCCGCGCTTCCGTTCGTCACCAGGTTCTGCGGCAGCACGATATTATCCTGCGCCGGCGAAACATAGAGCAGCGGCACAGGCGTCCCGTTGACCGTGATCTGAGTATCGGAAAGCGTGGTGGGAAGCGGGAATTGACTGGCAGGAGCAGGCGCCGTGCCCTTCGCAATCGGGTTCGTGGCTATGGTCGGGAAGAGCGCCGCCACGGTTCCGGCCGAAAGCTCGCGAGTGCTGTACGAGGCAGCGTTGGTGAGATTGATCTGCGGCACAAAATAAAGAACCCGATTGATCCCGTCCGTCGCCAGCACATTATTGGCTGAATCGACAAAAACAGAATGCGGTGAAACAAACGCGACAGAAGCATCAGGAGAATTATTCACCTGCGGCAGATTCGACACCGACGGATAGTGAATCATCCGGCCAGCCTGGCTGTCCGCCACCCAGAAATCTCCAGAGGGGCCGGCGGAAACGGAAACCGGCGTTTTGAAGGTGCCGGACAGGCTGATGAGCGCCGCGGCCCCCGTCCCGAGATTAGCCGCCTGATCGAATATCTGGACGCGCCCATTCGTCGTATCAGCCACCAGGATGTGGTCCTGGGGATCGACGGCAACACCGCGCGGGGAATTGAATCCCCTCTGTGTGTTGCTGGGCGCCGAGGAAGTAGCACCGGACTGGCCCAGCACCACGCTCGCGCTCATCCCGGAAACAAATGGCTTCTTAAAGAGAACGACGCGATTCTGTTCCGCGTCCGCCACCACGAGCCAGCCGCTGTTGGTCTTCGTAACGTTGTAGCCGTCCGTGGTCAGGGCAATGCCAATGGGGGTGCCCAGCGTAATCGGAGTTGCATCGCTGATGTTGGTGGTGAACGAGCTTTGTCCGAGCACGAGGTCGGCGTCTTCGAGTGCGGTCTTGCCGGAAGCGAAGGGAGCCGGAAAGCGCAATACGCGGCCGTTACCGGAATCCGTCACATAGAGGTTGCCCGCGGAATCCACTGTGAGCGCGGTCGGCTGGTAAAGACCGGAGGAGTTCGGAATGGCTGCATCGCCGGATGGGTAGTTGATGACAGAACGGTTGAAATCCGGCTGGCCGATGACGATGTCAGCGGGCTGTCCATTCTTCACATGCGTAAAATCGCTGTAGCCGAGAACGCGATTATTAAAGGTGTCCGGCACGTAGAGACGCGGCGGCGTTACGCTGGAATCGAGCACGGCACCGGCGGGGAAGCCGCTCGCAAAAGAGAAACCCTTGGCATCCACCATGTTGATGCCGGTATAAGGAAAATCGAGCTGACCGATGACGCGAACGGCCGAAGAGCCGACGCCCGCCGGACTGAGGGTGAATACCAGAACACGGTTGTTGTTGGTGTCTGCCACGTATAGTTCCTGCGAGGCAGTTGCGAGGTCGGTTGGCGTGTGGAAAGAACCAGCCGACGCATCGCCGGTTCCTTTGTTGACCTTGTTGTCCGTGAAAGAGGACTGCCCAATAACAGCGGAGGCGGTGGACGAAGTCTGCGGTGACGAATAAGCGAGGACGCGATTGTTCCCGGCGTCCGCTACATACACGCTGGTATTCACCGCCAAAACTCCCGTCGGAGTATTCAGAGAATTTGCCGTGGGCGTCGCCGCTGAGTCGATGCCGATGATATTGCTCGCCGCCACGCCGGTGCCCGGCGCCGGATAAACCAGCACGCGGAACTGATCCGAGATGCAGAGCATACCCGAACTGCTGACGGAGATCCCGGTCGGCGAAACCAGTGTAGAGGGGTTTCCGCCTGAGCCCGGGTTGCCCGTATTGAACGCGACCTGGCCAATGACCATGTCGGCAGCCGGGAACTTCGTGCCGGCGGCCAGCGCCGCCGCGGGAAAGCGGAGTGCCCGGTTATTGCCGGTATCGGCGACCCACAGATTCCCGGAGGAATCGAACGCAATTCCGCTTCGGCCCGCATTACTCCTGTTCGTTGACAGGGTAGACGCGCTCAGACCCTTCAGGTTCGCCGTGCTGGTAGCGAGCGATTGCTGTCCGATCACCAGGTTCGGGAATTCGTTCGCGTTCGCCGGATTCAACGGCTGGGGATAGCGAAGAATGCGATTGTTGCCGGTATCGGCCACGTAGAGATTGCCCTTCGCATCCACGGCGAGGCCGGTCGGATTGTTGAGGCCGGTCTGGCGCCCCCCGTTCGCGGGGTTCTGCGCCTGATTGCTGAAACGATCCACCTGACCGATGATGACGTCGGCCGGCGCGCCGGGAATGAGCTGCGTGGAGTAACGATAGCCCAGAACCCGATTGTTGCCGGAGTCGGCGATGTAAAGAATCGGCGGCGAAACGGAATTATCGAGTGCAACCCCGGCGGGGGCGTTCAGTTCCCTGCCTTCCACCCAGTTAGGACCGGCCGTAGCGAAGGTGCCCGGACTGGCAGCCGTCCCGATAAAATCGGGATCGCCTAAAACCTTGACTGGCTTTTGGAAAAGGGCCTGACCGGCGAGAAGGGTGGCGAGAGCCACACCGATCCCAGGAACAATTACAGCGCGGGTCATGTAGCTTTATAGGACAAAGATAACACGAGGTTTCGGGAGATCGGCCAGAGAGGGTTCCAGAGAGGTACTGGTGCTCAAAACTACATTTGTTACTCTCCGTCAGGATCGTCGCGTACCGGATCTTCAGGAATGCCCACCGGATGCCGAATCGGACCTGAAAAGGCTCGTCGGGATGGAAAACGTCGGTGAACGCCGGCGCGGCTACCGGTGTTATCCGGGAGCTATCGCCAATGTCATGATCGCTGCGATTCAGTAGATTTCGGAAACGCCTCGAAATGCCCATGCCTGTTTCACCGTTGGCTTTGAACGGTAAAATCCGTCGGACGTCAGACCCCTCGGGCCAAAGTACCGATTGGGGCAAGGTGCGCTGTTACGCCCATGGGAACTGAGTGTCGGTGAAACGATCGGGCTCCGTGGTCAAAGCGAACAATGTCCGTCAGATAGTAAGTGAAATCGAACAATAAATCGAGATTGTAGTAAAACGCTCAGTTATGGTCCAGTTACTCCAATTCGACGTGACAACTCAGATGCGGATGAACCCTCAATCACTTTTGTCAGGCCGTTCGCCACTCAAACTATGCATTTGTACTTTCCCCTACTAAGGGAAATTTGCCCGCGATTTAGGCCTATAGCTGATTTCCCTGCACACCGATCGGCTGATACTGTAGATGAAACAGTTAGCTGTTCACAGGGAATCCGGCGCGAGTCGCCGGCATCGATCAGGATCTCTCCGAAAAGGAGATGCCGGAGCCGGTGCCTTTGGATTCGAACTGTGCCGGGTTCGGCTGGCGAAGAAAAAACCAACGAGGGAGACCAGTATTATGGCAATTCTCCGAAGCAGTCCGACTCGAAGTTCACGCAGTTGAGCTGAAGCTCTTTGTTTCTGTAGTTGCCCGAACGCAAAGTAATCGCACAGCGCCAGCGGCATAACTGACGCACTCTCTATCCCCGGACGAAGTGCCGCCCCGGAACTGTGTCTGAATCCAATTTCTTTCAGAGGTGTAATGAGACAAGCATTCATCCGCAATACCTGCAGTTTTTTTCTCGCCGTCTCGCTGCTGCCGGTCTTGGCGTCCGCTCAGCCTACAGTTTGGGTCACTGACTCGCTGACACGGACCGGAGTCAGCGATGCCGCCGGGGGTACAACGTGGGAACAGCTCGCGGCGGCCAAGGGCGAATCCGCATCTTTCCAGATCATCGTACAGGCGCCGTACGGCGGGCTGAATAACGTGAACGTGACGATGTCCAATCTCACAAGCTCGGGCGGCGACGTCATTCCGAGCACCGCGTTCACGCTATTTCGTGAGCAGTACGCTCTTGTGCAACCCGGCAGCGTAAACTGGCTGGGTTCGAATCAGCCGATGGGCGCAGGATATTATCCCGATGGCCTGATTCCTTTCACCGATCCGAACACGGGCGCCTCTCTTCGGGGCAACGGCGCCGCAATTCAGGCCGTTCCTTTTACCTTGGGCCAGTATCAGAACCAGCCCATCTGGGTGGATGTTAATGTTCCGCGAAACGCAGCAGCGGGAACATACAGCGGAACGTACACCGTTTCGTCCAATCAGGGAAGCTATACGGGCTCTGTCACGCTGACGGTCTGGCACTTCGCGCTGCCAGAGACGCCTTATCTGAAATCATCAATGGTCTTCTGGGCTCAGGACAGCTTGCCAGCCGAGCAGGAGATCCTCCGCAACCGTCTGAACCCCGCTTCTTCCGACCCCTCGAATCAAGGCTCGCTTATGGCTCAGGGCCTGCAGTCGGTCGCGATCAAATACGACAGCGGAGCGCACGCCGGATCCTGTGCGATGACGGGACCGCCGTCGGTGGCACAAATCAAATCGACCATGGCTCTTCAGGACCAGGCGCTTTACATGTACGACTACAGCGCGGACGAGGTCGGATACTGCACGAACCTTTACCCCCTGATTAAGCAATGGGGCTACAATCTGCACCAGGCGGGCCTCAAGAACCTGGTCACAATGGCGCCCACTCCGGCACTCTACGACGATGGTTCAGGCTCAGGGCGCTCCGCGGTTGACATCTGGACGATCCTTCCGCTCTCCTACGATTACAATGTAAGCCAGATGGCCACGGTGCTGGCGAAGGGCGACGCCCTCTGGTCGTATAACGCACTGGTGCAGGATGGTTACACGCCCAAGTGGGAAATCGACTTCGCACCGATCAATTTCCGGGTGCAGCCTGGATTCATCAGCCAGAGCCTCAATCTGACGGGCATCCTTTACTGGCGCGTGGATTACTGGGGGTCCGATCCCTGGTACTGGGTCAACAATACGGGACAGTTCAGCGGCAATAACTACCCGGGCGAAGGCCAGCTTGTATATCCAGGGGCTGATGTCGGCATTGCCGGTGTCGCGCCTTCGATGCGCCTCAAGTGGCTTCGCGACGGCTCGGAAGACTACGACTACATCCAGATGCTAAAGAATGCGGGATACGGCTCGTGGGCGATGAACCTGGCCTACAGCGTTGGCCCGAACTGGACCAACTGGACGAGAAGCAACAGCCTGATCGAGAGCGTCAGACTGCAGATGGGTCAGGCCCTCGATCAGATCTACGGCGGGTCGGGTTCCACGGGGACGACGTCGCAAGTATCGCAGAGCACCCCGAGTACACCCGCGACGGGGTCAGGCACGGAAGTGGCGCCGACCGTCGCATCGATCGTCCCCAGCAACAACGGCAATCGCACTACGTTTACGATCACGGTCAAAGACGCCAACGGCGCCAGCGACCTGGCCGGAGTGAACACGATGGTGAATGCGTCGTATGGCGGTGCCAACGCCTGCTGGTTTTACTTCAACCTCAATGCAGTCAGCGTGTCGCTTGCTGACAACGGCGGCTCCGCGTGGTCTTCGGTCGGCCAGGGTTCCGGCTCGACCATCGCCAACAGTCAATGCAGCATCGCGGGAACCGACTTCGGTGTCACGAGATCCGGAAACAGCGCGATCATCACAATCGCCGTGAACTTCAACTCCTCATTCGCGGGGACCAAGAGTCTTTTCGTCGCGGCGGGGGATAACGAAAACCAATCGTCCAACTACCAGAACATGGGGCTGTGGGCTGTGGCCGGTGGCTCGGGAGCGGCAGCATCGACGCCTGCGTCCACACCCGCGGCGCCGTCTTCTCCGTCTTCGTCGGAGGTTGCGCCTACGGTTGTATCGATTGTACCCTCGAACAGCGGGAACAGGACCACGTTCATTGTTACGGTTGCGGATGCCAACGGATCGAATGATCTGGCCGGTGCCGGCGTGGTTGTGAACGCGGGCTACAACGGCGCGAATGCCTGCTGGATTTACTACAATCTCAACCAGGCGACGGTTTCGCTGGCTGCCAACGATGGTTCGAGTTGGGCAACGGTCGCGCAGGGATCGGGCTCGACGATCAGCAACAGCCAATGCAGCGTAGCGGGAACAGATTTCGGAGCGTACAGGTCCGGGAACACCGCGACGATCACAGTGGCTGTTACGTTCAACCCGCAGAATTTCGCGGGAACGAAGTCACTCTATGTAACCGCACTGGACAAGGAAAACGAATCATCCAACTACCAGAACATGGGTCTTTGGACGGTTCCGTAGGAAGAAAACCGCTCCCTCGGACATTAGTTTCGCCATTCCCCGAAGAGGTCTGGCCACTCGCCTGACCTCTTCGTTTTTTTTGTGGGGATCAGGGCGAGAGCTTGTTGATTTCGTCGCCCAGTTCGCGGCGCACGGCTTCGACAGCTTCCCCACTTCTGCTCCAGTTCTTCCAGTCGGGGGCCACGGTGCGAATGCGTCCCAGCGCCCAGTCGCCACGGTGCAGGTGTTTCAGCATTTCAACATATTCGTAATCCTGAACGCCCGCGCGAAGTTGTTTGAGACGAATCGAGGGCGCGGCACCCTTCGGCAGGCCCACGGGATCGCCTGGATAGAGGAGCAATCCTTCTCCTGGATAGTTGCCGGAGCTGAAGACGCCGGTGTTATTGATGTGCGTCCAGGGATCTCCATCCCAGCGATCGATTCTCCAGTAAAGTAATCCGGTCAATCCGTAGGTCTGATTGAGAAATCCGGCCTGCAGACGATAACCGAGCGTGTCGTAGTCAATCAGCCATTTGGGCGAATACGCATCCTGAACAGCCGCATTGTAGGACCATATTTCGCTGCCGTGGGCGCGAGCCGCCGCTATGACGGAGGAGTCATTCTCAAACTGCATCGGCAGCAATACCCAGACGTCAACGACCGGGTGGCCGGTCCCATCGTTAAACAGTTCAGGAACGGGCCCCATCACGACAAGGTTTTTTATGTTCGCCTGGTGGAGCGCACGACCCCATTCTTTCAGGGCCGGATAAAGACCTTTGCAGTTGCCGATTTCATCGGCCGTATAGTTGAACAACCAGAGATTCGGATCGTGCGAGCGCACCGCGCGCTCCAACTCATTTCGAGCAGGAGGGGGCTTCATGGAGCAGTGCGAGTTATCGGCCCCGCTCCAGAAATCGGTTCCGGACATGCTGAGGCCCAGCGAAGTCTCAAGCCGGCGTTCCACCGACGGAGTCCCGGAGGGGACATGTTGCGGCATCAATCGGTGGCGCAGTAATTCCTCGACAGCTCCCTCGTCGACCGGATTCCAAAAGAGCATGCTCGACCGCAGGCTTGGCTTGAGCGGGACATCGAAGCGCCAGACCGTAATCGACCATGGGACCTCGATTTTGCCACGATCGGAAGAAAGCGTGATGGTGGCGTGATAGTCGCCGGGCGCGGTTCCGCGGGGCACGAATATATCGATCCAAAGCGTGAAAGTACCCAGGGGTTCGTGATCGCTGTCGGACCGGTCGAGATGGAACGGCACACCGCGATATCTGCCGGCGAGTGGTTTTCCGGAATCCGGGTCGCGGAACGGAATCAGGGCATCGGGGTACCAGCCCGCCCCCATGGTGCGATTTGTGCCGTGCCGGTCGGGACTGGGCGAATCGACGTGCACGTAATGCTCGCGATAGATGGTGACGTTGCTCGCGGGAATTTTGCGTCCGCCGGCGCCGGCGAGGTCCGAACTCGTGACGCCGGTGATGGTCAGGCCGGATGGCGGCGCGGGAATAGCAATCTGGAATGCCTGGTATTCGCCGCCCCCCGCGTAAAGGTGGACGGAACCGTGGGAACTGAGAGGATGGCCGGGAAGCGCGCGCTCGAAATCGGATAACGTGTAGAACTGCGGACCGGTGCCGGCAGCTGAAATACTCAGCGATGCAGGCAATGCCGCGGCGATCAGCAGCGCTGCTAATTCTGCGTGGGGAGTGCGAATCACGAGGACGGACTATTCCACTGACTGGTATTGCACGCGCACCTCCGAACGTTTTTGCCCTGTTTCGGACTCAGAGAGTGCATGGAGGTGCCAATAAAAAGCACCTGGCTGCCCCGCCAACTCGATAAAGGTGCATGTATCTCAGGTTTTTTGTGCCGATCTGCACGTTTTGTTTTGGTCCCGATCTTGCAGAACTGAGCCAGCATGAGTCCTGAAATGGCTTCCCCGCTCAATGCCGCCACAGCCACACAACTTCTGAAGAACGATCAACTGATGACGGATGTTGAACTCCGCCAGGATTATTGTGACTTCTGTGGAATCCCCGGAACGTTCTATTCCAGGGCATCAGACCATTCGATCCTTCGGTGCAAACGCTGCAACCTGATCTGGACGGATCCGCTCCTGAGCCGACGGCCCAGTTTTACAGGTGAAGAGACCTATAAGGCCAACGAGTTGTCTCAGAAGGCTCGCTTCCGCGAGCAACTCCGCTCATTCTTACGCAACACAGGCGTGGAAGATCCCCGGCAGTTGCGCCTTCTGGAGATAGGCCCCGGGCTGGGATTCTTTCTCGACGTCTGTGAGGAATCCGGAATTGCCGCGGAAGGTTGCGATCTTGCCGACCACGCGATTCGATATGCCAACCAGAAAAGGGAGCGGGTGCGCAAGGGAACGCTCGATAGCCATTATGCCGGCGCCGGATTCGATGCGATCTTTGCGTTTAATCTGATTGAGCATCTGCCACATCCGAAGCAGTTTCTGGAGGACGCAGCAAAGGCTCTGCGGACAGGCGGAACGCTGGTGCTCGAAACGCCTGTGCAGGAAGGTCTCTTCCATCGCCTGGCCCGGTTGGGTGACAAATTCACCGGAGGCAGGATTAATCTCTACGGGATGCGCCCGAGTGGGCATGTGTACAAGTTCAGCAAGAAGACATTCCGCCGGCTCGCTGCCGATGGGCAATGGCGTGTCGTGAGCCAGAAGAATATTTCATCTCCCTGGGGCGAGATTTGGGGAAACAGCGACGCGGTGGAAATGGATCATAAGGGGCTTTACCGCTTCGCGCTCCCGGCGGCATTTTCAGTGGCGAATGCGACAGGCCAGGGAAATCGTGTTTTTGTGATGCTTCGCAAAGAGAGCTGACTGACCACCGGTTTGCCACGCCAGTTTCGGCTCATGAGAGCCGGCGTTCGATCCTGTTCCACTTTGCTGCAGTTCCAGTTTCCACAGGCGCACGCTGAGCGAGACCGCTGCCGCCCCGATGCGGAGGAATTCGGAACCGTTACGCGAGTGTACGACCCCACCACGCCCCGACGCTCCCTGAGCGCATGACCGATCTTCAGCACCGGCACTTTGCCGCCATCATTTCCACGACGCACGTCCATCTTGACTACGACAATTGTCTGGAAATGGTACTGGTACGCGAGAGTCACCAAACAAACTGATCGCGGTGAAAGGTGTAGAGCACGGGCGATTCACGGTCACTGCCTCCCAGACGAAACCTGACCTGGCTGGCAACGGTGAAATATTTATGTAACGCGTCGGTCAGGCTGGGATCTAACCCCAATGGTACGGATTGGCGGAACCTTTGGCAGCGGAACAACGTGGCGGCTCGGATTCCTCGCGGCGCTCGCCGCATGCGCCGCCGCGCAGCAGGAGCCGGACACCAGCCGTCTTGCTTCGCTCAAGGAAATGACCCTTGAGCAACTCTCGCAGATCGAAATCACGTCAGTGAACAAAGAGCCGACGCCAGCCTTCCGGACGCCGGCCGCGATCAGCGTGCTCACCAGCGATCAGATCCACCAATCCGGGCTCCGCACCATCCCCGATCTTCTCCGCCTGGTTCCGGGCGTCAATGTCTCCCAGATTGATTCCAGCCAGTGGGCGATCGGCATTCGTGGATTTGAGGGCAAGCTTTCCAGATCCGTGCTTGTGCTGATTGACGGCCGCTCCGTCTATACTCCCCTGTTCGCCGGCGTCTACTGGGATATGCAGGACGTGATGATCGAGGACATCGACCGCATCGAAGTCATCCGCGGACCGGGCGGCACCATTTGGGGATCGAACGCTGTGGACGGCGTCATCAACATCATCACGAAAAATACGCGTGATTCTCACGGCATGCTCGTCACCGCCGGGACCGGCAGCATGGATCAGGCCGAGCTCGACTGGCGCTATGGTGGCGGCAACGACAAGCTGAGCTACCGGATCTACGGAAAGGGTTTCTCCCGCGCACCCGAGGAGCACCCCGACAACCGCAATTTCGACGACTGGCGGCGCGGGCAAACCGGCTTTCGTCTCGATTCGAAACCGTCCGCGACCGATCAGCTCACCCTGTCCGGTGACGCATACGGAGGTGAAGCGGGCCAGGCTCTCCAGGTCAGTTCTTACACGCCGCCCGCCATTCCCACTGTCTACGCCAACCGGACATTCAATGGCCAGAACGTGATGGCCGCCTGGCAGCACAAGCTCGCCTCGGGCGGCGATATACAGCTTCGCACCTATTTCGATCGGACCGACCGGCACGAGCTGAACTACCGCGAAATTCGCGATACATTCGATATCGATTTCATCCACCATCTGCCGCTGCCGGGAAACGATGTGACGTGGGGACTGGGAGCGCGTCTCAGCCCCAGCCACTTCTTCCAGACGGTGCCGACTGTAGACTTCACCCCGCATTACCAGACGTACAACATCTTCAGCGCATTCCTGCAGGATGAAATCGCGCTGGCGCCCAACCGCCTGTCCTTCACGGCCGGCAGCAAGTTCGAGAACACCACGTTCAGCGGTTTCAACGCGCAGCCGAGCGCGCGACTGGCGTGGACGCCGACGGCGCGCGATACAGTCTGGGCCGCGGTGACACGCGCCATCCGCACCGCATCGAGAATCGAGAACGGATTCAGCTTCTCCTTTCTGGCGGCGCCCGCGGTTCCGCTTTATCTCCGGCTCGTCGGCGACGGCGGCTTTACGGAAGAAGACATGATCGGATACGAGACTGGCGTCCGGCATTCGTTCACCAATCACGGCTCGCTCGATCTCTCGCTGTTCCATGACCGCTATAACGATCTTTTGAGCGTCGAGGCCAACCCGGTCTTCGTGGAAACATCGCCCACGCCCGCCCATCTGGTGCTGCCGATTTTGTTTCGCAACGGCATTGCGGCCAATACGACCGGCGGCGAAATCTCGGGATTGTGGGACCTGAAGCCATGGTGGCGCGTGCAGGCTTCCTATGCGCTTGCGCTGGTGGACGCACGGCACGAGCCCGGCAGTATCGACGCGTCGACCATTGGGCAACTCGAAGGCGACACACCCGCACACAGCGTCGTCGTGTATTCGTCATTTCAGCTGCCTCACAATTTCGATCTCGGGCTGACTTACCGTTTCGTCAGCGCGATTCCGGATCAGAAGGTCGAATCGTATTCAACGGGGGACATTTCGGCCGGCTGGCACCCCAATAACAAGGTGGAATTTCGCCTGGTGGGCAGCAATCTTTCCTCGCCGGCGCATGCGGAATACGGGGGCGATCCGGGACCGCTCGTCGGCATTGTCCGCAGTATCTACTTCGGCATCACAGTCCGCCGCTGAACCCCGCGGGTTTACCCTGTACATCATGAACCAGAAGCCTGCGGGCAGGCCGGCGGGCGCCGCGGCAATGGCGCTGCGAGTGGCTGCCGTGTGCGCCGGCATCGCCGCAGCAACGTTCCTGCTGCGCTACGTTGTTCCGGCCAATGCCGCCACGGCTGGATTTGCTTTCCTGGTGATTGTCCTGTTCGCCGCTACGCGTTGGGGACTTACTGAAGCCATCGCTGGTTCTGTGGTTGCGGTGATGTGCTTCAATTTCTTTTTCCTGCCGCCCCTCGGCACGTTCACAATCGCGGATCCGGAAAACTGGGTCGCGCTGTTCTCGCTGCTCATCACTTCGATCACCGCCAGCCGCCTCTCGACCCGCGTGCGCCACCAGGCAATCGAAGCCCGGGAAAGGGAGCGCGAGATCGAGCGGCTGTATGCCCTGAGCCGCGCGATTCTGCTGATCGATCCGGCGGCGCCCGTCGGTCCGCAGATGGTCAGCCAGATGCGTCAAACCCTCGATGCCGGATCGGTGGCACTTTACGATTGCGCGGCAGGCGAAATATTCCGGGCGGGCCCGGAAGAGTTTCCCGCCGGAGACGCGCAGTTGCGCGCCGCCGCATCCGACGCTGCGGCGCTTGCGATGAATGGCGATCTGCTCATTTGTCCCGTACGCCTGGGCGCACGCACAGCGGGCAGCCTCGGCATCAGCGGTGTGACGCTTTCCGAATCCGGCGCGCTGAGCGTCACCAACCTTGCGGCAATCGGCCTCGAACGGGCCAGAGCTCAGCAGGCCGCCGCACGCGCGGAAGCCTCGCGGCAGAGCGACGAACTCAAGTCCACGCTGCTCGATGCCATCGCACACGAATTCAAGACGCCGCTCACCACAATCAAGGCGTCCACTACCGCCTTGCTGGCGGATCGTCCGCCCGCACCCGAACGGCAGCGCGGTTATATCGAACTGGTGGATGAAGAAGCCGACCGCCTCGGAGGGCTTGTAACGGAGGCGATCCAGATGGCGCGCTTTGAAGCCGGGCAGGTGCGGCTGCAGCCGGGGCAGACTCCCGTCGCGGAACTGCTCGAAGCCGCGATCGCGAAGACCAGCCAGCATCTGCGTGGCCGGCGGATTGACATCGATGTACCGGCCCTGCTGCCCGACGTGATGGCGGACCGCGAGATGATGGAACTGGCGCTGCGCCAACTGCTCGATAACGCGGCGAAGTATTCGCCGCCCGATTCGCCCATCGCGATTTCGGCGGCGGCGATGGCCGGGCGCGTCACCATTCAGATCCGTGATTTCGGTAAAGGCATTCCGGAAGTGGAATCGGCGCGAATCTTCGACAAGTTTTACCGGGGCCCTCAGGATCGCGGTCAAATTCCCGGAGCGGGCCTCGGGCTGGCCATCGCGCGCGCGGTTATCGAATCGCATCATGGGACGATCCGGGTTGAGAACGCGCCGGGCGAGGGCGCGGTATTCTCGGTGGAACTTCCGGCGGCGGAGGAGAGCGAGTGAGTCTGGGAAGAGTTCTGATCGTGGACGACGATCCACAAATTCGCCGGGTCATGAAAATGACGCTGTCGGGCGAAGGCTATGAAGTCGCCGAAGCCCGCACGGGCGAAGAGGCGCAGCGCGAGCTGCGGGCGAGCCATTACGATCTGATGCTGCTCGATCTCAATATGCCTGGCGACGGCGGCTTCGAAACATGCCGGTCGGTCCGGGCTTCGTCGGAAATTCCGATCATCGTGCTGACGGTTCGCAACACGGAACAGGACAAAGTCACCGCGCTCGATGCGGGCGCCGACGATTTCATCACGAAGCCTTTCGGATCACCCGAGTTGCTGGCGAGAATCCGCGCCGTGCTGCGCCGTTCGCCCGCGCCACCGGAAGGCGGACCGCGTTCCATGACGCTGGGCCGCGTCGAAATCGATTTTCCGGCGCGGAAGGTTCTCTCCCAGGGAAGACAGCTCCACCTGACCCCGAAGGAGTTTGACCTTCTGCGCTATCTCGTGATCAATCCGAACAGGGCTATCCCGCATCGTGAGTTACTGCAGGCGATTTGGGGCCCGGATTATGGCGATCAGGTCGAATACCTGCGGGTTTTCATCCGCCAGCTCCGGCGAAAGATCGAAGCCAATCCCGAGAAGCCGGCATACCTCCTTACAGAACCATGGGTTGGTTACCGTTTTGCCCTGCCCCAGCAATCCACCTGAATTTTTTATGGCTTCGCTATGACTTTTTTCGGCGCCATTTTCTAGCCTGAAGCTGGAAGTGGCAAGACCATGCCAGTCATAGCGGAAGGCAGGCCGAAACAGCAAAGCAGCGCAACCGGCGCGCGCCTGAATGTCACGGTTGTTTTCACCGGCGCCCAACGTACGCCCGCGGCGCCGCGTACTGCCGGTGAACTCGCAGGGAAACTGAATGGCCGGGTGTCGCGAAGTATTTTGCGATCATCGCGGCGATGTTCATCCCGATTTATCCGGCGTTCGCAAAGCTGAATATTATGTGGCTGCACACGCCGGAAAGCGCCGTGCTGTCGGCGGTGATTTTCCCGGCATCTGGCTCGTCGATCAGTTACTGGGGTTATTCCATCTCGCATAGTAAGGACTCCACATGTTCCAGCAACTTTTACCGGCACTTCGGCTAAACCTGCTCTTCACTCTCCTCCGCGGGATCGTTTACCCGCTTGCGATGACCGGGATCGGACAAACGCTTTTCCCGCACCGGGCGAACGGCAGTCTCATCGTGGCAAATGGAAGAGTGGTCAGCTCCGATCTCATCGGGCAGAACTTCTCGAAGCCGCAATACTTTCATCCACGGCCCTCCGCCGCCGGCAGCAATGGTTACGATGCCACCGCTTCCGGTGGCTCCAACTACGATCCTGCCAGCCAGAAGCTGATCGACCACATCAGGACTTCGATCGATCAGTTCCGCAGGGAAAATCCGGACTACACCGGCCTCCTGCCCGCGGACCTCGTGACCGCCTCGGGCAGCGGCCTCGATCCGCACATCAGCCCGGCTTCAGCAACCGCGAAGGTCGCGCCGGTGACGAGAGCCCGCGTGTCAGCGAAGATCTCGTGCGCCGGATCATCGTGGCAAAGACGGAAAGCCCGAATCTGGGCCTTCTGGGTGAACCCCGCGTGAATGTGCTTGAGCTGAATATGCTCCTCGACCAGCAATTGCCAATACAATGACCCGCCGGCGCACCCCCGAAGAACTGTTGAAACAGGCCCAGGCCGAGGATGCGCGCGGGAGCCGCGGACGCCTGAAAATCTTTCTCGGTTATGCCTCCGGCTCCGGCAAGTCATCCCGCATGTTCGATGAGGGCTGCCGCCGCGCCGCACGCGGACAGGACCTGGTCGTCGCGGCCGTGCAGCCTTCCGGCGCTCCCGTAACGTCGCTCGAAACAATCCCTCAGCTTGCGGGCGGCGCGATCAATGTCGGCTCCGTGCTTGCCCGCCATCCCCGCGTGTGTCTGGTGGATGCCCTTGCCTGGAATAATCCGCCGGGCTCGGTAAATCCATACCGCTGGCAGGATGTCCGCGACATCATGGCCGCCGACATCAACGTGATCGCATCCATCAACATCCAATATGTCTCGGAGTTCGCCGCGCGCGTCGAACGAATCACCGGTAAGCACGTCGACCCGACCGTACCCAAAGCATTCCTCTACGGCGCCGACGAAATCGTCGTCGTCGATTCCCCGCCCGAGCAGGTACATCTTGCGGAACTGCGCGAAATTACGCTCCTTCTGGCAGCGGATATTGTCGATCAGCAGCTCGAAGGCTATCTGCGTTATCACGGTGTCGGGGGATCGGCCGGCGTACAGGAGCGCATCCTCATCTGCCTGACACCGCGCAGCAACGCCCGGGCCATGATTGAAAGCGGCCGCCACATCGCGGAACGCTTCCACGGCGAGCTTATCGCCGCGCATGTCCGCCAGCCCGCCCTCACCGCTTCGGCGCAGATCACGCTCAGTTCCAATCTGGAAATGGCGCGGCAGGCAGGAGCGGATATCGAAATCCTCGAAGGCGAAGACGCCATTGAAGCCCTGCTCACATTCGCGCGGGAACGGGGCGTGACGCAGATTTTCATCGGCCACGGCACTGCGACGCGATGGTGGGATCGCCTGGCCGGCAGCCCTGTCGGAAGACTGATCCGCGGCGCGGAGGACATGGACATCCGCGTTTTCCCCCAGCAGATCAGCCACAATAAGGAATATGGCGGAGGGCAGGCTGAAGATTTATCTCGGCTACGCGGCCGGCGTGGGGAAAACGTATCAGATGGTGGGTGACGCCCAGGAAATGCGGCGCGCAAGTCGCGATGTTGTCATCGGATACTTTGAGCCGCATGGCCGGGCTGAGACAATCGTACGCGCCGAAGGCCTCGAAGTGATCCCCCGCCGCAAGGTGGAATATCGCGGGCGCGTATTCGAGGAGATGGACACGGAATCGATTCTTCGGCGCCATCCCGAAGTTTGCGTGGTCGACGAATTCCCGCACAGCAATATTGATGGTCTGGGCAGGACCAAACGGTGGCAGGATGTCAACGCGCTGCTCGCGGCTGGCATCGATGTCCTGACTACTATGAATATCCAGCACCTCGAGAGCCTGAATGATCAGGTGTGGCAGCTCAGCGGCGTGCGCGTGCGCGAAACGATTCCCGATTGGGTGCTGAAACAGGCCGATGATGTCGTGCTGGTCGATCTCACTCCCGGCGCCCTCCTCAATCGGCTGATCCGCGGCGTGGTGTATCCACCCGAAAAGTCACAGCAGGCTCTCGAAAATTTCTTTCAGGAACCCACCCTCGTGGCATTGCGTGAACTGGCGATCCGGCAGACCGCGCATGAGAGCGAGTCACATCACGGCGATCCGGGTGAGCCGCCCCATCAGCCGGAGGGCAGTGCCGAGCGGATTTTGGTTGTCGTCACGCCGGATCCTTCGAGCGCGGCGGTTATCCGCCGGGCAAAGCGCGTCGCCGATTATCTGCACGGCGATTGCCTCGCTGTCGGAATCGCCAATGGCAAAGGCGCCGACGCAGTCGACCGCCATCTGGGTTTCGCGCGCAATCTCCACATCGAATCGCAGATGCTGGAGCCGGAGGGTGATCCCGCGGAGGCCGTGGTCAGCTTTGCGCGCGAGCGCGGCGTCACGCAGATCTTCCTGGCCCATTCGAAGCCGGCCGGCACGATTCAATTTCTGCGGACTCCAATCGACGAAGGCATCATTGCGCGCAGTCCGGATATGCAGGTGACGATCGTCGGTAGCCGGCCGCGTCTCTGAGGCAGAGTCTACGCCTCGTATTGCTCGTCCGTGACGTGTTCCATCCAGTCCGCGGTCTTGCCCTCAAGTGCTTCCTGGATTGCCAGGTGCGTCATGGCCGTGGCAGGCCCGGCGCCATGCCAGTGCTTCTCGCCGGGCGCGAATGAAATCACATCGCCCGGCCGAATCTCTTCGATCGCTCCACCCCACCGTTGCGCGCGCCCGCAACCGGCGGTAACCACGAGAGCCTGTCCAAGCGGATGCGAGTGCCATGCCGTCCGCGCTCCGGGCTCGAACGTGACGCTCGCCCCCACCACGCGCGCCGGAGCCGCCGAGCGGAACAGCGGATCGATTCGCACCGCGCCCGTGAAATAATCCGCCGATCCTTTATTCGATGGCTGTGAACCGGCTCTTCCGATCTCCATTTCGAATCTCCTTCCTTCAGCTAATATGCCAGCCTGTTTCCTGCCATTCCTCGATTGCACATGGGGGCTGCCGGAGGTGTATCGTAAGAAGGTCTGGAGAAAACTATGGCCTTTAAACTCAACGTGAACGGACATACCCGTACGGTGGACGCACCGGCCGATATGCCCCTGCTCTGGGCGCTGCGCGACGTTCTCGAACTGCGCGGTACCAAATATGGTTGCGGCATCGGCCAGTGCGGCGCCTGCACCGTCCATCTCGGTGGGCAGCCGGTTCGCTCCTGCAGCACGCCGCTCTCTATGGTCAAGGATCAGCCAATCACAACGGTAGAGGGTCTATCCGGCAACGGCACTCACCCGGTGCAGCTCGCGTGGGAAGAAATCGACGTGCCGCAGTGCGGCTACTGCCAGGCCGGACAGATGATGTCCGCAGCCGCTCTCCTCGCGAAAAATCCACGCCCCAGTGATAGAGACATCGACACTGCCATGACCGGCAATCTGTGCCGCTGCGGAACGTATACGCGCATCCGCGCCGCCGTCCACCGGGCGGCGGAAATCGCCGCGGCGCACCCGAAGGGCTCAGCCGTCGCACAGAAGGAGGGAGGCCGCTAATGAAAACCGTCGAAACTCCGAAACTGCCTGGACGCCGCTTCTTCCTCAAGGTCAGCCTCGCGGCAAGCGGCGCGATCGTATTTGGATTCAATACCGAAGAGGATCTCTTCGCTCAGGGACGCGGCGGTCAGCCGCAGGTCCCTCCTGCACCGGTCAACTATATTAAGGTCGCCGCCGATGGAACCGTCGACATCGTGGCAAAGAATCCGGAGCTCGGTCAGGGCGTCAAGACCATGCTGCCCATGCTGATTGCCGAAGAGCTGGACGTCGACTGGAAGAACGTTCACATCGAACAGGCGGATTTCGATCCGTCAAAGTATGCCCAGCAAAGCGCCGGCGGCAGCACCGCGACTCCGAATAACTGGCAGCCGATGCGCGAGGTGGGCGCGGCCGCGCGCGCCATGTTTATCACGGCGGCGGCACAGACGTGGGGCGTGCCTGAGAAAGATTGCACTACTGCCTCCGGGCGCGTCATGTCCGGCGGCAAGTCCGTAGGTTATGGCGAACTGGCCGCGAAAGTCGCCACGCTCCCGGTGCCGGACTTCAGCACTCTCAAGCTCAAGGACCCATCAACCTACAAGATCATCGGCCACACCCAGAAGGGCGTGGACGTGCCGGAGATCGTCACCGGCAAACCGATCTTCACGATCGATACGAAGCTCCCGAACATGCAGTACGCCGTGTTCGAGCGCTGCCCGGTGCTGGGTGGCAAAGTCGTCAGCGCCAATCTCGACGAGATCAAAAAGATGCCGGGCATCAAAAATGCCTTCGTGGTTGATCGCCCCGAGCTCACCTCGATAACCGGACGCCCCGGCGACCTCGTAAGCGGCGTCGCCATCCTGGCCGATGCATGGTGGTACGCGCAGAAAGCGCGCCAGGCCCTGAAGGTCACATGGAACGAAGGTCCGAACGCCGGCGGCAGCAGCACGGAATTCAAACAGAAAGCGGATGAGCTGAGCAAAGAGCCGCCCATGTCGACCAGCCGCAATGACGGCGATTTCGACAGCGCGATCAAAGGTGCTTCAAAAGTAGTCGAAGCCGCTTACTCTTATCCGTTCATCTCTCACGCGCCTCTCGAACCGCAGGGCGCGACCGCGCACTATCACGACGGCAAGATCGAAATCTGGACTGACAGCCAGCAGCCCGCTCCCGGCCGCATGTCGGTCGCTCAGACGCTCGGCATGCCGCAGGACAACGTGATCCTCCACATGACCCGCGGGGGCGGTGGCTTCGGCCGCCGTCTCACGAACGACTACATGGTGGAAGCCGCGTGGATCGCCAAAGAAGCCGGCGTTCCCGTTAAGCTGCTCTGGTCGCGCGAAGACGATATGCAGCACGATTACTATCGTCCCGGCGGATTCCAGTACCTGAAAGCCGGACTGAATCGTTCCGGCAAGATCGTGGCGTGGCGCAATCATTTCGTCGGGTATGCCGAAGGCAAAACGCCGGTCACCGGCACCATTGGGGCCACCGAATTCCCGCAGCGCTTCGTTCCGAACTATCAGCTCCACATTTCGACAATGCCGCTGGGCCTGCGAACCGGCGCACTGCGTGCTCCCGGCAGCAACGCGATCGCATTCGTGATCCATTCGTTCCTCGATGAATTGGCGCACGCGGCGGGCAAAGATCCGGTGCAGTTCCGGCTCGAACTGCTCGATTCCGAAATTCCGGCGCTGGCCCAGACCAACGGCCGCGGTGGATTCGGCGGCGGATTTAACGCCTCGCGCGCGCGTGGTGTCCTGCAGATGGTGGCCGAGAAGTCGAACTGGGGCAAGACTTCGCTGCCGAAGGGCACCGGCATGGGTGTAGCCTTCCACTTCAGCCATCAGGGCTACTTCGCGGAAGTTGCCCAGGTCGCGGTCGATTCCGCCAAAAAGGTGAAGGTGCAGAAGGTCTGGGTGGCGGCCGATGTCGGCAGCCAGATCATCAATCCCGGCGCCGCGGAAAACATCTGCCAGGGCGGCGTTATCGATGGTCTCAGCGAAGCCATGGCGCAGAAAATCACCATCGAAAAAGGCCGCGTGGAACAGACGAATTACCACCAGCACACCATGGTGCGGCTGGCGCAGTCACCGCCCGAAATTCAAATCCACTTCCTCAACTCGAACAACCGGCCGACCGGTATGGGCGAACCGTCGCTGCCGCCGATCGTGCCCGCGCTGACCAATGCCATCTTCGCGGCGACCGGCGTGCGCGTGCGCTCGCTGCCGCTGTCCGATTCCGGCTTCAGTTGGGCCTGAGGTTTCGGAAAGAGGGCAGGCCGCGATGGCCAGCCCTCTTTCTATTCGCGCTCACGATTCTCTGCCCGGCGGCGCATGCCACCGATGACCGCGCCGTAAAATCTCCGGACGGAAGGCTGGAGTTCCGGCTCTTTACTTCCCTTCCCGACGGCTCCATCCTGAACTGCCTCGCCTATCAGGTGTGGCGCGACGGCAAGCCGTTGCTCGATACTTCGTATCTCGGGCTCGATATCCTCTTTCAGGAACCGCTGCTCGGCGAAAATGTCGGGCTCAGCGGGGACAAACCCATCCGCGGTCCGAACTATAACGGACTCTGGGCCGATTACCTCCAGACCAGCACCACCGGCCGCCGCATTCAGTTCGAAGTCCGCGTCTGGAATGATGGAATCGCATTTCGCTACATGGTTCCGCGCTCGGCACTGCTGTTCGATCTCGCGATCCTGGACGACACCACACAATTTCGCTTCGCAGGCGGCGCACCGGGAGAACTTCCGGCGAGCGCCGCGCTGCCTTTTGCGCACGAACTGGCGAGCGGCGGCTGGCTCGGTATTTACGGTTTCCCTCCAATGGAACTGCACCGTTTCGACGCCCACACGATGGCCATTCACCTTCCCGGCGGCGTCCCGGAACAAAAGGCCGCCCTGCAAGCTCAAACCCCCTGGACCGGTCCCTGGCATATCGTCGTCTTCGCCGATAGCCGCGAGAAGCTGGGGCAATCCGAAATTCTTCAGGACCTCCGGTAATTTCCGCAACGCATTCCCGTCTTCACTAACGAACCATGGGCCGCGGCGTCCCACTGAGTCAGCAAAGGAAATCTATGACAAGAAGAACGCTTTGGACGGGTATTCTGACAGGCCTTTTGGTGGTGTCGACCGCCTTTGCCCAGGAACACGATTTCTCCGGTACCTGGCAGGGCACCCTGCACACCCCGCAGGCCGATCTCCGGCTCGTCATCAAGGTAACGAAGGACGCGAGCGGCTACAAGGCGATTACGTACAGCATCGATCAGGGTGCGCAGCCCATCCCCGCGGGCTCCGTCACGGTACAGGGCGGAAACGTCAAATTCACCGTGCCTGCGAACGGCGGCGTCTACGAGGGCAAATTCAGCAATACCGATGGCAACACCATAACCGGCAACTGGTCGCAGGGTCCCAACGCTCTCCCGCTGGAGTTTACACTCGCGAACGAAAAGACAGCGTGGGCCATTCCGGAACCGCCTCCACTGCCGACGCCAATGGCAGAGAACGCCGACCCTTCCTGGGAAGCCGCGACCATCAAGCCGAGCAATCCCGAGGCCCAGGGCATCGGCATCAACATGAACGGACGTAACTTCTCCACACGCAATACGACGCTCCGGGATCTGCTCACCTTCACCTATGGTCTGCACCCGAATCAGATCGTGGGCGCGCCGGGCTGGGTGGAGACCGACAAGTTTGACCTTGCAGCCAGACCCGATATGCCCGGCATGCCGAGCGACCTCCAGATCAAGGGCATGATGAAAAAGCTTCTCGCCGAGCGCTTCAACCTCAAGTTCCACACCGAGAAAAAGGAGCTCTCGGTCTTCCTCATCACTGTCGCCAAAGGCGGCCCGAAACTGACGAAAAATGAGACAGACCCCAAAGGACTTCCCGGCCTTGGTTTCCGCGGACTGGGCAATCTCAGGGTCCGCAACGGGAACATGAGCGACTTCGCGCAGATGATGCAATCCCGAGTGCTGGACCGGCCCGTCGTCAACCAGACCAATCTCGAAGGGCGCTATGACTTCACCCTGCAATGGACGCCCGATGAAACGCAGTTCGGCGGTCAGGGGGCCCGCGCTCAGGCGCAGCAAGCGGAAGGAACGCAGCAGAATCCCGATCTGTTCACCGCCATGCAGCAACAACTCGGCCTGAAACTCGAAGCCACCAAAGCGCCCGCCGACGTGTTTGTGATCGATCACGTCGAGAAGCCGTCCGGAAACTGATTTCTTCCGGGCGGCGCGGATACAATAGCAGGCATGCGATTTTCGCTTGCCCTGCTGATGCCTGTCGTTGCGCTCGCCCAGGCACCGGCCCCGAACGCACCTGTCGTGATTCCGCCGCCGCTGCGCCAGGCCGTATCGCTTGTCAATGACTACGGCAACCTGCACCGCTACGCCGCCGAAAACGCCGCGGTCACCCCGCTGGCTCCCAGCGAACAACGCGTGGTTTTCATGGGCGATTCCATCACGGACAACATGCACAGCACGCAGCGCTTCGGTCCGTTCTTTCCCGGCAAGCCGTATTTCAACCGCGGCATCGGTGGACAGACAACGGCCCAGATGCTCCTCCGCTTCTATCCGGACGTGATCGCCCTTCAGCCAAAAGCCGTCGTGATCTTCGGCGGCACGAATGACATCGCGGGGAATCTCGGACCGGTGTCGCTCGAATCGATTGAGGACAACCTCGCCGCCATGGAAACGATGGCGCGCGGCGCGGGCATCAAGGTCATCATGGCTTCGGTAACTCCCGTCTGCGACATGCCGAATCGCGGACCGATGACGGTCGGACGTCCGCCCGCCACGATCCTGCAGCTGAACCAGTGGATCAGAAGCTATGCGGAGGCCCACAATGCGGTTTATCTCGACTACTTTTCCGTCACCGTCGATGACAAAGGCTTTTTGAAATCCGACATGACCGAAGACGGCCTTCACCCGACGGCGAAAGGCTACGAAGTTATGAACCCACTCGCTGAAAAAGCTATTGCTCAGGCTCTTTCGAAGTAGCGCGGCGTGCGCGTAGTTCTTCCAGCCGCTCCTGAATTCGCTTCTCCACGCCGCGCCCCGTCGGGTAATACCATTGCTTGCCCGCAAGGGATTCCGGCAGGCATTCCATCTCGTTGACGGCGTCCTCGAAGTTGTGGGCGTGCTGATAGCCGGCGCTGTATCCCCATTCCTTCATGGCACGGGTCGGCGCGTTGCGCAGATGCATTGGCACGGGGTCCGCGCGGCCGCGCCGAACTTCCTCCGTCACCTCGCCCAGCGCCTTGTACGCCGCGTCTGACTTCGGCGCCACCGAGAGGTAAATCACCGCCTGGGCCAGCGCCAGATCGCCCTCCGGAATTCCGAGAAAATGTACTGCCTGCTGCATCGCGATGCACTGCTCGAGCGCGCGCGGATCCGCCAGCCCGATATCTTCGATCGCCATCCGCACCACACGCCGGGCGATGTACATGCGGTCCTCGCCCGCTTCGAGCATGCGCGCCAGCCAGTAAAGTGCGGCATCCGGCGCGCTCGACCGCACCGACTTATGCAGCGCCGAGATGAGGTTAAAGTGCTCTTCCCCTGCTTTGTCGTAAAGCAAAACCTTGCGGCCAAGCGCATCGGTAACAGCCCGCTCCTCGATGAGCCCTGACGGGCTCGCGGCCGACGCCGCTTCGAGAACGTTATAGGCGGACCGCACATCGCCATTTGAAGCCGCGGCGATCGTTTCCAGCACTTCGTCCGGCGCGGTCACGGGCGGTTCGAGCAGCAGCAGCGCCCGCCTGAGCAGCGGCACGATCTCCTCCGCGGTCAGCGCCCGCAACATATAAACGCGCGAGCGCGAAAGCAGCGCCGCGTTGATTTCGAATGATGGATTTTCCGTCGTCGCGCCAATCAGAATAATGTCGCCGCGCTCCACATACGGCAGGAATGCATCCTGTTGTGCTTTGTTGAAGCGATGGATCTCATCGATGAACACGATCGTGCGCCGCCCGAGTTTCCGCAGCCGTTCGGCATCGGCCATCACGGTCTTGATTTCCTTGATCCCGGAAAGCACCGCGCTGAAGGGCAGGAATTCGCTCTTCGTCATCCGCGCGATGATGAGTGCGAGCGTCGTCTTCCCCGCCCCCGGCGGGCCCCACAGAATGATGGAAGTGAGTTGATCGCGCTCAATCTGCGACCGCAGCGGCTTGCCGGGCCCCAGAATATGCTCCTGCCCCGCGTAATCATCGAGCGTGGCGGGACGCATGCGCTCCGCCAGCGGTCGCTTCGAATCGGGCGCAGCCGGCTCCGAATAACTGAGCGGATTGGATTCGAAAAGGCTCACACCGCGCGTTCCTGCCGCGCCTGCAGACGGCCCGCTTCCCGCCGCTGGCGGCTGGCTTCATAGAGAAGCACGGAAGTGGCCACAGCCGCGTTGAGCGATTCCACCCCGGTGGTGGGAATCACCACATCTTCGCCGAGCCCATAAAGCTCCTTGCTGATTCCCCGCCCCTCGCTGCCCACAATGATGGCGCAGCGGCGAACAAAATCCGTCGCCGTGGCCTGTCGCCGCTCGGGCGCAAAGGGCATCGCCGCATATACCCCCACACGGTGCTGCCGCAGCGTCGCTTTCGCCAGTGCGGCATCCAGCCCCGCTACGAACGGCAGACGGAAGAGCGATCCTGCCGATGCCCGCAGCGTCTTCGGATGATAAGGGCTTGCCGATCCCTTGAGAAACAGTAACCCCGTCGCGCCAAATGCCTCGGCCGCACGGACGATGGTTCCCGCATTGCCGGGATCCTGCAGACCATCGATCACTACCACAAGGCTCGCCCCGCGAAACACCTGGTCGGTGGACCATTGCGGCATCCGTACCAGCGCCATCACGCCCTGCGGCGTCTCCGTGGACGCAATGCTTTGAAAGAGCGGCGCGGACAAGACCGCAACCCGCGTCGACGAGAGCCCCCGCACCTGGCGCTCCACGGTTTCCCTGCACGCCTCCGAAGCCAGCACCACCGGGACTTCGCACCCGCTTCGCAACGCTTCTTCGAGCAGATGAAAACCTTCGGCGATCGAAAGCCCCTCCGCCGTACGTTCACCACGGGAGATAGCGCGGCGCACGTCGCGGAGCAACGGATTGGCGGCGCTTGTAATCGTTTGGATTCCGGGCATCCCGTACAATGTTGTCATCAGAATAACGCACCTCAGACAACTGGCCGGCCTGGCCGCAATGGTGGCAGTCATGTTCGCGCTCGGTTATCTTCTGGCGCTTTCCGTCAGGATCCACAGGGAGTCGGCAATTGACGACGCCCGGCCCGCCGATGCCATCGTCGTGATGGGCGCGGCGGAATACCGCGGCGCGCCTTCACCGGTCCTCAAGCTCCGGCTCGATCACGCTATTGAGCTTTACAATCGCCGCATGGCCCCGTATGTCCTGACCACCGGCGGCAACGGCGGCGATCCCGCCTTCACGGAAGGCGGCGTCGGACGGTCCTATCTCGTGGCTCACGGCGTTCCGGCTGAGTCCGTCATCGTGGAAAACGCCGGCGATTCAACCGTGAAGTCGCTCGCCGCGGTTTACGAAATTTTCAAACGCATGGGACTGCGCTCCTGCATCGTGGTCAGCGACGGATACCACGTGTTTCGCGTCAAGCGGATTCTCGCAAAACAAGGGATCACCGCCTGGGGCTCGCCGCGCGAAGACACGGGTGGCCCGGCGCTGCGCGCCTGGTGGCTGTGTTTCCGCCAGGCGGTCGGCTATGCGCTCTGGCGAGTCGGCGTGCCGGTTTAGTCTTCGTCTGCGGCCTGCGGCTCGGGCGTGCGCTCCAGCAGATCGCCAGGCTGGCACTGCAGTTCGCGGCAGAGCGCGTCGAGCGTAGAGAATCGAATGGCCCGCGCCTTATTGGTTTTCAGGATCGACAGATTCGCGATCGTAATACCGACCCGCGCCGCGAGATCGGTCAAAGATACTTGACGCTCGACCAGAAGACGGTCCAGCCGGATTCGAATCGCCATCAGATTGTCAACGATACCTCGTCCTGAAGCCGCGTTCCCTCGCGAAACGCCTCCGCGAGTACCAGAATCATCAACCCGCAGACGATCGCGAACGCGTTGATCTGAAAATGCGATTCCAGCCGCATCCCCTCCACGGTGAAGTGGCCCCTGGCCCAGGTGGTCTCGAAGCAGACGATCGAGGCCCGCGCGATCTCTCCGGCGATCACCGCCCAGCCCACGCGCCGGATACGAGTTGCGTTCGCGGCGAAGAAAAACTGCCGTTCGCGCAACGCTGCAAACAGCCCGCTGAACTCGCGGCAGATCCAGAACGCAGCCGCCAGCAGCACGACCACAATCGCCGTATTCGCGATTCGGAGCGCAGCCGGGCCATCCTCGAAGCGCAGCAGCCCGCGGATGCTGTCGACGGAAGCGCCGCCCTGCTGCGTCAGCGTACCGCTGATCGGGATTGCCATTTGCGCATGCGGCCCACTCTCAATGGACGGAAGCCCGCCGGAATCAATCCAAACCGTAACCTTTCCACCCGTCAATGCCATAACCGCCGCGAAGGTGATAACAACAAAAATTACGATTGAAGCACCTTGAAAAAGACGCGCCAGCACCGCCGCTATCGATCTTCCGGTTTCCATTTCCGATCACTCCTCTTTATCAATTTACGGCAAGCACGTATTGATTGTCAATGAATATTTATCGATCTTCAATATTTCAAATAAGGGTGCCTGCTAGCGGTCGCTCGGGCAAATAGATTTCTTCAATCAGGCTCATCGAGTATATGAATTTCTACAAAGTCGAAACTTTATGAATAATGGGTCTTACCAGTTACCTGAAAACTCCACCGAGAGGATCAGTCCATGTACTTTCCAAACGCTTTGCTGCTACAGGCGGCAACAGATGTGTCAGCGCGAATAACCGCGCTGGAGGCAGCAACGAAAAGCGCGCAATCGGCGGGCGATAACGCCTGGATGCTGACCAGCGCGGCTCTGGTCCTCATGATGACGGGCCCGGGCCTCGCGCTCTTCTACGGCGGTCTCGTTCGCCGGAAAAACGTGCTCAGCACGATGATGCACAGCTTCATCATGATGGCGCTCGTGAGCGTCATCTGGGCGCTGGTGGGCTACAGTCTGGTCTTCAGCGAAGGCACGCCGTTTATCGGCGGACTGAAGTATCTCTTCCTGCATGGCGTCGGCGTGGAGCCGAATGCCGATTACGCCGGCACCATCCCGCAGTCGACGTTCATGATCTACCAGATGATGTTCGCGGTGATCACGCCGGGCCTGATTTCAGGCGCTTATGCGGAGCGAATCAAATTCAGCGCCATGGCACTCTTCACCACGCTCTGGGTGCTGGTCGTTTACTTCCCCATGGCCCACATGGTATGGGGCAAGGGCGGACTGCTCAACGCTTATCTGGGCGGCTCGATTCCGACGTTCGACTTCGCGGGTGGCACGGTCGTCCATATCACCTCCGGCGTCTCGGCGCTGGTTTGTGCGCTCTACCTGGGCAAACGCAAGGGCTATCCCACGGAGCCGATCAAGCCGCACAGCCTCGTGCTCAGCGTGATCGGCGCCTGTCTGTTGTGGGTCGGCTGGTTCGGATTTAACGCGGGCAGCGCGCTCTCCGCATCCGGGCTCGCGAGTTCCGCTTTCGTGGCTACCCACCTCGCGGCCGCCGCGGCGGCGCTCGGCTGGATGGGCGCGGAATGGCTGCACAGCGGCAAGCCCAGCATGCTCGGCGGTATCTCCGGCTGCGTCGCGGGACTCGTCGCCATCACGCCCGCGTCCGGCTTCGTCATGCCGATGCCTGCCCTGCTGATCGGTCTGCTGGCCGGCGTCTTCTGCTTCTGGATGGTGACCACGGTCAAGAATATGTTCAAGTACGACGACACGCTCGATGCCTTCGGCGTCCACGGCGCGGGCGGCACGCTGGGTGCAATCCTCACCGGTGTCTTCGCCACCAATCTCATCAACACCGCGCAGATCAATGGCAAAACCGTTCCGCTCGGACTGGTGGACGGCAACCCCGGCCAGATTCTGAACCAGGCGATCGGCGTGGCGATTGCTATCAGCCTCGCGGCCGTGGGGACGATCGTTATTCTGAAAATAGTGGATGCGCTGATTGGCGTCCGCGTCGACGCGGAGACCGAAGAGCAGGGACTCGATCTCACGCAGCACGGCGAAGAAGGGTACATTCTCGAAGCCTGACGGCGGCGGGGACAATAATAGAGGCCTGACATGAAAAAAATCGAAGCGATCGTCCAGCCATTCAAACTCGAGGAAGTCAAGGAAGCCCTGAAAAACATCGGCATCGATGGCATGACCATCAGCGAGGTTCGCGGGCACGGCCGCCAGAAAGGTCATAAGGAGGTCTACCGCGGCCAGGAATACAACGTCGACCTGCTGCCGAAAGTGCGGTTCGATCTCGTGGTTCCCGATACGCGCCTCGATGAAGTTGTAGAAGCCCTGACCAACGCCGCACGAACCGGCAAAATCGGCGACGGTAAAATTTTTGTCTACGATGTTGCCGATGCGATCCGTATCCGTAACGGAGACCGCGGCGATGCCGCCGTATAGGCTGGAGGGCAACGGAACGCGCGCGTGACGGAACAGCAAATCAGGGAACAGTTCTTTGTCACTCGCGATGCGGCCGCCATGCTGGCTGCAAGGACAGCGCTCGTGGATTCCATCGTCCGCGAGCGCTGGTCTGCAATGCCGGATGGCGCGGCAATCGCGGCGGTGGGCGGTTACGGACGCGCCGAATTGTTCCCCCACTCCGATATCGATCTGCTGATCCTCGTGCCGGGCGCCGGCGGAGGAAAGCGCGACGACCGCGCGCAGCAGGCGATCAAAGAACCTCTTTCGCTCCTGCTGCGCGACCTCTGGGATAAAGGCCTGCGCATCAGCCAATCGGTTCATACCCCTCAGGAATGCAATCAGATCGATAATTCGAATGCGGAGCTTTCCGTCAGCCTGCTCGACCGCCGCTTCCTGGCGGGCGATGAAACGCTGTTCCGCCGGGTTCACGATCCGCGGCCCGAATTGGGCAAAGACATCGCGCGCCTCACCAAAGAACGCCACGCCGAGTTCCAGCACACTATCTATCACCTCGAACCGAATGTGAAGGACACTCCAGGCGGCCTTCGCGACATGCAGGTGCTGCGCTGGCTGGCAAAGCTGGGCGCCGGCGACGAACAGGCGCCGCCCGATACGGCAGTGCTGTTCGAGGTGCGGTGCTTCCTGCATTACCTCGCCGGCCGCGACGATAATCGTTTCACGTTCGATCGTCAGGATGAGATCGCGAAACTGATCGGCGCGGCATCGCCCGAAGAGCTGATGCGCCGCTACTACCGGGCGGTACGCAATATCTCGCGGCTGGCCAATCGGCGCATTGACCGCTTCGAAGCGAAAGGCAGCTCGCTGCTGGCCCAGTTCCGCGACAAGATATCACGCCTCTCGAATAGCGATTTTTCCGTCGTGCGCGGTGAGATTCTTTTCCGTTCCGCGAACGCTGTCGAAAACGATCCCGGCATCGTGATGCGCCTGTTCGAATTCGTCGCGATGCACGGGCTGCCGCTGGCGGGCGACACGCTCGACCGCCTGGAGCGCGCCAGCGGCCGTTTCAAAGAATGGGCGAAGAATCAATCCGGGCTGCTGGCCCCCATCCGGCGCGCGATGCTTCTGCCCCATGCCGCCGCCGCGCTTCGTATGCTGCACGCGTGTCAGGCTCTCGAAGGAATTTTCCCCGAGCTGCGCGATATGGAAGCGCTGGTGATCCGTGATTTCTACCATCGCTATACGGTCGATGAGCACACACTCGTCGCCATCACCAATGCTCTGAGCCTGCGCCAGAAGAAGGGCGACACCTTCGCGGACCTCGCCATCGAAACCCAGGATTTCGACCTCCTTCCGATTGCGCTTCTTTTCCATGATGTCGGCAAAGGCACGCCCGATGAGCCGCATGTTCCGGTATCCGTCCGGATCGCGCGGCCCGCTCTGTTTCGCGCGGGCATCAGCGAACGCGCCTGGGACATCGTGGAATTTCTGATCGCCGCCCATCTCGAACTTTCTTCCGCAATGAGCGGCCGCGACCTATCCGATCCGGAAGTAATCCGCTCCGTGGCCGAAAAAGTCGGGACCGTGGAGCGCCTGCGTCTGCTGACGCTGCTGACCTGGGCCGACATCAGCGCGGTAAATCCAGGCGCGCTCACTCCATGGCGCCGTCAACTGCTCTGGAAGCTCTACATGCTGGTGAACGCCGAGCTGACCCGCGAACTCACCGCCCGCATTGGCTCTCCCGAAATGGCAGGCTCGCCGGAGTTGAGGGCATTCCTCGAAGGCCTCCCACCCCGCTATCTGCGCATCCACAGCGCGGAGGAAATGCGGCAACACCTGCGGCTCGATGCCGAAGCAAAAGAAAAAGGCGTAGCCGTTTCGCTCGTTCGTTCCGAAGTCTGGAACCTGAACGTGGTAGCGAGCGACAAGCCGGGCCTGTTCGCCATGATCGCCGCCGCCATTTCGAGCTTCGGCCTCAACATCCTTCGCGCCGAAGCATTCTCGAACGCGCGCGGCCGCGTGATCGACACGTTCGCGTTCGCCGATGAACAGCGCACGCTCGATCTGAATCCGGATGAAGTTCAGCAGCTTGTCCGCACCGTGATCAGAGCCGTCCGCGGTGAGATCACGATGACGCAGCTACTGGAGCGCCGCCCGCGGGTGAAGCCCGACGCGCGCCTGCTGGCCGACGCGCGCGTGACGTACAACAACGGGGCTTCACCATCCTCCACGCTGATCGAATTACTCACGCAGGACCGTCCTGGCCTTCTCTGTGACATTGCCTCCGTGATTTCGAACAGCGGCGCGAATATCGAGGTCGTGCTCGTGGATACCGAGGCGAAAAAGGCTATCGACGTTTTCTATGTCACCCGCGCCGGCGTCAAGCTGGCCGATGGCGAAGCCGAAGAACTGGTTGGCGCTCTGACGAAGGTCGCCGTCCCCGTCTGACCTTCATAGAGAGCAAATGTTGTATCCTGCTCCCATATGAAAATCTCCCACCTGATTTCCTTCATTGGCGGCGCGGTGCTCATGCTGCTCATCGCCGGTGTCAACCGTTCGGAGGCCCAGGCCCCGAATCATGTATACGAGCTCCGTATGTATCACGCGAATCCCGGCAAGCTCGATGCTCTCCACAAGCGCTTCCGCGACCACACCATCACGATCTTCAACAGGCACCATATGAAGAGCGTCGGCTATTGGGTCCCGCAGGACAATAAGGACAATCTGTTGATCTACATCCTGGAGCACCCCAGCCGCGAAGCCGCCACGAAGAACTGGGATGACTTCCGCAAAGACCCCGAATGGGTTAAGGTGAAAGCGGAATCGGAAGCAAACGGAGCGTTAGTGGATCATGTCGACGATACCTTCATGAGCCCTACCGACTACTCGATGATGAAGTAAACATGCCCCGCGTGGCGCCTTTACATCTCGCTCTCGTTCCCCTGGCTGCGCTGCTCGTCTCCGCCGCGGTTCCGCCTGCGCGCGCTTTTCTGAAAATGGAGAACGAGTGGCGCGCCCAACGGGAGCATAATCTGACGAAGCCCGATGGCTGGCTCGCCGTAGCCGGGCTTTTCTGGCTGCACGATGGCGTGATGTCGATCGGGTCCGATCCGCAGTCGGATGTCGTGCTCCCCCCCGGCTCGCCGAAGCGGCTCGGAACGCTGCGGCTGCAGAGAGGCGTCGTCTCACTCGAACAGGCCGGCCACACCACCGTGATCCGGCCCGATACCGATGAACATCCCGATACCGTCCAGGTCGGCAGCCTTCTGCTCACCGTGATTAAAAGGATGGACCGCACAGGCATCCGCATGCGCGATCCCAACGCCGCCACGCGGCGGAATTTCACCGGCTGCAAGTGGTTCCCCGCCTCGGAGAAATGGCGCATCCGCGCGAAATGGGTCGCTTATCCCACGCCGAAAAAAATCCGCATCACGAACATCCTTGGCATGACGGATGAAGAGCCGTCACCCGGTTACGCCGAGTTCGCCCTCAACAGCCGCACCGTGCGGCTCGAACCGGTCACGGACGACACCGGTGAGCTCTCCTTCATGTTCAAAGACACGACAAGCGGGAACACCACATACGCTCAGGGACGTTTCGTCGATACGGACAAACCGAAAGACGGCTACGTGACCCTCGATTTCAATCAAGCCTACAATCCACCCTGCGCCTTTATCGCCTTCGCGACCTGCCCGCTGCCGCCAAAGCAGAACACCCTGACCATCGCTATTGAAGCAGGCGAGAAAAAATACGGCAATCATCCGGGGGCGGGTGGCCGCTAATCCTCTGGTCCTCGGTTCACGATCGCCGCGCCGCTCGGAGTTGCTCCAGGCGGCGGGAATCCCGTTCGTGGTCCGCGTCGCCGATATCGATGAAACGCCGCGTCCCGCCGAATCGCCGCGCGAATACGTCCTTCGTCTCGCCGAAGAGAAAGCCCGCGCCGTTCCCACCGGCCCCGACGAATTCGTTCTCACCGCGGACACCACAGTCGTACTCGATGGACGCATTCTCGGCAAACCCGCCGACACCGCCGACGCCGCCCGCATGCTTGCCGGACTTTCCGGCAATCGTCATGACGTGATCACCGGCGTCTGCCTGATGCGCGGCGGGCGCCGTCTCTCTCTGGCGGCAGCATCCACCGCGGTCTGGTTCGATCCCATGACCGATGACGAAATCGCGGAATACGCCGCCTCCGGCGAGCCTCTGGATAAAGCAGGCGCCTACGCCATTCAGGGGACCGCTTCGCGCTGGATCTCACGCATCGATGGCTCGTATTCGAACGTGGTCGGGCTGCCCGTGGCTCTCGTCTACCGGCTACTCGGCGAATCCGGCTGGAGCCGCTAAACTGAGCCTGATGGCGAAACTTCGTATCGCGGCCGGCAACCAGAATTTCGAAGACCGCATTCAGGAGATGGCCCAGCGCGTTCAGTCGCGCTTCCGCTATCACACCATCGAACTTCCCGATGGCAGCACTTTACCGGGGCTGCAGAGCGTGGAACATCTGCGCTGGCGGCTCAGTCTGTTTCCCCTGCCCGAAGATCTGCGCGGCAAGCGCGTGCTCGATATTGGCGCGTGGGACGGCTGGTTCAGCTTCGAATGCGAACGCCGCGGCGCGGAAGTCGTCGCGGTCGATTGCGTAGCCCTCAACACTTTCATTGAAGCGAAAGAACTGCTCGGCTCGCGGGTGGAATATCTGACCCTCGACGTCGATGAGCTTTCCGCGCGCCGCCTCGGCACGTTCGATATCGTGCTGTTCTTCGGCGTCCTCTATCATCTGCGCCACCCGCTGCTTGGCCTCGAGAAAGTCGTCGAGTTGTGCACCGACACGGCCCTTATCGAATCATTCGTCATTGCCTCGGAATCGCGCACCATTCCGGCGGTGATGGAATTTTACGAGCGCACCGAACTCGGCGGTCAGATCGACAACTGGTGCGGACCATCGCCCGAGGGTCTCCTTGCAATGTGCCGCTCGGCGGGGTTCGCCCAGGCGGAATTACGCGACATCACCAATCAGCGCGCGTCAGTCATCTGCCGCCGGAAGTGGCCCGCCCCGGCAGAGTCGTTGCCAGCGCCGCACCTGAGCGCGGCGGTCAACAACCGCACCCAGATCGCGAGTTTCCACCCTCGGAAGGACGAATACCTCTGCTGCTATTTTCAATCTCCGGAAGCCGGCCTGACGGCGGATGATCTTTTCGTCGAAGTCGATGGTTTCGGTACCCAGACATTGGTCGTCGCCGCCAACGGAGCCGGCGCCTGGCAGGCGAACTGTCTGCGTCCGCCGGGCCTCGTGGCGGGAAGACATCGCGTCCGCCTGCGCACGAAGAACAGCGCGCTGAGCAACGCCGTCGAATTCGAAATGATGGATGAATCCGGGAAGACGGCCGCGGCGCCCTCCGGCAACCTGCCAGAAGGCGCTCCTGAATTGTGCGGCGTCGAATTTTCACCCCCTGGCGATAGCCGGATCGCGATCGGCCGCGGCGGTTCGCTCGTCTGCTGGTTCCGTTGCGCCGCCGAAACGCTGGGCGCGGTCGATGTGAGTATTGAGGTCTCCGGCGAAACCATGCAGTCTCATACAATCAGCTCCCTCAGAGAGGGAGTCTGGCAGGCGAATCTGCTGCTCGGCGAGCCGATCGGAGAGGGCACGCCGGTACGTTTACGTCTGGGAAGCGGATTATGGAGCGAAACTCTGCCGGTGCGGCAGAACACCTGATTGTCCTGAATAGCGAGACCGAGCTGCGGCCCGTACAACAGGAGGATGCCGAAGAACTCTACGCCCTGATCGACCGCAACCGGACCCGCCTCAGGCGCTGGCTGCCATGGGCGACGCCGGAATATTCGCTGGCCGACGTCCGCCATTTCCTCGCACTTCACGCAAAAGAAAACGCAGAAGGGACGAGTTTCACAACCGTCATCCGTCACCGCGGAGCTATTTGCGGCTGCATCGGCCTGCACCGGATCGACCGCGTTCACCGCAACACGAGCATCGGCTACTGGATCGACGAAGCGCACGAAGGCAAAGGCTTCGTCACCGCCGCCTGCCGTGCCATGATTACCGCAGGCTTCCGCGAATTCGGCCTTCACCGCATCGAAATCCGCTGCGCCACCTGGAACAACCGCAGCAGTTCCATCCCCCGCAAACTCGAATTCCTGGAAGAAGCCATCCTCCGCGAAGCCGAATGGCTCCACGACCGCTATGTCGATCTCCGTGTCTTCAGCATGCTCGAACAGGACTGGAAGGGATAGTTGCCCGTTGTGTTCGCTCCCCAGATTAATCGAAAACAGAACCCGAGGAAGCAAACGAAACGTTCCACCGCTCGGCAGCGCGTATTCATCTGATTTTCCTGACGCATCGGGGCATAACAGCTATAGGTCTACCTTTTGTGGCGACGTCTGCCACCATGTCCGGTCTACAGTTCGACGTGCTTCCCTATGAGGAGGGGCGACGCCTGGAACTCCTGGAAGGAGAGCTCATCGAGGTGTCCAGTCCGAACGAGCCAGCGAAAGCCACGACAAGATCAGGGCTTACCTGCAAAACGGTGTCACAGAGGCATGGCAGTCTTTCCGAAGTCACAAACCGTCGAAATTGATCGTGGAACCACGGGTATCTCGCTGGACGCCGCACAATCAATTTCAAGCGACCTTCTTCCCGGTCTCCAGCTCCCCATCGCCTCCTTTTTCGTTTAGCGAGCAGCACTTAGTACAATAAAGAGACTCCCGAATTGGCTGTCCTCGCCCGAAATGCAGGACCTTCCGGGCCGGCCAGACTGAAGCATGTTCGACAATCTTTCCGACAAACTGCAGCGCGTTTTCAAAAACCTGCGCGGCGAAGGGCGCCTCACCGCCGAAAACATGGACGCCGCCCTGCGCGAAGTGCGTGTGGCTCTGCTCGAAGCGGACGTCAACTTCAAAGTCGTCAAACAGCTCATTGAAAGCGTCAGGGAGCGCGCGCTCGGCAAGGAAGTTCTCAGCTCCCTCTCTCCCTCCCAGCAGATCATCGGCATCATCAACGAGGAGCTGATCCGCATCCTCGGCGGCCACGAGTCCCGCCTGCGCTTCGCCAACGAT
>Ga0134125_10000655_pt1 | contig 45589 bp, 33 predicted proteins | sample KB31751_FD_96464 | JGI IMG/M metagenome (GOLD analysis project Ga0134125, IMG submission 96464) | Terrestrial soil microbial communities with excess Nitrogen fertilizer from Kellogg Biological Station, Michigan, USA - KB3-175-1 | ecosystem: Environmental > Terrestrial > Soil > Unclassified ...
TCATTTTTTTTTAACTCAAAAAAATCTTTTAAATTTGCTTTACGCCTATGTCTACAACCAACCACTTAAATTACTATTTTTTAAATCTAAAAAAAAAATTTAAACTACTATCCAAAATAAAAAAACAAACCAATACTCAAAATTACAAAAAAGATTACTAAAAATAACTTCGACATCTAACTATTATCATTCAATATAACTTCAAAACTAAGACACTTTATTACTAATTTACTGAATAAACTCACTATATTCATTATCACTATTATATTTTCCATTTATTCATCCTTTATTTCACGTTTATAACTCTCATATTCCCTTTCAGAATTTCTCAAAACCGGATCCGGAACACGATCCAAATCATTTTTTTGAGTTTGAGCCTCATTTAATTCGTCGATAACGTCAATCGATTCTTTCCTATCGATAGCTTTATCTAATTTATATCTAACATAACCACAAACATCTTCATCATATTTATTATGCTTGTATCTTCTAGCTTCTAATAACATATCTACTTTATTATCTTTATATATTGTTCATCAATAATGAATAGATGCTAATGCCCCAAGCCCATATACAACTGTAGCCGTTATCTCATTTAATTTATCCTCATAAATATTACTATAATATTTAAACAAAAATAACATAATAAAAAAAGTTATTAAACTTCCTCACATAATATACAAATTCGAATATACTAAAAATTATCTATAACGTATTCAATAATCTGTATATCAAATCTTAACCCTAAAAAATCCCATATAAAATTTTTAATAATTTTACTAAATCCGATAAATATATATTTCCATATAAAATGACACAGATTTAAGAAGTTACAAATCAAACCAATTATTAATAAATAAATAGCTCTTTGGATTTTCAACTTGCTCTTTATTAAAACTCTTAATTAAACTAATTTTATATGTATTCAAAACTAATACAATAAAGCATAAAAATATGATAAAACTATAAATTTCAGAATATAAATAAACAAATATTATTTCAAAAAAAATTAAACTATAAAATAAAATATTAAATTATTCATTAACATAATTTAATATTTTATTTATCAAATAATTTTTTTCCTAATATTACTATACTCTCATAATTTATTTATTCATTCTTTATTTTCATCTTATATAATAAATTCATATAAGACCTTTTAAATTTGCTTTACGCCTATGTCTACAAACCAACCACTTAATTACTATTTTTTAAATCTGAGAAGAGACTTGAACTCTTATCCCACGACTTGCAATCGCGTGCATTACCATTTATGCTACTCAGTTTAAATCTATTATTAAAAAAAAGATGGCGATGAGTTGAATCGAACAACCGCTGACATAGCTTTTCAGGCTACCGCTCTTCCACTGAGCTACATCGCCATCCATTGGACTCGACAGGACTCGAACCTGTATCTTTAGTTCCGCAGACTACTATTCTTCCTTTTGAACTACGAATCGTTACGAGAGATGGGATTCGAACCCATTTTTGAACAGCCACAATGTACCGTTTTACCTATTAAACTACTCTCTTATAACCTAAAATATTAATTTTTAATAAAAACTCTAAAAAAAATAATACTTTAAAAATTATAATTCAATACAAAACATAGATTTTTTTTTTGAAATTTCAAAAAAAAATATAAATAATAATGCAGTAGCATTATTATAATATTTCAAAAAATTCTCATTAAAAAAAAATAAATTAAAAATTTATTTCACGCCCCGTATAGGAATCGAACCTATACTCTTCCGGTTAACAGCCGGACGCTTTACCAATTAAGCTAACGAGGCGTAATAGGTCCTACGGGAATCGAACCCGTGTCTCCACAGTGAAAGTGTGATATTCTACCACTAAACTAAGGACCTACTCATTATAAATCTAATCATTATTAGAAATTTTTTATCAAAAAACTTTAAATTTTAATTAGATTACACACACGGTGGGATTTGAACCCACAAGTCACATAGACAACGGTTTTCAAAACCGCCGCATTATCCATTCTGCCACGTGTGTTTATCGACCTGAATGGAGTTGAACCATTACCTTACGCTTATCAGACGTACGCTCTTACCTCATGAGCTACAGGCCGATTGCACCGGGCATGGGATTCGAACCCATACCAATGGCGCGACAGACCACGATCCTACCGTTAGACTAGCCCGGTATTTTTAGTTTATAATTAGACATACCTAATAAATAACATTAATATGTTGTTTTAACAATTTTCGTTAAAACAGGCAATTTATCACTAACCAATCTTAATCCATATCTTAATTCACTTAATTTTAAATTACCCATTTCAACAATAATACAACCTTTTTTTAAAGAATATTCTCAATGATCTCGCTCACCTTTACCTTTACCCATCCTTACTTCTAATGGTTTTTTTGTTACTGGTGTCAATAATGAAACATTATATTTTACTAAAATATTTTTTTTATATAATTTTTTTAATAAACGCGTTATTGCGTTTAAATGTTTTACAGTAATTTTACCATTTTCTAATGCTTTTAACCCATATTCAAAAAAATTAACATTTAAAAAACTTTTCGTTTTTTCAAATTTTTTTAATTTTATCCTAAATACTCTTCCATACTTAAATGTTTTTGGAAACTCTTTCATTAATTAAACTAATCTATATCCATACTTATAACTATAACCTTTATTTTTATATAATCAAACTTTTAAGGTACAAGCACTATAACGTAATGCAAGCGTATAAAAACCATATTCTACATCAACATGCATAGAAGATACAGAATTCGCTCCTTTTGCAAATCATAATGACGCAGCTTTTTGTTTACGAGTAAATCTCCCAACAAAATGGAATTTATAACCATATAACAAACTTCTTGAACCACCTTCTAAAATACGTAATCGTTTGAATTTGTTTTTTAACGGTGTTTCTTCTAAATCATGATTTTTAGGTTTTTTTGCTATAAATTGAGTTTCCACATTATTTAATTTTAAAATATTTCCAATATAATTTTTATATAATTCTACGTCAAATAAAAAAGGTTTAAATTTTTTAGAATATTGATTTAAAAAATTAAAAAAAAATACATTATTATAACCACGAACAATATATCTCTTTTTATAAATATTAAAAAATTTAATAAAAAAAGATTTATTATAAAGGAATAATTTTATATTTTTATTTCAATCTATATAAGTTAATGGCATATATGATAACTTATCATTATTATTAAAATAATAATTTATTGGCACAGCAAAAAAATATAACTCTTTCTCTTCTTCTACCTCTTCATCAAACAAAAATAAATCTAATTCATTTTCATTTTCATTTAAAATAATTTCTTTTAAATCAAACCCATGTTTATTACCACCAACATATCACATCTTTCTATCTTTTTTAGAAAATCATTTTTTAACTGCTTTTCATTTTAATTTCTTTTTAGAATAATCATATCTACCACGAGGTTTTAATCTAAAAGAACGTCTATAATCAAAATAATATTTACGATTTAATTTGCATTTTATAAAAGATTTTTTTCCCATTCAATAATTAAGTTTTAAAAATACTCTATCTAATTTACTATCAAAATACCTTATTATATTAAAAAAAAAAAAATTATTTTCTTCAAAAACTAATGATATTGAAATTATACAATTTTTCAAATAAAAAAAAAGAATAAATTCTATTGAATATATTTCCAAAAAATGAAATAATTTTTTTTTTAAATATATTCAATACCTTCTTCTTGATTCATTTAATTTTTTTTTTTCTTTTATTATTTTCTTTTTAAAAAAAAAATATTTATATTTTTTTTTTAATTTCATTCATTTTAAAATTGTTAAAAATTTAATTTTATTTAATTTAGATTTTAATAATAATTTTATTTTTTTTTTTTTTAGGAATTCTTGATTTTCAACAAAATCAAGAATTTTTAAAAAAATATTTCTTCTTATTTTTAAAAAATTAAAAAAAGTAAATCTCCTTCTCCTAAAAATCGGCTTTTCTAATTTTTTTTTAATCCTATTAAAATATCTTAAACGATATAAAAACATTTTTATAAAATCATTATTAATTAAATAAAAATATATCCTATCTTTCAATAAAGATTTATAACGTTCAAGATAAATCCCCCAACTTTTTTTTTTAAAATCCTTTATAGGACGTCAACGTCTTGATAACATTATTTTTAATAAAGTCTTTTTTATAGGAATCATAGTATCCCTATAATCAAATCTTGCACGTAAACAAGTCACTATATATCTAGCTAAATAAGCTGCATTTAAATGATTATTATCCAAAATGAAAACCCTAATTTTAGAATTTACATTAATATATAACAATATTAATTCATATAATTTACATAAATTAATCCAATATGGTTTAAATATGAAATACATACGAAAAAATCTATAACACATTTTATAAGTTAATCTATTAAATAATCCTACAGGATAAATAGGTATATATTTTAAAATCTTATTAATATAAAAAAAAAAAAAATAAAAAATTCTATGTGATTTTAATACTGTATAAGATGAATCAACTAAAGCCAAATCAGGGGATCTAAATGAACGTTTAACTCTCGGCATAATATATAATTTATATAATAAATTTAATATTGGAATCCCAAACTTATTATATGAACCTTTATTTGTCATATGTATCGGGAATCTTCAAATAAATAATTCTTCTCGCGCTACCCAAAAACGCCCATATTTTTTCCTTAAGCCATCCATTTTCCTTATATCACGTTTATGAACACGTCATTTTAAACTATCTAATTTTAAATCTTCAAAATCTAAATTCATTGCTTGACATAATAAATATCAACGTTGATAAAAAAATTGTAAGTCAAGTAATTGTTTCTTTGTTCAAAATCTATAAAATTTTGATTTTTTAAATCAACCATATTTATGATTTTTTGCAAGACGAAGATATTGATAAGAATCATTACCATCGTATACAAATAAACTAATCTTAAATTTATTTCCTATATAATAATATGTTGCATGACTATAAATTCAATGCGATCATTGTCCTGGATAACATTTTAATAATATATATTGTAATAAAGCTTTAATTTCTAGAGATTTATGTACAAACACAGAATAATGCATACGGTGCAAATATCAAGCATCTGTTCATGCTTTAACATGGCCTATTCGAAAAGCAGTAGGATTAATTACTAAGCCCATAATTATTTAAACTTTTTTTTTCTGACGTTGTTTTCCTTTATGCTTAGGCGCTCGTCTTGAAACTGAATATTCACCTAATTTATAACCAAAAAAAGCTTTTTTTAAATGCAAAATAAGAAAACCAAAACCATTATAAATCCCAATAGTTTTATTAGTTTTTGCTAAACGCTTATTCAAAATAGATGACCTTTTTCAAAAATATAAATTAGAAGCTATAAAAGTTTCATAAGGGATAACTTTTTCAGATAAAATTTGGGAATATTTAATATATTTCCTAATTTTTATAGATTTATCTCATAATGATCTATGAATAAAAGGTAATTTATATAAAGATCTAGACATTTTTTTTTTTTAATGTTTTAAATAATTTTTTTTTTGTATAAAATAACTTAGTTCTTTTTGTTGGAACTTTAGTTAATTTACCTCAAGGCGTACGTTGTGCTTTTTTTGGAGAACCTCGACCTTCACCACCTCCATGTGGATGATCACATGGATTTTTCGCAATTCCACGAACAGTTGGTTTGAAACCTAATTGTCTCATTTTCCCAGCTGTTTTCACTCTAGTAATGTAATGATTTTCATTAGAGACATTACCCAAAATTCCTATACAATAATTAGATAATTTTAATAATCATCTAGAATTCATCTTTAAAAATGTATAATTATTATCTTTACTAATTACAAAGCTGCTTGTTCCTGCAGCTCTACACAATATTCCATTACTCCCTGGAAACAATTCTATATGATGAATTGCACTACCAGTAGGTATATTAAATAGAAACGTAGATGCACTAAATTTATTAAAATTAAAAAAACCACCTATTAAAGTTTTACCAATTATACTAGGAATAGATGATAACAACAATAAACTAAACAACCCATTTTCGTAACAAATTAAGCCAATAAAACCCGTTCTATTAATATCTTTTTCAATTGTTAATAATAAACCAGTACCAACAAAATTACGCTTAAAATCTAATAAACGTAATTTTACTTTTAAACCGCCACCTTGAGTAAAAATAGTTTTCCTACCAAAAAAATTTTTACCGGCGCGTTTAGAAAATCCAATTATTAATTGTTTCTTAATTTTATTAATTAAAAAATTATGCATAATTAATCTAAAACACTGACTATTACTCCAGCACCTATAGTTAATTTCCCTTCACGCATAACAAAACGTAATCCAACATTAATTACAGATCTTTCCATTAATGAAACTTTTATATTTAAATTTTCACCTGGCATACCTAAATCTGACTCATTTTCTAAAATAATTGTTCCTGTAACATTTGAAACCCTAAAAAAAAACTGAGGTTTATATCCAGTCTTAAAAGGTTTGTTTCTACCACCTTCCTTATGAGATAATAAATAAATTCTAGCAGTAAAATTAGTATAACATTTCATAGTACTAGGCGTCGCTAACATAAAACCTCTTCTGATTTCTCTATTAGGAACATTTTTCAATAATATACCAATATTGTCACCAACAAAACCTTCTAATAATATCTTTCTATGCATTTCTAAACCCATACAAACTGTTTTATATGTAGTTTTAGGACCAATCAATTCTAATTCATCACTAATTTTTACTTGTCCTTTTTCAATTTTACCTGTTACAACGGTACCTCTACCTTGAGCAACCAAAATATTTTCAACAGGCATAACAAATGTAGCATTACTACTACGCTCAGGCATTTTTATATAAGAATCACAAATTTTCATTAACTCTAAAATTATTGTAGAATAATTTTTATCGCCTTCCAAAGCTTTCTTTGCGGACCCTCTGATTACTGGCGTTTCTGCCGAAAATCCATAACCTTCTATCAGTTCACGTATTTCTAATTCAATTAAATCAATCATTGAATTATCTTTTACCGCATCAATCTTATTTATAAAAACTATTAAATAAGGTATACCTATTTCTTTTGCTAGAATAACATGTTCTCTTGTTTGGACTTGAACACCATCTGTAGCTGAAACTACTAAGATAACTCCTTCCATTTGATTTGCACCTGTAATCATATTTTTTATATAATCTTGATGGCCGGGACAATCAATATGACTGTAATGCCTCAAATCAGTTTCGTATTCTATATGAGCAGTATTTATAGTAATACCCCTTGCACGCTCCTCAGGATGATTATCAATATCGCCATAATCTTTAAATTTTGTATTGCCAATTCCTGATAAAACTTTTGTGATTGCTGCTGTTAATGTAGTTTTACCATGATCAACATGTCCAATTGTACCAATTGTACAATGCGGTTTTGTTCTCACAAATTTTTCTTTCTCAACTTTTTTTGCCATCTTTTATAAAATAAAAAATAAAATATCATATGATATCAGTATATTTAATTCAAGATTAAAATTATTTCTAATAACATATTCTAATGGTAAATTACTTGTTCTTGAATTAACAAAAAATAATTTTAAATTTAATTTATTTATAAATAAATTAATTTGAAATTTATTTAATAAATTTAAAGTAGATTTTTTATAAATAACATTAAGTGTTTTAAAAATAATTCTTAATGCTAATAAATTATATCTAAAATATTCTAAATAGATCTTATTATAGCCTAAAACTAGTTTACGCAAAGATATTAATAATTTAAATAAACTAAAAAAATTCAAATATAAATTTTTAGTTAAACTTCACAAATAATTATAAATAAAATATCTACTTTTTTTATAAATCAAAAAAAACAAAAAAAATATTGTACAACCAATTAATACATCAACACTTGAATTCCCAAAAAATACAAAAAATATAGTTCTAAAAACAAGATAAAAACCAACCAATAAGCTCAAAATAAAAATATTTTTCCCTTTTCTCATTTTTCTTATATAAAGTTATTTAAAAAATTTATTCAAAAATTTTCTTCCATTTTCATAATTGTTTAAAAAATTTATTAAATAAATATCTTTAACTTTCTTAAATCTTAACAAATAAATTGCGACCATAACTTTATTTGTATTTTTAAACTTAAATTTATTTAAATCAACTAAAGTTATAAAATTAACAAAATATTCTGTTTTTATAACATTAGAAACAGAATAAGCAAAACGAATTATTTCTATATCATGTTTAATACTATGTAATAAATAATTAGAAAATTTATAAATATTAAAATGTTCTAATAACATAATCATTAACATATAAATAAATAATATTAACCCAAAAATTGAAATTAATGCTCCAATAGATACAACAAAATTTCAAGCTAAATAAATATCAGCATAATCTGGAATACGCCTAGGCATACCGGCTAGACCTAAAAAATGCATTGGAAAAAATGTTACATTAACACCAACAAAAGTTAGTCAAAAATGATAACGTGCTAAATGTCTTGGATAATAAACACCATAAAATAATCCGACTCAATGATAAAATCCAGCAAAAATCCCAAAAACTGCACCCATAGATGAAACATAATGAGAATGCGCAACGACAAAATAAGTGTCATGCATAGCTAAATCAATACCACTATTAGATAAAACTACACCTGTTAAACCACCAACTGTAAATAGAAATAAAAAACCCAAAGTAAAATACATAGGAATACCCATTTCAATAACACCACCAAAAATAGTTGCAAATCAACTAAAAATCTTAACACCTGTCGGTACAGCTATAATCATAGTTGCAGCAGTAAAATATGCACGAGTATCTACATCCATACCAACTGTATACATATGATGAGCTCAAACAATAAAACCTAATATACCTATAGATGACATCGCATATACCATACTAATATACCCAAAAACTACTCGACCAGAATAATCTGATACTAAATGACTAACAACACCAAAAGCAGGTAAAATTAATATATATACTTCTGGATGACCAAAAAATCGGAAAAGATGTTGATATAAAATTGGATCACCACCACCAGCTGGTGAATAAAAACTAGTATTAAAATTCCTATCGGTTAATAACATCGTTATTGCTGCAGCTAAAACCGGTAAAGAGAAAACTAATAAAAAAGCTGTAACTAACATAGCTCAAATAAATAATGGTAATAAATGCATATTCATACCAGCAACACGCATATTAAAAATAGTTGTAATAAAATTTATAGAACCCAATAATGAAGCTACACCAGCTAAATGTAAACTGAAGATTGCTAAATCTACACCATCTCCTTCAAACGCTGCTAAAGGTGGATAAACTGTTCAACCAGTACCAACTCCACCATCTATCATTGTTGAACTTACTAATAAAAATAATGAAGGAGGCATTAATCAAAAACTTAAATTATTCAGTCTAGGAAAAGCCATATCTGGTGCTCCAATTAAAATTGGAATTAATCAGTTACCAAACCCACTTATTAAAATAGGCATAACCATAAAAAAGATCATTAATAAACCATGAGCTGTTATTACAACATTATAAAATTGATAATTACCTGAAAAAAAAGGAGAACCTGGAAATGCTAATTCCAGACGAATAAAAACAGAAAATAATGAACCAACTATACCTGCTAATAAACCATAGACAATATATAATGTACCTATATCTTTATGATTAGTGGAAAAAAATCATCTATTAATAAAATTAGTTATTTGATTCATCATTACTTATATAAACTTTAAATAAATTTAAAATAAATACTACTAAATCTTCTGATAATTCTAATCTACCAACCTCATTTAAAACATCGAAGATATGCGTATTTTGTAAAAAAAAAAGTATTTTCCTTTCAAAAATACCCACTAAACTAACATCAACATCACTAAAAAAACCATTTAAACCACCAAATAATAAAATAATTTGTGCAATCATATTAACAGGATTATTATTAGGTTGATTTAATAATTGGACTAATCTTCTACCTTTTTCTAATAAAAATAAACTTGATTCATCTAACGATAAACCTAATCTTGCAAATTCTTCCATTTCCCTATATTGAGCTAATTCTAGTTTTAAAGAACCAGCTAAACCTTTAATTACTTTATTTTGAGCAGAAGAACCAACACGACTAACAGAAATACCAGGACTAATTGCAGGACGTATACCTCTATTAAATAAACTTGCTTCTAAAAAAATTTGGCCATCAGTAATTGAAATAACATTAGTAGGAATATAAGCTGAAACATCACCTTGAATTGTTTCAATGATTGGTAATGCAGTTAAAGAACCACCTTCAACAGTAATACCATTATCTTTTATATCACGTAATTTTGCTGCTCTTTCTAATAAACGTGAATGAACATAAAATATATCACCAGGATAACCTTCTCTACCAGGAGGACGTCTTAATAATAACGACATTTGACGATATGCAACAGCATGTTTACTTAAATCATCATAAATAATTAAAACTTTCCTACCATTATCTCTAAAATATTCACCTAAAGCACAACCAGCATAAGGGGCTAAATACTGTAAAGCGGCAGAATCAGAAGCACCTGCTGCAACAATAATAGTATAATCTAAACAACCTTTTTCTGTTAGAGCTTTAACAACTCTAGCAATAGAAGATTTTTTTTGACCTATAGAAACATAAATACAAATAATATCTGTACCTCTTTGATTTAATATTGTATCTATAGCAATTGCAGTTTTACCTGTTTTTTTATCACCAATAATTAATTCACGTTGACCACAACCAATAGGAATCATACTATCAATAAATTTTATACCTGTTTCTAATGGTTCACGAACAGGTTTTCTATCAATAATAGATGGCGCATTTTGTTCAATATTTACATAAATTTCTGACTTAATATCACCTTTACCATCTAAGGCTTCACCAACAGGGTTAACAACGCGACCTAAAACGCTATAACCAGCTTTAATTGTAGCTTGTTTAAAAGTTCTAATAACTAAAGTATTTGCTGTAATACTTGATGCATCACCTAAAACAGTAATACCAGCAACACCTTCATTATCTAAGTAATTAACTATACCGAACAATTGGACACCAACTTTAAAACTAACCATTTCAGACATTCTAACATTTAATAAACCTTTTGCATAAACTATATCATCACTAACTTTAAAAACAACACCTTGATTATCTAAATCTTCTTTATTTACTACTTCATTAACACTATAAAATTTTTTTTGATTTAAAAACTTATTATTTTTTACAATAATTATAGGAGAATTTTTAAAAAATTTTATAACATTTAATAAATTAAAAAATCTAACAATTACATTTGTAAAAATTTCAAAAAAACGTTTTATAACATATAACAAATAAACAGAACTTAAAATTTCAGTTCATAATGATTGCTCTAATAAAACACGACTTCTTAAACTTCTATAATACATAGGAAATACTCAACATAAAACAATACCATATCAAAATATAAACAAACCTACTACTCATACCAATGTTGGCAAAAAATGTATACGATCTACTTGAGACATAAATTATTATTTAATTTTTTAATTATAAGAAATCCAAAAAATAAAATTATTAAAAAAAAATAATTAAAATAAATTAAAATTTCAAAAATAAAAAATAAAAAAACAAAAAAAAATATTATTAAGAAAAAATAATTATATAATAATCCACTATTCAAATTTTTAATAAAATTATTAAATCTAATAAAAAAAGATGAAATATAAATTAATAAAAATAGTTCAAAAAAACCTTTTTCTATATATTTATAAATATATAAATATGAAATTTTTAATAAATTAAAAAAAAAAAAATCTACAAATAATAAATCAAAAAAAAATGCACGCGAAAAAAATTTATATAAAATAACAAAATTATTTATAGAAAAAAAATAAAAATAAATTTTTTCAAAAAAAAATAAAAACAAAAAAAACATCCCAATACCAGATAAACAAATCAACAAAGGTATATATTTAACAAAAAATAAATTAAATTCTGCATCAAAAATACTAAAATTATTAAAAAATATATAAATTGAATTCCCAAAAAATGAACTACCTACCCCAATAAAAGCTTCATTAAAAATATAACCAACAAACACACTAAAAAAAAACAAAATAAACATTGGTAATCACATATAAATACTAGGCTCATGAATGAAATATAAATTTGCCCTATAAAAATTCACAGGAGATAAAAATACTCAATAAATTAATCTAGTAGAATAAAATGCTGTAAAAAACGCTGCAAAAATACCTAATAAGTATAAAAAAAAACCATCTAAATTAAATCTTGCATAAGTAAATTCCAAAATCATATCCTTAGAATAAAATCCAGTTAAAAAAGGGATAGCTAATAATGACAAAGAACCTATCATAACCATAACATAGGTAAATGGAAGTAAATTTAACAAACCACCCATACGCCTAAAATCTTGTTCATCAGACATTGCATGTATTATAGAGCCCATACTTAAAAATAATAATGCTTTAAAAAATGCATGATTAAATAAATGAAATAAACCAACGTTATAATTAGACATACCACATGAAAAAAACATATATCCTAACTGACTACACGTTGAATATGCAACAATCTTCTTAATATCAAATTGGAAAGCCCCTATAATAGAAGAAAAAAAACAAGTTAATCCTCCTACTAATCCCATAAAAATCAAAACATTATTAGCATATTCAAATAAAAAAGAACAACGAATAACTAAAAACACCCCTGCAGTAACCATAGTTGCCGCATGAATTAAAGCTGAAACTGGTGTAGGGCCTTCCATTGCATCCGGTAATCATATATGTAAACCTAATTGAGCTGACTTACCCATTGCACCAACAAATAAAAAAAAACAAATTAAATTAATAATATCAAAATAAAATCCTAAAAAAAAAATTTCCATATTTAAAAAATAGGCTATTAATGCAAATATCACAGAATATTTTAATGTACCAAAAAAAAAAAATAATATTGATAATCCTAATAATAATGATAAATCCCCTATTCTGTTAACTAACATTGCCTTAATAGCAGCTTTATTCGCTAAAAATCTTGTATATCAAAAACTAATTAAAAGATAAGAAGACAACCCAACACCTTCTCATCCAATAAACATTTGTAAAAAATTATCTGCTGTAACCAGTAATAGCATAAAAAAAGTGAATAATGATAAATATGCCATAAAGCGGATAAATCCGATATCATGTCCCATATATTCAATTGAATATAAATGAACTAAGCTCGAAATTAAACATACCACAAACAACATTACTGCTGTTACAGTATCGAAAAAAAAAGAAATATCCAAAACAAAATAACCCATATCGATTCATTTATATAGATAAATAATACAATTTGAATTACTTAATGATACTTCAAAATTTATCAATAATGATAAAAATAAACTCAAGAACAAACCACCAACTGTTAATAAACATGCGCCCATGCGACCAATTCATCTACCAACAATCAAAGTTGTAAAACTAGTAACTAATGATAAAAAAACAATTAATAAATACATATAAATTATGGATAAAAATATTCAGCACCTATTAATAAATCTAAGTTTATTGGATAAACTAGATCTTTTAATTTAGGGAATCTTCAAAAAAACACAAACATAAAATTAAAATTTGTAAATAAATAATTTGGAGCTCTATAAAAGATATTTTTTTTTTTTAATCGCATCAATAAATCTTCACAAAATAATTTCTTATAATTAAAACTTACTTGAAAAATATCTCCAGGTTTTAGAATATAATTATAATGATAACGAACTAAACCATTTACAGTAAATAAACCTTGTTTTATCACATATCTAATTAAAAAAATATTAGTTATAAAAGTTGAACGATATGCCATCATAAAAATTCGACCTTCCAACATTGTAAAATAATTTCCATAATAATAACCAGCTTTTTTATTCGCTGAATTCATATATTTACGGAAAATCTTATAAGTTAGAACTAAATAAAAATTACGTAAATATCTACGATCAATAAAATTTTCTTTAAAACGTTTTGCTCTACGAAATCTCCTTCTTCTTTTATATGTAAAAATAAATTCGCGTTTATAATATCATTTTCTAGCTTTACTTTCGGATTTAATTATTCGCATAAAATTAACCGCTTTACTAACTTTTAAATATGAAAGATGGTAATTTCATAAATCAATCAAAGTTTTTTTATAAAACTTATGTCTATTTCGTACTATACAACTCATACTATAATTTTTTTTATAATATATAACATCTATAAATTATGAATTTATAAATCTATTCATAAAAACTATTTTTTTTTTTTTTCATAAATGTTTACTCTACCTCGATAATCTTTAAATGCATCCATATCTATAAAATCAAATACATCTTTTTTTTTTTTTTCTACAATAGATCTTTTATATTCTATTAACGCAAACTCATTATCTAAAAACAAATTAGTTTCTTTTTTAAAATAACGTAAAAAATTATTAAATCATAAGATACCATTAAATATAATCAAAAAAAATAAAATACATAATAAATAAAATATAATATCTAAACTAATAAATATTAAAACAGATTCTTTACATTCAGCCCAAGCATAAATATAAAGATTTCAATATCAAAAAGTTAAAGATTCAAAAGCTCATTTATCATTTGCTAATAAGGAAAAAATCCATAATAATTCATTTTTAGATTGTAAAAATTTAGCGTATTTCCCTGTTCAAAATGAATATCTATCAATTCAATATAAATCGAAAACTCATGTTCTTATTCATAATCATGGAGATGTTCAATAAAATTGATTTTTATGTTCAAAACAAATCAATTTATGAGCTACAATAATCTCAGCTATTTGAGGATTTGTAAATAAATTATTTAACAAAAAATACAAAATTTCTCTTATAAAAGTTTGTGGAAGAATAACACGTGATACGAAAACATATTTTCAAAAAAAACATACTATCATAATTAATGGTAAAATTAAAACTAAAACCGTTCATGTTGTTACATGACGTTGTGTAATTGTTGTATCTTCTGATAAAGATACAAAATTTATAGAAGGATCATCAACACTTCTATAAAAAGCTTTTTCCAGAAATCTAAATAAATATTGTTCAGTTGCAACTCTACCTAAATCCTCATATTGATATAATTCACTATATTTGATACCAATAGCTGAATCATCTAATGACAAATCAATACTGCTTTTAACAATATCTGCATCAATATGCGTCTTAATTGTATGCATTGGTTTTGTAAAACTGAAAATACCTAAATCAATCATATTACTAAAATATATTTCATTTAAATGACGTAAATAGTCTAAATATGTTTCATATTTAACAATTCAATCATGATAACCGACTTGTGCATATAAATCAAAAAGATTTTTACCTGGAATCTCATAAACTAATTCCATATTTCAACGACTTAATGCAACTCTTTGCAGAAATCGATTTGTTGATTTTGAATAATGAATAGGATCAGAATTGCTTAAAATAAACGCATCATAAACCTTGGGATCAAAAAATTGAAATTCAAATAAATCATATTGTGCTTCTTTACCATTCATTTCATAATATCTATAAGCTTTAAATAAAGAATTTTTTATCTTATAATAAAAAATCTTTGATATATCATTTTTATTCATTATACGTATGAAATTTCAATTCTTATTATAAAACAACTGAGGAGTAGCAAAATATAATCAGTAATAATCCAAATGACTGAAATTTCTTACTAAATGTTTACTAAAATTAAATTCAAATTTTTTTTCATTAAAAGATGGAATAAATAAATCATAAAAAGAATAAATCATTTGTTGTTTTTCTTTTTTAGAAATAAAGAATTCATGAAATATTAAATCAATATCACGTATCATTGACACATAACGTTCAACAAAATAACGCTTATATAATAAAAATTTATTATGACTCACAGTACCAAAAACAAATTTATTATCATTTACGAATAAATCCATTAAATTATAATAAATATAAAAGCCTAATTTTATATCATTTTTATTAAACATACATGAATATAAATCATCTGTGAAAAGCTTATCTATATAAAATTCAAATTTTTTTAATCAACGAATATTATATAATCAATAAAATTCTATACGACCCAACAAATGTCGATTCTTTTTATTAAAACGTTCTCATTCAAAAAATGGTGTAAAACTTAAAGATGTATCGTTTTTTAAAAAAATTCTCAATTTAAAAGAAAATAAACTTAAAAAAAATAAAGAAAAGATATAATGTAAATATATAGAAGAAAAAGAAAAAAAAAATAAATTAAACGTATTAGTTTTAAATTTATTTGCAATTAAAAAATTTTTTATTAAACCACGTTTTGTATAAAATAAAAACTCTCTAAATAAAAATTCAAAACTAATAGTACGATATTTAATTTTATAAAAACTTCTTACAGCTATATCCCTTTTAAATCAATTACCTTTACGAACACGCGTAGCCCTTCTAAAATGTCTATGTAAAATTCTTCCATATTCATCAATTTCGTAATTTAAAGTAATAAATTTTTCAAACCATTCAGAAACAAATAAATGAAATTTATTAATAAAAGTTAAAGAAAATGTTAAATAATTATAAACAGAAGTCAATCCAAATAAATTTAAAATAAAATAAATAAATTTAAATATAACTTGAAATAAATTAAAAAAAAAACCAAATACAATTAAATAAATTATATCTAAACTAAATCTAAAAAAATTTAATATATCAACAGCAATAATAAATCTTACACTACGATAAATTCATATATAATTTAAAAAATCATAAGTAACAAAATAATATCGCATTAATTTACTTAAACTAAATAAAAAATAAAAATAATAATAATAACAAAAATAAAAAAAATAATAATTAAGATAATAATAAACATTATATCAACCTTTCAAAAATTCTAACGTAAACTTAAATAAAAATGTACCATGCATATAATATAATCCATTAAAAATTAAACAACTATAAGAATATTTTCATATTCAATAAAGAGGTACAAATACTTTTGATATGAATAAAAAATATTTATAACGTATATAAAACGAAATTATTATAGGCATTGTATTAAAAAAAATATCTGGCATAAAATGACGGGCAGGATGTTTTACAAATCAAAAATAAGTACTCATATATATATATAATTCTCAACCATACGAACCCGGAAATCATATCCTACATCATTTATAAAGAATACTTAATCTATCAAAACATAAATATTTATAATAACGTCTTATATATAATTCAAAGAATTCTGGATGATATAAAAATCTACGTTTCCCTAAATGAGCTGTATCAACAATCAATTTCCCAAACATTTTTTTTAACCTAATTTCAAAATAATTACCATATCCATTATAAAATTTTATAAATTTATTTGGATTGAAATAAGGTACTCATCAATTATCTAAAACCTCATTAAAATAAGTAAACTTATTATATATAAACACCTTATTTATAAAAGAATAGAAAAAGTATACTAAATAATCCGATAATAACAAATCTTTTACATAAGGAATTGAAATTAAAAAAACAATAAATAATATTAATAATAAAATATTAAATAAAAAATTAATAAAATATTTAAATATAAAATAAACAATATTATATTCTATTAAATAAAATTTAATGATATAATAACGATATCAAAACGAATATTTTAAACCAAAATTATTTATTAATAAATCAGAAAAAAAATCACATAAATTGATAAAAACAAACATAAATAATGATTTTGAATTAATAATAATAATATTAAAAAAATAATAAATTGTTAAAATTAATATTTTTAATACTTTTAAAAATATATTGAAATATAAATATCTTTTATCTAAGAATAAGAAAAAAAATGATAATTTAATTTTAAAAAAATAAAATAATAACTTAAAACTTTTCCCATCAAAAAAAAAATTTAACAATTTATTAAATTTAAATATAAAATAAATATATATATTTAAAAAATAATTAATATAAATTAAAAATAAATTCCCATAATTTAATCTAGAAAAAAAATAAAAACCATAATAAAAATAATAATAATAATATTTACTATAAAATAAAATATAATAAAAATTTTTTACACTATTTGATTTTAATCTTATATGTAATGGACTACTAACAAAGTTAAAAAATTCAAAAAATCTATGTGTTATTAATTTAGTATATGAAAAATCTAAATTATAATATCATCAACGCGTAAAAAAGCGTGTTTTTATAACATCAAACATTTCGCTTTCAGGTTCATAATTACCAAATGTCCTATAATAAAAATAATCATAATATTCTTCTCTACGTTTTCCTGTTTTTGAATGTAATCTTACTTCATATAATTCATAAACAAATTTCGTTATTAACTCACGAAAATCTTTAGTCCTATACAGATTTTTATAGTTTAAAATACGTTCAATTATTGCAAATGAACTATAACGATCTAAATCGCGCCTATAAACTATATTAGAATTAAAAAAACGATTAAACACAAAATTAAATCTTGGATTATGGAAAGTTCAGAATTTTAAACGTCTATTTAACTTTAAATAAATAAAAATGTGTAAACTATAAAAAAATAAATAAATTATATTAATAATCTTAAACGGTATATTTAAAATCATTAAAAAAATATATATATAATTTTCGTCACTATTATATGCTATACTATTCCCTAAAAATTTCTCCTCAATCTTATTAATATATTTATTTGATTTTATAATATTAACCAAATATCAAACCGATATCGGAATATAAATATATTTTTTAAAACGTCTAACATATTTATTTTCAATATGACGTCTAAGAAAAACTTCTCTTCCTTCATATTTAAATCTTTTTATTCTTCTACGACGAATTATATTCTGTATACTAATTATTCGTCCTATGAAAAATCCATATAATCATGCTAAATAAAATATATGTTCATCTAAAATAATTAATTTTACCATTTTTTCTTTTGAATAAGATAATGCAAAAAATATATGAATTCAAATTAAAAGTCTATAAATTGAATAAATTTTTAAAAAATTATACAAATATGTTCTTATATTTTCCGCTGTCCCTATTACAGCTTCTATAAAAGTTATAGAATCTATAAATATTTCATATCTATAACTCAATACTCGAAATGAAAGAATTTCAGTGAAAAATTCTGAAGTTCAATATCCATAAACAATAAACGGTCTTGGTCTATCATTATTATAAATCATATATGTAAAGTAAACCCATTTTCGTGCATAAGTAGCAATTACACCACTTGAAAAATGTTTACAATCTGGGTTCAAAACATATAAAAGAACACCATCTTTATATCATTTCAATTGATGAGATAAAAATTCTTTTAAATATGGTCTTTCTTTATAAAAAACAAACCCTGTTCTACGTCAAAAAAAACGTCTTTGACTAAAAACTCAATTTACATCTCCAGGAAATTGTTCATGTACATGATTAAATATTAATGAACAATCAAGTTTTGGAAATTCCACTCTAATAATACTAACTTGTGAATGATTTACATAAAAATGCTTAACTAACTCATTAAAGTACCCGTATTGGAAAAATTTATAACACATAGGTATAGTTTTTCATCAAACATAATATTTCATCCATCTTCTTGGTAAAAAATACAATGGAATCAAACGAAAATAAATATTCCTCCTTTTAAGTTGACGTTTTCAAAAAAAATCATTCGCAATTTGCTTTTTCCTTAAAAATTTGTTATAACCAGCATCATAAATAAAATATGTTCTTTTATACACGAAACGATTATTTAATTTATATAACGAATCAAAATGATTATTATAATCAAAAAAAAAATTAACAACACTTAATTCTTCATATAAACTCAAATCAAAAGTCTCATAAAAAATTATATATTCTGATATAAATATTTTCATTTAGCTTACAAATTTAATTAAATGTTTATTCTTATAAAAATAAACGTTATAGTACATATTCTTATTTTTTAAATTACCTCAATTTATAACCAATATAATTGATCCTATCATAGATACTAACAAAACTAATGCTAAACAAATAAAATAGATAACATAATAAGTATAAATTAGGGTACTAATCAAAAAAATATTATCTTCTAAATATAAAAAATCGATTCAATCAATAAATCCAAAATTTACATAGGTATAAAAAAACTCAATATAAATAAAAAAACACAATTCAAAAAAAAAAAAAAAAATTATAAAACTACCAACTGGTAAATAACGTAAATAATAATTACGTAATTCAACAACTTTTAAATTTAACATCATTATGATAAATAAAAATAATACTGCAATTGCACCAACATATATCAAAAATACTAACAAAGAAATAAACTCAATTCCTAATATCATAAAAAGCATTGAAGACAATGCAAAAGAAACAATTAACGAAAGTAATGATTGAATCGGATTACTAACATAAACTACACTAATTGACATTAAAATACTCAAAATAATTAAAATATTCTCAACAATATTTAACATTTTTTTTTACTCAAATTCTTTTTCAACAATAAAACAATTTTTAAAAAAAATAAATTTATATAAATTAAAATCAAAAAAAACATAATAGAAAAATTTAAAAATAAACAATTCAAAATATTTACAAAATTAAAATTAAAATTTAAAAAAAAATTATTATAACAAATCCCAACCAAATCCAGATTTGTTTCACTTAAATTATAAAAATATAAATTTACTAATTTATTTAAAAATTCATTTGATTCAATAAAACAAAAAAAAAGATTACCAGAAAATAAATTTAAAAAGATATCTTCATTATACACATTTATTACTTGTTTAATATGTAAAACATCTTCACCAAAATATTTAAAAACATATATTTTTTCTTGAAAATTTCTAATATTAAAAACAAAAAAACTACTATTATCTTTTATGCGATCATATAAAAAATGTTTATTTACGTTCTTATTTATTTGAAATAACATATAAATCCATTGCTTGAATTGTCCCTAAGATATGACGTAATGTTTTATCATTACAACATCCAAATTTGAAAAATGAAACTAAATAAATATCTTTCAATAAAATAACCTTATATTTAAACGGTCTATAACCACCGGAACCTTTAACTAAAAAATCTTTTGAAAAAGATAATAACTTTAATACTAATGAAATACTAGGTTCTTTTAATGAAAAATTATAACTTTTATCATTATAAACATTTATAATAACAACCAATAAAAAATAATCAGGTAATTCTTTTGTAAATTCATTAAATTCCTTAACGAATTTTACTGTATTTATACCGAAATTACCTAAGATAGTACTTAAAGGTGGTCCTGCTTCTACCTTTCCTGAACGCAAAAATATACTAAATGTTTTTATAATCTCCTTTTCCATCTATTTCTTTGTTTTAATAGTTTCCCATATTTTAATAAAATATTTCTTTTTTTTTTTTTTAACATTAATTTCCTATTTGCTAAAGATTTAAAAGATGATCTTTTATATCTTTTTAAATTAATATACGAACGACGTCTATTCATATATAATAAATGTTTTCCAGATAATGAATAAGCTAAATGCTGCCTTTTTAATTTAAACAACAAACCTTTTTTATTAACTGAATCTATTAAATGTTTAGAGACATCATTTATATTTATACCTCTTATATTTGTTTTATTTTTTTGTTTTTTTAAAATTCAATTAATTATAATAACAAAACGCCTTTTCCCAAGTGCTAAACTAGGAATTGCATGATAAACTTTACCAATCTTTTTCCTTGTCGAAGATAAAATAGGAATTAAATTATTTATAGCTTTATGCAATTCTACAAATGGATCAGACTTAAAATTTTCCTTAAAATTAATTAAAATTTCATTAAATTGCTTAATTGCAAAACTTTTTCTACCACGAGAAATTAAACTGCCATAAAATTTATTTAAAAAAAAATTAAATTCATTTTTTTTTAACGCTAAAACAAAATTATATTTATTATTTTTTGTATATTCTTTTAATAACATATATAATTATTTATAAAACTTTTGCTAATGGTTTAGGAGTGCCAAATTTAGAACGACGTTTTCTTCGCGCATATTCTTCTAATTTATCAAAATCATAAACACCACGAATTAACGTATAATTAACACCAGGGACATCAGGTGGACTTCCTCCTTCAACTAAAACAATAGAATATTCTTGCAAACCATGCTTTCCAATACCAGGAACATGTGCAAAAATGATTTTTTTTGCGACAATCATACGTACTTTAGCGTATTTACGTTTCGCAGAATTTGGCTTTCTTGGGGTTGTTATACCCATTTTAACAATAACTCCTTTTTTTTGCGGTGCTCCTACTAAAGCTGCAACCGCACAACGTCTTCTTTTTAATTCCCTACCATAAAATGATAACTGTCTTAAAGTTGGCATTGAGATTAACCATTATTAGACTTATTTATCATTCAGTCTTCAAACTTATCTAATGATACAGCTTGAATAACAATAGGCATAAAACCATGAAAAGGTCCACATAATTCACTACATTGACCATAAAAAATACCAGGACGTTTAATTTCAACAATAAATTGATTTAATCTGCCTGGGACAGCATCAACTTTAATACCCAAACTAGGAACTGCTCAACTATGTAATACATCTGATGAAGTAATTAACAATCTTATAGGAATACCAACTGGTAAAAATAACCTATTATCAACTTCTAATAAACGATGAGTTCCTTCTATTAAATCATCTTCTCCAATTAAACCACTATCAAATTCTAAATTGATTGGTAATGTCATTCTAGAAAGGCGCAAGTTATGTTTATTAAACTCATTTACAGAAATATAAGAAATTTTCTTTTCAGCTAAAGCATCAATTATACCTTCTTCGTCTGACTCTGTAAAATTATCAATTAAAGCATTAATTGCATATGTTCGATATCATTGACGACCAATAATTTTTATTGTATAAGCTGGATCAACACAAGCATCTAATGAAAAAATTAAACTAAATGTAGGAGTGGAAATTGCCAATAATGATCCAATTGGTAATAAACATCAAACAACTTCTAAAACGCGATATTCAGAAATGTCTGAAACAGTTAAGAAAGCCAATCTATCTTTATTGTATCATAAATTTAAACCTATGACATCAAGTCCAGATGTACTTGTTTCAATAAGATTCAACCTAGTTAAAATTAAATTACTCATAACTTTATCATCTCAAATGAAACTTAAAGCTAAAAAATATTCTAAAACAATTTTTACACTAATTATATATAAATTAGAACTAAAATGTGTAAAATTTCAATTAAATAAATAAATAATTCTAATCAATAAAACCAAAATAAAAAAAACAACAAAAATTAATATAATTCAAACTATATTATACAAATGTATTAAATGTTCTGCAAATGCAGAACTTGGATCATGAAAACTAACACCAAAATCTAATACATAATACATATTAAAGTTAAATAAAACAATAATAAAATATAACACTAAACCTAATGTTAAACCTGTCGACACCATTCACATAACTCTATCTTCCCCATATCATTTTTGATAATTTTCTGAACTAAAATTTAAATTAATATTCGCTTTCATTTAACCTTTTAATAAGTTTATTAAATCTAAAGAAATACCACCTCTTAAACGATAGAAAATAACTAAAATAGCCAATCCAATAGCAGATTCAGCTGCTGCAACAGTTAGAACACATAATGCATAATATTGACCTAAAATATCATCTAAGAAAACTGAAAAAACTAAAAAATTATAATTTATAGATAAAAAAATTAATTCAATAGATAATAATAGCAATATTATATGTTTCCTTGTTAAAAACAAACCCATAACACCAATAAAAAATATAAATACTGATAAAAATAAGAATTTTAACATTATTTAAAATAATAATTATAAAATTTTAACGCATATTGTTCAATTATACTAGAACAAGCAAAAAAAATGAAAAATAAAAAATAAAATGCAGTTGCTGCTTGTCCTATAAAAAAATATGGTTGACACACAGGCTGTCCTCCTATTCAACCTAAGATTAATAAATCTAAAACGAATAAAATCATTAATGGTTTATATAAAGGTTTAAAAATATTACTTCTAATCATATTAAACTTATTAATAAAAAACGGTAAAAATAATAATAACAAAATTGCTAATGCTAATATTATAACACCTAACAGTTTATCTGGAACAGAGCGTGATATAGCATATAACGGAAGGAAATACCATTCTGGTACAATATGAGGAGGCGTTACTAATGGATTACCTACAATAAAATTATCAGAATGACCTAACAAATTTGGAACAGTAAAAATTAAATAACCTAAAAAAATAAACATAAAATTAGTTCCAAATAAATCTTTTACAATATATAATGGCGTCATAAATGTAAAATCAGATCTGAAAAATACACCTGATGGATTATTAGAACCAAATTCATGTAAAAACATTATATGAATAATAGATAACATTAATATAGCAAAAGGAAAAAAAAAATGCAAACTAAAAAAACGATTTAATGTTGCATCATCAACACTAGATCCACCTCAAAGTCAAAGAACTATATCATTACCAATTAACGGAATCGCAGATGCTAAACTAGTTATGACAGTAGCTGCTCAATAAGACATTTGTCCTCATGGTAAAACATAACCAAAAAAAGCTGTCGCTATCATTAAAATTAAAATAATAACACCAGAACCTCATAATAATTGACGAGGATAATTAAAAGAACCAAAAATTAAATTCCTAATCATATGTAAATATACAACTAAAAAAAAAACTGACGCTCCATTTGAATGTAAATAACGAATCAATCAACCGTATTGTACATTTTTACAAATATAAACTACACTAGCAAATGCTAAATTTAAATCACTTTTATAATGCATTGCTAAAAATACTCCCGTAGCAATTTGGATAATTAAACAAATCAATGCCATAGAACCAAAATTTCATCAATAACTAAAATTTGCTGGGCTTCCATATATTATTCAAAAATTATATAATTTAGTTAATAACGTAGTTTTATCGAAAAATCTTTTCATAAATTTTTTTACAAAAAGCAATAAATTCGTTAAATATATATCTCAAATTGTTTTTAAACAACTTAAAATTATTTTTAATAAATAAATAAAATTTATTTATTTTAGAATAAATAAAAGCTGATATTTTATCAAATCTTTTTTTTATTTTTTTATTGCGAACTTCTGTTTTCTTTACTCTTATTAAATACAAATCTAAATCCTTAAATCATAACATATAAACAAATTCAAAAAAATCATAAATAACATACATAACTCGTAATCCAACGTATAAACCAATGATAGGCCATAATAAAAAATACAAAATATAAACAATACCCATAAAAAAAAAAACCATAGTAAAAAATAAATCAGAAAGCAAATTGTACGGAAATATAATAACAATAACATCAAAAAAACTAATATTCTTCCTTTGATAACGAGTATCTTTTAATAAACTTTTTAAATAAATGTATATATTTAATGCTGCTTTATCAACAACATCTGGTGTCAATTCTGCTTTAATAAACTTTCTGCGATAAAGTCTATAATCTAATTTTGCTTTTATTCAAACCAAATTATCCTTACATTCTGGACCGACAAAACCTTTTTGTTGCAAATCAGTACTAATATGAAATAATAACATATTATTTAAATGATATTTCCCCTTTTTTTTATATCTTCAAACAATATAAAAATATCTATATATCATGCGTATCCTAATATATATCACAGTTCTAAAAATTCTATATATTGGAAATAAAATATGATCCACAAATCCAGCAAATATAGATAATATAAAATGAATAATCACCAAAATTATTTCTATTATCTTTAATATAGGATAAAATACATAACGTCATTTAATCGGCGTACTTATGATTTTAATTAAAATATCCGCAACTTTTTCAAAAATATGCAATCACAAAGGAATTTGCTTCCTTCTCAATTCTTCCGCAAGGTTCACGAAAAACATAAATAAAAAGATGTATCTAAAAAATTTAATAATTTTAAAAAAAAAATTAAAAATAAATCAATTCCCAAAAAATAATTGATTTAATCTAATAAAAATTTCAAAAATCCTTTCTAAAATTATAAAATAAAAATTAAACAATATCTTACAAATAAATAATATAATGTCAAAGATAAATCGCAAAATAATATATAATGTTACTATTCTAAAAAAAATTAAAATATAACCATAATTTTTCGGAAAAATCAAATTCCATAAATATTCTTTAAACGACAAAGCAAAAATATATCTTACTTCCTTCTTCAAATTCTTCCATAAAAAATTCCATTCACTCACAATAATTATTATAATTTTATCTTTCATTTTTAAGTTAAAGTATATTGAACACTTCAATCATCTTCAAACTTTTTCTCTGGCACCAAAAGGAAAAGTTCATCTCTATAAATAGAAAAATCTTTAACAATTTCAGATTCTTGCAATCAAAAATTTATAGTTTCTGTAATCGAAATATTAAATGGTATCTCTGCCTGTCTTATTTTATTAAACATTTTAAAAAAATTACTTTGTTCATAATTCCTAAACAAATTACTATATACATAGATAAAATTATTAATATTACGAAATTTAACAGGAGTTTTAATAATTTTTTTTATAATTTTCCTATTTCAATTGTAAACAAAATAAATTTTCCCGGATAATAAACTTCTAGATAATAAATAACAATAAAAGTTAACACAAATAGACGAATCATCATTTCCAGGGATTGGCATTAAAATATTTCACGATGGAACATTAGAATCTACAATACCGACACAGGGTAAACGAGCTGATAAAAATTCATCAACAGGACCTAAATTATCTAAAACACTAGTAACAAAACCAGCAGCTGGTAAACGATGTCTATGCATCACTAAACCAAAAAAACTAGCTAATCTTTTTTTATCACGAAATCTTAACTTATATTTATCTTTCATCATCAAACGAACTAAAAGCTGATTTCAACCTAAAATTCTATAAAAATTTGTTAATGTGCCAAAAATCCATCAATAAATATTAAAAACTTCACCACAAGCAAAACCATAACGCGCAACTAATGGACCAAACACAGAACGTATACAAACAAAAACAACTGGTCTACGTCTTAAAGCACATTGACTAAATAAACCAATAGCAAAGCGTAAATTCAAAAATGTTTTATACATATTAATAATAAATATATTTTTGTATCAACCTAAGAAAATTCAAGAAGATAAGAAAATATAATTTGACATATTATGACCTATATGCACCCCAAAATAACATAATTGTTTAAATGATAATAATATAATCGGCTTTTTCATAATTTTTTATACCAAATTTATCAATTACCTCAAAGATAAACAAATACATATAGAAATAATCATACAACATCTACAGAATGTCAATATCAAGAAGCAAACTCAAAACCTAAATGATGTTTTGTCGTGAATTCATCATTTAAAAATCTAATATAACATACTGCTATAAATATACTACCAATAATTACATGTAATCCATGCAATCCTGTCAACGAATAAAATACAGTACCATAAACGCTATCAGAAATATTAAATGGAGCATTTAAATATTCCCCTACTTGTAAAGCTGTAAATAAAACAGCTAAAAATAACGTAACAATAAAGCCATTATTGGCTTCAGTTGCATTACCAGAAATTAACGCAAAATGTACTCATGTTATAGAAAATCCAGATAATAAAAGTATAGCAGTATTTAACATTGGAACACCAAAAGCATTTAATCCAACAATATTAACTGGTGGTCAAACGGCACCTAATAAAATTGAAGGAGATAAACTTGCATGAAAAAAAGCTCAAAAAAATCCTCCGAAAAATACGACTTCTGAACAAATAAATAAAATGAATCCTATCTTTAAACCTCTTTGAACAATTAATGTATGATTTCCTTGATAAGTTGATTCTCTAATGATATCTCTTCATCAAACATACATTGACGATAACAATAATAATAAACCTAATAAAAACATAAACATACCATAAGAAACTCTATGAATATAACAAGCAAAACCTGATGTTAATAACAAAGCTCCAATTGAGCTAGCTAATGGTCAAGGACTTACATCAACAATATGATATAAATGCGTTTTTTTCATGGAAATTTTTTAAATCTAATGCTCTGCTAAATGAATTGAATCGTTCAAATACATACACACTAATATTGTAAAAATATATGCTTGTAAACAAGCAACACCTAATTCTAAAACAAAAATTGCTAATAATAAAATAAATGGTAATAAAACTAAAATAAATTTTAAATTAGCCATTGCAACAACAAAATCTGCAATAATATGAACCAATGTATGTCCTGCTAATATATTAGCACTTAACCTAATTGCTAAACTAAAAGATCTTATAATATATGATAAGATTTCTAAAATAATCATCATAGGCGCTAAAAGTAATGGAACATCTAAAACAAAAAGTTTAAAAAAATGAACTTTATGTCTTAAAATGCCTAAAAAAAAAATCCCTAAACAAATACTTAAAGAAAAATATAAAGTTCAAACAAAATGACTTGTTGCTGCAAAACTATATGGTAACATACTAAATAAATTTAACATTAAAATAAATGTAAACAAACTAAAAATAAACGGGAAATATACTAATCCTTCTTTTCCGATTTGTTGATAGACAATCCTATAAACAAACATAAAAATACTTTCTAATATAACTTGTCAACTTCTTGGAATTAATTGATTACCATATAATCAATATAAAATTGCAATTCCAAGTACTATTACAAACAATACAGTAAAACTTAAATTTGTTATTGATATTTCATTATTACCTATTCATATCGGTATTATACATATCACATCAAATTGCGATAATGGTGACATTTTCATTTTTATTTTTTTATTTATAACACACTAAAAACCACTCTCTAAATATGAACATCTAGATTTGATTTAATAACTTCATAGCTTATTTATCCTCATAATCAAACAAAAAATCGTAACCTAAATCTTTTATATTGGATTTAGATAAAATTTCTAATACATGAATAATCTCTAAACATTTTTCATTTATCACAAATTCATTATCTTTTATATTAACAACCTTTAAATCTAAATTTTTTATTTGATTAAAACTTAAATCTAAAAGATAACAAAGCTCAAAAGATAAATTAAATTCTAATTTTAAAAATTGGAAAACATATTCTTCAATAGAACCCGATATTTCATAATTTAAAAAATCAATAATACAATTTTCTTTACTTAAATTTATATAAAGATTAAAAAATATCTTATTATATTTAAGTTTATTATTAATAAGTTCAATTTCTAACAACTCTAAACATTCAATAATATCATTATTTCAAACAATTCCCTCTTCTTCATATAATACAAAATGCGTTAATAAATTTATATTTCCCTTATATTCTTTTACTGAACTAATTTCTTTTATTTCTGGTATTTTTCACACCATATTCGTTTTAAAAAAGTCACTCATAAAAAGATATTCTATATTATATAATTGTTTATTAATTTTTAAGGAATTTAAAAAAAAAAAAATATTAAATAATTCTGGATTTGCTTTATTAATTTCTGCTAATCTCAATTTCCAAAACGTTGATTTTTGTATTAACATTATATGATTTATTACTTTCCAAATTGGTTCGTCTCAAATTTTCCCATAAAATTCATCTAAATTACTATAATTAATAGGAAAATTCATTCTTAATAAAAATATTATACTTAATAATGATGAATCTACTGCATATGTTTTTTCAAAATATGTTAAATATAAATTTTTCATTTCCCTTATTCTATAATCTGGCATTTTTATTTTATTATTTAAAATTTCCAAATCTTTAAGAAAATTATTATTTATATTACGTAAATTCATTATTACATATCTTGTTCTTGGCAATATATCAAATGGTATACTACTCAATTTATGATATTTTTTTATATTATATTTAGGAAGAATATTCATTTTATAAAAATAATATCCTTTCGTATTCTTATTTACTCAAAGCATATATTCTTTTAATATACCTAAACTTATTGAATCCCCTAAAATTATATTTCATACTTGATTATTTACTTCAAAAAATGATTTTGCCGCTAAAAATTCTCGATAAGTTAATGGGTCAATCATAAGTTGTATAATAATTGGATCAAATAAATTTAAAAGATTATTATAATAATCTTTATTTGATTGTATCATATAGATCAAAACGAATTCAATAAACAAAAAGAAAAAAGTTTCAATTATAATTAATACAATCAAAATTCATCTATTTAAAATTTGCAAATTTTCAAAAAAAGCTAAAAAAAAAAAATTTAAATAACAAAATACAAATATCCTATTTAATAAAAAATTAATAAAATTAACATTAATTAAATTCCCACGTATTTTAGAAAAAAGAATTAAAACCCTTAAAAACAATTTTAATACAATATTTTTATAAAAATAATTTAAAAATTTTAAAAAAAAATTTTCAAATAATATTTTATTACTTTTAAAAAAAAAATCCCTACTGTCTCATTTAAAATATTTATAAAAAATTATATCTCTATTACTACATATTCATACTCTAAAATATCATCCATTCTCCATTACTCAAAAATATATTCAATATCCTATATTTCATGGTAACATTCACACAAAATAATATATACACTTATTTATCGCAGGATATAATAATATCTTTTTTATCCTTTCTTTCTTTTCAATTCATTTTATTATTTTATTGAAATTTTTTAATATATAATTCAAACTTTTTAAAAATAAAAATAATAAAATTCAAAATAAACATCATAAAAATAAATATCATTTAAATTCTATTTGATTATTAACTAAAAAAAAAAAATAAATAATAATAATAAAACATTCAAAAAATGAAAAAAAATATTTAAATTTTTTATTATTAACAATAATCTCCAAAAATATTTTTATTAACAAATATAAAAACATATTTTTTTATAATTTAATCTTTAAAAATTTTTTTAGAATTATACATAAATTCAAGAACTTTACTTGTAGATTCTTGGGAATTCATAAAATCAAATGAATTACCATCATAATATTCCGCAGTTTTATTTATAATTCATTTCGAGATTATATCATTAATTTTTAAATTATCCCCTAAGTTTAAATTAATAAAATAATAAGGATTCGCATTATAATATTGTTTTAAAATAACTTCTAATTGATATTTACTATATAACCTTATTATAGCCATATCTTTGAAAAGATGTGTCGGATAATTACTTAAAATACCTTTTTTTACAATAAAATCCGCATTTCTTGGCTTTGAAGTCATATTAGGAACAATAAGCTGAAATTTAATTTTAAAATTAATACTATTTTCAAAATTTTCAATTTTACCATCAATATTTTGATCGCTAACAACATGAATGCTTGTTGGATGATCTTGAGTATAATTATGAATAATATTTTCTTTTAAATCTTCTGTCATTCTTTTTTTACATTTATATTTAACAGTATATTTTTTTCATTCTGAACGTACAACTAAACTTTTTAAATAATCTTTTGGACCACCTAACAAAATATCACTTTTTGTATAAAATTTTTTTTGACTTATTATTTTATTTTTATTTATCTTCTTTATCCTTAATAATACTAATATTTTGAAAATAAAATACTCTACTAAAACACGACTTCTTAAACTTCTATAACACATAGGAAATACTCAACATAAAACAATACCATATCAAAATATAAACAAACCTACTACTCATGCCAATGTTGACAAAAAATGCATACGATCTACCTGAGACATAAATTATTATTTAATTTTTTAGTTATATAAGATATATTCAATAGTAAATTCCATTACTAAAAAACAATACACTGTCTATTCAATTCCTAAACCATTTCCTTCCCTAAATCCCATACTTTTAAAATTAAATACAAATTAAAAAACCACCTATTTATGTAGCTCTTAATGATAAATTTTACAAAAATTTATTAACGATCTATTTCTCCAAAAACAATATCCTGTGTCCCTATAATAGTAACAAGATCTGCCAATAATAAGCCTTTTGACATAAAATCTAAACCTTGTAAATGTAAAAAACCTGGAGCTTTTATTCTACATCTATAAGGTCTATTATTATCATTTGATACTAAATAAACACCAAATTCCCCTTTCGGAGCTTCAACAACTGCATATGCATCACCTTTTGGAACAGAAAACCCTTCTGTATATAATTTAAAATGATGTATTAACGACTCCATTGAAAATTTCATTCAGGGTCTACTTGGTGGAACAATTTTATTATTATTGACGAAATTATCCTTATGATCAATTGTTTTAAATAAATCATAAATAACATTATTTATAATAGAAACACTTTGTCGCATTTCTTCTACTCTAATTATATAACGATCAAAACAATCACCATATGAACCAACAGGAATAAAAAATTTATATAAACCATAACCATCATACTTCTCAATTAAACGTAGATCTCAATTTATACCAGAACCTCTTAACATTACACCCGTAAATCCTCAATTTAATGCTTGATCGTATGAAACAATACCAATATTCCTTAAACGCTCATTTCATATCCTATTTCCTGTTAACATTTCTTCTATTTCATCAATACGTTTATTAAATGTTTTATTAAATGCTAAAATATCATTTATAATACCATAATAATTTAATCAAGAATTAACACCACCTGGTCTAATAAATGCTGCATGCATTCTTGCGCCTGATACTCTTTCGTAAAATTCCATTAATTTTTCACGCTCTTCAAACGCCCATAAAAATGGGGTCATTGCTCCAACATCTAAAGCATGTGTCGTTAAAGCTAATAAATGATTTAAAAGTCTTGTTATCTCGCAAAATAAAATACGAATTAATTTTGCTTTTAATGGGATATTTATCTTTAATAATTTTTCGACTGCAATAGAATATGCATGCTCTTGCGCCATCATTGAAACATAATCTAATCTATCGAAATATGGTAATGCTTGAATATAATTTTTATATTCTATTAATTTTTCTGTCCCTCGATGTGATAAACCAATATGTGGATCCGCCTTAACAACCACTTCACCATTTAATTCTAAAACTAATCGTAAAACGCCATGCGCTGCTGGATGTTGCGGACCAAAATTCATAGTTAAATTTTTTATCTTTTTAGAAAACATAATTATTTTTTCAAGGATTTTCAAATTTAAAATATCTAAATTCTTGTGATAATTCTAAAGGTTCCATAACAACATACTTATATATTTCATCATAACGTAACTCTATGTATCCACTTAAAGGGAAATCTTTCCTAAAAGGGAAACCTGAAAAACCATAATCAGTTAAAATACGACGTAAATCAGGATGATTGACAATAAAAACACCAAACATATCTCACACCTCCCTTTCTAATCAATTTGCTGAATTATATAAAAAAGATAATGATTTTAAAGATTCAAAAACAGAAATAAATCCTCTAATAAAAATACGATAATTAAAAATGGTACTCAAAAAAACATAAATAAATTCAAATCTTTTATTTTTTTTTACTGCCATTTCTAATCTGTCAACAACAGTAAAATCTAATAATTGATTTAACGAAAAAAAAATATTATTTTTTAAAAAATAAATAATATCAAAACAATTATTCTTTAAATAAATATGAATATGATTATTTTTTTTTATTAAAATACTTGCAATATCTTTAAGAAATACACTACGTAAAAAACTTATTAATTCATATGAGTTTTTAATATAATTTTTATTAAAAATCTTATTATTTATCAATAAAATACTTCCTATTCTCAATCTAATGCACCTTTAAATCATTCATAAATAAAACCTATTGTTAAAACAAATAAAAAAAAAATCATAGATCCAAACCCCAAATTAGACATTGTATCTAAACTTAAAACTCAAGGAAATAAGAAAACAATTTCTAAATCAAAAATCATAAACAAAATTGCTACAATATAAAAACGAACTTCGAAACGACTACGAGAATCCCCAAATGGACTAAACCCACATTCATAAACCGAAACTTTTTCCGAATTCGGATTTTGATAAACAATTAAAAAAGACAAAAAAAACAATGCTAATGCTAATAATAAACAAAAAAAAAAATATTTAAATATTAAAATATATTCTAATAAAATTAATTAAAAAAAAATCAATAATAAATAGAAGAAAAGCTATAATCAAATAATACATTTGGAAATAAACCAAAAAAAATTGTAAAAAAAAATAATGGAAATAAAATAAAAAACTCTCTTCTTGTCAAATCGCTAAAAAACCTGATAAATTCAACTTTTATAATACCATTAACCAATTTTATATATAAAAATAAAGAATAAACCAAAGTCAAAAATAAACCAAATAAACAAAAAAAAATAACTAAGTTATTAACTGAAAAAGAACCTAAAAAAATTGTAAATTCACCAACAAAATTGACTGTACCTGGTAAACCGAAATTACCCAAAATAAAAACGAAAAAAAAAACTGCTCAAAATGGCATTAATAATACTAAACCACCATAATAAAATATTAATCTAGTTTTATATCTATCATATAATATACCTATACTTGAAAATAAAGCACTTGAAACAATAGCATGACCAAACATCATAAAAAATGAACCAAAAATTGCGATAAAATTACCACAAAACAGACCAATTAAAGAAAAATTCATATGCGATATTGAAGAATACGCAATAATTTTTTTTATATCAATTTGTGCTAAAGCAGAAAACGATGGTAAATATAAACCCAATAACGAAATTACGAATATTAAACTCATTAAACAATATAGGATACTATTAAAAGTAAATACTAATAAACGCAAATAAACATAAAAACCTAATTTTAAAACAATACCAGCTAAAATAACAGAACCCGCTGTAGGTGCTTCTACATGTGCTTCTGGTAGTCAAACATGTATCGGAACTATAGGCACTTTAACGGCAAATCCTAAAAATAATAACAAAAATAAAAAAATTTGATATTCTTCAAAAAAAACTGAATTTAATAAAAAAATATAATTTGAAATCCCTTTATTAGAATATAAAAAAATAAAAGCAAATAAAGCAAAAATAGAACCTAATAATGTATAAATAAATAATAAATATGACGCATAAATTTTACGATCTCTTGAACCTCAAATACCTACTAATAAGAATAATGGTACAACAATCAATTCAAAAAAAAAGAATAATATAAAAAAGTCAATTGTTAAAAAAATATTCAATAAACAAAACATAGCTAACAACATACAAAATAAATATAAATTAATTTTATAAGATCAATTTCAACAAATTAAAATACATAAACTTAATAAAAAAGAAGATAAAATAACAAAAAAAAACGAAATACCATCAATAATTAAAATATATTTTAATTTAAATCAATAAAAATTAATTATCTCATAAAAATATTGAATACCAAAAATAGTTTTATCAAAGAACAAAAAATAAATCAATACGAATGCTGAAATAAATAATAAAACGAAATTACTTAATATACGTATCAATTCTTATTCAATATTTAAATTTTAATAATAAAAATCACCCATAATAATTCAATAAAAAACTGAAACAAAAAATAAAAAAGCTAATGATACAGGCAATAAAACTTTTCATCCAATATTCATTAATTGATCATATCTATATCTAGGAACAGTTGCTCTTACTAAAATGAATAAGAATACAATAATACAAACTTTTAAAGATATTCATAATCATCCAGGTATAAAATAAAAAATTTCTAAATTAAATAATGGTAATCAACCACCAAAAAAAAATATAGTGATTAAAGATGACATGATTAGAATATTAGAATATTCTGCTAAAAAAAATAAGACAAATGTAGTTGCTGCATATTCAACATTATATCCAGAAACTAATTCACTTTCTGCTTCTGGAAGATCGAATGGAACTCTATTCGTTTCTGCTAAAGCTGCAATAAAAAATAAGATTAAACTTGGTCATAACGGTAAAAAAAATCATAAATTATCTTGAAATTGAACTATATTCGTTAAATTTAAAGTACTGGTACAAATCAATACCGGCATAATACTAATACCAATAGAAACTTCATACGAAACAAATTGAGCTGCTGAACGTAATGACCCTAAAAAAGCATATTTATTATTACTTGATCAACCAGAAATAATAATCCCATAAACTCCCAAAGAAGAAATTGAAAATAAAAATAATAAACCTAAATTAATATCTGATAACACAACACCAAAGTCTAATGGTATTATAGATCAACTTAATCAACTTAATGTAAATGTAAATACTGGCGCAGCAATAAATAAAAATAAATTAGATAATCCTGGTACTATAGTCTCTTTAAAAATCAATTTAAAGGCATCAGCAAAAGGTTGTAAGATACCTCAAAGACCTACAACATTAGGACCACGACGTCTTTGAATACCACCTAAAATTTTCCTTTCGAAAAGCGTAAACAATGCAACCAATAACAATATAGGTATTAACGGTGGTAAAATTTTAAGAAACTCAACATCTAAAACTATATAATAACAAAAAAAAACTAAAAATATTATACTCACTAAAAATAATTGTAAATACATAAATAATAACATTTATTTTTTTTTATAAAAAAATCTTTAATTTTACTAAATAATCAAAAGATGCTAGATGTAAAGTGTTTGAGTTTTTAGAATAAACATCAAGTTTATAATAATTATAAACAAAACTACTATAATTTAAATCCTCAATCAAGTTTTTCAATAAACTTTTAACAGTTTTAATTTCAAAATTATATATCTTCTTAAAATTTAAATTTAAATTAAAATTTAACAATAAAAAATCAAAAAATTTAAAAATTTTTTTTCAATTTTTAAAAATACTAAAATTACCTATGATATAAAGTTCTTTAAAAATATTTAAAAAATTAAAAAAATTAAAATCTTCTATTAAATTATACGAAGAACTTAAAACTCTCAAGCTTTTCCTTAAACGTCCCTCAATATTCAAATATTCATAATCATTTTCAAAAAAAGTAAATGAAGGAACAACTACATTTGATAATTTTGCGCCTTCATCGAAAAAACTACCATTATAAATAAAATATGAATTTAATTTAATAAATTTATTTAAAAAATTAATATCGTCAATATTAGATAAATAAATAAAATTTTTAGTATTTAATAAAAATTTATTAATTCCACTATTATACTCAAAAAAACTTAAATAACCCACAAAAGGGAAAATTATTGAAACATTAGAAAAAAAATTGTTATTAATTCAATTTTTAAACAAATCTAATAGATTAGAACTGTTAAAAAAATAAAAAAATCCAATACCAAAAAAAAAACTAAATTTATCTTTTTTTAAAAAAATATTAAAAGCAGAATAATTATAAAATTTAAACAATAATTCTTTATTGAATACGATTTTTGATTTCACAATATTTATTAAATTAAAAACCGAATTCCCATAAATATTTATTGGCAGATTTAAATACGAATTATTCACACCAAAACCATAAAATTTTAAACTATCATTTAATAAATATAACTTCCTTAATCTTGAATTTAAAATAGGTGATTCTAATCTAGTATTTAAACAAAAAAAAGTAAAAACTAAATTATTATCTAAATTTATTAATAAATTATTTAATAAAAAATTACCTCTAAAATCAGTATTAATTTCAATTAAATCTGAATAAAAAACCTCAGAACCAATTGAATTAAAAAAATTTTTTACTGAATTGACCGATTTTAAATCGCTAAACATTCCAACAAATCCTAAAACGGATGAATAACTATTTAAATATGTTAATAAGTTATTAAAGAATAAAAAAAATAATCTTAGTCAACTGATTACAACAAAGTTACCATCTTCATTTCTTAATAAAGGATTGATTACACGTTGAACATTATTAGAATCATAAAAATATCTAACTCTATTTGTAATTCAATCTTCATTTATATCTTTATTATAAATCGGTAAAATCCTATAAACTTTATTATTTAAATAATCAATACGCACATTACTACAAGTAGAATCCAAAATATCAACGCTTTCTAAAAAATTTAATTCTCATGGTCTTGCAACAAAAGAATAAGGTTTTGAAGTTAATGCACCAACTGGACACAAATCGATAACATTACCTGACATTTCATCAATCAAATTATTTGATATATAAGTACTAATTTCACTTGCCCCTCCTCTATTAATCATACCTAAAGCTGAATTGCCTGAAATCTCATTAAAAAATCGTATACATCTTGTACAATGTATACAGCGAGTCATTATCATTCTAATAAAAGGTCCACCTTCTTTATCAATAACAGCTCTTTTACTATATTCATAATAACGACCTCTATCAGAACCAAAAACAGAAGTTATATCTTGTAAATCACACTCCCCACCTTGATCACAAACTGGACAATCAAGAGGATGATTAATTAATAAAAACTCTATAACGCTTTCTCTTGCTTTTTTTACTCTTAAACTATTTGTATCAATTTTCATACCATTTAAAATTGGCATAGCACAAGAGGCTACTAATTTAACGCTTGTATTTAATTCAATTAAACACATTCTACAATTACCAGCTATAGACAAATTTTCATGATAACAAAAACATGGTATATCTATCTCTTTTTCAAAACCTTTTTGGAAAATTGTAATATTTTTTTCTTTTTCTTTATAATAGTTACCATTTATTCAATATTCCATATCTTTCATTAATTAATTTATATTCTTATACTACGATGGTGGCGGGAATTGAACCCACATCCTTGGACTTGAAATCCAAAATTCTACCTATTAAACTACACCATTTTTAAAATATTTAAGATCTATATATGATTTACTTATATTAATTTAAAAATAATTTATCTACTAAATTAATTAAAAAAGATAGAAGAAAAATTGAATTTTCAATTAAAAAATTATCTTTAAATCTTATAAATACTTTCAAATATTTCTCATTTAATATTTCATTATTCTGCAAATCCCTCGTTTAATTCCCTAACTATTAAATAATCTTCTAAAAATACACTATAACAATATACCTTATTTTTATCAATATGGAAAATAAAGTTTCCGATTTTACTAATTATTTTATTTTTAAAATTTAATTAAACAATTTCCTTTAATCAAAATATTATCATATTTTTTATTATTATCTTTATCATTTTTTAAATCATGAAAATTATTAAAAAAAAATAAATTAAATATTTAATAAAATATCATAACCTTTATTTTTTGTAAATAAACTTATAATATGAAATTTCCACTCTAATTCCACTCTTTTTATACCATCATTTTTCAATATAAATTCAGACTCTAATATACTTCTTCCGGAATCCTCGATTTGACTAAAAACAACTATAATTACATCTTCAAATATATACACATTTATTTTATTTTTTTTTAAATTAATTTTATTAACAATATCGAAACTAAAAAATAATTCACTAACCTCCTCTAACTCTGAATAATAATATAACCCCGCACAACTTGATCTTCCTATTATAAATGGTTTCTTTTTATTTAAAGAGAATTGACTTAAATCAATCTCTTCAAATTTTATATTTTTACTAATAAATTCATTAATATCAGATATAGGCTCAAATGCTAATGATTCACCATCTTTACGATCCATATCTCTTATTAATTGTATTTTCTTTAACTTAATAAATAATTTCATTTCCTTTCCATATTTTAAATTAAATTTATAATCAAACACATTACGCCCATTTACATATTTCGTATTTTCATCAATTACCACAAAATCGTTTAAAAAACCTACATAACAATAAATCGCACTATTATGTACAATATTTAAAAAATCAAACTCAACTTCTAACTCTTCACTATTATTTACACAATAAAATTTTTTTTGACTAATTACTTTACTTAAAACCTTATTATAACTATTTTTTAAAATAATAACTTTATAAACATTAACTACCGAAATTATATAATAACAAAAAAAAATTAAACTTATTATGCTCACTACAAATATTTGTGAATATATAAATAATAACATTTTTACCTTAAAAAATCTAAAATCTTTTAACATTAACCATATAATAAATAAAAATTCCCCCAAAAAACATTATAAAAATTTTTTAAAATAACTCATAAAAATATTTAAACAAAAATCCTAAAAACAACTTCATAACTCATAGAAAATTAGTTAATCTATGCTAAATATATTACAATACTTACACAAACCTTCTATTAAAATATTAGTCTTTTATTTACTAAAAAGAATAATTTTTTGTGTATACAAACTTACTTATATGCATTCAGCAATTGAATATAATTTGTGTAGCGGCCTGACAATGCTATTGGCATAACAACCAGATGACAATCGACAAACCTTTAAATTAACCTCTTTTTAACTATAAATAAACAATAAATAGACAACCCAGTCCTTGCGTACTAAGGAAAGGCATCTCAATTCTTTACACCTATGACAGATAGGGGCCAAACTGTCTCACGACGTTTTGAACCCAGCTCACGTACCACTTTAATAGACGAACAGTCTAACCATTGGAAATAACTCCCCTTCCAGGATGTGATGAGCCGACATCGAGGTGCCAAACGGTCCCGTCGATGAGAACTCTCAGGGACCATCAGCCTGTTATCCCCGGCGTAACTTTTATCCGTTAAGCAATAGTCATACCTCTAAGCACTATTGGATCACTACAACAAACTTACGTTCCTATATGACACGTCCGTCTTACAGTCAAGCAAACTTATACTGTTATATTTTCAATTTAATAAAAATTAAATTGAGTTTACCTTTGTACACCTCCGTTACCTTTTAGGAGGCGACCGCCCCAGTCAAACTACCAATCTTACATTGTTACTTTTTTTATTATAAAAGCTTAGTAAATCAAAAATAAAAAATTACTATTTCAAGTAAGCCTCCCCAATTTATTCGAAAACAAAGGGATCATAAGCTCATAACTATCCTACGCATCTATTTTTGAGAAACCATAAAAGAATATAGTAAAGCTGCACGGGGTCTTTCCGTCCCGTCACAGGCACTCCGCATCTGCACGAAGAATTCAAATTCGCTAAGTCGATACTTGAGACAGTAGGAAGGTCGTTACCCCATTCATGCATGTCAACAATTAATTGACGAGGGATTTCGCTACTTTCAGACCGTCATAGTTACGGCCGTCGTTTACTGGGGGTTATACAAATAGCTTTATAAAAACTATTAGCATTCGCCTTACAGCACCGGACAGGGGTCAGACCATATACATCATTTTTACAATTTTGCATAGTCCTGTGTTTTTGGTAAACAGTCGCCCTCCTCGATTTTGTGCCACTGTTAATTAGACAGTTCAAAGAAAAACCATAACTGATTTCTCCCTTATCAAAAAAACAGTACTTCTTCTCCCGAAGTTACGAAGTCAATTTGCCGAGTTCCTTAAATATCGTTCTCTTAGTCACCTTAGCATACTTTGCCAGATCACCTGTGTCGGTTTTTAGTACGGTTAAATAAATAAACTTTTTTCCATATAAATATACTCATCTAATTTAATCCACTAAAAATTATCTAAATATATTTACAGTCATTATTAATTTCAAATAGTTTCCTACTTGTCCTTACCTTACTCTTCATTATTTAGTTAGGAAATTTTAAATTCTAATACCCATCAAATTTTGATAAATCATTATTCTAAGGGGCCGACTAACTCTTAGAGGTCCATCCTTGCTAAGAAACCCTTAATCATACGGTGATAATGATTTTAAATACAAATAAATTTGTATTTCACATTATTTACGCTACTCATGCCAGCAGGCTTTCTTCTGATATTTCCAATTCAATTTACATTTAATCTTTAAATTTACAGAATATTTTGCTACCAAAATCATAATTCTACAGCTTAGGTTTAAAGTTAATAGTCCCATACGTTTTTAATCAATTTTTTCTACTTCATAATTAGTGAGCTGTTACGCTATCTTTAAAAGATGGCTGCCTCTAAGCCAACTTCCTAATCGTTTCAAAAAACTCAACATTACTCACTGAACCTTAACTTTAGGACCTTAGCTAATAATCTGGGCTATTGCCCTCTCGACTATGAACCTTATCGCCCACAGTCTGATCGTTAAATATATTTTATTAGTATTCTAGGTTTTAATAATTTTAAAGAAGCCATTAAGCAATCCTCTAGACTACAAAGTGCCTTACCACTAATAAATATTTTTTAACACTTTACTTAAATAGATTTCGCAAAAAACCAGCTATCTCCAGATTCGATAAGCTTTTCACTCCTAACCACAACTCTTCCCAAGCTCTTGCAACAGATATGGGTTCGGTCCTTGTTACTTTATTCACGCAACCTGTTCATGGTTAGCTCATCTGGTTTCGGGTCTAGTTTATTTTACTTTTTGAATTCTAATAATTTTTCATTATTGCTTTCACTTTGCTTCTATTGCTCTTTATAAACTTAAGCTTGCCAAATAAACTAACTCGCTGACCCATTATGCAAAAGGTACGTTGTCGTCATTGTTATGACACCAACCGCTTATAAATTTTAAATTTCAGTAACTTTTCAATATTTCCTTCTTGGAATGCTATTTCACCGTTTCCCTCACGGTACTTTTTCACTATCGATCATCAATAATATTTAAATTTAATAGGAGGCCCTATTTTTTTCAAACACGATCCCACATACCGCATTTTACTCACAAAAAATTATTTTTTTTATAATCTATACGAGACTATCACACTCTTTATCTTTTTTCTAATTACCTTAAAATAATTTTTTTAGATTTTTTATCTATTTTCGCTCACCACTACTTACAGAATCCCTATTGGTTTCTTTTCCTTTAACTACTAAGATGTTTCAGTTCATTAAGTTTTTACTCTATATTATTTTATTATGTTTTCATTTTCTGGATAATTAAACGTTATCGTATATACTAAACTAAATTCAACCTTTCGTTTAACTTTAAACGTCCAATATTATTTGATATCTAGGCATCCATTTAAAACTATTAAAATTATAAAATTTTTTTTGTCCCCTATAGGAATTGAACCCATTTCTTCGGACTACAAGACCGATATTTTACCATTTAAACTAAGGAGATTTAACAAAATAAAAAATAAAGGATTGAGGTAATAATCTTTTGATCATTTATTCCAGTCATCAAAATTCTACATAAGGTCGCTCTTTATAATCATAAAATATCTCTGAACTGCATACACATAATAAAAAACAATCCTTCGCCTATTCAATTCTTATTATCTCTTCTGTCCTGTCATCTCAATAGCGTTCCCACTATTCACAAATATCCTTGAACTAAATATTTGCCAGGGCAGCGTCTTAATTTATTTGTTAACAGAGCGCTCGAACCCAGTTAGCCCTCCGCATCTTCTTCAAATAAAAACCATATCTTAAACTTTTTATATTATTAATAGAAAATAATTCTAAATCTCATATAATAACACAACAATGTTCTCTAATAAATGTTCCATCATTTAAAAATTCAATTTTATCAATTTTAAAATATTTAATAAATTAATAATTTTATTGAATTTAAATCCATAAAATTCCTATTATTTCATCACATCAATCTTCTAAAGAAGTATTAAAGTCACTTAAAGAAAAAAAATCGAAACTTTTTATTATATTCGTCTAATTTTCTTTTTTTATTTAAACTCTCTTCAATTTTTTTTAAATAATTATAAACCTCTCATTTCAAACAATTCCTTCTTCCTCATATAATACAAAAATGTGTTAACAAATTTATATTTTCTTTATATCCTTTTATTGAACTAATTCCTTTTATTTCTGGTATTTTTTTACTTCAATTTTCTAAAAAAAAATTTCTACATCATACAATTGATTTCCTAATTTTAAAAAAAAATTCAATAAATAACAAATTAAAAAAAGGGGGATTAAAATAAATAATTTTTTGATTTTTTTAGTCACCCATTATTATATTTATATATACCATAAAGATTCTCATATATAAATAAACATAGCTCACTTTTTAATAAGAGACAATCCCCCTAAAAATTTATTCAACTCTTATTAATCTTGATCTCCTGTTATTTTCCTTTATAACTTTAATATCTATCCAGATATATACTAGGAAATTTCAGTATTTCTACAAAATTACTATAAAAATACAACACACACTCTTGAATTAAATGTATGCCAAGCCGTTTATATTTTTAAAACAAAAAAATGAAGGATTGAGGCAATAGTCTTTTGATCATTTATTCCAGTCATCAAAATTCTACATAAGGGGCAACCTTATGATCATAAAATATCTCTGAACTGCATACACATAATAAAAAACAATCCTTCGCCTGTTCAATTCTTATTATCTCTTCTGTCCTGTCATCTCAATAACTTTATAACGTTATTCACAATATTCTTAAACTAAATATTGCCAAGGCAACTTTTTCATTTATATTGCGCTAAAAAGCCTTTAACAGCGCATTCTCTTTAATTTCCTTCTTCAAATAAAAAATAATATTTAGAATTTTTTACATCATCAATAGATAATTCTCCTAAATTTTTTATAAGTTCTAAACAATATAAAATTAATTTCGTTTGTAAAAAATTGATTTCAATAATTTTTAAATCTAATTTTTTTATTTCTATTAAATTTAATTTTAAAACTTTTTCCAAATTTAAATCTTTATTAAATTTAAATTTAAAAGCTTCAAAAATCTCTTCAATATTATCCTTCTCTGACTTCCCAATCAATTGTATATCCATCATAATTTCTAATTTATGCATTAAATTAGAAAACGATAAAAAAAATTCATTATATTCATTACGTTTCATTTTTAAATTTTTCTCAACTTGACTTAAATAATCCAAAACATTATTATTTCAAACAATTCCTTCTTCTTCATATAATACAAAATGTGTTAATAAATTTATGTTTTCTTTATATCCTTTTATTGAACTAATTTCTTTTATTTCTGGTATTTTTTTTTCTATACTATTCTGGAAAAAATCTAACATAAAAAAATATTCCACATCATATAATTGTTTATTCAATTTAAAAGAATTTAATAAATAACAAATATTAAATAATTCCGGATTTGCTTTATTAATTTCTGCTAATCTCAGTCTTCATAATGCTCCTTTCTGATTTCATAATAAATAATTAATGATTCTTCCAGAAGAATTTAAGAATAAATTAACATAAACACTATATAATTGTTCATAATTAATAGGGAAATTCATCCTTAATAAAAATATTATACTTAATAACGATGAATCTACTGCATATGTTTTTTCAAAATATGTTAAATATAAAATCTTCATTTCTTTTATCCTATAGTCTGACATTTCTATTCCACTTCGTTTTAACATAATTTGATTTTTCTTTAAATTTAAATTAATATAACGTAAATTCATTATTACATATCTTGTTCTTGGTAATATATCAAATGGTATACTACTCAATTTATATAACTTCTCAATATTATACTTTGGTAATATATTCATTTTATAAAAATAATATCCTTTCGTATTCTTATTTACTCATAACATATATTCTTTTAATATATTTAAACTTATTGAATCTCCTAAAATTATATTTCA
>Ga0134125_10000656_pt1 | contig 45530 bp, 34 predicted proteins | sample KB31751_FD_96464 | JGI IMG/M metagenome (GOLD analysis project Ga0134125, IMG submission 96464) | Terrestrial soil microbial communities with excess Nitrogen fertilizer from Kellogg Biological Station, Michigan, USA - KB3-175-1 | ecosystem: Environmental > Terrestrial > Soil > Unclassified ...
CTTCGACGGAGCAAAACTCTTCCCGCAACTCATACCCCGGTAAAAGAGAAAGCTCTCCTCTGCACACCTCTCAAAGAGAAAAAAACGCTTGCAACTCAAGAGAGAATCTTCGGGAATGACAAAACAAAAGACAGCTCGCTCGTCCGAGAAATGAACCCTAATCAGAGCAACCCTAAGCCTAATCACCATGCGTGCAAATTCAAAACAATGTAAGGAACGACAAATGACACTGAAATTTCGCATTCTTACTCTTCTCGGCGTCTCCGGTCTTCTAGCGGTCCACGCCTTCGCCATCACGCCTTCGTGGTCTTATGAGAGCCCAAAGGTGACTTCCGGCGAGTTCAAGATTCACAACGTGTGCATGATGCCGACGGAGGCAAAGCTATCGAAGGCGACGATGAAGGGCGGACAGGGCATGTCGAATGAATCCGACGCCTGGACCGCGGCCCTGGAGGGAATGGTTGAGGCACACTTCAAAACCGCCGATGTGGAGATCCAGCAGGCAACGGATGTGCTGGCAAGCGGAGCTTCGGACGATGAGGTACATCAGGTCGTGATGCAGTTGAACCAGAAATACGGCGACATTTCCAACCAGCTGAACAAGCATCCCAAGGACATCGGGAAATCGCGATACACGCTGGGGGATACGGTGTCTCTGCTGCCGTGCGCCGTGAAGTCCGACGTCGTGGTCTTCGTTCAAGGAGAGGGACAAGTAGCTTCCGGCGGAAAGAAAGCAATGGGCCTGTTGGTGGCAGGGGCCGGCACCTCGGCCGCGACGCTGGTACTGACCATGGCAGATGCAAAAACGGGCGCGATCATCGCATATGCACGGATGTCGAACGCAGAGAACTTCGGCGACAAGTTTGTGGACCAGACGGAGAGCGTGTACGGGAAGGCGCTGGACAAACAGTTGTCGCGCCTGCGGGTTGGGCGGTACTTCGACGAGAAGAAACATTGATCGCCCGCGCACATCAGAGGGTGTATGAGCAGTGAAAACATGTCCTGGGGCTGAACAATGTTGAGAAGCTGCCCTCAAGAGACAAATACAGGGATTCTGGACCGCATAGAGCGCGGCCGGTATGAGGTTTAGGCTGACTTGAGCTGCTGTGCCGGGATTGTTTGCGGAGGAGCAGGGGAATCCGCGACATCCGGCTCTTCGATGTAGTCGTGGAGCGGATAGCCGGCCTGTTTCCAGCCGTCGAAGCCGCCGCGCAGTGGGCGCACGCGGGTGACGCCGAGCTTGTGGAGCTGCATGGCGACCTTCGCGCTGGTCTCCTCGGATGGGCAGGTGCAGTAGAGGATGATGTCGCGATCGCGCGGGATCTGATCAGACATGGCTTCGAGTTCGGTGGGGCCGATGCGCACGGCGCCGGGCAGGACGCGCGGATCGGGCAGATAGTCGAGCGGATGGCGGAGGTCGACGATGTAGGGGTGGCACTCGGCGATGCCGCTGGCGGAGGCCCTGTCGATCATAGCCTTGACTTCGGCGGGCTCGATACGCAGCTCGCGGACCTGGGCGACGAATTGACGCTGCTTGATGACGCGCCAGAGGAAGAAGCCAATCACCATCAGAACAAAGAGCAGCGCGGCGAAGTGGCTGAGCAGGCCGAAGAACAGCTGGCTACGCCGTGCGATGTCGCCAAAGAAGCGGCCGGCGAGGAGGAAACTGAGCGCCCAGAGAAGTGAGCCGGAGAGATCGTAAAGCAGGAAGCGGGAGTACTCCATGCCGGCCTGGCCGGCGATGGGCGGGGCGACGGTGGAGAGGCCGGGGACAAACTTTGCGAAGAGCAGCGTTTCGGCGCCGCGACGGCTGAAGTAGTCCTCGGTTTTCGAGATGCAGGTGCTGGCTTCGAATGAGAAGCGGCAGAGGAGACGAATGACGCCGTTGCCGTAGCGGCGACCGAGGGCGAACCAGAGCGAGTCGGCGAGAAGGCATGCAACGACGACGACCAGAAGCGCGGAGAAGCTGTGGACGCGATGCGCCGCGCTGAGGGTTCCCGCGGTGAGCAGGACCGGAATGCTGGGGATGGGAAGGCCGAGCTGCTCCGCGAGCACCCAGACGAAGAGGATGGCGCACGCGTGACGGACGAAGAATTCCGTTGCGATCGGCATAAGGGGCTTCCCTCCCCTATAGATGATGCGAACTAGCGATGGGATTTTGAAAGTTAAGCGTGCTTGCAAACGGCCGGCAATCTTCGTACAGCTTACGGCAGTCGCATGCCACCTACATCGCGGGTGGATGATGCGTGTCGACCTTTGCAGCGGAGCCTTTGGGCAGGCTCTTCACGCCGCCGGGATTGACGGAATCGCGCAGTTCTTTGGAAGGCTTGAAGAAGGGCACGCGCTTGGCGGGGACATCGACGCGTTCGCCGGTCTTGGGATTGCGGCCGATGCGGGAGTTGCGCTGGCGGGTACGGAAGCTGCCAAAGCCGCGAATTTCGATCTTGTCGCCGGATTTGAGGGCGCCGATGACCGACTCGAAGAGCGTGTCAACGATGATCTCCCCATCCCGGCGGGTGAGGTCTCCCAGGGCGGTTACGCGGTCTACCAGATCGGCCTTGGTCATCGTCGTCTCTCCTTGCTGAAACTATGGTTGTCCTAGCTTATCGCTGATTGTAGATGGGATGCAGGAATTTGGGCGGCCGCTGGACGAAAAATTATAAGGTCGGACCCGGAGAGGCTGAGAAGCAGAAGTTAGGGAGGGCGGCGGAAAAAGGCAAAAAAGACGGCACGGATGTTGCCATCCGTGCCGGGAGGCCAGTGACGCAACTTGTATCGGCCGGGAAGTTCGGGCCGAAAAACCTTCGAGCGACCAGCTCTGCTAGAGAGCATACCACAAAATGGATAAATGCAAGTGGCTGGCTATTGAAAAATGGAGGGGCGCATGGGACGCGCATAAATAGATGGTCTCGGCTTAGGAGATTCCGCCGATGCGGCGGGCCATATCGGCATCCCGCGCGGTGATGCCTCCGGCGTCATGAGAGACGAGGGCGAGTTTGACCTTGTTGTAGCGGATATCGATGTCAGGGTGGTGGCCGGCCTGCTCGGCGAGTTCGGCGATACGGTTGACGAAGGCCATGGCCGCGACGAAATCCTTGAATGTCCAGGTGCGGATGAGTTGGCCATCCTCGAGTTTCCAGTCTGCAAGGCTGGGCAGGAGAGCATCGAGTTCGGCAGATGAGAGCTTGGTCTTGTCTGGCATAGAAAACCTCCGCGCTGCAGATACGGCTGCAAGTGGGATGCTACGCGGGGCGGGAGCGCGTGTGCAATTCGCGAGATGGGCTGAGAGCGTTGCGTGACAAGGTCCGAGCTGCCATGGCGGCTTACGAATTATCGGATCCTTCGGCTGCATGCTAAAGCCAAACGCAGATCCCCTCCGGGGATGACAAACAAAAAGGCAACTCACCCTTCGCGGTTGCGAGGATGGGCCACCGGGGAGCGCTTCGTCTATGCGTCGATGCTGAGGACTCCGCAGGCGCCGCTTTCGACACGGCGGCGAAGATCGATCCAGAGGGACTCAGGGATGCGCAGGAAGACCTCGACGATTTTGGGGTCGAACTGGTCACCGCTGCAACGGGCGATCTCAAGGCTGGCCTCGGCGAAGTTACGTCCCTTGCGGTAGGGGCGATCGGAAGTAATGGCGTCGAGGGTATCGGCGACGGCGAAGACGCGCGCGCCGAGAGGAATCTCCTCTCCGCGAAGACCGCGCGGGTAGCCGGAGCCGTTGTAGGTTTCCTGATGCGCGTAGACGATCTCGGCCGCCTCACGCAGGAAAGGGATTTTGCGCACCATCTCATAGCCGCGCACGCAGTGCTCGCGCATGATGGCGCGCTCGTCTGGAGTGAGCTTGCCGGGCTTGAGCAGAATACTGTCGGGGATGGCGATCTTGCCGATGTCGTGCAGGAATGCGCCGCGGGCGATGATGCCGAGTTGGCCGGAGTCGACACCGATGGCGCGTGCCAGCGCAATGGTGTATGCAGTGACGCGGCGGGAGTGCCCTTCGGTCTCCGTGTCGCGAAGGTCAAGCGCGTCGCCCATCGCTTCGAGCGTGATGTCATAACTGCGTTCGAGGTCCCGCATGGCGGCGCGAAGGCGGCTGGTGCGCGCGGAGACGATGGCCTCAAGATTCTGGCGATATTCGAGATTGCGGCGCTGGAGTTGGCGGTGGTCCAGGGCGCGGTCTACCGCGGCAAGGAGTTGGGCGCGGTTGAACGGCTTGAGGAGGTAATCCACTGCGCCGCGGCGGAAGGCACTGGTGGCGGTGCGGATGTCGTCGAGACCTGTGAGCATGACTACCGGCATGCCGGGATAATCGGCATTGATGCAGTCGAGAAGATGCAGGCCGTCGCCGCCGGCCATCATGACGTCGGCCAATACGAGGCCGCAACCGGGGTCGTCCTGCAGATAGCGGAGCGCCTGAGATGCATCGGCCGCGGAGCAGACCTCAAAGCCGCTGACGGTGAGCATGGCCGTGACGATGCGAACCACCGTGGGCTCGTCGTCGACGATGAGGATGCGGTCGGGCTCTGCGCCGCTCGTTCGCGACTGGGGCGTGTCTACGGATTGCAGGTGCATGACGATGGCAGGGCTCCGGCATTGGCGGCCGCCCAGTGTGTGCGGCCAGTTCCCTGCTGGGTCTATCGGCTGACGATCGAAAAAGCATCAGGTTCCGTCAAGCCGCCGCTTATGATCGGGAGATAAGGAGTGATTACCAGGAATGAGCAAAGCGAAGGAAGAGATGTGGGGCGAAGTAGATGGCTACATCACTGCAACGATTCCGCACAACGATTCGGCGTTGAAGGCCGCGATTGAGGCGAACCATGCGGCGGGGCTGCCGGCAATCGATGTGTCTGCTCCGCAGGGCAAGCTGTTGCACCTGCTGGCGCTGATCACTGGGGCACGCAGGGTGCTGGAAATTGGCACACTGGGCGGGTACAGCACGATCTGGCTGGCGCGGGCGTTGGCGGCGGATGGAACTGTCGTGACGCTGGAGTTCTCCCCGAAGCACGCGGAGGTGGCCCGGAAGAACCTGGATGCGGCGGGCGTGGGCAGCAAGGTGGAGATCCGCGTCGGCGCAGCGGCAGACTCGCTGGAGCAGTTGGTGAGGGATGGCCAGGGCCCGTTCGACCTGATATTTATCGACGCAGACAAGAAGAACAATCCGGTCTACGTGCAGTGGGCGCTGAAGCTCGCGCGGCGCGGGACAGTCATTGTCGTCGACAATGTGATTCGCGACGGCAAAGTGGTCGAGGAAAATAGCGGGAACGCCGACATCGAAGGCACGCGAGCGATGTTTGAACTCGTGGGAAGAGAGCCGCGAGTGACGGCCACAGCGATCCAAACGGTTGGTGGAAAAGGCTACGACGGGTTTGTGATCGCGGTGGTAACGGGAGACTGAGATCCGCTCGAACAAATACGGAGATTCTGGACACGCGCTGGGCGCGGTCCAGAATGACGAGCCAAGACAAATGCGGGGGTCCCTCGACTCGGCGCTCTGCGCCTCGCTCGGGATGACGGCATCTTCCGGGTTACTTCTTCTCTGCCCGCCTGGCTTTGCGGGCCGCGGCCCAGCCTTCTTTGTTCTCCTGCCGCCCACGGCCAATGGCGAGTGCACCGTCGGGCACCGGTAGCGTTATACAGGAGCCTGCGGCGACATAGGCGCCCGATCCGACGGAGATGGGGGCGACGAGCGTTGAATCTGAACCGATGAAGGAGCCATCGCCGATGGCGGTGGTGTGTTTTTGCACGCCATCATAGTTGCAGGTGATGACGCCGGCGCCGATGTTGACGCCCTCGCCGATGACTGCGTCGCCGAGGTAGGTGAGGTGGTTGGCCTTGGAACCGCGACCGAGCGAGACCTTCTTGGTCTCGACGAAGTTGCCGACGTGAGCTTGTGGGCCGATGCGGCTTTCGGGGCGAAGGTGCGCATAAGGACCGAGAACTGCGCCATCGGCGACCTCCGCGCTATCGAGGATGCAGCCGTTGCGAACTGTGACGTTGTGGCCAAGAACCGATGCCTGAATGACTGAGTGGGAGCGGATGCGGCAATCGCTGCCGACGCGGGTGGCGCCCAGCAGTTGGACGTACGGCTCGATGATGGTATCTGCGCCGACCTCGACCTCAGCATCGATGACACAGGTGTCCGGGCGAAAGATGGTGACGCCCTGAGACATGAGGCGGCGGGCGCTGGCAGAGCGCATGGCCTGATCGAGGTGCATCATTTCCGCGATGGTATTCGCGCCAAGGACCTCGTCCGCGCTTTCGGCCTGGTGCGCGACGACACGCAGACCATCGGCGACGAGCATGGCAGCTATGTCGGTGAGGTAGAACTCGCCGTGGGCGTTGTTGGTGGAGAGCTTGTCGAGGCGCGAGAAGAGCTCGTTTATTTCGAAGCAGTAGATGCCGGAGTTTATCTCAGGCGCGTCGAGCTGGTCTGGTTTGAGCGCCTTGTGTTCGACGATGCCCAAGACTTCGGGAAGGTATGGCGCGACACGCAGCACACGGCCGTAGCCGGTGGGATCCGGGGGTACAGCAGTGAGGATGGTCATGGCGGCGTGCTCGCGCAGATGAAGATCGCGGAGCGCGGTGAGAGTTTCGGCCCGGATGAGCGGCACGTCACCGGAGAGGACGAAGAGATGCTTCGGCAGCGCGCGGCCGGATGTGTCAAGCCACGCCTTCAGCACCTGCATGGCGTGTCCTGTGCCGCGTTGGGGTTCCTGCATCACGAAGCTGACGCCGGTTGGAGCGACGGCGGACTGTACGCGCTCGGCCTCGTGTCCGACGATGCAGTAGATGTCTTCCGGCTGAGCGACGGTCTTTGCGGCGGCGATGACGTGCAGCAGCAGCGCACGGCCGCCCACCTCGTGGAGCACCTTGGGGCGCTTGCTCCTGAGGCGGGTTCCCTTGCCCGCGGCCATGATGGCGACTGCGAATCCGGTTGCTTCCATGGCGCTATCTTCTCACGTTGAAATGGCTTGGCTCCATCAAGCAGCGGGAGGATAATGACGGCAGAGGTGCCCCCTATGGCGACCCATACGATGGTTCCGGTGAGCGAGTATCTGCGCACGGCATACAGCCCGGACTGCGACTATGTGGACGGCGAGGTCCAGGAAAGAAATTTGGGCGAGCTTGATCATAGTGATCTGCAGAGGCGTTTTCTGAAACTGTTGTCCACCGCGCAGGCAGAGGAGGTTGTGCGTGCCAACCCTGAGGTCCGCGTCCAGGTCAGCGCGACGCGGTTCCGAGTTCCGGATGTTTGCGTTCGCAAGATGCCGGCAGCACGGGAGCAGATTATCCGCACGGCCCCTCTCCTGTGCATCGAGATTCTGTCACCTGAAGATCGTGCGGTGCGGATGCAACAGAAGATTCGCGACTATCTCGATATGGGAGTTCGCCAAGTGTGGGTGGCTGACCCGGCGTCGCGTACAGTGACCGTGTACTTCGGCGCAAACGCGGTCGAACACACAGCCGGCGAGTTAGCAGTTCCGGAGACGACGGTGAAGGTCGCCATCGCCGAGGTGTTCAGCGTACTGGACGAGTATTAGGCCGGCCCGCGGCTAGAGCCGCCTTGATTTTGCTCACCTGTACCGCGCGCTAAAGTGGGTGCTGAAAAAATCGCCCGTTTTGTATTCCCTCAGCGGCTAAAGCCGCCCCGTTTGTACTCCTTAACGGCGCGACTAAAGTCGCGCTCTTTCAAAGCAGGCCTTTTTCAGCACCCTTCTGAAACCTGCTGCTACTCCGTTGGTTTGCCGGGCGGCGGCGGGATGGTGATGTCAAGGTCCGTCACTTTACCGAGTTGAGAGAGTGGCGGCTCGATTTCGGACTTATTGCCAACCACCAGGATTGCGAGTTTTGAGACGTCGATATATTTGTTGGCCACGCGCGTCACATCCGCTGCCGTGACTTTTTCGACGCCATCCTTATATTTTTCGAGGAAGTCGGGCGGATAGCCGTAGAAGGCGAGGACGATCTGTTCATTCAGTGTCTTTTCCGGCGTGTCGACGCGGAAGATGAATGAATTGAGGACCTGGTCCTTTGCCTTGCGCATCTCGTCAGCGGTAGGCGGCTCGGTTTTGAGCTTTGCGATGGTGTCCAGCACCGCCTGCGTGGCCGGCACGGTACTGACGCTTTTTGTCCCGACCTCACTGCGGAAGACGCCCGGGTGGTCATACGAGGCGCCAAACGCACCCCCTACGTCATAGGCAAGGCCTAATTTGGTGCGGACATATTGGAAGACTCGCGAACCGAAGCCGCCGGAGAATATTTCGTTCATTACGCTGAGCGCGTAGTAGTCCGGATTGTTCTCCTGTGTGCCGAGACCGACGATCTCCACTGTGGACTGGTTGATGTCTTCCTTGTCGGCGAAGTAGACGCCGGGCGTTGGGCCGGGAAAGTTTACTTTGGGAGTCTGGATCAGCGTACCGCGCTGCAGCGGTTCGAAAGCCGCACGCAGCTTGGTCTCCATCGCGGCAGAGTCGAAGTCTCCTTCGACGGCGACGATGATGCCGTTGGCGATGACGGTGCGATCGTGCCAGGCCTTCAGGTCGTCCAGCGTGACGGAGAGAACGGTGGAGTATTCCGCCTGGCGCGCATAGGGGCTGTTTGCTCCGTATACGAGCCTGGCGGCTTCGCGGGAGGCAATTTCGCCGGGATCGTCGTTACGGCGGGAGATGGAGGTCATGATGCCGCGCTGGGCCAGTTGCAGCTTATCCGCCTTGAATGCGGGATGCAGAAGCAGGTCCATCGATTCACCGAAGACTGAGTCGAAGTCCTGTTTAAAGCTGGACCATGAGAGTGAAGTGGTGGCGCTGCCGCCGCCGGTCTCAATGCTGGCGGCCTTTTCAGCGAGCTCTTCGTCGAGTTCATCGCCGCTTTTGGCAGCGGTGCCGCTGGTGCGCCAGGTTTCGCCATAGAGGGAGACGAGACCGGTCTTATTCGCGGGAGCTTCGCGGCTTCCGCCCCGGATAAGAATCGTTCCATCAATGAAGGGCAGTTCGTGATCTTCCTGCAGGTAAAGCACGACGCCATTGGCCAGTTCAATTCGCTTCGGCTCCTTCGGCTTGAACTCATGCAGCGGCGGGATGGGGATCGATTTCCAGGGCTGGGCCTGGGCGGGCGCAGCAGGAGGCGTCTTGGCCGCCGACGGTGCGGCATTCTGGGCGTGCGCGATCGCAGCGAAGCAAACTGACAGAAACAACGCGGAAATGCGTGTGGAGGAAGTGAATTTCACAGGCCACCTCCTGCGTTCGCCGCGGCAGGTTTGGCGGGCGGCTGGAAGACAATCTCCGCGCTGGTGCGATTGCTGGGGATAAAGATCTGGTTGGCGACGCGACGTATATCCGCTTTGCTGACGGCGTCGATGCGGTCCAGTTCGTGGAAGAGCTGCCGCCAGTCGCCGTAGCGCGTTTGATATTCGGCGAGTTCGTGGGCCAGGCCTTCGTTGTCCGCCAGGCCGCGCAGCAGGTCGGCGCGGGCGCGTGTCTTGAACATGGCAAGCTCCGCGTCGGTGACGTCCGTGGTCTTCAGCTTTTCAATCTCCTTGTGGATAGAGTCGCGCATGGCATCCGGCGTCTGGCCGGGAATGGGCACGGCGTAAAAGGCGAAGAGGTTTGGGTACTTTTCTCCGGGGAAATTGCTGAGTCCGCCGGCGTCGGCGGCGATCTTCTGATCGCGGACGAGACTCTTGTAGAGCCGCCCGGTGCGGCCGTTCGAGAAGATGTCGGAGATGGCGTCATAGACAGAATCATCGGGATCGCGATAGTCGGGACGATGATAGCCCTCGATGAAGAAGGGTTGCGTGGCTTCGCGGATGACGACCGACTTCTCCGCGAATTGCTTCGGCTCGATGGTCGTCATCGGCTCGGGCTTTGGGCCAGCAGGGATCGCGCCAAAATACTTCTCAAGTATGGGCATTGCCTGGGAGGCTTTCAAATCGCCAACCACGGCGATCACGATATTTGCAGGTACGTAGTACTTCTTGTGGAAGGCATCGGCCTCCGTCGCAGTGACCTGGCTGATCTCACTGGGCCAGCCGACGCCGGAGCGTCCGTAGGGATGGGCAACGTAAGCTGTGGCGAGGAACTGTTCGACCATGGCACCGATGGGGTTGGAGTCGATGCGCATGCGGCGCTCCTCCTGCACCACATCGCGCTCCTTATAGAATTCGCGCTCGACCGGATGCGCGATGCGCGCACTTTCCATATATGCCCAGAGCTGGAGGCGGTTCTCCGGCATGGACCAGAAGAACTCCGTGGAGTCTTCTTCCGTGGAGGCGTTGAGGCCGACGGCGCCGTTCTGCTCGGCCAGCTCGGCAAACTGGTTGGGGACGACATATTTTTCCGCCTCGGCCTGAGCATCGTCGAACGCCTTCTTGAGCGTAGCGAGCTTCGCAGCGTTCTGGCCGACGAGCTTGCGGTATTCGGCATCGTAAGCGGCGTAGGTGGACTCGACTTTCGCCAGTGCGATCTTTTCGGCGGCGTAGTTGGTGGTGCCTATCTTGTCCGTGCCCTTGAAGGCCATGTGCTCGAACATGTGGGCGAGGCCACTCTCCCCCTGAGGGTCGTCCGCGGAGCCTGCATCGACGAGAGTGTAGTAGCTGAAGACCGGCGCCTCGGGGCGCTCGCAGACGATCAGCGTGAGGCCGTTGGGCAGCACCTTGACGGTTGTGCGCTTCTCAAAACTGGCGAGGTCCTGGGCCGGCACGGCCGTCGCAATGCCGAGCGCGCCGAGAAGCGCGAGGGCGGTCCATGATCGATGACGCACTGATGACCTCCAAAATAAATCCGCGTGGCCTATAAGCATAACGGAAGAGCGCCGCCGATCCGCAGCCGCTTGTGATTGGGTGGTCGGTTGGAACACGGGCATTCCCTCAGGGGCTAATGCCCATCGCGATATTTGTGGCGCTTACGGCGTGGCTGAAGCCACGCCCTTTCAAAGCGAAGTTTCAAAATGACCCGCTACCGTGATTTGACGCACGCCGAGGCAAATCCATACCCTCTCGTCTTGGGGGCTGATGGCGATGGGTTCCGATGCAGCGCAGGCCGGATCGGCAGGAGGAAGACTGATCCGGCGCGTGGCGGTGCTGGGCGCGGGGACCATGGGATCGCGTATCGCGGCGCATATTGCGAATGCAGGCGTGCCAGTACTGCTGCTGGATATGGTCCCAACGGGGGTTGGAGCAGAGGCGGCGACAGCGGCACGGAGCCGCCTGGCGCTGGGTGCCCTTGAGGCGCTGAAGAAGTCGAAGCCGGCGGCGTTTTATGCCCCGGAAAATGCGCGGCTCATCCGGCCTGGGAATTTTGAGGACGATCTCGCGGAGATTGCGGACTGCGACTGGATAATTGAGGCAGTGGCGGAAGAGCTCGGGATCAAACGGGCGCTGCTGGAGAAGGTCGAGAAGCATCGGACGCCGAGCGCTATCGTGACGACGAATACCTCTGGATTGCCGGTGGCGAGCATTGTGGAGGCGATGAGCGAGGGGTTGCGGCGAAACTTTTTCGGGGTGCATTTCTTCAATCCGCCGCGGTACATGCGTCTGGTAGAGATCATTGCGACGCCGGAGAGCGATCCCTCGACGGTCGAAGCAATTGCGAGGTTCTGCGATCTGCGGCTGGGCAAAACCGTGGTGCGGGCGAAGGATACTCCGAACTTCATCGCCAACCGCATTGGCACATTCGCGATGCTGAACGCGGCGCGGCTGATGATGGAACAGGGGCTGTCGGTCGAGGAGGTTGACGCACTGACCGGCGCGGCGATCGGCTGGCCGAAGACCGGAACGTTCCGGCTGTCGGATATGGTCGGCGTGGATGTGCTGGCGCACGTGGCGGAAAACTTCGCGGCGCAGGCACAGCGGATCGGCGATGAGCGAGCGGATGTGGCGCTGCCGGAGTTTATGCGCGAGATGCTGCGGCGGGGTTTGCTTGGTGATAAGGCCGGGCAGGGCTTCTACAAGAAGGCGGGAAAGGATGCTGAGGGCCGCGATGTTCGGCTGGCGCTGGACTGGAAGACGCTGGAGTACAGGCCAAGCGAGAAGGTGCGCTTCCCTGCTCTCGACCTCGCGAAGAACATCGGTTCGGCGCGAGAACGGATTGCGCAGTTATTGAACGGCGATTCGAAAAAGGACAAGGCCGCGGCGTTTTACTGGCCGTTCCTGACGGAGCTTTTCACTTATGCGGCGAACCGGCTCCCGCCGGAGCCGCATGCGATTGCTGAGTCGGTGATTGCGATCGATTCGGCGATGAAGGCGGGGTTCAACTGGGAGCTTGGGCCTTTTGAGATGTTCGACGCGGTGGGCGTACGTGCCGTCACGGACAAGATGCGCGCGGCAGGCGAGCCGGTCTCGGCAAACGTGGAGCGGCTGCTGGCCAGGGGCGAGAGCTGGTATCGGGAAGATTCAGGCGGAGTGTCGGGACATGCATTCTTCAATCCGGCGAGCGAGAGATATGAGATGGAGCCGCTGCGCCAGGGCGTGTTGAACTTGCAAGCGACAAAGCGCGCGCGAGGAGTAGTGCGCAGCAATGCAGGTGCTTCGGTTGTGGACCTGGGTGACGGTGTTGCAGCAATCGAGCTCCACTCTAAGATGAATGCCATTGGCGATGACATTGTGGCGCTCATCACGCAGACGCTGAAGGCCGATTCGCGCGAGGTCGGTGAGTTTGAGGCGTTTGTGATTGCGAGCGAAGGCGCGAACTTTTCCGTTGGCGCGAACCTGATGCAGTTGCTGCTGGCCATGCAGGACGGTGAATGGGATGAGGTGGATTTGGCAGTGCGCGCGTTCCAGCGCATGACACAGGCGATCAAGTTCTGCCCGCGGCCTGTGGTGGTTGCGCCGTTTGGGATGTGCCTTGGCGGCGGGACGGAGATCGCACTGCACGCGATGGCGCGCCGACCTCACGCGGAGTTGTATATGGGGTTGGTTGAGACGGGAGTGGGACTGATTCCCGCAGGCGGCGGATCGAAGGAGATGCTGCTGCGGGCGCTGGAGGCTGGTCCGGTGAATGCGCGCGGAGATGAGTTGGCGATCTTCGAGAGCCTGAAGAAGAGTTTCGAGGCGATCGGCATGGCGAAGGTGTCGACCTCGGCCGCGGAGGCGCGGACGTTGGGCTATTTGCGGGAAGGTGACGCGATCACGATGAATCGCGAGCGGCTGCTGGCGGATGCGAAGCGAACAGCGCGGGAGTTGGCAGACGCGGGATATTCAGCGCGGCAGATGCGGATGGACATCTCTGTACCGGGCGAAAGCGTGCTGGCGACGCTGAAGGAGCACGTGTGGATGATGCGGCAGGCGGAGTATATCTCCGACCATGATGTGAAGGTGGCGAACTGGGCCGCGCATGTGCTCTGCGGGGGGAATGTGACTGCGGGAACCATTGTGAGCGAGCAGTATCTGCTGGACCTGGAGCGGGAGGCGTTCCTGTCGCTGTGCGGCGAGAAGAAGACGCAGGAGCGCATCGCCTTTACGCTGAAGACGGGAAAGCCGCTGAGGAACTGAAAAATGGGACCTGATCTCAACCAACTCGCGAAGGAGTGGAAGTGGCTCATTGATCTGAGCGGCCAGCAACTCATCACCATGTCTCCCTTCGGAGATTTGCTACTTCGAAATGAGTCCGGCGACATCTCTTTGCTTGACATCAATCTCGGTGCGCTCGAACCCGCTGCGTCGAGTGCTTCTGATCCAGTCCTCCTCTTTCCAGTCGCCTTCGATGACCGGATTGCCTCGAGTTATAGGAAGGCGGGGCTGCAACTGACTGACGGCAAATGCTATGGATACAAAACGCCGTGTGTCGCTGGAGGGTCTCTGGAGCCCGAAAACGTCTACGTCGCAACAGCGTCTGAGTACATCAGCTTCATGGGTGACTTTCACTACCAAATAAGAGATGTTCCCGATGGCGGAAGTATCAGGTTGAAAGTTATCAACCAGGCGCTGGCTAAATGAGAGATGTCATCATCGCGTCCGCTGTGCGCACGGCTGCCGGCAAGGCGCCGCGGGGAGCGCTGCGCGCGACGCGGCCGGATGATCTTGCAGCCTTTGCGATTGCGGGCGCGCTGGAGCGCGTGTCCGCGCTGGACCGGTCCGAGGTTGAAGATGTGGTGCTGGGCTGCGCGATGCCTGAGGCGGAACAAGGGCTGAATGTGGCGCGCATTGCGAGCTTGCGCGCGGGCCTTCCGGTCGGCTGCTCGGCGATGACGGTGAACCGCTTCTGCGCGTCGGGACTGCAGGCGATTTCGCTGGCGGCGGAGCGGATTGCGGCGGGCGCGGCGGAGGCCGTGGTTGCGGGCGGCGTGGAGTCAATGTCCTATGTGCCGATGAGCGGCAACAAGCCATCGCTGAATCCGTGGCTGGTGGAGCATTGGCCGGGCGTGTATCTCTCGATGGGACTGACGGCGGAGCGCGTGGCGAAGAAACACGGCATCACGCGTGAGCAGGCGGACGAGTTTGCGCTGAGCTCGCATCGCAAGGCGCTGGAGGCGGCAGCGGCGGGAAGGTTTGCGGAGGAGATTGTGCCGGTTCCGGTGGTGCGGACGGAGATTGGGGCCAAGGGTAAGGCGGTGCGGACGGAGAATATGTTTGCCGCGGATGAAGGGCCGCGGGCGGACACGTCGATGGAAGCGCTGGCTAAGCTGAAGCCGGCATTCCATGCGAACGGCATCGTGACCGCGGGCAACGCGTCGCAGACGTCGGATGGAGCGGCTGCCGCGGTGCTGATGTCGGCGGAGCGGGCGGCGCAGCTGGGCGTTGAGCCGATGGCGCGGTTTGTTGCGTTCGCGACCGCGGGATGCGACCCGGAGGAGATGGGCGTCGGCCCGGTGCATGCCATTCCCAAGGCCCTGCGGCTGGCTGGACTGAAGCTCGAAGACATTGGGCTGATCGAACTGAACGAGGCCTTTGCGGCGCAGGCGCTGGCGGTGATGAAGCTGCTGGAACTGGAACCGGTGAAGGTCAACGTGAACGGGGGCGCGATTGCGCTGGGACATCCGCTGGGCTGCACCGGCGCGAAGCTGACGGCGACACTCGTGCACGAGATGCGGCGGCGCGGGGTCCGCTATGGCATGGTGACCATGTGCGTCGGCGGCGGCATGGGCGCGGCGGGGATCTTCGAGGTGATGCAATGACGCCGGGCGCAGGGTTTCTGCTCCATGACGCGGCGCCGGACGAATGCTTCTTCCCGGAGGACTTCACGGAGGAGCACCGGCAGATTGCGCAGACGGCCGCGGACTTCATGGCGCAGGAAGTAAGTTCTGCGCACAGTGCGGTGGAAAAAAAGGAGTTTGCCGTTACGCGCAAGCTGATGGGGCGTGCCGGCGAACTGGGGCTGCTGGCCATCGATGTTCCCGAAGAGCACGGCGGGCTGGAGATGGATAAAGTCTCTTCGGCGATCGTGGCGGAGGAGACGGGACGCGAAGGAAGTTTCTGCGTGATCTTTGGAGCGCATACGGGGATCGGGACATTGCCGATCGTTTGGTACGGGACGCCGGAGCAGAAGCAAAAGTACCTGCCGAAGCTCGCGAGTGGGGAGTGGATCGGGGCGTATGCGCTGTCCGAGGCGACGAGCGGGTCAGATGCGCTGAATGCGCGGACGCGCGCGGTGCTTTCGGCGGATGGGGCGACGTATACGCTGAATGGCGAGAAGATGTGGATCACGAATGCCGGGATGGCGGACCTGTTCACGGTGTTCGCGAAGTGTGCGGCAGGTGTCGGGTCCGATCCCACATCTCAGAAGCGAGATGTGGGGCACCCAAATGGCGATCAGGAGAAGCTGACTGCATTTCTGGTGGAGCGTACGGCGCCTGGGCTGAGCATCGGGCCCGAGGAACACAAGCTCGGCATCCGCGGCTCGTCGACGTGCCCGGTAATTTTGAAGGACTGCGTGATTCCGGCGGCGAACCTGCTGGGAGAGGTGGGCAAGGGACACCGGATCGCATTCAACATTCTGAATATCGGGCGCTACAAGCTGGGCGCGACGGCCATCGGCGCAGGAAAAGTGGCGCTGAACGAGGCGATCCAGTATGCGAAGGAGCGGAAGGCGTTCGGTAAGCCGATTGCGGACTTCGGTTTGATCCAGCAGAAGATTGCGGCCTGCGCTGCGGAGATTTTTGCCGGCGAGGCGTTGTGCTATCGAACTATCGGCATGATCGATGCTGCTCTCAAGGGCGTTGCACTGGATGATTCGGCGGAGATTCAAAAGCGGATTGAGGACTATGCGGTCGAGTGCTCGATCGTGAAGGTGTGGGCGTCGGAGATGCTGGGGCGCGTGGTGGATGAGGGCGTGCAGATCTTCGCGGGCTACGGATACGTGGAGGATTATCCAGCGGAGCGGCACTATCGCGATGCGCGGATCAACCGCATCTTTGAGGGGACGAATGAGATTAACCGGCTGATCATCGCCGGTTGGGTGCTGAAGGCGGCGGCGCAAGGCAAGCTGGCGCTAATGCCGGCGATCCAGCGGCTGATGGAAGAGGTGATGGCCGGACCGGCGTTGAAAGACGAGCGAGAGGGGCCATTGGCGGCGGAATTCGATCTGCTGGCGGCGGAAAAGAAGATATTCCTCTTTGCGGCGGGCTGCGCAACGCAGCGGTTTGCGGCGAAGCTTGGGGATGAACAGGAGGTGATGGCGGCGCTCGCAGACATCATCACAGAAATTTATGTGCTGGAGAGCACGCTGCTTCGTGCGAAGAAGATTGTCTACGTTACCCCACTCAATTCTGTTCCGGCGACACTCGCGCGATTGTATGCAACGCGGTCGTTCGAGGTAGTGGAGCTGGCGGCGCGGAGGGTAATTGCGGCATCAGCGGAAGGCGATGCGCTGCGCACGCAGATGACGATCCTGCGCCGGCTGGCCAAGCACGATCCGGGGGATACCATCGCTCTGGGGCGGGAGGCGGCGGCGCATATGGTCCACGCGGGGCGGTATTCCGTCTAATTCAGGGACCCAGTCCATTCCCATTTCGAGTCATGGGCATACGGCACAAGCCGCAACCTTTTCTTCGCCTGCCGGTCTAAGCTTGTAAGCTGCAAGAGGAGAACGACCGTCCCATGGTTCCAGACAAGGTCCATCCCGGAACGGCTCCATGCGCCTTGAATCCCTCCCCGTACAGGAACCATCCATGCCCCGCATCTCCTCCCCCCGTGTTCTCACCGGCCTGACCACGGCTCTTTTCCTCGTTTCCCTGGCCTTTGGACCGGTCGCGTTTGCCGCGAACCAGAACCGGATCAGCGGGAACATCATCCCCGGCAACCGCGCTGCGATTTCGAACTCTGTGCAGCCGCATGTTCGCGTGTCGTCGGACCTTGGGCCAACCCCGGGCGAGACCAAACTTACCGGCATGTCCCTGCGCTTCAGCATGACGGATACGGAGTCTGCCGCGCTGGACCAGTTACTGGCGGATCAGCAGAATCCGGCTTCGCCACGCTACCACCAGTGGCTGACGCCTGCCGAGTTCGGCGCGCAGTTTGGCCTGTCGCAGGCGGACATCACCAAAGTGACGGATTGGCTGACGGCCCAGGGGTTCACCGTAACCGGCGTGGCCAACGGCGGCACGTACGTGACCTTCGACGGCACAGTGGCGCAGGCTGAGACCGCCTTCGGGACCAGCATTCACAATGTGACCTGGAACGGCGAGAACCATTTCGCCAATGTGTCAAATGCTACGGTGCCGGCGGCGTTGGCGGGAGTAGTGGGCGGCATCGAGGGGCTGCACAATTTTCATGTGCGGCCGCATGTGCGGGCGATCGCGCATCCACAGTTCACCTCGTCGGTTTCGGGAAGTCATTACCTCGCACCGGGCGATGTATATGCGATGTACGACGTCGAGCCTCTCCTGACCAATGGGTTTACGGGGGGCGGGATTGGCACGGGAGCCAATTGCCACAGTGTGGGCGGAGCAGTGTGCGGCGACATTGCCGTAGTGGGTCAGGTGGATCTGGCAAATAACGGCACGGCGGATGTGCTGGCCTTTCGGACCGCGGCGGGACTGAGCACAACGAGCCTTCCTACCGTAGTCCACGCGAATGGGGTCGACCCGGGGCAGGCGCAGACCTGCAATGGCTGCTTCCCGAATAGCGGGGACCTGCAGGAATCATCTTTGGACGTCGAGTGGTCCGGCGCGATGGCGCCCGGCGCCAGCATTCTGTTCGTCAATGCGCGATGTGCCCTGCCTGGCAGCGGGTGCGGGAGCGACGCAATGAGCTGGGCGATCGACAATAATCTCGCGCCGATCATTACCAGCAGCTACGGCAACTGCGAGGCGGCGTGGGGAACGGCGGACATCATTGCCGGCAACACACTCTTCAAACAGGCGGCAGCGCAGGGACAGACGATCATCGCATCGGCAGGCGACGCCGGATCGACGGATTGTGACGCCGGCATCTCGGCCATTGAAGGCTTGACGGTCGATTTTCCCGCCAGTTCGCCTTATGTACTGGCGATGGGCGGCACGATGCTGAATGAGGGCAGCGCGACGGGCGGCACGACGTATTGGCTGGGTACGGATACGACGTTCAGTGCAGGCTCTACGGTGCCCAATGCCGATGTATCGGCAAAGAGCTATATCCCTGAGGCCGCCTGGGATGAGGATTCGGCGGGCAGTACGTTCTCCGCGACGGGCGGTGGCGTGAGCGCGTTTTTCTCGAAGCCGGCGTGGCAGGTGGAAACGGGCGCTGCCGGCATGACGACCTCAGTGCCGCCGGACTCCTCGCGCGATGTGCCGGACATATCGCTGGATGCCGCAGCGGTCCACGATCCCCTGCTCTTCTGCTACTCCGGATCGTGCGCGGTCGGCTTCCGGCAGTCCGCGGGAGGAACGGTGACTGTTGCCGGCGGAACGTCATTTGACTCCCAGATGTTCGGCGGCATGCTGGCACTGGTGGAACAAAAGATCGGCTCGCGCATCGGCCTGGCAAACCCAACGCTGTATGCGATGGGCAATAACGCTGCCTATTACAGCAACAGCGCCAGCACGAGTGTGTTTCACGATGTGACGGCCGGCAGCAACAGCAATCCCTGCACGGCGGGCACGCCGAACTGCCCGAACGGTGGAAACATCGGGTACAGCGCGACCACCGGATACGACCTGGCGACGGGATGGGGCTCCGTGGACCTGAGCAATCTGGCGACAGACTGGAAGCTGGTGACGCCGCTGGGGACCGGCTCGACAGGCACCAATGTATCGAGCACAGCACTGACCACCTCGCCGGCCTGTTCCGGGGCAAGCGGTACTCCCTGCACGCTGAGCCTGGCGACTGGCAGCAGTGTGACGCTGACGGCGACGGTGACTGGGAACTCCGCGGGAACGCCAACGGGCACAGTACAGTTCCTGGACAACAATGCGGCACTGGGATCGCCGGTGGCGCTGAACACGAGCGGAGCAGCTACGTATACGTTCACCGCCAGCTGCGCGGCTCTTGGCCAGCAGAGCATGAGCGCGGTCTATTCCGGCGACAGCAACTACGCGGGATCGAAGGGGCCTGCACCTCTGAATGCGGAGGCCGGCTTGAGCGGCGGAGCGGCGGTCACGTCCAACGGATCGGTTACGACCAACCCGCTGATTGTGACGGTAACGTCGAGTTCCTGCCCCGACTATTCGGTCGCGGCGAATGGCAGCAGCACGAGCACCGCAACGATCGTTGCCAGCGGATCGAACGCTACGGTCAATGTTGCCGCGGGCGGCGCCGTCCCTCCCATAGTCCTGACTGTGGCGCCGGCGAATGGATTCGCCGGGACGGTTACGTTCAACGCATCGATCGTGTCGACCTCTGGGTTTACACCGGTGGTGACGTTCAACCCGGCCAGGCTGACCTTCAGCGGCAGTTCCTCGAGTTCACAGACAACTACGGTCAATCTCTCCGGTATTACCGCCAGCCTGCACCAACCGGCGCTGCCGGGTAAGTCAACATCATCGGGGCGCGAATGGTATGCGGCGGGTTCGAGCGTAGCTGTCGCGGGACTATTCTTGATTTTCGTGCCGCAGAGACGGCGTCTGGGCAGCCTGCTGATCGCGGTTCTCGCTATTGCGACGGCGGCCGGAATGACGGGATGTGGCGGAAGCAGCGGCCAGCCCTCAGTGGGCACCGGCAACACCACTGTGAATCCCTACATCGGGACCTATACCGTCACGGTACAGGCGACATTCACCAGTGGCGCAGACAGCACCACGCATAGCTCCGTCCTCACCTATAACATTCAATAAGCGCTGTAAATGATGTTTTATAAACTGGATGGCCGCTCTCAACGAGCGGCCATTTTTGGGTTCCATCATGCCATCATGACGCTTTACTGCCTCGTCTCGGTACGGTCTGGCTGCGCGAGTTCCATCAGGTAATTCTGTGCCGTCACCTCAGTTGCACCATCTCGCGATGTGCGAACATAACGGCCATCGGACTGGAGAAGACGCGCCTTGGTGTTGTCACGAAGGTAGGCTCCGAGGATCTCGCCACGCAAACGCTCGGCGAGATCTGGATCGGATACCGGGAACATCACCTCGCAGCGCTCGAAAAGGTTTCGCGGCATCCAGTCGGCGCTGCCGCAGAAGACTTCGGCGCGGCCACCATTGGCAAAGCTGAAGATACGGCTGTGCTCGAGAAAGCGTCCGACGATGGAGCGAACGCGGATTCGGTCGCTGAGGCCTTTGACGCCGGGGCGCAGCGCGCACATCCCGCGAACGATGAGGTCAATTTCGACGCCGGCCTGCGAGGCTTCATAAAGTGCTTCGATAATGGGCCGGTCGAGCAAGGCATTCATCTTGGCGACGATGGCAGCAGGCCTGCCGGCGTGGGCGTGAGCGGTCTCGCGCGTGATGAGCTTGAGCGTTTCAGGAGCAAGGGTAAGCGGGGCGACCATAAGGGGCGCATAGTCTTCAGAGTCGGCGCGCGCAGTGAGGTAGCGAAAGACCTTCTGCACGGCGGCAGTGATGTCGGGGCGCGCTGTGAGCAGGCTGATGTCTGTGTAAAAGCGTGCCGTGACGGAGTTGTAGTTGCCCGTACCGAGATGCGCGTACCGGCGCAGAACACCGTCAGAGTCACGACGCACCATGAGCGCGAGCTTGCAATGCGTTTTGAGGCCAAGGATACCGTGATAGACGCCGATACCGGCATCTTCCATCTCGCGCGCCCAACGGATGTTCGAGGCCTCGTCGAAGCGCGCCATCAGTTCGACGACGGCCGTGACCTCTTTGGTCTGCGCGGCCTCGGTGAGGGCGGTAAAAAGCGGGGACTCGTCACTGGTACGGTAGAGGGTTTGCTCCATCGAGACGACCGCCGGGTCCTGTGCCGCCTGAGTGACGAAGTCTTCGACCACGGAATAGGAGTCGTAGGGATGGTGCAACAGGATGTCGCGGTTACGAAGTTCGTCGAAGAGATTTGCGGACTTGGGAGAGAGAGCATAACGGCGGCCATGGAACGAAGGGAACTTCAACTCCGGCCGACTTACGCCGCTGTAAAGGTTCATCATGCGGGTGAGATTGACAGGACCTTTGGTGCGGAAGACCTGCGCTGGATCGAGTTCGAAATTCACACGCAGACGCTCGACGATCTCCTCCGCGGCACTGTTTTCGATTTCCATGCGTACGGCGTCACCTTTTCGCCGGTTGTGCAGCTCTTCGCGCACGCTTTCGAGCACGCTGCGCGCCTCCTCCTCCTGCAGGTAGAGATTGCTGTTGCGGGTCACGCGGAAGGGCGCGCGCGCCAGGACCTCATAGCCGCGGAACATGCGCTCGACCTGGGCTTCGATGAGCTTGTGCAGCATGATGAAGTCGTGGCGGCCTTCCGCGGAGGGCAGCGGCACCAGACGCGGAAGCGCGCGAGGAACGGTGACGACACCCAGTGCCGGAGCCTGCTTCGGCGCACCACGGCTGGAGCGGCGGGAGCGCAACAGCAGCGCGATGCAGAGAGCTTTGTTGAGAACGCGCGGGAATGGGTGTGAGGGGTCGACCGTGACGGGAGTAAGGAGCGGATCGACCTCGGTCTCATAATATTTCAGCGCGTATTCGCGCGCCTTCGGATCGAGTTCTTTCCAGTTCAGCAGGCGGATGTTCTGGGCGCGCAGGGCGGGCATGAGCTCGTTGTTCCAGCAGGCGTACTGCGCCTCGACGAAATCATGAATCACAGCGCTGAGCCGTTCGACGCGCTGCTCCAAAGTGAAGCCGCTTTCATCGGGTCTCTGCGGCTCGATCGTGCCTTCTTCAACGTGCTGCAGCAGGCTGGCGACACGGATCTCTACAAATTCGTCGAGATTGCTGGCCGTGATTGCGAGAAACTTAACGCGTTCCAGCAGCGGATTTGTCGGGTCTTCCGCTTCTTCGAGCACACGGCGGTTGAAAAGCATCCAGGACTCATCACGATCGAAGTAGGCGGACTCGCGCAACGGTGCGGCGGCGTCTGGAAGAGGACGGGCTGGACGCTTCGGCTTGCGGGACTTGTGCCGACCCACGCCAGGTATGGTCCCGTTGGGTTTGGCGGCCGCGCCGTTGCTCTTTCGAGGAGCGGATTTGCGTGGGCCGTCCTTCGCAATCGCGTCGCGACTTTGCCCTGCTCCCGTTTCTACTGATCCTGTACTTGCATCGCTCATACGCGTTCTTAGCAGAAGACTACTCCAGCCGCCACAGTCTCATTTGTGAAGCGACGGTCAATTGCTTGGATGGTCGTGTAGTCTGGTTGCGTCTCCCGGGGGGTGTTGTTGCAACCTGTTCGGGCGTGAAATCTCGAAAAGCCTATGAAGATCAATCAGCTTGGCACTTCCAATATGTGGCTGTCCCCAATCGGTTTCGGCGCGTGGGCGACAGGCGGGGGCAACTGGGCCTATTCCTGGGGGCCGCAGGACGACGATGCCTCAATCGCCGCGATCCATCGCGCGCTGGACCTGGGTGTCAACTGGATTGACACCGCGGCTGTTTACGGGCTGGGCCACTCGGAAGAGGTAGTTGGGCGCGCGGTGAAGGGATACCACATCAGGCCGTTTCTCTTCACAAAGTGCGGACTGATATGGAACGAGAAACGCGAGATTACACGTACGACGAAGCATATCCGCCGCGAATGCGAGGAGAGCCTGCGGCGCCTACAGGTGGAGACGATCGACCTCTACCAGATTCACTGGCCGATTGAGGGCGAAGACATGCTGGAGGCGTGGCAGACGATGGCCGCGCTGAAGAAGGAAGGCAAAGTTCGGTACATCGGTGTCTCAAATTTCTCCACTGCGGAGATCCACCGGCTGACGGACGTGGAACGCGTGACTTCGCTACAGCCGCCATACTCGATGATCAACCGCTCGGTTGAGGCGGAGATTTTGCCCTTCTGCCGCGAGCACGCCATTGGAGTTATCAACTATTCGCCGCAGCATTCGGGGTTGTTGACCGGGGCGATGACGAAGGAGCGTGTTGCCGCGCTGCCCCCAGACGACTTCCGGCGCAACGCAAAGAACTACCAGGAGCCGCACCTCAGCCGCAATCTAGCGATCGCGGATTTCCTGAAGGGCATCGGCGCGCGGCACGGAGTTTCAGCCGGAGTGGTCGCCATTGCGTGGACGTTGGCGAACCCGGCGGTGACCGCAGCGATTGTGGGAGCGCGCAGCCCGGAGCAGGTGGAGGGCGTGTGGCCGGCGGCGAAATTCCGCCTCAGCAGGGACGAGATGCAGGAGATTGAGGACTACCTGATGGCCCATCCCGCGGCGGCGTAGTCCTGCGCGAAATGCCTGAGAATGCGTCCGTTTTATGGCCCGTTTGCGTGGGCAAAAGCCTGCTGAGAGCAGAGGTTTGCCCAGACCTTTAGGCCCGAAAACTGGCGGTTACTATTTCCCATTCGATGTAACTCCAAGTGCAACCAAAGTGCCATCGTGCGCCGATAAACCGGATGGCACAATGGGTTTGTAGCATAAACTTTGGTAACCGCAAGAGAGATCAGACCGATTTCAGGCGGCTACTAAGGAGGAACATCTTGAAGGCCTGGCACAGACCCGGCGGATGGGACGCGGTACGGACCGCGGTCCGGTTTCCACTGCGGCTTGCGCTGCACCTCAAGACGGAGGACGGAATGATGGAAGCCATCACCCGCGATATCTCCTCCAACGGACTTCTGTTCGAGTCCGCCTGGTTGCCCCGCATCGGCAGCAATGTCGAGTTCACCATGGACATGCCGTCCGAGGTGCTGGGGGGCGATACCGACGTCCGCGTCCACTGCACGGGGCGCATCGTCCGCCACCAGATCGCCGACGGTGAGGCTCTCGCAGCCGCTGTGATCGACGAATATTCGCTGAAGGCCTGATACCGATGACGCTTGCCATGCAAACTGAAAAGCCCTCCCCGACCCCGATTTCCACACGCCAGCCGGCACAGACAGCCGAACCGGAGCAGCCGCACCCCAACGTCGCGGCGTCCGTCATTCGCATCATCCTCGCCGACTCGCAGGCCATCTACCGCGTGGGAATGAAGAAGGTATTCGCGCTGGAAGACGATATCCGCGTGGTGGCTCAGGCAGAATCATTGCCCAATCTCCATTCAGCACTGCAGCGTTATCCGACGGATGTGGTGCTGCTGGAAGGCCAGATGATTGCCGGGACCATCGATGCCATTCCCGAGATGATGAAACACGCGCCTGACGCGAAGCTTATTGTTCAGGTCGTGGAAGCGGATGAGGCGAATATCGTAGAGCTTTATCGACGCGGTGTCCGCGGCGTAGTTCCTCGCTCCATCTCGCCGGACCTGCTGATCAAGTGCGTGCGCAAGATTGCCGACGGCGAGACGTGGATTGACAACCAGTCCATCAGCTGGGTGATTGAAGCTTATCGATCGCAGGCGAGTTCGCTGACGAACCCGCGCGTGCAGCCCAAGCTTTCGAAGAAGGAATTGGCAATCATCAGCTGCATTACACGCGGCATGCGCAACAAGGAGATCGCTTACCAGATCGGCACCACAGAGCAGGTGATTAAGAACTACCTGCGCAAGGTGTATGACAAGCTGGGCGTCTCCGACCGCCTGGAACTGGCGCTCTATTGCCTGCACCATCAACTGCTGAAGAACTATGCGCAGGAAGCCGAGGTGGTGCAGATGCCACAGGCCTCGCAAGTGACTCCGCTCCGCGCCAAGATGTAACGAGGCGCCGGGATGCTAGCATTCCGGCGTGGGCTTTCTTGAAAATTTCCGCGCGCTAACTCGCGTGCAGCGTAATACGTTTGCCGCGTGCTTTCTCGGCTGGGCGCTGGACGCGTTCGATTTCTTCCTCCTCACCTTTTGCCTGACGGCGATTGCGGCCAACTTCCACGTGAGCCGCAAGGAAGTGGAAGAGGCAATCTTCTGGACGCTCGCCATGCGGCCGGTGGGCGCGTTTCTGTTTGGCGCGATGGCGGAGAAGTTCGGGCGCCGGCCAACGCTGATCACCAACGTCATAGCGTTTTCAGGATTCGAGCTCGCGTCGGCGTTCTCGCCAACGCTGCATAGTTTCCTGGTTTGCAGGGCGTTGTTCGGGATCGCCATGGGCGGCGTGTGGGGCGTGGGCGCCGCGCTGGCGCTCGAAACACTGCCTTCGAGCCGCCGGGGATTCTTTTCGGGACTGCTGCAGGAAGGCTACGTCTGCGGGAACCTGCTGGCAGCGCTGTTGTACTGGCAGCTCTTCCCTCACCTGCACGGCTCAGGGATGCTGGCGAACTGGCGAGTGTTCTTTATGCTCGGTGCGTTACCTGCCCTGCTGGGCTTTTATCTCAACTACAAAGTGGAGGAGTCGCCCGCATGGCTCGCGGCCCGCAAGGCAGGCGCGTCCGGGGTGCGGCCTGCGACTGATTGGGGCGCACTGGGGAAGGCGCTACCAGTGTTCCTCTTCATCATCGTGTTGATGACGGCGTTTACGTCGTTGAGCCATGGGACACAGGACCTTTACCCCACATTTCTCCAACATGACCTGCACCAGACGCCGGGGCATACCGGGCTGATCGCGGCAATCGGGAATTTGGGTGCGCTGGTCGGGGGCATCTGCTGCGGCGCCGTGTCGGAACGGTGGGGACGTAGGCGCACCATTGTTGTCGCGGCCGTGCTCGCGATTCCGATGATCCCGCTTTGGGCATGGTCGCATTCCGCCGCGATGCTGGCCGCCGGCGGCTTCCTGATGCAGTTTATGGTGCAGGGTGCGTGGGGAATTATCCCGGCGCACCTGAACGAGCTTTCACCGGCGCCCGTACGGGCGGTGCTGCCAGGGTTTGCGTACCAGCTCGGCAATCTGCTGTCTTCGCGGAACCAGATATTCCAACAGACCTATGCAGATCACCACAACGGCGGATCCCTGCAGGTGGCACTTTCAGGAACGGTGGTGATTGTTGCAGCTGCCGTCGCGGCGATCACAGCTCTGGGGCCTGAAGCACGAGGCGCCGATCTGAGTTCGCGATCGGCCTAAAGGCACCGCACAAGATAAACGGGCCGCTGGAGCGACCCCTGTATCAGGCGGCTTAGAGATACTAGAACTCCAGTCGCAACGCAAGCTGCACGACGCGCGCACCATTGTTGCTATTTCCGCTTGGCTGCACGGTGGAACTGATCTGGCCGAAACCTAAGCCCTGCGTGGAAATATTCTGGAAGTCCATCTGGTCAAACCCGTTGAAGATGTTCTCCTGCGGGAGGGCGAAGCTGGGATGGTTCAGCGCATTGAACGCGTCCGCGCGGAACTTCAGATTGACCCGCTCCGCTGTAATGGGGAATGTTTTTGCCAGCCCCAGGTCCGTGCTGAAGAAGCCGGGTCCACGAAGGCTGTTGCGCGGTCCGATGGTGAAGCCGGTGGGCCCGATGAACCCATTGGAAGCGGCGATGTTGTCCTTAAATAGATTGACCGTTCCGCTGGGCTGCTTGTAGATTCCAGGCGCAAGAATCGAAGGGTTGGGGCCAACAAAGATTCCCGGCGCATTGTTGGAATAACTGGCGACGAAGGCATTCGATGCGTCGGACCAGGGATAGCCGGTATGCCACGTCGTAATCCCGCTGATGGCCCAGCCGCCGATTGTCTCGCTGACAAGGCGCGACGAAGAATTGAGGAACATCTTTCCGCGCCCGAATGGAAGGTCGTAGAGAACGTCGGAGGTGATGTAGTGACGGACATCGAAGTCCGAGTCGGCGCGGCACTCACGAGGCCGGATATAGTCGCAAACCAGGCCGATGCCGCCAATCCCCGTGTCCCCTTGCGAATTGGCAAAGAAGGAGAAGTTGTCGATGGAGTGCGACCACGTGTAGTTGAAGTCGAATTGCAGGCCATGGGAAAGGTTCTTCTGCAGGGTCAGCAGCATGGCATTGTAAGAGGAGAATCCCGGGTTGGTATAGAAACTGTTTTCCGAGAACTGCGCGGCTGAACCTACATTCAATGGAGTGCGAGTGGATAGCGCCTGCACGAAGTCGCCCATATCGCCGTTTTCCACCTCTCCTCCGAGCGCGGCGGCCAGGTACTGGGTATTGTTCGCGAAGCCTTTGGAGACGCCCCGTCCGGGCTGGTAAACGTTCTCCATCCATGGTTGCACCGTCAGCTTGGTGTAATCGCCATGTGCGGCCCGCAACTGGGTGGTCATCGCGGCAAACGCGTTGGAGAAGAGCTGTCCGGAGACCGGGTCCGGGAAGTCGAGCACCTGATTGGCATCGACCTGGCCCATGAGACGACGGCCGAGGCGCCCGGCATAGTTCAGCTTCATCAGCATGTGACCTGGGAGCTGTTGCTGCAGGCCGGCGTTGAAGGTGATCGAATAGGGCGTCTTCAGCGCAGGATCAATCGTTGCTGAATTGAAGTCGTTGCCGTTCTGTAGACCGCATGGCGCTCCCTGCGGGTAGGCCGCGCAAGTGACCGGATCGTCAAAGGGCGTGTAGGGCGGCTTCGGCGTCGGCGGAACGAGCAGGTTTACGTTCGAGATCTGATTGTTGCTGTCCAGACGCGGGTCATTCTTGATGGAGTTATAGGCATCGCCGGCAACTCCCAGCGCCGTCGAGTTCTGCTGCTGGAAGAGATAGGAGTACGCGTCCTGAAGGAACTGGACCGAATTGATAAGTGTACGGTCATAGATCATGCCTGCACTGCCATTGAATACCGTCCGCGCGTCGGCGAAGGGGCTCCAGGCAAAGCCGAAATGAGGAGCGAAGTCGCGGTGCTCCGGCTGATAGATAGGGGGGCCGTTGTTGGCTTTCCCAGCCAGGATAAAAGACAGGAGAGGAACCGCATTGGCCCCGGTTTTTGAAGCCGCACTCTGGGCGATGCGCGCCTTCATGTAGTCGTTGAAGGTCATCGTCTCCATGCTCTGCAATCCTCGTGTCTCGTAGGGCACCGAGAAAAGTTGATAGGTCACTCCATAGTTGACCGTGAAATTCGGCCGCATCTTCCATGAGTCGGCGAGGTAGAGTTCCGTTTCGTAGTAGCGATAGAATCGCTGGTCGCCAGTCAGCTGCGGATAAGCTTTCCCGGTGGAGTCATAGTTGTACTGACTGCGGACATTTCCGATTCGGGCCAGCATGAAGGCGAAGGCCTGATCGAATTGCTGCTCGGGGATGGCGCCGGTGTTGATATCGGCGGGCCGCAGACTGGGATTTCCGGCGCCGCAAGCTCCTGGAGCGGGGCCGCAGAGGTTCAAGGTATTGCCGCCCATGCCGACATAGACCGTGTTGTAGTCGGATACATTGGTGCTGTGGGCAAGGATGTCCTTGAAGGTGCCACCAACGGTGATCGTGTGGTTGCCCTTCGTCCAGGCAAAGTCATCCCCGATGACCGGCACCGGTATACGCCGCGCCTGTGAGTTGGGATTGCGATAGAAGCTGTCCGCAATAGACTGTCCGATGCCGTCAGTGAAGGTATAGAAGGTGGAACCTGTGGGGTCGAGATTATTCGGGTACGTCAGTTTCTGGACGGTCTCACCAAGAAAGATGCGATTGGTTTTCGTGCCGCCAATTACCCAATTGTGGCCGACAACGAAAGCATAGGAGCGGTCCACGATCGGGTTGCTTACCACCGGATCGTTGAACTGATTGAGCAGGTTGACTGCGTTACGACGGGTGACGGTAAAGCGTGCGAACAGCTTCATCGTCTGCGTAAGGTTGTAGTCGCCTCGGCCGACATAATCGACTTCGAAGTTATTGTTCGGAGCGTTGAAGCCGTAGCCACCCGAGTTGATTCCATCGCCCTTGGAATTGTTGTTGGAGTGCGGGAAGCGCGCGTTTACGGCGGCCAGCCACGTTGTGTCAATACCGATTCCAGCAGGATCCAATGCTTTGATCTGCGCTGCGGTGAGCGTGCTGGTGCCGCCGCTGGAGTTGAGATAGGCAATAGTGCCATTGCGCAGAGTATCCAGAGGAACGGTGCGTTCCTGGAACTGCGAACTGATAACGCGGGAGTTGTTGTACTGGAAGAAATAGAAGAGCTTGTCCCGCATGATCGGGCCGCCCACGGTGCCCCCAAATTGATTCTGGATGAGGTGGTTGCGTGGGACCTTAGGAATGGAGTCGTTGCCGAACCAGGAGTTCGCAACCAGACTGGGATCGCGGTGATACTCGTATAGCGCTCCATGAAGATGATTGGTGCCGCTCTTGGTCACCAACTGGAACTGGCCGCCGGCACCCTGGTTCGTTGTAGCGCCAAGGCCGGCGACGCCCCCGTGGAATTCTTCAACGGAATCCACCGGCGCATTGCCCACAATGACAAAACCGGTGGTGATGCCGGCGTTGTTCTGCACCGAACCGCCGTTGGCGAAATCATTGACGTCGAGACCGTCCACCGTGACGTTGTTCTGGTCAGTACGCGCTCCGGTGACAGAAGCCTGATCGGTGACGCCGGGTTGCAACAGAAATAATGCCAACGGATCATTTCTTTGCTGTACCGGAAGCTGATTCAGTTGCTTTACATCGATCGTGTTGCCGATGGTAGCGTCGGTGGTGTCGAGCGTGACTTCGGAGCTGGAGGCGTTCACCTCGACTGCGACGTTGGCGCCGACGCTCAAGGAAGCATTCTGTGTGCGCACCTGCGCGACCGTCAGATAGATGTCCTTGACATCCACAGGTGCAAACCCGTTCGCCGTGAAGATGACCTCGTAACCGGCGCCAGGGGGAATCTGGGTGAACCGATAGAGACCGGAACCATTGGTGGCTTGCGTGTACTTGAGGCCAGTGGATTTATTCGTCAAGGTTACGGTGGCGCCGACGATGGCAGCGCCCGAAGGATCGGTAACCTCGCCCGTCATGCCGGACAAAGCAGTTTGAGCAGAGGTGCCTGTTGAGATCGCCACCCAAAAGAGAACCGCAAGGACAGTCCAGAGCTTCCGCGCATGCTTCATCGCTCATCTCCCTGGGGACCCTGGGCTTTGACAAAACTCCGTCATCCCGTTCCGGCTGTGACCCATGGGCCCCCCGAACAGCCTTCGGCCGGAAACGAGAATGGCTGTCGGAGAAGCACTCTTCATGCCAAAGTTACGACCGATTCAGTGGATTTTAGGCCCATAAAAAAGCGCTTCATTTGATCGCAACCTGCACTGTCCAGAAAAGATATATCGGTCCGGAACGCTGGCGAGGCGAAGCGCAACTCTGTGGATAGACACGCGGAGGGTTGGCGGAGAAGACAGAAATCTGACAACTGAGTGACAACGCTATGGAATTTGGTAGGAACCGGGAGCCAGTCGCTACCCTTCCGCGGCTACGACCCGCTCGGGCGCCAGTATTGGCTTGGTAGATTGGGTTCGACCGTTGGCCACAAGCCGGAAGAAACCGGCGCACACACAATAGGCCAATAGAACACCCAAAGCCAACGAGGCGAGCACTGCACAAACGAGGCCGATCAGGTCACTCACGGAACGTGTTTCCTCTGGAAGGACCGCGTCGCGCAGCCCCTTTTCGATGCCCATTGTTGCAGGTATGAGCCGTTCTGCAACTACAACTTCGTGGGGAAACGACGGAACGTGTTGTTGGATGAGGTACATCCGATAAATTCCAGGCAACCGCAAACTGCAGTCGTCCGCGCTCACGCTGAGGAGATGTGGGATTTGCCGTATTCTAGGTACTTGGCCGTTTCATCAGCGTGAGTCCTATACGGACTGGTTCCGGCTGAAAGGCCAATACATTTCAAATGGCAATTACGCATATCACGGTGCGCGGCGCCCGGCAGCACAATCTGCGCAATGTCTCGGTAGAGATCCCGCGAAATACGCTGACGGTGGTGACGGGTTTGTCCGGTTCGGGCAAATCGTCTCTGGCATTCGACACGATCTACGCCGAAGGCCAGCGGCGGTATGTCGAGACGCTGTCAGCCTACGCGCGGCAGTTTCTTGACCAGATGGAGCGGCCGGACGTGGACGCGATCGACGGGCTGTCGCCTGCGATCTCGATCGAGCAGAAGACGACGTCGCGCAGCCCGCGGTCTACCGTAGGAACGATCACGGAAATTTATGACTACCTGCGGCTGCTGTACGCGTCCGTCGGCCAGCCGCACTGTCCGAACTGTGGACTGCCCATTACGCGGCAAACGCCAGAGCAGATCGTCGCGCAGATTCTGGACCGCATGGCCGCGCCCGGGGAACGTATCACGATCTATGCGCCGCTGGTACGAGGGCGCAAGGGAGAGTTTCGCGAGGAGCTGGACGCACTGGACCAGCAAGGATTCCGCGCACGCATCGACGGCGAGATAACCGAGATCACCGAGGGTATGCGCCTCGACAAGAAGAAGAACCATACCGTCGAAGCGGTGGTCGATCGCGTGATCTTGAAACCGTCGGCCAATTCGCCAAACGGCAAGAACGAACCGGCCAAGTACGATACCGTGCGATTGGAAGCCTCCATTACCAAAGCGCTGCAGATGGCGAAGGGGCTGGTGCTCGTCTCCACGCAGGACCCGGATACGCGCAAACAGACGGAGACGCTGTACTCGTCTTCGATGGCGTGCCCCGATTGCGGGATCAATGTGGCGAAGCTCGAGCCGCGCAGCTTTTCGTTCAACTCGACCTATGGCGCATGCCCGGAATGCCATGGGCTGGGCAGCATCTACGATTTCGATCCGGCAAAGACAATCACCGATTGGAGTAAGCCGCTGCTCGACGGAGCGATGGGACCGGGATCGGGTTCCGCGTATCTGCTGCGGCTGATCAAACTGGCAGCGGAGCGGTACAAGATCAATCTGAAACAACCGTTCGAGAAGCTGACAAAAGAGCAGCAGGACCTGTTCCTCTATGGGCCGCCAAAGGGCGAAGGTGGACGAACAGGTTTCCATGGCATCTTCGCCTATCTTAGGTCCAACCTGGAGGAAACCCGCAGCGAAGGCTATCGCGAGTACATGATGCAGTACATGTCGGCGACTACGTGCCCGCGGTGCAAAGGCAAGCGGCTTCGGCCGGAGTCGTTGGCTGTTACCGTGACCGTGCGGGGCGAGGCTATGTCGATCGCGGACTTCACTGCATTGTCGCTTGAGCGAGCGCTGGAGGGGGCCCGCGCCATGCAGTTCAGCGGACGCGAACGCGTAATCGCGGATCGGCTTCAACGGGAGATCGTGGAGCGTCTGGAGTTTCTGAACGCGGTTGGACTTAATTACCTGTCGTTGGAGCGATCAGCAGTGACATTGAGTGGTGGTGAGGGCCAGCGCATACGCCTGGCGACGCAGATCGGGTCCAGATTGCGCGGCGTACTGTACGTGTTGGATGAGCCTTCTATCGGTCTGCATCAACGTGACAATCAACGCCTGATCCATGCGCTCGAAGAACTGCGCGACCTGGGCAATACCGTTCTGGTTGTTGAGCACGATGAGGACACCATCCGCAAGGCTGACTACGTTTTGGACCTTGGGCCGGGTGCAGGCAAGAACGGCGGTGAGTTGATGGCCGCCGGCACGCCGGAGGATGTAATGGCCTCGTCTGCGTCGCTGACGGGTCAATATCTCGCGGGCAAGCGCGAGATCGTGACGCGCGGCGAACCGCGTCCGCTTACCGGAAAATGGCTGACGGTGGAGAATGCTCATGCGCACAATCTGCGCGAAATGACGGCGCACTTCCCTCTGGGAGTGATGACAGTCGTAACTGGCGTTTCGGGCTCGGGCAAAAGCACGCTGGTGAACGACATTCTGTACCGCGCACTTGCGAAGGAGCTGTACGGATCGCGCGAAGAGCCGGGACAGCACGGCCGGGTCGTTGGGATCGACCAGATCGACAAGGTGATTGAGATTGACCAGTCGCCCATCGGACGTACTCCGCGGTCGAATCCGGCGACCTACACCGGAGTGTTTACCGCGATCCGCGACCTGTTTGCAATGCTGCCGGAATCGCGTGAGCGCGGATATAAGCCCGGCCGATTCAGCTTCAATGTGCAGGGCGGACGATGTGAAGCTTGCCAGGGCGAGGGGCAGAAACGCATCGAAATGAATTTTCTGCCGGATGTGTATGTGCTTTGCGATGTTTGTAATGGAAGACGTTACAACCAGGAGACGCTGGCAGTTCGCTTCAATGGATATTCGATCGCAGACTTGTTGGATCTTCCCATCGAAGATGCGCTGCCAGTGCTCAAGGACATTCCCGCCGCAGCGGCGAAGTTGCAGACGCTGGTCGATGTGGGGCTCGGCTATATCCACCTTGGACAATCGGCGACAACCCTGAGCGGTGGTGAAGCACAACGCATGAAGCTGGCACGCGAGCTCTCCAAGAGGCAGACAGGACGGACCCTGTATCTGCTCGATGAGCCGACCACAGGGCTGCACTTCGATGACGTACAGCGACTGCTTGAAGTACTGCATCGCCTGACGGACCTTGGCAACACGGTCATCATTATCGAGCACAATCTGGACATCATCCGGAATGCGGATTACGTGCTGGACCTTGGACCGGAGGGTGGGGAACGCGGCGGTCTCGTCGTGGCGCACGGAACACCCGAACAAGTGGCAACAGTTGCAACATCGCATACGGGAGGTTTTCTCGCGCGCTACTATCCGCGGCTATCGAATCCGGCAGACAGCGACACGAATGGAGCTTCGCACAATGGACGCGGCGGCTCAATCCATGCGGGACCGCAGCCTGCAGCCATCATCGCCGCCGCGGACAAAGTACGGGGACCAAAAGAGAAGTTTGAGCCGCCGGAAAAGAAAACCGGCATGCCGAAGGCGAGCGTTGGCAAGAATGCAGGATTAGGCTTGGCTGCGAATCAGCGCATGGAGCCCGCCGGAACGAAGCGCTCTGGTGGAAAGATGAGGAGCGCATGAGCCTTCCCCCAATCGAGCAACTGACGAGCCGCGGGGAGATTCTCGCCCCAGGTGAGGGCTCATTACCACCCATTGAGCACGAGGAGCATGTGCGGCGCATTCCGAACCTGGGCCACGCGGCGCTGTTCGTTGGCTTCGCCGTGTTGATGGTCCTCTTGTTCACTCTGGCCTCCGTCATGCTGGGCGGCGTGAAAGCATCTCCCAACGGCGCGATCGGCGCCGTGGCCCATCCACGAGTGCTGATCTTCGCCCAGGCGGGCGCATATTTAGCCACGCTGATCGCGGCATGGCTCTTCTTTCCAATGGTATGGAGACGCCCATTCCTGGAAGGCCTGCAGTGGCGATGGCCAGCTGCGCAGAATCGGGCAGGCAAGCTTCTCAGCCTTGGCTTTGTCCTGGGCTTTGTGGCCGCCGCAGCATCGGCGTTTATCAAAACACCAAAGACTTTACCGCTGGACAAGTTTCTCTCCACTCCAACCGACGCCTGGTTCCTTGTCGTCTTCGGCATCTTTGTAGCGCCGGCTTTTGAGGAGATTTGTTACCGCGGCTTCCTGCTGCCCGCATTCGCCATCGCGTTTGACTGGGTTCGCCTGCCTCGCACGCCGGAGGCGCAGCGCCAATGGCAGACCAGCCGCGTTATTTCTGGCGCGGGCATGATCTTTGCCACAATCCTGAGCAGCATCTTCTTTGCGATGATGCACTTCGAACAGGATGCGCACCTTTGGGTTGTGATGCTGGTGCTTTTCTGCGTGTCGGTGGTCCTCACCGCGGTGCGGGTGAAGACAGGGTCGGTTGCCGCCTCAACGCTGGTCCACGCCGCCTACAATTCTTTCCAACTGATCACGCTGGCGGTGGCGACAGGCGGATTTCGGCACCTGGACAAAATAGCTGGGTAGTATGATGCACATGTGATGCACATGTGTTATGCTGCTGAGCATGGGAAGTGTTTCTCAAGCTGCCGTCAGCCGGAAGGTTGTTCTTATGAGTTCGGAGGAAAGCCGCGAGCTCGATCGCCTTGCTTCTCGCGACGATGTTTCATCCGGCGAGATATTGCGCCGCGGCATCCGCGCGTATGCGCAAGGGGCCCCGGAGCCGGAACAAGAGACACTCGCCGCCCTGGTTCGTGAAATGAATTTCGCCCTCGACAACGCTCTCGCCTCCGTGCGTTCGACGCGCAGGGAGGTCAGACATAATCTTGCGAAGATTCGGCGGCTAAGAGGGACAAAAGCTTGAGCCTCCTTTCCGATGCGCTTGCAACCACAAAAAAAATCTTTCTCGTAAGTGAAGAGTTGGATCGCCTGTCGGAAGACGTGCGGGAACTCGCGCGTGCCGTTGCGGACCATGAAGGCAGACTAATCCGCATTGAAACGATGATTGAGATGACCCAGCGCATTCCTAAGCTTTCCCGGAAATCATGATGCCTAACGACGCGCGTGCTTCCCTGCTGCATCTGATTGCAACCCTCAGCTTCCGGCTGGGCGACTTTACCCTGGCCAGCGGCCAAAAATCCGACTACTACATTGACTGCCGCACAACGACGCTGCACGCCGAAGGCGGGCGGCTGGCCGGACTCGTTTTGTACGATCTGATCCGCGAGCACATGCCGCAGGCGAGAGCTGTAGGCGGCCTGACCATGGGCGCGGACCCGCTGGTCTCCAATGTGGCCAGCGCGAGCGCGTGGGCGCTGGCGGACTACAACGATATCGCGGAAATAAGCGACGAGTTGGAGATCGAGGACGCTGATTCTGAACCGGCGCCGGAACTGATTCACGGCTTCCTGGTGCGCAAAGCGGAGAAGATGCATGGCACGGGACGGCGGATCGAGGGTTTTCTCGAGGAGGGCGCTCCAGTGGTGATCGTCGATGATGTATGCACGACCGGGGGCTCAACCATCACCGCGATCGAGGCGGTGCGGGACGCAGGGATGATTGTTGCGGGCGTGTTATGTCTTGTCGACCGCGATCAGGGCGGACGTGAGGCAATCGAGCGTGTGCTGGCGGAGGTTCCGGCCGACGAGGAAATTCCCTTCCGCGCAGTTTTCACGGCCAACGACGTGCGAAATGCGCACCTGACGGCAATGAAATAAGCCGGCGCAAGTAAAATAGAAGCGATGATCCCCACACTGGAATGGCTGCCGGAAGGCGTGAACTTTCTTGACCAGACGAAGCTCCCGCTGGAGGAGACTTACGTTCTGGCGACGGATTACAAGCAGGTCGCGACCGTGATCCGGGACATGATCGTGCGCGGCGCGCCGGCGATCGGCGTTTCGGCGGCGATGGGCATGGCACTGGGGATTGATCGCAGTGCGGCGAAGACACTGCCCGAACTGACCGCTGAAGTTGCCGTGATGGCGAAGACGCTGGCGGAAACGCGCCCGACCGCGGTGAACCTGTTCTGGGGAATCGACGAAATTCGCAATCTGTATAACTCACTGGCGGAGGCGAACAAGCCTATCCCGGAGATCAAAGCCGCGGTTGTCGCCCGGGCGCGGGAGATGTACGACGAAGACATCGCCGCGTGCAAGCAGATGGGCGCGCATGGCGCTGACCTGCTGCCAAAGGAGGGTGTGGTCCTAACCCACTGCAATGCAGGTGCGCTTGCAACATGCGGGTATGGCACGGCGCTGGGCGTGATCCGTGGGGCTGTTGAACGCGGTCACAAGATCAGCGTTTATGCGGACGAGACACGGCCATTCCTGCAGGGCGCCCGCCTGACGGCCTGGGAACTGATGAAGGATGAGATTCCCACGACGGTGCTATGCGACAACATGGCGGCGGCGCTGATGCGGCAGGGCAGGATTCAGGCGGTGATCGTCGGAGCGGACCGCATTGCTGCGAACGGCGATGTAGCCAACAAGATCGGCACCTACGGCGTCGCCGTGCTGGCAAAGGAGCATGGCATTCCCTTTTACGTGGCTGCGCCGTGGTCGACTCTCGATCTGGCAACGACGCACGGCGATCAGATTCCCATTGAACAGCGCAGCGCACGCGAAGTGACCCACGCCAATGGCAAACAGATGACCCCTCATGGCGTCGGCATCGAGAATCCGGCGTTTGACGTGACGCCTGCGAAGTACGTTACAGCAATCATCACCGAGCGCGGCGTGCTGAAAGCGCCGTATGGCGAGTCCATTGCTGCCATGGCAATGGCAAAATCCACGTCGATGGTGACGGCGTAGCCGCGCATTGTCGGTGTCCATAACGGCGCGTGTAGGATCGTAAAGGCTTTGCGTCAAGTTGCGCGCGGCCGACATCCAATCTGCAAAACTCACCGCATGGCTCCCAAACGCAAGATCGGCATTACGTGTTACCCCACCTACGGCGGCAGCGGCGTAGTTGCGACCGAGCTGGGCATCGAGCTTGCGGCTCGCGGACATGAGGTCCACTTCATCACCTCTTCCCCGCCCTTCCGCCTGAACGGGCGCGAGGCGAATATCCGCTTCCATGAGGTGGAGGTTTATCAGTATCCGCTCTTTGAGCATCCGCCGTACGATCTCGCGCTGGCGACGCGCATGGCTGAAGTTGCGGAGTTCTACTCCCTCGATCTGCTGCACGTGCATTATGCGATTCCCCACTCGCTCTCGGCGCTGCTGGCGCGGCAAATGCTGGAGACGAAGCAGGAGGCTGCCCGCCGCCGCTATCTGCCCTTCATCACTACGCTTCACGGCACAGACATTACACTGGTTGGCCTGGACCGCTCCTATTTGCCCATCACGCAGTTCGGCATCGAGCAGTCGGACGGCGTAACGGCTATCTCATCGCATCTGCGGGACCGCACGCGCGAGGCATTCAGTATCCGAAGCGAGATTGAAGTCATTCGCAATTTTGTGAACTGCGATGTTTACGTGCGAGTGGCGTCGAAATATGCAGCAATGCGGCCGCAGTTTGCCGGACCCCACGAGAAGCTGCTGGTGCACTTATCGAACTTCCGGCCGGTGAAGCGTGTGACAGATGTAATCGAGGTGTTCGCGCGCGTGGCCAAAGCGATGCCGGCGCGGTTGATGCTGATTGGCGATGGGCCGGAGCGATCGTCTGCAGAATTTCTTGCCATGCGGTTGGGTGTAGCCGATCGGATACATTTTCTGGGCAAGCAGGACAATGTGAATGAGCTGCTTCCGCTCGCCGACCTGATGCTGATGCCGTCCGAGATGGAATCCTTTGGCCTCGCTGCCCTGGAGGCCATGGCGTGCAGTGTGCCGGCGATTGCCACGCGCGTCGGCGGCGTTCCGGAGCTGATCGCAGAAGGCGTGAACGGGATGCTGTTTCCGGTCGGCGATGTGGACGCGATGGCGGCGGCGGCGATTGCGCTGCTACAGGATGAACAGCGACTTGCTGCGATGGGCCTGGCGGCGCGCCGAACAGCAACGGAACACTTCTGCGCAAGCAAGGTGATCCCGCTCTATGAGGAGTATTACGAGCGCGTGCTGGCGCAGAGCGCCGCAGAGCAGCCGCAGCGCGATATCTCCCGCATCTAGGCCACTATTCAGAAAGACCTGAAATTGACCTCTACATTGAGGAGCACAGGCACTGGCTTACCCTTCTCCATCGCTGGCCTAAATCGATATTGACGGATTGCATCGACTGCTTTCTCATCAAGACCCATGCCTACGCCGCGGACAACGTGTACATTTTCAGGCCGGCCATACGCATCGACGATGAGTTGGACGAGCACCGTTCCCCGGAACTTGCCATCGTCTGTTGCTTTAGCACGCGCTTTCGCTTCCTCGGTGAACTCGGGCTCTACCTGGTGGATGACTTGCGGGGCGGTGACATCTCCACCGATCTTGCGGACGCCGTTCCCGGCGTGATCGGCAGTAGAACCGCCATTGGAAGCCACGTACCCCTCCGGCCGAAAAGTGGCCGCAGGAGTGTGAATCGTTACCGGCGACAAAGTGCTCTGCTGCGATTCCTGCAGCCGCTTTACCTTCGACTCACACCCGATCTGGGGCTGGACGAGTGTCTGATCGTCGTCTGCTCTGCATGAATAATTTCCAGTGCTCGTCTTATCTTCTTCACAAGTACCGGCATGTTGCACCCCTTTGCCGTAGTACGTGCAGGACAAATCCGGCCCACCGAACGTGTAGTTGACGTTGATCGTGGTCTCCACTTCCACGGGCTGACCGTTGAGCATGAAGGGCTGATACGTCCACTTCTGAACGGCGTCCACCGCACTTTGCACCAGCATGGGAGGACCGCTGATCACGGTCAGCTTCTCCACTGTTCCCTCCTTGGAGATGATCGCGTGCAGAACAACTACACCTTGCACATGAGCTGCCTTTGCGATCGGCGGATAGACCGGGTTTGGCTGGTTTACCACCAGGTTCGCCATAACGCCCGAGGAGACGCGCACCGGCCCGGATGGATTTGGCTGTTGCGGAGAAGGCACTTCCGTTGCGGACGGCGCTTCATTCCGCGCGTACAGTTGGGATTGCTGTCTCATCGCCTTCATCCGCGCATCCAGTTCCGCCTGATTCATCTGCATGGCCCGAACGGCATCTTCCACCCGCTTGCGATTCTGCTCTGAAGCGAGCCGCGCATACTCCTTCGCCATCTCATCTACCCGCGCGCGGAGCTCTGGCGAGTTCATCTTATCGATCGCTGCGCGCGACGCCTCAGCCTGCTTTTGAAGCCGCGACGCCTCCTGCTGGGACATTGCTGCCTTAGCCGCATTGATCTTCGCTTGCATTTCTGCGGAGTTCAGCTGGCGGCGAAGGGCCTCGGTCGCCGCTATCTGCCGCGGAAGATCGTCTGCTTTCATCTTTGCGATGGCCGCCTGCACATCCGCGAGTTGCTGTCTCAAATCTGTCGAGTTGATCCGAGCCACGGCATCGGCCATTCGTTTCTGGAAATCCGGCGAGTTGAATCGGTCTATCGCCGCGTTGCGCTCGTCGATCTCCCGGTTGAACTGATCGACCCACGCCTCGATGGAATTGGTAAGGTTGCGCGCTGCATCTTCAAGCCGGCTGCGGTCCTCATCACTGATCTGCGCCTGCTGACCGGCCTGCGCCAGCAGAGCGGTGTACTTCGCCTGGCCATCTTTGATCTCTTGCAACTGGCCCTGCAGGCTGGACTGCTGATTCTGAATATTCCGAATCCGGTCCAATTCCGCATTCATCTCACGCGAAGCGGGACCTGCTGAATCGCCAGCAGGTTTCGCCGATGAGTCTGCAGTTAGATTGCTTGGGCTGGTTGAAGCACTCGGGTGAGAGACACTCGCTTCTGCCCAGACATGGCGGGCAGCGACGGTCAGCGCAGAGAGAGCAACAATCGTCAGGAGCGCGATGGATGCAATCTGCGACGTGGCAGAAGTTTCAGGGCGGCCGAGCAGGCGCTGAATACGCATTTTGAGGACTCCTCCGTTGGCGCCCAGAGCGAGTCGGGGCGTCAGAGTACGTTGTTCTTCGAGAAACGAGAGGGCCCGGGCGTACGCCAGAACATCGCCGCCGACGCTGACGGCGAACTCATCACAGCAGCACTCACGTTCGCGACGGATCTGTTTGGAAACCCACCAGACCGCGGGGTGGTAGAACAGCAGCGTTTCAACGATCGACTGAAGCACGCTGACGAGATAGTCGTGGCGGCGGACATGTGCGAGTTCATGGCAAAGGATCGCCTCGATCTGGTCCGGCGCAAGGCCGGAAAGGCAGCTGACGGGCAGGAGTACCGCAGGCCGAAGCCAGCCGACCACGATAGGAACCTCGACCTGTGCGCAATTCACAAGCCTGACAACACGCTCGATACCGATGCGGGCGCAAAGATTGGCAAAGAGTTTCTGCAAATCGGCGGAGACGGCAGTTCCCCTCGCACGCAGATGATGAGCCGCAAGAAGTCCCAGACTGAGGCGTCCGAAGAGGCAGAGGACGCCGATGCACCATGCACTGAGGAGGAGGGGCATGGCATGATCGAGTGCAACCGAAAGGCGTGCCGGCCATGGCGATGTCGCGCCTGCCGAAGCCGCGGTGACGAAAATATCCGCAGCCGGGATCGGCGCACGGGCAAGCGCAGCAAGCCGGTAGTCCTGCGCGGCCAGACGGACGAATGTGGCCAGCGGAAGAGCGATCAGCAAGCCAAGCGCGATACAGGACACCGCATAGCGCAGCCGCGAAGAGGCGCCGGCAGCACCGAGCACGCCCCAGAGCAGGAGTGCCACAGCAGCGCCCTCCCAGCAGAAGTGAAGCAGGGTCCAGCCAAGCGCGTGGGCCATCGGATAGGCCGTCACAGGATTCATCGCCCCTCCTTCTCGTACTGGTCCAGCATGCGGCGGATTTCTGCAAGCTCTTCCGGCGAGACCCTCTGCGCCGAGAGAGCACCGAGGACCAGATCCGCGGCCGAACCAGCAAAGGCTCGGTCGAGCAGGTTGCGGGCAAGGCGCTGTCGCGTCTTTTCGCGGGCAATATTGGCGGAATATACGTGTGAACGCTGTTCTTCGCTGCGCGACAGCAGGCCCTTCTCCGCCATCACCTGCATTTGCTTCAGCACTGTCGTGTAGCCGGTGCCACGGCTGGCCAGCGCTTCGTGCACGTCGCGCACAGTGCTTGGACCGGAACTCCAAAGGACATTAAGTATTTCAAGCTCCGCCTCGGTGGGAAGCTGCTGCGTTTCGGTGTTCTTGTTGCGCCGTCTCATGGATAGAGACAATAGTACGATTGCGGTCGTATGTCAACGGCAATTCTCGTATTTCGCATCGGCGGACTGAAAAACATCGCTAAGGACCCACGTTGCCGGTTCTATTCCCGCATCAACGCACGCGAAACGTCCGCCCACGTAGCCTGCAGCGCTTCGCCAAGCCGCGCGAAAGGCGCGGCCCCGGCATCGAGCACGGGCATCACCAACGTGATTTTCGTGCCGCGGCCGGGACGGCTGACGATTTCAACCTCCGCCTGGCTGCCGTAAAGGACCTGCATGCGTTCGCGCACATTCCGCATGCCGATTCCGTTTCCAGCGGCGGAGCCGGTCCAGCTTGCCTCGGAGAGAACCCCGGCTGTGGCTTCGGCCTCCATGCCGATGCCGTCGTCTTCAATCTCGATGAGCAGGCGGTCGTCGGACAGGATGCGGCTGCGCAGCGTAACCGTGCCCCCGCCGATACGCGGTTCTAGCCCATGCTTGATGGAGTTCTCAATCAGCGGCTGCAGCAGCATGCTGGGTACAACGATGGGGAGTGTATCCTCGGCAATCTCCTTGACGACGCGCAGCTTCTCGCCAAAGCGCACCACTTCAATATCCAGATAGTCGTCAGTGAAGGCGAGTTCTTCTTCAAGCGGCACAAAAGCGTCACGATTTTTTAGCAGCACGCGAAGGATATTGGCGAGCTTCACGATCATCTCGCGCGCCAGCTCCGGCTGCGAACGCACAAGCGACGCGATGGAGTTGAGCGTGTTGAAGAGGAAGTGAGGATTGATCTGGCGCTGCAGCGCATCGAGGCGCGCCTCCATCAGCAGGCGGCTCTGCTCCTCGAGTCGTCGCTCGATGCGAACCGATACGTTCCAAATTTTGAGTGGGATGCCGACAACGACCGAGGCGCAGGCGCAGATCGCGAGTTCCACAAGCCAGTAGGTGGAATGCAGCTCAAAATAGCGGCGCGGGTAAGCGCGGGAAAGCATGCTGGTCGCGAACTGCATGGCCGTAATCAGGACCAGCAGCATGATCTGCCGATCGAAGTGCGGGCGCCGCAGATTGCGCTTGACCCACTGGTAAAGGCTGAGGTCGATCATTGGTGAGAACGACCAGATGTCCTCAGCTTCGGTGAAGCGTGCATAGATGCCGATCACGGCGGCGACGGCCAGGTTCACCACGATGGCCCAGTACTCGCCATGGGATACCGCGGGAAGCGCGAGCAGCGCCCCTCCCAGCATCGCCGGACCGGGCCCGAGAAGCAGGGCCATGAGAATGGTCGCCTCGAACGACAGGTCCGCGGCATAGAAGTTCGGCACGCGAATGCGAATCCAGACGCCCGGCACCAGCGGAAGGCACATGATGGCCAGCAGAGCGATGGTCTGGCGCGGGCTCCGATGCGATCGCAGCAACAGGCTCTTGAATGTGTTGGACCGCGCGAGCGCCGCGGCATAGGAGGCGGCGACGCCGAGCTCCACCAGCAAGGTGATCAAGACCAGCGTGTTCTTGATCGGTGCGGGTTGCGGGTGCGCGGACAACAGCATGCAGATAACTGTATCGCCTGATGCGAGCGGCCTGACATCGTTTTTCGGACCTTTCAGGCCCGATATAATCGAGATATGCCGTTCGAGTCCGTGCGCAAGGTTGCTGAAGCCGACTTCCCTACCCGCTGGGGGCAGTTCCGCATCCTTGGGTTCGAGGCCGTTGTGGCTAACCCGGAGCCATGCAATGAGGATCAACCGGCTCCGTCCAAACGGGTTGAGTCAGCGATTGCGCTGGTGATGGGCCGTTTGCAGGGCGCGCCGCCGATCGTGCGCATCCACTCGCAATGCCTCACGGGGGATGTCTTCCACTCACTGCGCTGCGACTGCCGGCAGCAGCTGGAGCTGGCGCTGGCGGCAATTGCCGATGCCGGCGCAGGGATCCTGCTCTACGAGAACCAGGAGGGCCGCGGCATTGGCCTGATGGCGAAACTGCAGGCCTATGAGTTGCAGGACCAGGGATTGGACACGATCGAGGCCAACCTTGAACTCGGCTATCGCGCCGACTGCCGCGAGTACGAGCTGCCGGCTGCGATGCTGCAGATGATGGGCGTGGACAGCGTGCGGCTGATCACGAACAATCCGCAGAAGGTTGCCGCGTTGGAGGCGGTGGGAATCAAGGTTGTCGAGCGCATCTCCGCGGATGTGCCTGCCGAGCCGACCTTCGAGCGCTACCTGCAAACCAAGCGCGAAAAGATGGGGCACCTCGTCAGCTAGTGCTCACCGGCTGAGCGCGGGTTTTTCTTCCGCCAGAGCAGATACACGCCCCACGCCGCGGCAGTGCAGTTGTCGACGATGCGGCCGTCAAGCAGCATGGCTTCAAATTCAGCAACAGATACGCGAAGCACTTCAAGGTCAGTCTCTTCGGGATCGCGGTTGTGCGGGCCAGACGAAAGGCCTTCGGCCAGGAAGATGTGGTGGCGCTGGTTCATGACGCCATACCCGATCTGCAGGTTCGCGAGCAGCGTCCAGTGCGCAGCGGTGAGGCCAGTCTCTTCCCGGAGTTCGCCGCGCGCCATCTGCTCCGGGTCCGCATCGGGCTTTTCCCAGCCGCCTTGCGGCAGCTCAAAGTAGCGCGCGCCAACGGTGTAGCGGTACTGCGAAACGAGGTTGAGGAAGTCGCCGTCCGGCGTGGATTCGAGCGGGATGATGATGGCTGCGGGGTCCTTGTCGATCACCCCATAAATGCCGCGCGAGCCGTCAGGGCGCTCGATGATGTCTTCGCGCATGCGCGTCCACCGGTTGCGATAGACCTCGCGGCTGCTGATGGTTTTGATGGGCTTGGTCAAGCTGGACACCTGTTTCGAGTTTAGCGACTCACCTTCGATGGCAACAAAATGCAAGAGCCTCCCATGCGGGAGGCTCTTGTCTATTTGCGATCCTGTCGCCGGCTACTTCGCCTTGATCAGAATGATGACGAAGGTGTAGAGCGCGAGCGACTCAATGAGCGCGAGACCGAGGATGAGGAACAGGAAGATCGCCGGACGCGCTCCCGGATTGCGGGCCACGGCTTCCGCGGCAGACGCGGTTGCCTTGCCCTGGCCAAGGCCGCACAGACCCGATGCAATGGCCATGCCGATGCATGCCGCGAGCGGGATCCATTGAGCGCCGGGGCTGGACGCACCGGCCTGAGCGAAGGCCGGAGTAGCCAGCAGCATGGCTGAGAGTGCAAAGAAGTATTGCAGTTTACGCATGGTATTGCTCCGTTCTCCCAAAGTACGCCGCCAGTGGGTGGTTGATGCTCACCGTGCTGGCACCCTCACGCTGAACGGCGTTGTTGCGCAACGCGGAGAGGGAGAGCAGCTCCGCGCAGAAATCGAAATCAATGGTCGTGCGAAACCGCAAGCGAGAGATAGCTCATGGCAAGGGCCATAAAGATAAACGCCTGCAATACCGAGACGAGGACGTGCAGGCTGAGAAAGAGCAGCGGAATGCCGAGCGGCATCAGCGAGAAAAATGAAAGCGTGACCATGTCGCCAGCGAAGATATTGGCGTAGAGACGGACGGAAAGCGAGAGCACCCGAGCCAGATGGGAGAATACCTCGATTACCAGCATCAGCGGGCTCAAAAGCCACATCCAGATCGATACGTCAACCGGCCCGAGGAACTGCTTGACGTAGCTGAAGCCATGAGCGCGGATGCCATAGAACTGGTAGTAGACGAAGGTGACCAGAGCACAGCCCAGCGGCACGACGATATCGGCGGTCGGCGACTTGAGTCCGGGAA
>Ga0134125_10000657_pt1 | contig 45473 bp, 41 predicted proteins | sample KB31751_FD_96464 | JGI IMG/M metagenome (GOLD analysis project Ga0134125, IMG submission 96464) | Terrestrial soil microbial communities with excess Nitrogen fertilizer from Kellogg Biological Station, Michigan, USA - KB3-175-1 | ecosystem: Environmental > Terrestrial > Soil > Unclassified ...
ACGACAGCGCCAGCACGGTAAATGCAGCTTATGATCTCGGCGCCAATTCCTATCTCGTGAAGCCCGGAGATACCGACGAAATCGGAAAGATCGTCGAGGCCATCCAGCGCTATTGGATCGAGCTGAATGAGGCTCCGCCGCTTGTCGTCGGAGCAAAGAATCACGGGATGTAAATCATCCTCGTCACGGCCCGAGGTGCTCCCCCAAAGAAGATGTCCGGAAGAGCGCTTTCGGCAGAATGAGAAGTTCAAGAGCAAATGCGCGGAACTAAGAAAAAGACGAAGTGGGTAGCTGGTGTTCACACGGAATCGACCTACCCTCCAAAGGAACTGTTTACGAAATCCGCCGCCACTATTGCGCGCACGCTCGGTTCCAAAAACGTCTCGCCAAAGGGGCCGACGTCCGGCATGCGTATGCTTACGTTTTTCATTAATAGGGCCGGCCACGGGCTCAGTAACCAGCGGCGCCGCGAACTCGAAAAAGCGAAGTCTTTACTTTCGAAAAGAATCGAACGAGAAAAGGAACAGAGGGAACACAAAGCAGCCGCTTAGATCTCAGTGAAATTGGAGCCATGCTGCTTCAGATCGCGGGAAGAGAAGCTCGTCGAACGGATGAGCCCCTCTCGTTACCATAGCAAACCGTCTCGTACTATTCTCCGGCGAAAGCGCGGAGATTACTTTCCGAACACCATCATTCCCCCCAAACTTCCCTGGTACACGAGCGCAAGTACTGCGATGAGCGCGCAGAAAAGGTATGCAATGCTGGGAGGAAGGCCGCGTTTGTAAATACTCCAGCGCCACACCGCGAGGATAATGAACAGCACCGCGGCTGCCGTTCCCAACCACTGGTGTACCGTGATCAGCTTTGCCGGGAGCTCTGAACCGGCGGCGTGTTTCCACCACCAGCCCGCCGCAGCAGTGAAGGGGGTGATCACAGCGGCGTACAGCACCAGCCACCACGCCGCATTGTGCAGGCTCTGCCGTCGAAAGATAAGTCCGAGCGCATCGCTGAGCAGAGCGAGCGGCAGCAGAGCTGCTGTGAAGTTGACGAGAATTGGATGAAACTGCTCAGGAGACCTAGGAGGAGACCACTTGAGCGTGGCAGCACCTTCTGCGTGGGCGTTTGCTTCGTTAGCGTGAGTGCCCTCCTGTCCCGCCGCTTGCACGATCAGCTCCGCCCTCATGTTCGGATGTGGACCGCAATGGTAGCCAATCGTTCCTTTGCGTTGAATCACTGTCTGCCATGAGGAACCGGGATTGATCAGTCCCGAATCGAAACTTCCGTTATCGGCAGTAGCGGTGTGGGCAAAAATATCTTCGTTTTTCCACAGCACCGTATCCCCGGGCTTGACAGTCAATTGCTGGGGATCGAAGTGCATCTGCTTGATGATGACGATGTGCTGCGCGCCCGTAGCCTGCGCGGATTGTGCGCCGAGCGATATTGCAGAAAAGACAGCTACCGCCGCGACTGTCAGGACAAGTCCTCGAATTTGCAGCCGTGGCGGCGCCATAAGGTAGTGCTCACAGCGCGCAATTGTGTTGCGCGCCTTCGACATGCTGTTGATAGTTCTGGCCGACTGACATCCCAGCGAGTAATCTCCGGATTAGCTTCCGCCGAGAGATTTCTGCAATTGTTGCGCGTGCTCCAGATGTCCCTGCAACAGAGGGGCCGCACCTTCGAGCGCCGATTTCAGTTCAGCATTTTTCGCGTTTGGGATCAGTGTGTTCTTGGCGGCATCGATGACCGCCTGATGATAGTCGACCTCATGAGAGACGTACTCCTTATCGAATGCTTTACCATGCAGGCCTGCAAGTTTCTTGGTCTCTTGCGCCGCCTGCTGCCTCAGTTGCTTCGACGTGGCGCTCGATTGCGGAGTTACTTTGAGCTTCTTCGCCAGATCGCTCACCGATTTTTCCAAATTGGTGTGATCGGAAATCATCTGGTTGGCGAACTCTTTTACCTGTGGGTCCTTGGTTTTCTTCAGTGCGAGCTTCGCCTGATTGATATCAATCTGGTTGGCTGCCTGCACGATGCCTACAATTTGAGGATCGCTGGGCGCTTGTGCGTATGCCGCAAGGGCTCCTGCTCCCAAGAGCACCGCGGACGTAATAGCGGCTGCAAAACGAGTTTTGTTCATATTCAACTGTTCTCTCTCCTTATCGAGAATGCCTGATGGGCAGCCAATGGCTTGCATATAAGAGAGTCGCAATCGGAGAAAAGGTTACATGCAGCTTTCATCAAAAAGTGATGGCGTAAGAAGACACTTCCTGACTCAACATCGCGAGCGTAGCGCTCGCGCATCGCTATGCGCTTCTGTCATGAGACCCACATCTCACCAGCATCAAAGATCTTGAAATTTCCATCTTGAGTCCGCGTGTCAGGTTGGATCGGCTGCTACGCAGTCGGGAATTCGGTTGTAGCCCAGGCGTGTGATTCGACGTGGGATCGTCAGTTCAATGTTCTTTGGATTCGGCAAGCATGGCTCCCAACCGATCCAGCCGCCGCTCCCATGCCGAGCGATGCTCGTGAATCCACTGTTCGATTGCTTCAAATCCAGCAGGATTGAGGCTGGCAGTGCGTACTCGCCCGAGCTTTTCGGTGCGTACCAATCCGCTTTCTTCAAGCAATTGGAGGTGCTGGCCGACGGCAGTAAGCGTGATGTTCAGCGGTTCGGCCAATCCCGAAACCGAATGAGGTCTCTCCGCAAGCTTCTCGATGATCGCGCGACGTGTCGGGTCGCCCAGAGCTTCGAAGATCCGCGCGATTTGTATGTGTGCTTTTGCCATCATCTATTCGGGCCGGCAGGCTCATTCTTGCGAGAGCTCGTTCGCCAAATCGTCGAGCAGGCGGCTCCACATGGATTCCAGGACAGCGGAATTCTTCACGGATTCCCGTTCTGGCGCGGGAACATTGGGCTGAGGGTCGCGAATTTCTTTGTCTCGGATTTTCAACAGCAAAACGGTTTCGTCGTCGTGCTGGTTTCCGCAAGGCGCGAGCTGTGCATACACGAGTTCGGCGAGACCGGACAGCGGAGCGTTCGCATTGTTACGCAGCAGCCTGGCAATTCGATCGAGGCCCAAATCCGGATCACGCTCATCACCTCTCTCCAGAATGCCGTCGGTCACAAGGGCGAAAATATCTCCCGGTTCGCAGGGAATTGCTGTGCTCGTGTATCCGTCACTAGCCAGGAGGCCGAGTGGCAACTGAGAGACGCAGTACCGCAGAACTTCTCCAGTGGTACGCCGGTAGCGAAGCAGAGGAACGTGTCCGGCAGAGATGTACTCAGCTTGGCCGCTACCATTGAAGCGCAGCGCCGCGAAGGTCGCGTACATGTTCGGTTCTTTGACGATCGGCAGCACACGGTTGATATCGCCGAGCAGTTTCGTGAGTGGCTGGCCTAACAGCAATCCATAGCGAACCGCGGTCTTCACCATTCCCATTAGGACACCGGCACGGAAGCCATGCCCGGAGACATCGGCCACGTAAGCAGTGATGTCTTTTCCGCTCGCCACCAGGTCCATCAGATCTCCGCCGACATCGTCTTTTGGGAGGCTGCGTCCATAGGCTTCGAGCTGGGTTCCAGAGTGAGAGAGTGGAGGAACAAGAGTGCTCTGCATCTGGCTGGCAAGCGAATCTGCCTTGGGCTGACTTTCATGCCTCAGAGCTTCACCGGAAAATATTCCCAGTTCGGGAATCACGATCATCTTCGGAATACTGTTCATCTGTGAGCCTCCATGGACAAGGAAATCGTTCGCGGTAGTTGTGGTTGCTCAGCGCGTCACCTCTGCGGCCAGACTCTCCAGCAGCCCGCGCCAACCGGCCTCGATCATCTTCGGGCCGTCCGGCCATTCGATGTATGTGCCCTGATGGGTGCAGACGAGATCCGTGCCCTTCTCGGTGCGCAGGAACTCGAACGTGACCAGGGATGCGGAGATGCGCTTATCGTTTAGGTCCATCGTGGATGCGGTCACGATGCGCTGGTTGGGGGCGATGTCCTGAAAGCGTCCTTCGTTAGTGATGTACATGCCGGCAATCGGCGTCCCTTCGCTCATGCGATAGCGCAAATGCTCAGTCCCTCCGAGGCGAAAGTCCATGGCGTACTCCTCGATGTTGTGTGCCTCGCCTTCGGCGAACCAGCGCCGCTTCTTGGTTGCATCGGCAAACGCGGCAAATACCTTGTCGGGAGGCTTGGGAAAACTTCTCTCGAGAACAAATGTGCTGTGAATGGCGGAAGGCTGCTGCATGAATAGTCCCTTTCCTGCTTCGGCATAATACTGAAGCAACGACTTTAGTATCGGACAGACTCGAGCAATTGTCAAGTAGATACTTCAGTATTTATTCAGTGCATCTGGCAGCTATTAAAGTCGTCTACGTGACGCTCGAAGGGATGAGAGTAAAGTAGCGTCTTTTTCGACCGGCGGTCCATATTGCAAAATCTAAGTGTGAACAAAATCGTTTTCATTGCTCTATACACAGTTTTGTGCGCAAGCTGCCTCGGGCAGGATCAGCCTTCGGCGCTGTCAACAGGCGCGGCAAAGACCAGTGCGCAGAAGGGGCAGATCTCCGGGCAGGTGTTCGATTCGAGTACGGGACAGCCGCTTAAGAAAGCGTGGGTCACGGCCCGACAGGCTGAGCGCGGTGGTCGAAACGGATCTACTACTGTGACCGACGCTCAGGGCAGCTTTTTACTGAAAGATCTCGAAGCTGGGCGATACGTTTTATCGGTCCAGCGCAACGGCTATGTCAGCCAGGTGTATGGGCAGAAATCCGCCGGAGAGCAGGGAACTACGATTTCTCTGAGTGCCGGCCAGAATTTGACCGACATCGTCTTCCGCCTGATTCAAGGCGGCGTCATCACTGGACGCGTGGTCGATGAAGATTCCGAGCCGCTGGCCCATGCGCAGGTGCAGGCGCTGCAATTTCGCTACATGCAGGGGCGGCGACGGTTGGTTCCCGTCGGCGGCGGCAATAGCGACGATCGGGGAGAGTATCGCATCTTTGGAATTCGTCCGGGACAGGTATACGTACGCGCCACGCTGCGCGGCTTTGGATTCGTTGCTCCGGGCGAGTCGATGGATCCATCTGCTCCGTCAGAAACCACCGCCTATCCTCCCGTTTTTTATCCGAACGTTTTGGACGCGAGCCAGGCGGCACCCCTTATCGTTCGTGGCGGCGATGAACTGCACGTCGATTTCTCCATCAGCCCGCAGCGCTCGTACACGGTGAGTGGAAGAGTGGTCGGAGGCCTGCAGGGAAGCTCGGGACGCGGGACATGGCTGATGCTCATGAAGCACAGCGAAGGCATGTTTACTTTTGGTCCGGGGCTTAACACCACGACGCGCGAAGACAACACTTTCACTTTCAAGCAGGTGTTGCCGGGCTCATATGATCTCGTGGCTCAGCAGCAGGAAGACAAAAATTCAGCTAGCGCGCGCGTTGAAATCGATGTGCGCGAAGGAGATGTTCAGGGAGTGGTTGTCTCGCTGTCTCCTAAGGTGGACGTCGCTGGTCACATCAGCTTCGATACCAGCCCGATGCCTAAGCTGACCGGCATCAATATTGCTCTTTCGCCGCAGGATATGCAGGACTTCATGCGCGGGGCCTACGGTCAGGTGAAAGACGATGGCTCCTTTACGTTGCAGGCGGCTCCCGATGAGCGTTATCGCGTAGCCGCATATGGGTTGCCTTCGGGTACATATCTAAAGTCGGCGTCGGCAGGTCGCGATGACGTGCTGGAGAAAGGCTACAGCCCAGCCACTGGCCGCAACCTCGATCTTGTTTTTGGCACAGGAGCTAAGCTGACCGGCGCCATCAACACCCCCGATGGCAAAGGCGAGCCGGGAGTGACGGTGCTGGTTGCGCCTGATCGCAAGCTGGCTGGGCTCGCCGACGAGTTCCGCACGGCGACAACCGACCAAAATGGGAAGTATCAGGTCCAGGGACTGCGGCCTGGGAGTTACCGCGTGTATGCCTTCGAGCACATCGATCCCGGCGCGTACGAGGACGAGACCTGGCTAAACGGCTTCGCCGATCTAGCGCAGACGGTCCGGTTATCAGAAGGAGGGCAGGAGAATCTGGACTTAAAGCCAATTCCGGCGGGGCAGGATTCGCAGCAATAAGCATTGAGAGGACAGGATCCCCTGCGAGCCCTCACACGGGCTTCAGGATTGAACGCGGAGGCCACGGACGATACAGAGAATACAGAGAAGTGCCATTTGCGATTCCTTGCCGCCGCATGGATGCTTGCAGTGAGCCAGACATGAACTCGACCGCGCGATGTGAAGCCTGCGTCTGCTCGGTGCCCTCCGTGTTCAATCCTCTAGCCGCTGGGCGAGCCGGCGATAGGTTCTAAGGCTCAATTTAAGCGTCGTAATCGCTTCGAAACCGATGTAAACTATCAGCTCTCCCCGTATAATCTGATAACCATGCCTAAGTACTCCATCGTTGTCCCTTTTCACAATGAGCAGGAGAACGTAACCGTTCTCTACGACCGCCTGAAAGGGGTAATGGAGGCCAACTCTGACAGCTTCGAATTGGTCTTCGTGGACGATGGAAGCTCCGATTTGACCTTCCATTTATTGAGCGAAATTGCTGCTATCGATAGCCGCGTGACAGTGGTAAAGCTACGCCGCAATTTTGGGCAGACTTCGGCCCTCGCTGCCGGGTTCGACCATGCTACTGGCGAGTACGTGATCGCCATGGACGGCGATCTGCAGCACGATCCTAATGACATCCCTGCTTTTCTCGAGAAGATTGGAGAGGGCTACGACATCATCAGCGGGTGGCGCAAGGAGCGCATCGACAACTTTGTGATGCGACGCATTCCGTCGCGCTGCGCAAACTGGCTGATGGCCAAGCTTAGTGGCGTCGATATCCACGACTTCGGCACCACCTTCAAGGCTTATCGTCGAGAGATCATCAACCAGGTACCGCTCTACGGCGAGCTGCATCGCTTCATTCCTGCTTTGGCGTCCTGGTATGGCGCATCGATCTGCGAAATCCCAATTCGGAACATCAACCGCGAGCGCGGCGCCTCCCATTACGGGATTTCCCGCACTTTCCGCGTCTTCTTTGACCTGATTACGATTCGGTTCCTGCTCCGCTACCTATCTCGTCCGCTGCATTTCTTTGGGACGTTCGGAGCCGCAGGTATCTTTTCCGGATCGGGAATCGCTCTTTGGCTGGTCCTCGAAAAGCTGCTGCACAACAGCAACGTGATGGACGACCACGGCCCACTGCTCGTCTTTGCGGCAGTGCTGATTGTTGCTGGAGTTCAGCTCCTCGCACTCGGGCTACTAGGCGAGATGCAGGTACGTCACTTCCATGAGCCTGCTCGTCGCGCACCGTACTCAGTCGACCGAATCCTGCGGTCGCATACGGGCGAGACGGTGAACGACTGAGGTCGGCAATAAGCGCTAGGCGAAAGTGGAAAAGCGTAGCGACAACCTGGTATTGGCCTATCGCCTAGAGCCTATTGCCGCTATCTCACGCTGCCAATTTCTCTTTAACCGTCTCAACCATCTCCGCTGCCTTGTTCTTGTTTTTGATCAAAGCCACGGCCGCTCCTGCCGCCACCAAGCCGAGGCCAATCCAGCGCCGATTGAGGTCAAGCGTGAGCTGCCAGCTTCGCTTGTGCGCGCGGGTATCGAAGTCACCATGCGCGCCGTGATCGCCCGGCAGCGGCTCCCATAGATTGTTGGGCCGATTCGGATCGGCAGCGCCGTCGTACTGTTGCGAGTCGAAGCCGGTCTTGCCAAGGTAGCGGTCGAGAAATCCCGGAATGAACTTCTGGCCGGTGATTGCTGCCACTGTGGGAGCTCCCACCCAGATCTCGCGCCGGGGATGCCGGGCGGCATAAACGATAGCTTCCGCTGCAACCTCTGGCTCAAAAATGGGAGGCACGGGCTGCGGCTTGCGCGGCAGGCGGCTCTTCACCCAACTAAACTGAGGAGTGTTGAGGGCGGGCATGTGAACGACGGTGAGTCGGACCTTGCTGTTGTTGTGCACGAGTTCGCAGCGCAGCGAGTCAGTAAAGCCAACGATCCCGTGCTTAGCCCCGCAATAGGCAGCTTGCAGCGGGATGCTGCGATACGCCAATGCTGAACCGACCTGGACGATCGTTCCGCGATTGCGCTGGTGCATGCGGCGCAGCGCCGACATGGTGCCGTACACGTATCCCAGATAGGTCACCTCGGTGACGCGCTTGAACTCTTCTGCCGTCATCTCGATAAAAGGCGAGAAGACGGAGACCATCGCGACATTCACCCAGACATCAATCGGGCCGAGTTCCGATTCGGTTCTTTCGGCTGCTTCTTCGACCGCATTAGCGTCAGCAACGTCGGTGGGCAGCACCAGCGCGCGACGTCCGTACGATTCGACTTCGCGGCGTGCGCCTTCAAGGCCATCGTGCCCGCGCGCGATCAGCGCAACGTTTGCGCCTTTTTTTGCAAACAAACGAACGGCAGCTCGTCCTGCTCCAGCAGACGCGCCAGTCACAACCACAACTTTCGGAAACGCCATGAGTGCTCCAGGGAGGGTATTAAGGTCAGACCGACCTGTTCCGTTAGAAGGCAATCAGGAGGGAACAGATGTAAGCGTCTGGGAGCGATCCAAGCTCAATTCATTGCTGCACCAAGAGGCGAGCGGAGTCACCGCGAATCGGAGAACGTGTATCTCCGACACGCGAAATAGTTGACAGGGTCAAACATCGGCGAAATAGTAGCTGATATGCAGAAAGTGGCTCTTGAGCAACGGGTGCAGGCTGTACGCCAATTTAGCCGATTCTATACAAGGCAACTCGGCGTGTTAAATGAGAAGCTGCTCGGCAGCAAATATTCGCTGACGGAAGTGCGAGTGCTTTTTGAATTGGCACACAGAACAGACTGTACAGCCAGGCAGATCGGCCAGGATCTTGGGCTTGACGCCGGCTACTTGAGTCGCATTCTGAACCGATTTGCGCGCGTCAGGCTAGTCACACGCGAGCGCTCGAAAATTGATCGGAGAAACATCCAGCTTCGGCTTACGGCTAAAGGCCGGTCCGTGTTCCAGTCTCTCGATCGCCAGTCGAGCGCGCAGGTAGCTGAAATGTTGAAAGAACTTTCTGAGCCCATACAGGAAAAGCTCGTCGGAGCGCTTCGTCGAGCTGAAGAATCGTTTATCGACGGAAGTTTCTCAAAATCCGCTGTCGTGCTCCGATCGCATCGATCTGGGGACATCGGCTGGGTCATCCACCGGCATGGAGCCCTCTATGCCGAGCAATATGGGTGGGATGAAAGCTTTGAGGCCCTAGTAGCCGAGGTCGCCGCTCAGTTCATCAAGAACTTTGATCCTACTCGCGAACGTTGCTGGATCGCCGAACTTGATGGCGAAGCTGTTGGTTCGATTTTTCTCGTGAAATTCACGGAGGAGATTGCCAAGCTCAGGCTGCTGCTGGTCGAACCGCATGCGAGAGGGTTCGGCATCGGACGCAAGCTGGTTCGGGAGTGCATCGATTTCGCCCGGCAGAGCCGATATGAGAAGGTGACTCTATGGACGCAGAGCTGTCTTCTTGCAGCCCGCAAGCTTTATCGCGAAGCTGGATTCAAGCTGGTGAAAGAGGAGCCGCAGCGCGCATTTGGCGCAGATCTGGTGAGCGAAATCTGGGAACTGGAGCTGTGAGGTCAGCTCCAGAATCCGTTTGATATCATTCGCGGCGTGAAACCTGTTCATCTGCTCATCATCGCTCTTCTCTTTTTTCTGACCGCCCGAACACAAAGTGCGAATCTCAGTCCGATTGAACAAAAAATCGTTCAGACTATCGATGCGGACAAACAACCATCGATCGATCTGCTCCGCCAATTAGTTGAAATCAACAGCGGCACAAAGAACCTTGAAGGCGTGCGCGCGGTTGGGAAAGTTCTAATCCCTCGCTTTGAAGCGCTCGGCTTCAAAGTGCGATGGGTCCCGATGGATGAGGTACAACGCGCAGGGACGCTGGTTGCCGAACATCCATGTCCTGAATCGGGAAAATGCGGCAAACGCGTGCTGTTGGTCGGGCACATGGATACCGTTTTTGAGAAAGACAGCCCCTTCCAGCATTTCCAAATGATCGACGACCATACCGCCTCGGGTCCGGGCACCGACGACATGAAGGGTGGTCTTGTTGTGATGCTGTCAGCGCTGAACGCACTCAAGGACTCCGGCGCGCTTGATCATGCCGACATCAAAGTTGTCCTCAGCGGCGATGAGGAAGCTGCCGGGCATCCGCTCGAAATCGCTCGCCACGAGATGATCGACGCGGCAAAGCACAGCGATGCGGGTCTGGAATTTGAAGCCACCGCTCGCGTAGACGGCGTTTATTACGGCAGCACAAGCCGGCGGGGGAGCATCACGTGGGAAATCGAAACGACAGGCAGAACAGGTCATTCCTCCGGAGTCTTCGGTCCCGAAATGGGATACGGCGCGATTTACGAGCTTACGCGCATTCTCGACTCCTTCCGTACGCAGCTTCCTGAGCAGTATCTGACCTACAACGTAGGATTGATTATCGGGGGCACCACCGCGCAGGTGAACGCTCAGGAGACCGGCGGCGAGGCAACGGGCAAGCCCAACATCATTTCTCCCAAGGCGATTGCGATCGGCGATCTTCGCTGCATTTCGAAGGAGCAGGTTCAGCGCGTCGAAGGCAAGATGAGATCGGTTGTCGCCCAGCACCTGCCTAAGACGGATGCGACGATCAACTTCTACGAAGCTTATCCTGCACAGTCTCCGACGCCTGGGAATAAAGCACTGCTCAAACTGCTGAACGAAGTGAATCGCTCTCTGGGACAGCCGGAGATGCCCGAGCTCGATCCACTCAAGCGCGGCGCTGGTGACAGTGCGTTTGTCGCGCAGTACATTCCTGCGCTGGCCGGTGTGGGATCGTCCGGGTCTGGAGACCATTCGGCTGACGAGAAGATCGATCTCAATTCGCTGCCGATCAACAGCAAACGTGCGGCGCTGCTCATCTATCGCTTGGGCCAGTTGCCTCCGGGTGGAAATCTGGTTGATCAGGTGAAATAAACGGAACCGCCGCCGGTAGGCAGAACGGCAGTCGCGTGTGTTGCGGCTGCGTTTCGACAGGTTACAGGCGCCGTGGCCGACTCGGAGCTGGCCATTCGGCCATCTGCGACCCGCCGGCTACCGCCGCCGGTTCTGTTACTGCTTTTCGTGTTTTCTGTGCGCAAAGACCCAGAACTTGTAGCCCAGAAAGTTGAACGCCAGAGAAACTGCCGTCCCCACGAGCGCCGCCAGCGATGGCCACCACTTTGGCTCGATTCCCGAAAAAGGACGCGTGTAGGTCGCCACGTACCACGAACTGCCCACGTTCACGACTGCTCCGAGCACGCTCACGAATAAAAACTGAGAACCTTCCAGCATCGGGTTCTTCGTTTCCACCCGCTTGAATGTCCACGAGCGATTCATGAAGTAACTGTTCATTACCGCGCAAACGAATGCCACCGTTTTGAAGAGCGCAAACATCGCTCCTCGCTGCCCGGTGTGAGTAATGAAGATGAGCAGGTTGAGAATGGCGAGATCGACGACGGTGTTGATGGCGCCGACGACGCCAAAACGCACGATCTGGGTACGAAGGGGCGCCTTCGCTGATGTTGAAGGAGGTGGTTCGTTGATCGTAAGCAAGCCCGAAGAGAAACTAGCCTGATTGTGGCCCATTCGTCGTTGGTGGTTTGGCTGTGTCATTTTACCTGATGCGATCTACTCGCCCTTCGGCTGGGGCACGACTCCTGTTTGCTGCGGCTGGAATGCCGGCACCGGCTGGGTGACGATGTCGTTTCCGCGCACTGCGTACGGAGAATGCGGCATGTGAGTCACGTTTCCGCTCTCCGCATCTTGAATATTGATGCCGAGCGTCTCCAGCGTGCGGCCCGTCACGATATCGAGCTGGAGCTTGGAAGATTCATACGCAGACATCGCATTGACGAGATTCGATTCCGCCGTAGAAACGTTACTCATCTGTGTGAGTACGTTGTAGGTGGTGCTCAGGCCTTGAGCCAACTTCTTCTGCTCGGCGTCCAGGCTCTGCGTCGCAAATTCACGGGCTTTCAACGCAGAATCAACCGCGGCTCGATTCTGCTGTACCGCGAACTGCGCATTGCGGACATCGATTGCTATCGTGTTTTCCAGTTGCTGCAGCCGCACTTCTGCCTGCCGATACTCGAGTTCCGAGCGAATCTGATCGGCCTGGGCAGCACGGTTCCGAATCGGGATATTGACGCTCACGCCTGCGAAATAGGTGGGATGGCCGCTGGTCGCGCTCAGGGCACCAAAGTAGCCGCCATTATTCGCAATACTCGGAGTTCCGGTGGATGTGAAATTTGGGTTCGCTGCGCCGGCCAAGCCAGTGCCTCCATAGTTCGCGACTAGATCTACAGTCGGCAGGAGCGCGTTGCGCGCTGCACGCTTGCTGATGGTGCGGTTACTGAGATCGATTCGGGCCTGTGCCAATTCGGGACGATGCTGCAATGCTTGATTGACTAAATCTTGAGTCGGCACCACTGGTTCCGAAGCGGGCAATTGAATTCGGTCAGTGGGAATGATTCCCGCATTCGCGAGGACTGGATCGTTTTCGTTGCGCGTAATTGCGTTCTTCATCAGGAGCTGCTGCAGTTGCAAGTTCGTCTGCGACGTAATCAACGCCTGCTGGCTTGCAGCTTCTTGCGCCTGAGCGTTCACAATCTCAATCTGCGCGATGGTGCCTGCTTGTACCTGCTTGCGATTGTTCGCCTCAAGCTGCTGGGCAGAAGCGAGTGCCCGCTCTTTGGCTTTCTCGTCCTCGTAGGCGGTAACAAGATTCCAATAGAGCGTTTCGATCTGCGTGACCGTGAAGATCACTTGCTGACGAAAGGCTTCGTCGGCGATCTCGCGATTGTTCTTGGCTATGGTGATGAAACGCCGATTAGACGCCAGACTCAGGCCTTCGAGCAGATGTTGGCGAGCCTGGACCAGGAAATTGGAATTAAGCTGCGGCACGAGAAAGGTGCGCGTGCTGTTAGAAGTCACGCGCGAATTGTTGAACGTCACATTAAGCAGCGTGCCGGTTGAGAAGCCCTGCTGATATCCGAAATTCTCTTCACCGGTACCCTGTAGCAATGAGGGAACGCCGCTGATGACTGTATTTGATTGCGGCGTGTTGGTGTGCTGATAGCCCAGTGTCGAAGTGAGGAGAGGGTCAAAAGAATCGACGGGCGGTCCAACTCCGAGAGTCGATGAAACTAGTCCTCCGGTTCCAGTGCCTGCGCCACCCGCGGCGGCAACAGTTCCTCCGGCGCCACCACCTGCCGTACCACCGCCGATGCCCGCCACGCCCGCGCCGGGCGTACCTTGCACGATTCCTGTGTTCACGCCGCGATCGTTTGCGCCCGACTTGGTACGCAGAATATCCGTATCGGCGATCGGGAGATTGTAGCGGGCAATCACCAGATCGAGATTATTCTCGAGTGCTAGCGTGATGGCATCGTCGAGAGACAGCATGATATTCCCATTCTGGACTAGCGTGTTGATTCGCGCGGAGTTGGTAAGGTTTGGCTCGGCGACGTGGTGCGCCTTGTAAGGAGCCACTACGGTGGGGAAGTATGAAGCGCCATTGGTGTAATCACCCGAATGCTGCTCTTGGGAGTACAGGCCTCTCCAGCTCGCGCAAACAACGGCTGCGAGAACAAAGAATCTGACAATCAACCGACGCATGGTACGGTCCTCCGGGGGAAAACGGACTGACAACAGCCCTTCGCATTCTGCAATGCAGACGCAGGAATTCGCAACGAAGCCAAACTCACAGACTATCGAAGCCAGGGTCGGAGAGACGTTAAGGTTTGTGATAAAGGCGCGATTCAGCGCTTGGAATTCGCTGCGGCATTTGAGCGGATGAGCCCAAAAGCATTGCGTACTCGCGTGCGGCTGAAGTAAGCAAGAATGAGGATAAGGAAACAAAACCGCAAGATACCGAGCACCAGCAGCATTAGTGGAAGATGATGAAACATGCGGGCGAAGAGGCTGACGTCCAACGCAAAGGAGAGCGCGACAAAAGCGCAGGTCACAAACCACGCCCAGCGCTGCAGCTTCCACAGCGCGATGCCAACCCAACAGCAGAACACGGCCATTACTACAAAGTAGGCGGTTACGATTCCCGGAAAATCCAGTAGAAGTGTCGGTCCCAGTTCGGCGGAGGGTGTTGCGCTTTCAATAAAACCGATCACCGACAGCCGAGCAAATAACCAGGCCATCAGCAGCGCCGTGTTTCCAGCAGAACCGAGAAAATAGAAGAACGCGATAACGCTCACGCCAGCGGGACGCCGCTTCACTAGTGCTGAACCTCCCCTACAGAGATAATCTTCGACTCTGCGCGGAACTTCTTGTAGTCGCTGAACGCGGCATGGATATCGAGCCGGATCGGCTTCACGAGCGCGACGCGCGCGTCAAAGACGATGTGCGCATGCAGAGGCAGCCAGACCTCGTTGTTCACCAAAGTTTGCTCAATCTCAATATGGGAACCGGGATGTAGACGCAGCAGGAAGCCTCCCCAGGTGATCGTGTCGATTACGTCAGCGTCCATCCTCAGCCATTGGAATTCCGTTTTATCGATCCATAACTTTGGGCGCAACTTTGGTAGCACGCGCGCTGCATTCACAGTCGGCCGGAAGTCCGCTCGCGGTTCGCCGCTGATTACATACGCGGGGCGGCCGTTCAACGTCTCCTCGCCCACGATGCGAAAGTCGTATGCGTCTGGCACCTCAAGCAGGAACTCGTGTTCTTCGCAGTGGCGTTTCTCGAACTCCGCCAGGCGTTTCTCGCGTTCAGACGAGGTTTCGGCGCGACGCTTTTCCATCGTGTCGTTCAACTTCTTCGCGACTTTGCGCGCCTCGGCATCAGAGAGCGGTTGATCGTTTCGTTTAATGAGGTGAGCGTAGGGTTGGTCGTAGAGGAAGATGATCTCTTCTGTTTCAGATTTGTTGGATTTAACCCCGCCATCGGCGTTTAATTCTCGCTGCTCGATGCGCTGGATGAAGGTGTAGTTCTTCTCCTGCGCCCAATTCGAGACGTCGCGCTGCATGGCGCGACGTACGATCTCCTTCGCGGAAGGAGGAGGGGCGGCAGGCGAAGTGGGTTGCTGCGATTTGCGGCCGTGAGATTTTTGCGGAAAACTGGCAAGAGAAAACGCGGCAACGAAGACGAGAGCACCAGCGCGATAAGAATTCCTGAAGTTCCAACTCATCACAGATGTATTGCTCTCGCTCGGATTGCATCATAAACGGAAATCACACGAGTCGCAGAATCCGATTGGCCATGGCCGGCGGTGTTTGGTATTAGTCGCCGACGTGCTTCGGTGGCCCACAGGAGTCGCGGACGACAAGTTCCGTACCCAGCAAGACCGGAGTCACATTCTTTGCCCGCTTCTCGAGGTGATCGATCAGTAGTCGCGCCGCCACTGTGCCAAGCTCCCGCGCTGGTTGGCGCACTACCGTTAGCCGTGGACGCAATAGGGTTGACCAGTAGAAATCGTCGAAACCTAGCAGACTGATTTCATCCGGACACGCGAGCCCCAGTTCCTGAATGGCTGCAAGCGCGCCCAGGGCCATCATGTTGTTGGTGCAAAAAATCGCGGTCGGACGCGGCATTCCCTCGAGCAACTGCATGGCATGATGATGTCCGCTATCCATGTCGTTATGCCCGGAGTGGATCAGCGAGCGCTCTTGCTTGATCTTCGCGCCGCGTATTGCCTGCAGGAAGCCCTTCAAGCGATCGGCGGAAGTTCCACTGGAAGTATCGCCGGAGATGATGCCGATTTTTCTATGTCCAAGACTAAGCAGATAGCGTGTGGCTTTATCCGCCGCCAGAGTGTTGTCAACGCCGACACGGCCAATGGCGCTGTCTCCCGCCACAGGGTAGCGATCGGCGTAGACAACCGGAAGAGTTCCCAATATGGGCTTGAGTCTCTTGGCAACCGCTTCCATTGCCGGTACGCGTATGATTCCGTCCACACGTCGGCGATGAAAGGAGTCGAGGTAATTTCGTTCTTCATCCCAGCTTTCGCGAGAATCGCCGATCAGGATGGTGTAGCCCACTGACGCGGAATGGTCCTTCGCTCCACGCACCAGATCGACGTAGAAGTTATTCGAAAGATCGGGAACAACGATGGCGATGGAATGCGTTTTTTGCAGCCGCAGCCCGCGCGCCAGATCGTTGGGGCGATACTTCAGTTCTTTGATCGCCTCTTCAATGCGGCTGCGCATGTCTGCGCTGACATAGTCGGAGTTGTTCAGGGCGGCGGAGATTGTCGAGACCGATGCCCCGGCAGCTTTCGCTACTTCGCGAATAGTTACATGATGCTTCGCGTTCCTTCGCTTCGTTCTCAGGCTCCTGCGCGGCATGGATGTGCTGGAAGCATAGTATCCGTAGATTAAGAGCTGTCAAAGATGGGAAACTTCGTTTTCAACCACCTAGAAAATTCGCAAGATACTATCTGAACGCAAGATGCGACGGGATACAGGAGGGAAGTGCCAGAACAGCGTGAGTCTCCCCGCCCCGTTTGTTTGGTTCGGGCGGGGAGTGACTCACAATAAGCGTCTACTTCGTGAATGCCCTAATCGCCGAGGCTTCGTCGTCTTTCACGTCGAAGACCGTATAAAGCTTCGTGATCTGGAGCAGATCATGGACTTTCTTCGTCAGGTTGAGCAGCTTGAGCTCCCCACCTTGGTTGCGAACCGTCGTGAAGGCGCTCACCAGTTCGCCGATGCCGGAGCTGTCGATGTAGGTCACGTCGCCCAGGTTGAGCAGAATCTTCTTTTCTCCCTTACCGAGCAGCTCGCGGATCTGGTCGCGCAGCATGACGCTGCCTTCGCCGAGGGTGATACGTCCGCTGAGATCCATGATCGTCACGCCGTCAACGCGACGGCTATTTGATTTCATTGTCACTGTCGTCCCTCCGAGGCCCCTTCTGTGGAATGGCCGGTATGTTTTATCAGCGTGATTTCTGTTCCAGGCTCCAGGTTGCGGAAGCGCACCTCGTCCATGAATGAGCGAATTAAGAAGATGCCGCGTCCCGACTGCTTGAGCAGGTTTTCTTCCGCCAGCGGATCGGGGATGTCTTCCTCCCGGAGTCCGCGTCCCTGATCGGAAATCGTGATCACCAGGGCCTCGCCCGTATTCTCAAAAGACACCATCATCTTCTTCTTCGGATCGTAGGCATTGCCATGAAGCACGGCATTCACCGCCGCCTCACGCACAGCCATTGCGATTCGATGGCAATCTTCGTCATCAAAAGGCATCTTCGACGCCAATTTTTCGGCTGTCTGTTCTGCCTTGTTTACGCTGTCGAGTGTGGAGTCCAGCGTGTATGAGACCCGTTCTAAGGTCATGAATTGCTTTTCCGAAGCGACAGTATAGCTCCCCGCAAAACCCCGAATTGCATGGAAATACGCCTGTGGAATTGAATCGGTAGTTTGCCTGTCGCAGCGAAGAAATGTCAATCGAATGTTCTCGGCAATGCTCGCTGAAGCTGCCGGACGCGAATCGCAGTTGCGGTGGGTCGACCCGCGTCCACATCGTCCACTTTGTCCAGCTACTGAACGAAACAATGCGACAGCACTATTTACTCCGCGGGTTCCGACCCACTGCACAATTTCCAGTGCTGTGTGCAGAATGTCGGCGCTCTATGATCAAGGCGATTTTCCGACTCACAGAGGTCGAAAGACAAAAAATCTTCCGGCTGCGCGAGATGGGCGTGCGTCCGCCCGACATCGCTCGCCGCTTTGGCCTCAGCGAAGGCGTAGTGCACAAGATCGTGCAGGCGCAACGTGCAATGCACTCGGCCGCAGCTCGGTCCAAAATGGGCTCGCAGCGCAGCGCTGCGAGCGAAGACCCGCAAAAGCAAGAGGCCTCGTAGACTGCATCTTCAGTTAAGGCGCCTCTTCGAAGAAGCGCGTTTGACGTGTGCCTTTGGAGGGTTCCGCCATTTTGTGATTCGTGATTGTGTGATTTTCAATCACCAAATCACGCAATCACGAAATCCAGCACGACCCACTCCTCTGCTCTCCACTCTGTTGGCTTTAGCCCTGATCCAAGCGACGATTGACGCCACAGGTGCATCCTGCCGCAGAACCAATTAAGCTAGACTGCTACACAATCCTCTATGGCCTCTGAGAATTCATTTGATGTGGTGAGCAAGATCGACCTGCAGGAGGTGGCGAACGCCATCCAGCAGGCGCTCAAAGAAATTCACACGCGGTTTGATTTGAAGGACTCGAAATCCGATATCGGCATGGAAGGGAAGGAGGCCATCGTGCTCTCCTCCGCCGACGAGTACAAACTGAAGGCCGTGACCGACGTCCTTCAGACCAAGCTAGTGAAGCGCCAAGTCCCACTGAAAGGATTGCAATACCAGGCAATCGAGCCGGCGGCGGGATCGACCGTGCGCCAGAAAATCACACTCCAGCAGGGAATTCCGATCGAGAAAGCGCGCGAGATTGTGAAGCTAATCAAAGACTCGAAGGTAAAAGTTCAAGCTTCGATTCAAGGCGACACGGTGCGCGTGAGCGGTAAAGATCGCGACACGCTGCAGCAGGTAATCGGGATGCTGCGCAACAAAGATTTCGGCATCGACATGCAGTTCACCAACTATAGGTCAAACTAGCGTGAGTACTCCGGCCAGCGTCGCGGCAAAAGAAGTTTTCGATCTTCTGCGCGACGACCTGCTCGCCATCGAGCGCGAGTTCGAGCGCGATGCCGTCTCCGGCGTCGCAGTCATTACTGAAATTGGCGAGTATCTGCGCGAGGGCGGAGGAAAACGCATTCGTCCTGCACTGCTCCTGCTGGCGGCAAAACTCTGCGGCTATGAAGGGCAGGGAGCCGTTCGGCTCGGCTCGGTGGTGGAGATCGTCCACACAGCCACTCTGGTACACGATGACATCATCGACGAAGCGCTCACCCGTCGCGGACGGCCATCAGCCAATACGCAATGGGGGAATTCGAAATGTGTTCTCGCCGGCGACTGGCTGTACATGCAGGCTTTCAAAATCGCTCTCGAAGAACACAACTTTAAAGTTCTCGATCTGCTCATCGGACTCACTCAGCAGATGGTAGAAGGCGAGCTCATGCAGATGGAGCGCCTAGGTCGGATCATCAGCCAGGCCGAGCATCTGGATCTCATCTACCGCAAGACTGCCTGCCTGTTTTCTGTCTCGATGAAACTTGGGGCCGTCCTTGGCCGAGCCAGCGCTGATGATGAAGATCGGTTAGGCGAATACGGTCGCAATCTGGGCTTGGCATTCCAAATTGTCGATGACGTGCTCGACCTCACAGCGTCGGAAAATGTGCTGGGCAAGCCGGTCGCGAGCGATCTGCGGGAAGGCAAAGTCACCATGGCCGTGATTCACGCGCTCGATCGCTGTACCGAATCGGAACGCAAGCTGATCGAAACCGTTCTCGACGAGCGCTGCTTCGCCAACGTCGCGCACCGAGATGTTGTTTCCATTCTGGAACGCTATGGTTCAGTCGAGTACGCCATGGCATCTGCCAACGAGCATGCCGAACAGGCACGCCGTGCCATTGCTCCATTTCCCGACAGCGAAATCAAACGCGCGCTTTTGTGGATTCCTGAGTTTGTGGTGGCAAGAGAGAAGTAGGTTTCGGGAATCCAGTTCTTTGCTGGAATAAGTTCCCTCTCAGAACACTGTTATCCCTCGCGCAGCCTCGAATCTGATTGGAGTTCGAGAAGGTCTTTTGCTGCGCGGGGGATCTGCTTTTCTTGGGGCGCAAAAACAGCAGATCCCCCGCTCCGCAGAATCAACAATCGTTTTGGGAACAGCATCGCGGCGGAGCGAGGGATGACAGTTCCGGAAAAGGGAGTTTCCCTTTACGAATTTCTGCAAAGAGTCTAGACGAACATGCCTTCGTCGCTGGGTCCGCGTCGCTGCTGATTCTTTGTCTCGCGCTTTTGATTCAGCAATGAACCGATCCCCACGGTAATAGCGTTGAGAATGCCGTTCACGTGCCGCACGGGTGAGAGCACTGAATTTTGTACTGCGCCGGTGGTCTTTTCCACTCGTTCGAGAGTGCGCGTGACCATCTCGTCGGCCTGAACGACTTTGTTCTTGGCGCGGACTGCAATTTCGACCGCGGTATCACCCAAGGTGGTAGCGTGGCGTTTCACATTGACGGAGGCCTCGGCCAGGTTCGAAGTGATTTCCTTCACCTTCGGCGTGGCGTCGGCGACGATATCGCGTGCGTTCTCGATCAGAGGAGTAGCACGCCGCTGCACATCGAGGGCAATACTCTCCATCTGAGAAGTTGTGCGCCGAACTGTTAGATAGATGCCAAGCAGAATCAGCATCTGCAGCACGACGGCCGCAGAAGTAATCGCAACAAAGGCGGTTAGGAGGTTGGAGTTCATGCGGGATGCACTCGGTCCATCGCGGTGCGATGGACCGAGTTGCGGCTAGCTCTTGGGTTCGACGGCTTCGCGATAAGCCTGGCGTCCGGCCTCAACCGCGGATGAGATCTGATCCTTGGAACGGCCGACGGCGTCTTTGCCCTTCTTCACCCAGGTATCGACCTGCCCTCTGAACTCCTGGCTGCGGCCGGCGATATAGTCGCGGCCCTCGGTGGCCGACTGTCGTATCGTATCGCGCGTCTCCCGACCCGATTTGGGAGCATAAAGAACGCCCACCAGGGCGCCCAGTCCAAGACCTGCAAGGAACCATCCAATGCTGCTGCTGTCGTTATCAGACATAACTGCCTCCCAGCAAAATTGCCAGTGGAGGTGATGTTAGCACAACGGGAACGAGCCCTTTCTCACCGGCAGCAGCTCTAGCTCAATGAACTTTCGTTACGACCAGCGGTATGGAAGTGGGGTTGCGACGAGCCAGGTAGTGATCCAGTTCGATCACCCGAATCCTTCGTTCATCAAGCAACGAGTTTTGTTCACGCGCGATACGCTCCCAAGGTCTTTTGGAGAGGTTCGAAGTGGAGTTATCAGGTTTCCATAGGTTCCAAACGGTCACGGTCCAAAAAAACTTCTTGACAATCATTCCTGTCATGCAGCTTAATTACGCCCGACTGCCGCTACTAAATCGATTTGTCGATTTCTAGGCGGCGCAGAATGGCCGCTCAGAATAAAGATCGGCCCGATGTTCACTCTTTTTTGAACCACTTAGTTCAAATTCTTTCGATTGGGGAGGGTTGTGTATGCGCAATGGCGCACGCGTGCTGTCACTAGTCCTTTCGTTTTTCCTGATTAGCTCCGCTCTGTACGCACAAAAAACCAGCGGCACAATCACCGGCAACGTCGTTGATCCGACCGGCGCGGCTATCCCGGGTGCATCGATCACGGCCACCAATGTAGCGACGGGAACGTCGCGCTCTGCAAACAGCGATGCGCAGGGCAATTACACCTTCCCGGAATTGTCGCCGGGTACATACAACATCTCGGTGAAGAACTCCGGATTCAAGGAATATGTTGCTCGCAACGTCGTCCTCGACGTGGCCACAGTCCGACGCCTTGATGCCAGGCTGCAGCCAGGCGGCGCGACGGAAGTAGTCAATGTCGAAGCTAATGCGACACAAATCCAGACCGACAGCGCTCAGCTTGGCGAGATTGTCAACGGACAACAGGTGAGGGAACTCCCGCTGAACGGTCGCAGCTTCGTTGAACTCACGCAATTGCAACCGGGCGTCTCGGCGGCAAACAATTTTTCGACCACGAATAAGGGCTTGCTGGCTGGTGTGGATTTTTCGGTGAACGGCAATCCCACCACTAACAACCTTTTTCTGGTTGATGGCGCAAACAATAACGACGTCGGCTCGAACCGCACCATTCTGGTCTATCCATCTCTCGATTCCATTTCCGAATTCAAAATGCTGCGCAACTCGTATGGTCCGGAGTACGGCCAGGCCTCCGGAGCCGTAGTGAGCATCGTCACCAAAGGCGGAGACAATGGATTTCACGGAAGCGTCTCTTACGACGGCCGCAATGACCTGCTGAACGCCCACGAATTTTTTGCTGCTCGTGCAGAAAGGGCAGTAGAAGCGCAGGGGAGCAAATTCCCCAATGACGGAAAAGATAAGCTGCGCAGAAATGATTTTGCCGCTTCGATTGGCGGTCCGATCAAGAGGGACAAGTTGTTCTTCTTCTTCAGCGAAGAAGCGAATCGGGAAATCAAGGGCTTCACTCGCCATTCGTGCGCGCCAAGTCTGGCAGAGTTGCAAGGTGATTTCAGTGGAACTTTGAATTGTGGCGCCGCTCGCCCGTCGCACGACGTAGATGTACCCGATCCCGCCAATCCTGGCAAAACAAAAACCATCTCAGTTCCCGGGTTGCAGCCGGCGGATCAAGCTCCAGGAAACATTTTTAAAATCGCAAACCCCAGTCCAGCGGGGCTATTGATTCTCTCCCAGTTCCCGACACCGAACGTTACGCCCTCGGCTGCAACTGGCGGTGACAATTGGTTCCTGTCATTAGGATCGCCGATCAACTACCGTCAGGAGAACGCTCGAATTGACTGGAACATCAGCTCAAGGCATTCTGCGGTCTTTCGCTACACGCAAGACCACTGGGACAATCCCTTCCCGAACTATGAGCCAGGTGGCCTCTGGGGTGATGACATCTTTCCCGCAGTCGAGGGAAGCTGGTATCAACCTTCCAAGAGTGCCGTCGCCAAGGTGACGAGCACGTTAACCAACACTCTGGTGAACGAAGCGCAGTTCTCATATTCAGGAAACGCGATCATCACCAACGCCGGCGGCACGAATCCGGGCCTGGCGGCAAAAATTCAGCAGGGTATTCCGACCGTGTTCAGCAAGAACGCAAAGCAGTCGGGAGCAGTTCCCATTTTCTGGGGAGGAGCATTTGCGCCTTACCTGAACGGACCGAACATCTGGTCGATCGCTCCATATGGCAACAACATGGATCTCTACACGATCCGAGACGACGTTTCCAAGGTCCACAACAATCACACGTTTAAAGCCGGCGTGTACCTCAGCATGAACGCCAAGAACGAAGATCAAGCTGGCGGTACCGACGTGCCAACGTTCGGCTCTTCACAGGACTGGGCAGTCAACTGGGGCACGCGAACCGGTAACGCCCTTGCGAACCTGCTCGCGCCTTCCAGCAACACCATTCTCAACGTCTCTGAGCAAGACATCAATCCTTTGGATCAGGGCCGTTGGCATGACTACGAATGGTATGTGGGAGACACTTGGAAGATCCGCCGCAACGTGACGCTCGATTATGGATTCCGCTGGTCGTTTCTGCGCGAGCCGTACGAAGCCAACGATCAGATGGCATCGTTCAGCCTGGCTGCTTACAATCCCAAAGCTCCAAAGAGCGATCTGTGCAACGGCGTTATTGTCGTTCCTGGCACCGATCCATGCGGAGCAGCGAACAAAAAGTACGGATTGAGCTTCAGTCCAGGAACAGCAGGACCCGATCGGGCGCTGGTGAATAACAACAACCATAACATCGCCCCTCGGCTTGGCGTTGCATGGGATCTGCGAGGCGATGGCAAGACTGCGATTCGCGCCGGCGTAGGCCAGTTCTACCAGCGTGAACGCGTGAGTCCGCAAGTCGGTCTCACGAACACAGCGCCGTTTGCGATCGCCGCCGTTGCCAATCGCACTCCCGATTCCGCGCCAGCATTTTCTCCCGGCATACTGGGAGGATCGTCTCCGCATGGACACGATCCGCGTGCCATTACGCCGAATTCGTGGCAGTGGAACTTCTCGGTTGAGCAGCAGCTTGTGCGAGATAATTCCCTCGAACTCGCGTATGTTGGGAACCGCGGAATTCACCTGACAGAGGCTTACGATCTGAATCAGGTCTCGGCGGCTAGCCGAGTACAAGCGGCCTTTGCCACCGATGCTACTGGTGTGAATGCAGTCCGGCCAGCTCCCGGCTTCGGCCAGATTCCGTTCTTTAGCCGCACCGGAGATTCGTACTATCACGCTCTCCAAGTCCTGTTCCGCACACGACTGAGCAACTTCTCCAGTCTGTCTGCGGCTTACACTTGGTCGCACTCAATTGCCGACGTCGACTTGGCGGACTCTTCAGGTGGTATTAGCTCGGGAGCGTACAGCGATCTGAGCAATACTCGCCTCGACAGAGGAAACTCCACCATCAATCGTCCCAACATCTTCGTTGCCAATGCCGTCTTCTACCTGCCCAAGCTGAATGACACGAATCGTTTTGTGAAGAACACCATCGGCGGATGGGAGTTCTCCACCATCGGCACTGCAGAGAACGGCAACTCAATCACAGTATTCGGAGTGGTGCCTACCGACGCAAACGGCGGTCGCATCGGGAGTATGTCAGGTACAGGCTTTACGAATAACGAGCGTCCCAACATCGTCGCGGGAAGTTCGTGCAACGCCGGAAGCCACTTTGACCAGATCCTGAATCCGAACGCTTTCACATGGGTCGGATACAGAATTGGCGGCTTCGGCAACGAGCAGCGAGGGTACTGCCGTGCTCCAAACAACGTCGATTTCGATCTCGCGCTCTATAAGAATTTTCAGCCTTTGGAAAAGCTTAGAGTGCAGTTCAGACTCGACGCCTTCAATGCCTTCAACCATGCCAACTTCCGTGGAGATAACATCAATGCGAGCTGGCTCTCGGGCGGCACGGTCACTTGCGGAAACTCAGGCCAGCCTTGCAGTGCGACGAACAATCTCATCACCACCTATACGCCCCCAGCGAGCACCAGCAATTTCGGTCAATCAACTTTGACCAGGGGGGCGCGTGAGATTCAATACGGTGTGAGATTTATCTTCTAAATTCACGCTCTTGACGGCGGGAACTCGAAAGAGAACCCGCCGTTTACTTCTAAACCGTAGTTGGGTGATGATTCTCGTTGTGCTTACCCGTCCTTCAGGTCTTCCTTTCAGGATTCCGCCGATTCTCCTTATCCTGTGGTTTTCCGCCTCTATTTTTTGTCAATCACAAATTGCTGCGCCTAAACGAAAGACTCCCGCCAGAGCTGCGGCTGAGATCAGAAAATCCCAATCCGCTGCTCCGACGGCAGAATATCGCGATACGCAACAAGAGATGAACTCCAGAATTGGGGCCATGCATGCAGCCTTAAGCTCCGGCGATTCGCAACTGATCAGAACAGCTAACGAGCGCGTGCTGGCGTTCGCTCTCAAGCAGATGGCCGAGCTACGACTCATAGAACATGCTTATCCCCAAGGAATCGATTTATATCAGCAGTCGATCTCCTACGAAGACGTACCTGCAAGTCACTCGCGACTCGCGCTCGCTTTCCTTCAAGCCCGCCATCCCGACGACGCGCTCAGCGAGGCGGAGAAGGTCATATATTCAGATCCGAACAACGCGATCGCATGGCGAATCGAAGGGAATGCCTGGATGCAGCGTCGCGATTACAAGAAAGCCGAGGAGGCGCTGGCCCATTCCCTCAAGCTGAAAGGCGATGTGGCCACCGCCTATCAGCTCGCGATGGCTTTCCTGAACGATAAGCAGAAAGACAAAGCCGACCTTGTATTCAAAGATATTCTGAGCAATCTCAGCGACTCGGCTGAAGTGCGCTTGTCGATCGGTCGAGCTTATCGCGATGCCGACTACACCGATGATGCGGAGCGCGAGTTTCGCAAGGCGATCAGTCTCAATCCCGATCTCCCGTATGCCCATTATTACCTGGCGTTGCTCTTGCTGATTCGCAATGAGTGGTTTCCCACGCCCGAAACTCGCACGCTTATTGATGCCGAGTTGAAGATCAATCCGCATGAATATGTCGCAAACTTCCTGGCGGGAATGTTTGCCTCCGGAGACAAGCGGCTCGACGACTCCGATCGCTACCTTTCCATCGCCGCCAAGGGATTTCCGGAATGGGCTGAAGTTCCGTTGTACCTGGGCCTCAATGCCTACAGCCGCAGCGATTACAAGAGCGCGGAGACATTGCTGCAGAAAGCCATAGATCTCACAGGTAAAGACGAATCTCGCGGTGACTACCAGATTCGTCGCGCCTATATCGCGCTTGGACGCATCATGCTCGCCACCGGAAGGAAGCAGGAATCGGAGAAATACTTTCAGAAATCGCGCGAACTTTTACAGGATGCTCTGGCATTCAGTCAGCAGTCCGTTGCCAAATTCATCTCCGCGCAGGGCGGGGAAGTCGGCATGGGAGCGGTAGCTCCGTTGCTCGACAAGAAAGATCAACAGGAGCAGGGACCTGATGTAACCTTTGCAGATCCTTCCGCTCCTATCGCTGCGTCGGATCTCGCGCAGTCCGGTCTCAGCGATGAAGAAAGAAATGCCGCCAGGCAGGAAGAAGAATATCTGAGAAAGATTCTGGGCAGCAGCTTCAATGACATTGGAAGCTCCGAGGCTCGTCAAGGAGAATTTGCCGCAGCTCTCAAAGATTTTCGTCAGGCTGAGCGGTGGAATCCCAACATTCCCGGACTTGCACGCAATCTTGGCATCGCCGCATTCCGCGTTCAGGAATATCGCGATTCTGCGCGGACTCTCGCTGGCGTTGTGGCTTCCAATGCTGACGACCGGGCGGCGCGAGTGATGCTTGGAATTTCACAGTACATGATCAGCGCCTATCCTGAGGCTGCCAAAACACTCGCTCCGATGAGCAGCGCAGCCAGGAACGACGCTGCTGTAGGATTGCCGTTGGCAGTTTCTCTTGCGAAAACCGGAGAATACACAACTTCCGCAGACATCTTGGCCGGAATCGAGCAGCAACCGCTGGCCCCCGATACGTTATTTCTTGTGGGCCAGACGTGGATGGAGATTCAAAATTACGACCATGCCATCGAGATATTGCATCGCGCCCTGACTCTGAATCCTTCACTCCCGAAAGCACACTATGCCGCGGGCGTCGCAGCCATTCACGCGGGACGTCCAGCAGATGCGGAAAGGGAATTCATTGCGGAGTTGAGTCTGAACCCGCAGGACGTTGATGCCGAATATAACCTAGCGTATGCCTATCTGCTCGACTCGCAGCGCGACAAGGCTCTGCCTCTGCTTTCTAAAGTGTTGACGACCAATCCCCATCACGCCGACGCGAATTACCAATTTGGGAAACTACTGATGGATGAAGGCAAGTCGGAAGCTGCGATTCCGTATCTGGAAGCGGCGGAGCGGGCGGGACCGGAGAAGGATTACGTTCACTATCAGCTACAAGCTGCCTATCGCAAGGAATCACGCCTGCAGGATGCCGACCGCGAATTGCAGCTCTACAAAGAGATCAAATCGCGTAATCGTGAGCTTTCCACTCCGCGACCCCAGGCAGTGCGGTAGCCGAACTCGGATGCAAAATTTGAAAGGAGAACATTGAGGCTTCCTTGCTCTGTACGTCTCATTACAACCGCTGCTCTCGCAATCAACATAGCTTTCGGCCAGGGCCATCCCGCACCACCTCCCCTTCCCAGGGGAGTTAGCTCACGGAGCTGCGCGAACCGTCCTATTCCTCAATTGGAAGACATTACGGCCAAAGCGGGAATTCGCTTTATTCACACGGCTGCGCCGGAGAAGAAGTACATTCTCGAGTCGATGAGTGGCGGAGTTCTGTTGGTCGACTACGATCGCGATGGCTGGCCCGATATCTATTTCACCAACTCCCCAAGCGTTGACATGGCACTAAAAGGAGAGAAGAGCCGAGGAGCGCTCTACCACAACAACCATGACGGCACCTTCACCGATGTGACGAACAAGGCGGGCGTCGCGACTCCCTGCTTTGCCATGGGCGGAGCTGTGGCCGACTACAACAATGATGGCTGGCCTGACCTGTATATCACCTGCTTCGGCGGCAATGTTCTCTATCGCAACAACGGCGACGGAACCTTCACCGATGTGACGGCAAAGGCAGGCGTGGCCGATGGGCGCTGGTCCACTGGCGCTGCATTTGGAGACTACGACAATGACGGCTACGTAGATCTGATGGTCGCGAACTACGTGGACTTTCATCTAGACGATCTGCCGCAGTTCGGCAGCAGTCCGAGCTGCAAATTCCTGGGTATCGATGTCCAGTGCGGACCGCGTGGTCTGAAAGGTGCGGGAGACTCGCTCTTTCGTAACAACGGTGACGGCACATTTAGCGATATCACCAAAAAGGCCGGAGTCGAAGATGCTCCGGGTTATTACGGCATGTCAGTAGTCTGGGCCGATTTCAATAACAGCGGCAGACCAGATATCTTCATCGCTGACGACTCCACTCCAAATTACTTTTATAGGAACGACGGTGACGGTAAGTTTACTGAAATGGGACTGGAGTCGGGTACTGCTGTAAGTGAAGATGGTTCCGAGCAGGCATCGATGGGAGTAGCTCTCGGTGACTACAATCACACCGGACGTCCTTCCGTCTATAAAACCAACTTTGCAAACGAATACGACACGCTCTATCGCAATGACGGACAGTACGACTTCAAGGATGTCTCTTTTGCGTCCGGTGTAGCGTTGCCTTCGCTTCCATGGGTAAAGTGGGGAACCGCATTCGTCGATTTGGACAATGACACCTGGTTGGATCTGATTGCGGTGAGCGGGCACGTTTATCCGCAGGTTGCGGTGGCAGCTCAAAGCGGTGGTTATAAGCAACCGAAAATCCTCAATTTCAATCAGGGTGACGGTACATTCTGCGATGCAAGCTCGCAGGCAGGTCCAGCTCTTCTCGAAAAGCGCGTATCACGCGGAGTAGCAGTCGGCGATCTCTTCAACGATGGCAACATGGACGTCGTCATCGAAGATCTCGATGCCTCGCCTATGCTGCTGCGCAATCGTGGAATTTCAGGACGGCATTGGGTCAGCTTCGAGCTGGATGGAACGAAGAGCAATCGGGTGGCGATCGGCGCTCGCATTAAACTCGTCGCCGGCGGCATAACACAAACCGACGAAGTCCATAGTGGGGGAAGCTATCTTTCGCAAAACGACCTGCGAATTCATTTCGGCCTTGCAGCGGCGACGAAGATCGATTCCGTCGAGATTCGCTGGCCTTCGGGAACTGTGGATACGTTAAAGAATTTGGCAGTAGATAAGTTCTACAGCGTTTTGGAAGGCAAGGGAATTGTTCCTGCAGCAGACATTCGGCCTGCCGCAGGAAAGCACAATCCTTGAAACTCTGTTCGAGGTTAAGAACTTCTCCTCAGTTGTCCCTAATAGCCGTTTAGCACTGAGATGCCTACCAAGCCAATTTTTCCGGCAGGAACTCCGCGAATAGCTCGTCGTAATACGGCTTCAATTGTTTCAAATCGGGCTTGGTGTGGCCTTTGGAGTAAAGATCGTAAGGATTGAACTTCTGCACCCACGGCAGCATGGCCCGATCCTTCTCATTTTCCAGGTGTTTGTAAGCTCCGTGGCGATGCCACGGGTAGAACGAATGGAAGCGCAGCATGTAGAGAGCCTCGTCGGGCAGATACGGCTTCGTGACTTCGGCGATATAGCCGTCATGGCCGAATGACATGTGAACATTCTCGAGCCCGCAATTCGGCTCATAGATTCCGTATTTGCTCTGATACTCCGGCACCTTCGCGTCGGGATTTGCGGCGAAGTACTCGGGGAATACAACCTGATCAGACCAGGCGCAGCCCACCGGGAACGTATCGCCCACCACTCCCCACTGCGGCTCGCCGTAGAGGCAGAGGCATTTGCCTAGATCGTGTACGAAGCCTACCAACACCATCCAGCGCGGATGGCCGTCGCGGCGAATGGCTTCGGAGGTCTGGAGCAGATGTTCGAGTTGGGTGAGATCGGTGTCCGGATCGCTGTCATCAATTAACGTGTTCAGAAACTCGGCTGCTTCCCACACGCTCTTCTTGCCGCGCGTAAGGCCAAAGTACTGCTTCTCTTTTCCGAGCACGTAATCGACGGTCTGATGTTGGTGATTCAGACGATAGAATTCGGCGACACCGGGGTTCGCCTTCTCGTCGTACTGGCGGAATTCAGACTCCGATTTACCTTCCTTGTAGCGGCCCTGAACGAAGTCCTCCCACTGGTCCATGTTGGAAAGTGGTTCAGTGACGGCGCTGTTGTTTATGGTGCTCATGAGATCTCCCCCGGACATTTACCAAAACGTTTCGATATTTATTGTAGGCCCTTTGGTTGTAGCCGCGCCAGAAATTTGCGCGCTCTTACGCATGCTGGTAACCGAGGGTGTAAACTGCCTCTTTTCAATGGCCTGGAACTCACGCGCGAACGGAGGCAGTTTTGCGAACTACACCGGAGTCTGTGCGACGAACTGAATTCCTACTTGCAATCCTGATTGGCAGTTTTTTGGTTCCAATGCACGCGCAAACGCCGGCCCCTAACAAGACCACTCTGCTGGTCGATGTTGATCATCGGCCGGCAATGCGCCTGGATGGTGACTGGCACACGATCGTCGATCCGTACGCGACTGGCCTGTACGACTTTCACGGCAAGCTGCGCAACAACGGCTATTTTAAGAACGAAAAGCAACAGCCCGGCGGACCTCCGATTGAATATGACTTTTCCAAATCCGCGGCTTTGCACGTTCCCGGCGACTGGAATACGCAACGCGATTCTCTGTTCTTCTACGAAGGCCCAATCTGGTACGAGAAAGATTTCGATTACCAGCACACGCCGGGTAAGCGCGTCTTCTTTCACGTGGGCGCGGCGAACTACCGCTCTTACGTCTGGATCAATGGCCAGAAGGCTTGCGAGCACGAGGGCGGCTTCACTCCGTTCGACTGCGAGATAACGAATCTCCTGCACGACGGCGGCAACTTTGCCGTCATCGCCGTCGATAGCACACGTCTTGCCGACGGTGTTCCCACTCTGCAGACGGACTGGTGGAACTACGGCGGGATCACGCGCGATGTGTCACTGGTCGAAGTGCCCGAGGCATTCATCGACGATTACACGCTGCAACTCAGGCGTGGCACCAAAACGGAACTCGAGGGTTGGGTGCACGTCGAGGGTGCGAGTCCGGGCGCGCAAGTCACAGTAGAGATCCCGGATCAGCACCTCACGCAGACGACGACTACAGGACCCGACGGACGCGCCAAAATTGCGTTCCACACAAATAATCTGCAGTTGTGGTCGCCAGATAATCCCAAGCTGTATCGCGTCACAATTCGCGCCGGACGGGATTCACTCGAAGACGAGATCGGCTTTCGCACCATCGAGACTCGCGGCACGCAGATTCTTCTGAATGGCGAGCCAGTTTTTCTGCGCGGCATCTGCGTACACGCTGAAGCGCCGTACCGCACTGGTCGCGCATATTCAGATGAAGATGCGCGAACCTTACTTGGCTGGATAAAAGAACTCGGCGCCAACTATGCGCGTTTTGCTCACTATCCGCACGACGAGCGCATGACGCGCCTGGCTGACAAAATGGGAATTCTTGTCTGGTCGGAGATCCCCACGTACTGGGCGGTTCAGTTTGACAATCCTGCCGTGCTCGCCAAAGCACAACAGCAATTGCACGAGATGATTCGGCGCGATCGGAATAAAGCGTCGGTCATCTTGTGGTCGGTAGCAAACGAAACTCCTAATAACCCGACCCGGACGCGATTTCTGGAAACGCTGGTCCGCAACGCGCATGAAGATGATCCCACCCGGCTGGTCACGGCGGCGTTGCTCGTGCGCACTGAAGGCATGAAGAAGATCGTCGATGATCCCCTTGGAGCCGCGCTCGACGTGATCGGCATGAACGAGTACATCGGGTGGTACGAGCACCAGCCGGAAGACGCGGACCACACCGAGTGGGATATCCGATACGAGAAGCCAGTAATCGTGAGCGAATTCGGCGGCGACGCAAAGTACGGGTTGCACGGCTCGCCTGATGAGCGTTGGACGGAAGAGTATCAGGCGAACATTTACCAACATCAACTCGTGATGCTCAATCACATTCATCAATTGCGCAGCATGAGCCCGTGGATTCTGATGGATTTCCGTTCACCGCGTCGTCCTCTGCCCGGCATTCAAGACTTCTTCAACCGTAAAGGTCTCATTTCGGAACACGGCGAGAAGAAGAAGGCGTTCTACGTTCTGCAGAATGCCTATAAGAACAAGACGATCGGCAAGGCGGATTAATTGAAGCGAGCCCAACGCTACTACGACTTACCAGCGCTGATGGACTGACGTTTTGATCTTCGAGTCGTAGATTCGCTTGACCGCGGCCATGGCTTCGCTGCTGAGCGGCGGTAAGTCCGAAGCACGGCAGTTCTCTGAGACCTGCTCTGGGCGCTTGCCTCCAGGAATCGCGCATGTGACTGCGTCGTACATCAGAATCCACCGCAGGGCAAACTGGCTGATGGTCATCGCTGCGGGCAGAATACGGCGAAGTTCTTCGACGGCTTGCAGGCTTAGCTCGTAGTCAACGCCGGAGAATGTCTCGCCCACGTCGAAAGCTTCTCCGTGACGATTGAAGTTACGGTGATCATCGGCGGCAAATTGCGAATCGCGCCGCAGCTTGCCGGTCAGCATGCCGCTTGAAAGCGGTACGCGGGCGAGAATCCCAATTTGGCGTTGCTTAGCGAGCGGAAAGAAAACGTCGGCTGGGCGCTGGCGGAAGCAGTTGAAGATGATCTGCACGCTCTGCACGTTGGGATATTCAATGGCCTTGATCGCCTCTTCGACGCGTTCGACACTCACTCCATAAAACCGCAGCTTGCCCTCGCATACGAAATCGTCGAGCATGCCGAAAATCTCAGGATGGTAGTAAAGATCAGTCGGGGGACAATGCAGCTGCAGCAGATCGATCGCGTCGGTGGCAAGGTTGCGCAAACTGTCGTTGATCCAAGTGGCGAGGTTTTGTCGGCTATAGCCCTCGGCAGTCTGCCGAGGCAGGCGGCGTCCCGCCTTCGTCGCAACGATGACTTCCTCTTTACATTCCTTCTTAAGCCGCGCCACCAGGCGCTCACTGCGACCATCGCCATAAACATCGGCAGTGTCGATAAAGTTCACGCCGGAGTCGATGGCGTTGCGCAGCGCACCGAGCGCGTCTTCTTCGGAGACGTGTCCCCAGGCTCCGCCAATCGCCCATGCTCCAAAACTGATCTCAGATACATTCCAACCGGTGCGGCCGAGAGGTCGATATTTCATCTGTCTTCCTGTGGAATAAATCGCAGGCAGTAAGGATAAAACACGACAGGTCACCGCGCCGATCGAGACTATTCTTGCAAAGTATTTAGTGACAGAAGATCAGGCGCACACGAGCGAATTCTTTTCCAACCAGCAACCAGCATGGACAAAACCCATCAACGCGTTCCAATTCATCAGTGCCCGCAAACCTGAAAACAGAGATTCTTGCTGAAAAACGGAAGCACATGATTTTGAAAACGGTCGGCGACTCTGCTGGTGTGTGTCCCCGGATACACCTCGAAAGTGTTCGCGATTCCGTATTTATCGAGCACGTCGTGTAGCTTTTCCGTATCGGTGCGCAGCCGATCCTGATCGCCTACGTCAATGCCGATCGCCCGATAGCGTCGTAAATTCCCGATGTACTGGTCGATGAAAGCGAGCGGCGCATTCGCCGTCCATTTCGCCAGCACATCCGGCTGAGGTTCGCCATTCTTGGTCGGCAGGTCCAGATACAGCGGCGGATTCTTCGGATCAGGCGACCAAGCCGCCGCGCTGGCAAGTTGTGCACGCGCAAAGAACGTCAGCTTGACTGAATCTTCCGGAGTCTTCACGGACTCCAGAGCCTTGTCGATTTCGGAATTCGACGCTCCAGGCTGCCGAGCAGACAAGCAACACGGACTCATGATGTACAAACTGCCAAATACGTCAGCATGCTTCATGCCGATGCGGGTTGCGCCATATCCTCCCATCGAGTGGCCGGCCAAGCCACGGCTTTCCCGATGTGGGAGTGTCCGGTAGTGCGCGTCGATATATGCGACCATATCGCGCGCAATAAACTGCTCGAAGTCGCCAGTTGTCACCGAGCTCGAATACATCGATCCGTTGTGCACGGTCTTCGAATCAGGGAGTACGACGATCATCTCTTTTGCGCCTTGAGCGAAAGCTCCTTCGATTGTCTGCGGCACATGGATCTCGTGAGCCCATTGCTCCGCACCGATGGAGTACCCGTGCAATGCGTAAACAACCGGATAGCGGCGCGATTTCTCCTTCGCGTAACTGGGCGGGAGAAAGACAAAAACATCGCGATCGACCGCGTCCCCTCCAAGTTCCCTTCGAGCGCCGCGCCGTGAATCTTGATGTGCTCCACGGTGACAGGTTTCGCGCCGGCGACTGGGGGTGGAACTTCGGTCTGTATCTGCGCCGCAATTTGTGGGACTACAGATGCCACGATCGACAGCGCGAAGACATAAACCAATCGAATCGTTCTCATCGTTTTGTTTTTCTGGCGATACACGGACGCAGTGTTGTCATGGGAGACAAGACAAGCCAACACTATCCAATCTTTGCAGCCGCAAATTATAGAGTCTGTCAGCCTCGGAATTGTTGGACAGAGCGCCTAGCTAAAGGGTTCTAGAGAATCGTGAGAGAAAAACGTTGCTGCATGCATACAACCGAACCTGACCTTGGGAACAAGTCCCGGAGCGCCGTGTGCGGATTGCTTGTGTAATTTGGGGTGGGCGATGGGAATCGAACCCACAACGTCCGGAGCCACAGTCCGGTGCTCTGCCAGTTGAGCTACGCCCACCGTTTCGGGAAGGAACTACAGGGTGGAACTTGATTATAGCAGGTGGAAAACGTCGAGTCGGGGGCCCTCACTTGGGTTTTCAGCCAGCGAGTTCGTGATTGTGGAGGTCTATCTCAGTACCGTCCGCGGTAGCGGATGGGTGTGCAACACGAAGGCTTAAGCTACCCATTCGCTACCGCGAACGGTACTGACTCTTGCCCACTCGAACGCGAAATCCACCTAATCATGCAATCGCGAAATTCTGTTACGGTGAGACCAGCATCGGCGAGGTGCTGATGTTGATCGTACTTCCCGAAATGGACTGCGTGTTCCCGGCGAGATCTGTAAGCGTCTTCACTTGCCACGATGAGGGAATACTAAATGAACTACTTGTGTTCGAGTTCCACACGATGTACTTCGGCGACCCACTCGCAGGCGTCACAGTGCATTGCCAGGTTCCGTCTGGAGTGTTGGAGCAAGTGATGGCGGAATCGAGCAGCCAGGCTTGCACCTGGTTAAAGGCGATTGCTGCTGGAGTTGGAGTCTTAAAATCAGGGCCTACGAAATATAGATTGACCCAGGGACCGCGATCATCCCAGCAGAACCAGACGACCACGTTGATGCCTTCGGCCGCTTGCAGAATCATCGTGCGCGCGGTGAAGGCGGCTTCTGCCTGCTGCGAAGGAAAGGTGCCGAACGGTCCCCAGCCTACTTCGGTGTCCCAAATCTCTTTCCCAAAAGAGCGCGCGATCGCCAATGTCGGTTCGTAAACATCGGCCACAGTATCTTCCGGTCTCATCTGCGTGTCATAGAGGTGATAGGCGACGGCGTCGGAGTATTTATCTCCTCCGGCCTGGAAGAACTTCTTCATGTAATCCTTGCCGTTGCTGGCGACGAGCGAGGGCGAGAGCACAACCGCATTGGGATCGATCTGCTTGATGGTTTGGTATGCCACCTGTGCCATCTGCACCATTTGGCCTACGCTGCCCGTCCAGTAACCATCCAGATCAACTTCGTTCCAGATCTCGTAAGCATCGATCTTGCCTTTGTAACGCGTCGCGAAAGTAGTTATGAAGTCCTGCCAATCCTGGATGTTGCTCGGCGGAGCGGTCGCACCCGGAAGTCCTTGAGTTCCAACTCGGGAAGGATCGGTTGAAGTCCACTGCGGCGTATTTCCCGCGCAGTAGATCATCTTGATGTTGTGCTCCTGCGCCAGCGCTACGTACTGATCCATCAGGCTGAAGTCATATTGTCCACGCGCAGTTTCGATCTGCGGCCAGCTCACCCCTGCATCCCACACACGCCAATAACCGAACGTGACGGACGGCCAGTGATGAATCGCGTCGTGCATGTGCATGCCGAATCGCTGCGTGACTTTTGCATTTGCACCCGCGGTCAGCGTGGGCGGAATACTTCCTGGAACTCCCCGTCCGCAGGACAGGAAAGTCAGTGCCAGACCTGCAACGCACAACAGGCGAATCGGGTGAGACTTCAACTTCACTGAGGGCACGGCGAGAACCCCGCGGAGAGGAGTTATGCAATCTGATGTGAGCCGAGAACCTGTTGTTTTCCCGCAGGAGTAAAGAATCGCTTGTAGCTGTCCGGCAGGTCTGAAAAGTCAGTACCGTCCGCGGTAGCGAATGGGTAAATGACGACTCGATTCACTACCCGTCCGCTACCTACACCCCACGAGCCAACATCGGGCTCGCGGGGACCCCGGACCGCGGGACGGTACTGACACGCACACACAAATTCCAGAGTACGCGTGGCATTCCTGCATATCCCAGTTGCATCTCAGCTTATATCCACAAGAGACAAGGCAAAGAGAGTTGATGATGCCGGAGACTTCTATCGCTCAGACCCTGCCACAGCCGCGCCGATCGGTGAATTCCAAGCAGGTAATTACGCTTGTGGTCGTGGCGCTGGTTGGGTTGCTGATCTTCTTTCAATGGCGCTCCTGGCAGACATTCGATTGGGGCACATTCAAAGCAGAAACCAGCGGCCTGGCATGGGCTCCGCTGATGATCGCGGTGGTCCTCTCTCTGCTTACATTTCCGTTGCGTGCCTGGCGTTGGCAAATCTTTTTGCGTCCGATGCGCGACGCAAAATTCCGCGATGTGCTCTCACCGACTCTCATCGGCTTCACCGGCCTTGCACTCCTCGGGCGTCCGGGAGAACTGGTGCGTCCCTACATGATCGCGCGTCGCTCCAATCTGAGCATGACGTCGCAAATGGGAGTGTGGATGGTGGAGCGCATCTTCGATATGGGTGCGTTCATCGCCATGGCCGTGGTCGCGTTCGTCTTCGCCAGCGGCCTTCCCGATTTGAGACAGTTTCGCGTCGCTGCATGGATCGCCGCGGGAGCCACCGTAGGCATGGCTGTGCTCGCCTTTGCCGTTTGCCGCGCCCGCCAGAGGATATTTCGCTGGCTGGAGAAAGTGGTCGCCCTACGTTTTCCAGCGAGCCGGCGTGTGTTGCGCCGAGCCGAGGTCTTTGCCGAGGGCCTGAATACGGTTAAAGACACGCGCTCGTTTCTGCAGCTCTCGCTGATTTCTATCGCGATCTGGGTGATTACAGCGTGGTCGTATGTGGCGACGCTGCGCGCTTATCCATCGATGCATCACGCTTCCTACGCTGTGGCCATGCTGCTGATGGGATTCAGTATGATTGGTGGCTTGGTGCAATTGCCGGCAGTAGGCGGAGGCGCGCAACTGGCGACTATTGTCGCTATGGTTGACCTTCTGGGATTTCCTCGAGAAGTCGCCGTGAGCGCCGGAATTTTGCTGTGGCTGGTCTCGTTCCACGCTGTGACTCCGATCGGTCTTGTGCTGGCGCGACGGGCACACATCTCCCTCAGCGGTTCCTCGTTGCCGCAGACAGATGCCGATGGAAAGAAGGAAGAGCGGGGTTCGCAAGAAGTGCCCCCTCGTGACCTCTGTCCTTTGCCTTCCTGACCTTCGTGTTCGCTCTTCGCTTTTAGCTTTTCAACGCTCCCGGTTCGCCATTCAGTTAATCCAGCTTGGGAGTTTGGGTCTCTGCGTCTACTCTAGTTGAAAATGAATTTCAATTTCATTTGCAACTAAAGGAAGAATGCCGTCAGAAGGATCTCGTTTTCGTTCTTTTCGTTTAGCAGTTCTTCTTATAGTGACTCTTTTGTTCGCCATCACAGCAGCGGCGCAGGAGGCGTATTTCATCACTTACTCCCATGAGATGGAAGAACCGGGGAATCTGGAGGTCGGTGTGAAGTCTGTGGTCGGCTCGCTGTCGGCAGGCGATGCATTCATCGGCAACGCTCTCGAATTTGAGTATGGAGCGAAGGCCTGGTGGACTTCTGAACTCTATCTCGACGGGCAAAGCACAGCTCATGAGAGCACGGTCTTTACCGGCTTCCGCTGGGAGAACCGCTTCCGTCCGCTGCTGGGCGAGCACTGGATTAATCCCGTGTTGTATCTCGAGTTCGAGAACATCAATTCGGCGGATAAATCGTTGCTCGAGGTTGTCGGCCACGACGGCCGTGCGAACTTCCTTGAGCGGAATGATCGAAGTGAGATTGAACGAGAGGCGGAGTTGAAGCTGATCCTCTCGAGCAACGTACGCGGATGGAATTTCTCGGAGAACATCATTGCGGAGAAGAATCTCGCGAATGAGCCATGGGAGTTCGGGTATGCGCTGGGAGCGAGCCGGCCGTTAGCTCTGAAAGCCGGAGCCAAGCCGTGCGTCTTCTGCCGCGAGAACATCTCGGCCGGCGCCGAGCTCTATGGCGGATTGGGAGAGCGCTACAGCTTCGGCCTTCGCGACACTTCGCATTATCTTGCTCCGGTTGCAGAGTGGCGCATGCCGAGCGGGACGACGTTCAAGGTCTCGCCTGGTTTCGGACTCAACGGCAACAGCCATGGATTTTTGTTCCGATTTGGGATTTCCTATGAGCTGAACCAGATTGCCTCGACTTTGAGAGGGCACTGACGATGCGCACCAAGGTCATCGCGCTCTCGTCGGTGCTGTTGCTTGGAGCAACCGCAATTGTGGCCAAAGTCGGAGACGGCTCGTGGCTGATGAAGGTTCCGGAGGCAGCGCGCGTGCGTCCAAATCCCATGGCCGCTGATCCGGAGTCTGCGGCCGCAGGAGCGAAGCTATTCCGGCAGAACTGTGCGGCCTGTCACGGAAAGGAGGCGCAGGGGCGGGACAAGCATCCCAATCTGCATTCTGAACGATTGAAAACGGCTACGCCGGGCGAGTTGGAATGGCTATTGAAGAATGGGAGTCTCAAAAACGGAATGCCGTCTTGGAGTCGTTTGCCTGAGGAGCAGCGTTGGCAGTTGGTGACCTATTTAAAGTCGCTGGAATGAGTATGCAGCTTTGCCTCAGTGCGACAGGTGTGATAGGGTTAGCGCAATTCGAACTGCTTCCGATCACCGTTTTCCCGCTGTTCCCGCCGCAGCATAGCTGTTGCCAGTGTCAGCGCAAAATGACGCTGAATGCCGCGTCTAAAGCGGTTATGGTTAAGTGATCACAAGGGTCAATGAAGGATTTTTCCAACTCCGCAGCTGTGGGTCGCGCCCCGGAAAATGTTCCGGAGCAGGTGCAAGATGATTTCATCAGCAGGAAGCTCATTCGTCCCGCGCTCTCGGTTCCTCAGCGCCGCGATCCCAATGGGGATCGTCCTCTAACCAGCGCCGAGCAGCGGGTTCCCAAGCGCGGAAACGGCCAGGAACAGACACACGCGGAAGCCTTCTACTTCCAGAAGCAGATGCAGGTGCGAACGCCGATGATCGTCGTGCTCAAAGACGGCGAAGAGATCCACGGCTGGATCGATTGGTATGACCGCAACTGCCTCAAGATAAATCGCAATGGCCAACCAAATCTGCTCATTTACAAGCAGAGCATTCGTTACATGTTCAAGGCCGGCGAGAACGGCAGAAAGTAGTCTTCACCACGGAGACACAGAGCCACGGAGAAAAGCTTCTTTTGCGTCCTATTGAGGGTTTCTCTGTGCCTCTGTGTCTCCGTGGTGAGTTAGGAATTTCGCGCGGCTCGCGTGAGGCGATCGCGTAGAGCCAAGCCCATACCTTCAGCCGATGGTAGCGGGCACAGGATGGCGCTCACTCCTGGTTTGTCGAGATAGCGAAGTCCCGCAAACAGATTTCTTCCGAGCTGCTGCCAATCTCCCCAGCATCCCCAGGCAAACAGGACAATGCCACCTGCCGCCAGGGTTGTTTCATCGATCCAACCATCAGGAGCCATGATTCCGACGTACTGGCCTCGTTCTCCTTCTGAGCCGACATAGTTACGAACGACGTTGAGCAGGGCAGCGCGTTCACCATCAACTAGGATGAGCCGTGCGGTTGGCGCGTAGTGCCTTGCCGCGAGCCCCGGAGAGGCAAGAGCCTGCGGTGATGCAGCCTGCGCCGGAGGCAAATAAAGCTCCACTGGGCCGACGACGGCTTCGATCTGCTCCCTCGTGACTGCGCCTGGACGGAGCAGCAATGGCGGCGTGCGCAGCGGATCGAGCACAGTAGACTCAACGCCGATTTCCGTCGGTCCTGCATCGAGCACCGCGTCGATGCGGCCGTCGAGTTCGGCGAGGACATGTTCTGCAGTCGTTGGGCTGATACGCCCGAACCGATTTGCGCTCGGCGCGGCCAGCGGCAGATCTGCCACTGCGATAAGTGCATGCGCAACCGAATGTGCCGGCATACGGACCGCGATCGTCTCTCGTTCGGCTGTCACCAACGACGGGACATTTGCCGATTTGCGAAACAGTAGAGTGAGCGGACCGGGCCAAAAGCGTTGCGCAAGCTTCTCTGCCGTTTCGGGAAATTCGACGGCCACCCTGCTGACCATCTCAAAATTCGAAACATGCACGATGAGTGGATCCCACGTCGGACGTCCCTTCGCCTCGAAGATACGCGCCACTGCGCCGGGGTCGAGCGCATTCGCTGCCAGTCCATAGACAGTCTCAGTGGGCATCGCGACCAGACCGCCTCGTCGGAGGATTGCCGCGCATTCGGCGATCGCAGGAGTTTCAGGGGTCAGATTGTCGCCGGGCCGAATGGTGAGGCGTAGGGTTTCCACTCCAGAAAGATACACAAGGGAGGCCCTAAGACCTGTGATTGGGTCCTCACAAATTTCGCGATTTCGTGATTGGTTGCGGTAGTAGTACCGTTCGCGCTAAAGCGAATGGGTAAGAGACCAGTCTGTTCATGCCCCATCCGTTAGCGCGCGACGGTATTAACTTTTGGGGTCCCAAATCACGAAATCGCGAAATGCCTGGAGCCTTAAGGACCGCAAATCTCCGTCGCGCTGCCGTTGACTTTGAGGCGCTACTCCTCTAGCATCTGCCTTCAATTGCGCCAGCATCAGAAAACTGTCGGCGGAGCGATTTGTGATCAAACTCGACATCATCAATGAAGTGGTGAACAAGACTGGTATCACCAAGACGAAAGCGGAAATGGCTGTCGAGACCGTTTTTGAAAGCATGAAGAAAGCGCTGTCCAACGGCGATCGCATCGAGCTGCGTGGTTTTGGCGTCTTCAACGTCCGCCCGCGCAAGACCGGAATCGGACGCAATCCGCGCACGGGCGCCGAAGTGAGCATCCCTCCAGGGAAAGCCGTGCGCTTTAAGCCGGGCAAGGAATTGCAGTCGATTGAATAACGAGTCGGGCGATGTGGGAGAATAAGTTTTTCTCTCATCCTGATGTCTGATTCCGGCTATCCCATCCAAGTTCTTGATCCGGCGGCTTCGCATCAAGTCCACATCATCTTTCCTCCGAAGCGGAGATATTGGCTGCATCTGTTGCTGTTGTTGGCGACGATTTTCAGCACGCTCATTGTCGGGGCGAGGCTGGAATACAACTACATCCACGGCTCGCCCCAGTTCACCACCGACGACGACCTACTGCCGGTGATGTGGACCCTCCAGCAGCCTTCGCGTCTTTTGCTCGGCATTCCATTCAGTGCGGCCCTGTTGTGCATTCTGCTGGCGCATGAGATGGGACACTTCGTCTATGCGAAGCGCCACCGCGTCTATGCCACGCTGCCGTTCTTCTTGCCGGCTCCTACGGTGATTGGGACATTTGGCGCTTTCATTCGCATTCGTTCTCCAATCCCGGATCGAATCGCACTCATGGATATCGGTATTGCAGGGCCGATAGCCGGGTTTGTAGTTGCAGTTCCCATTTTGGTCGGATCGCTGATCTTGTCGCCTGCTATAGGACACGGTCCCGGCTCACCGCTAGGTCTGCCGCTGGTTTTTCAGTGGACGTGGCGAGCACTCCATCCCTTTTCGCATACGCCGTTGTCAGACGCGAATCTTCATCCCAGCGCAATTGCGGCGTGGGTCGGGATGCTGGCAACCGCGCTCAATCTCCTGCCTGCCGGACAGCTCGACGGCGGTCACATCGTCTATTCGATCTTTCCGCGCTTCCATCGCATGGCAACGCTGCTCACTGCCCTGGTTCTGTTCCCCATGGGGCTGTTTTTGTGGGGAGGCTGGCTGCTGTGGGGAGCAGTCCTGTTGCTGCCGTGGATGCAGCATCCGCCAGTTCCGAAATACCCGGCCATCGATCGCAAACGTCGACTGCTTGGAGTTGCAGCGCTCCTAATGTTTGTTGTCAGTTTTCCGCTGGTGCCTTTCGCCGGCCACAGTCCCTGGGAGCAGCTTCGGCCGTGGGTTGTCGCTCACATACATCGGAGATGACGTATCACAAAAATTCCAGATGGAATTTGCTGATGCGATTGCCGGATCCATCCCTGACTAGCAGCACGATGCGGTCATCCGGACGCACACTGCCGACATTGAAGCTCGCGCGGTAGATGCGTTCGTCCGCCAACTCATCGGCAGGAATGCCGATGATCTTTGTCGCAATCGGCCCAAGTTCACGCATCTGCATGCCGCGAAAAACCTGAAGGCGAAAATGAACATCGAGCAGGAACTGATTGAGATCTTTGGCAGTTTTCACCGGCAGGGGATTGGAGTCGATAACTCTGTCACGCGCGCTCACGGTTACGCGAAAATTGATGACGCGCGGCAGCTCCGTAACAGGCTTCCCTGAGACGTCGAGCAGAACCGCATTCTCGTGCCGACTCTCCAGTTTCCATCCTTCGAATTGCGGAGCCTCGGCGGTCGCGAGGACTTGAATCGCCCGACGGGCGGGCTCCAGGACGAGCGCTTCAGACCCAAGTGGAATGCGTCTGTGCAGGTGCCAAGTCCCACCGGCCATGAGCATAATGGTGTGATCCGATTGCGCCGCGAGAAGGGAAGCCAGCAATAGAACGCTCACGGTCGCGGCGAACAGCACAGCGCCTGCTCTTCTGACCGACTTTCGGGAGGTGGACATCAAAGGTGCTCAAGTGAAGCAAATCTGCTTCTCGGTAACTTTGGATGTCAATCCGAGCTCAAGAAGATGCTGCAGCTCTGGCCAGCAGCTTCCAAACGGTCATCTCGAACCATCTAAACAACATGTGAGACCCGCAGCCGACAAGATTCCGGATCGAGAGCTGATTCCGTTCGAGCCGGACGAGGCAATACCCCTTGACCTGTATACCCCTACTCATGGCAATATCCTCGCCATGATGGCCGAGAGCAGTACGCACTCCGAAGATGATGAAGGTCGCCTGCACGGCGAAGCTATTGAAGACGATCACGCCGTAGCCGCAAGCCTGCCGGTCGAGCACTCCGTCGTGGATGAGTCCGGGCACATGGACCACCATCGCAAGCCCATTGTTTCTATTCACGGCAAAGACGTGGACGAGCACGAGCTCGATCACAAAGACGCAGCTTAGCTCGGTCTCTCTGTCATTCCGAACGCTGTTGTTCGCGTGAGGAATCCCTACGAACTTCGATAATGTTTCCTCAGGAGTATTGCAGTAGATAGGGATTCCTCACTTCTGCGCCGCGACATACACGCGTGCGCATCCGTTCGGAATGACAAGAGTGGTGACTACATCATGTCCCGCTTAGTAATCGCAGCCAGAGTGCGGTTGCGGTCGTATTCCGTGCCAATGGAATCCGCAGCCTTGATATACGCGTCGCGCAGAGCTCCCTGCATCTGATACTGCTTTGCTGCCTCGGTCAACACCTGGGCTTTCTCGTAGTCGGTCCCGATTTTCTGCGTCTCAGTCAATACGCGAAGCACAGAATCGTTGGCGAGCTTGTGTTGCTGCATCAGCGCGATCAGGTCGCGCGAACGCTCGTAATCGGTTCCCACCGAATCGACGAGCGAGAGATAGGTGGCGATCTGCTTCTCGTCGAAGTTATGCGACTCACTAACCGAGAGCAGTATGCGCGACTTCTCGTAATCGGTCCCAATCGTGGACGCCGAACGGAGGACCTGGCTGATAGCCTCAGGAGTCAGCTTCTGATGCTCCATCAGCGCCATCAGAGAGCGCGAATGCTCGTAATCAGTGCCGATGCTGGTGGCGAGATCGAGGTAGCTCGATATTTCACTCTGGTCGAAGGTGCTGAGTCCCGCAAGAGTCGTGAGAATGCGCGACTTTTCGTAGTCGGTTCCAATGTGCTTGGCGGATTCGAGAGTCCCACGGACGATCTGCGGAGATAGATTGGGGCGCTTGAGTAGCTCAATCAGCACACGCGCATGTTCGTAGTCAGTGCCGAGCTTGTTGGCGCCGTTGAGAAACGCCACTCGCTGTGCTTCATCATTAAGGTCGTATCGCTGAGCGATGGTGAGCAAAACTTGAGCGAGGCTGTAATCGGTGTCGATCTCTTCTCGCGCCTGATTGAGAGCTTTTACCAGCAGAGGCGCAGGCAGAGTCGCATTCTCGAACAACTTCGTGAAATACACCTGTCGCACGTAGTCGGACTGAAGCTGCGTGATTTCGTTCAAGACAGCTTCTGGTCCGCCTTGCTTCAGAAGGGCAGGGACTCGGGTCGAAGCAGAGAATCCCGTCGCGCGCTCCAGCTGCAGCAATAACTTCGAAAGCCACGCGCGCGCCTCTGTGTCGAACTGGTGTTTCGAGCCGTTAACACTGTAGTCATAGTTGAGTTGGCCGCCGTTGCCGGGCTCAACGCGAACGCGCCGTAGATCGCCGCCGGTACGTTCGTTGATCTCGAAGTACCCGCCGGAAGAGATGCTTTCAATCGAAGTAGCGTCTGGACTGAAGCGCACTTCACCCGATGACCGAGCTTCGATGCTGCATCCGTTCCCCGTCCACGTTGCCGTCCAGGTGCGATAGCCGTTGTCGCTGTGGCTGCTAACGCTGTTCTGATTGGAGTGGCTGCCTTGGAGACAATCGAAGGGAGCCGTCGAAGCCTCGTTGTGCGATTCTTCCTTGTCGCCAGAACTGGATGCGGAAGGATCGAGGCGAACCAGCGCGATCTCCGATCCGGAACCATGAGGCTGAACCACCACAATGCGCTGGTCTCCAGCTTTGCTGACCTTCAGTTCCGTTCCGTTCTGGGCAAAGTTCTCTCCTTTGCACGCAGCGGGATTCGCGATCGCCTCCTGATCGACCTGCACATCGACTCTGCTGTTGCTGCCGCCTGGGCATTCGATCAATTCTCCATCGCTCTTGAGCCGGTCGCGGTAGAACGCAAGAACCTTCGCAGGTTCATCTTGGGAAAAATATGCGGCTGCAGCGAGACGATGCACATGCACGCTATCTGTAAGCGAAACAGTGCCGCGCCCATCGGGGTGGTCGCCCGCTACGGCGTTGGGATAGATTGGGATTCCTATTCCGCGACTGTTGCTGTCGATCGGCTGAGGGGTGGCACCAGTGTCAGGTGGTACGACGGTCTCCACATGTACAGCGGCAGGGCCAATATAAAGGGAGGCGTTCGTAGCAGCAGGCATAGCCCAGTTTTCATGTCCTGGCCGTTCTTCCAACCGCGCAGCAGCCAGAGGCAAAGCTACAGCTAAGACGAGAGCGGTG